>Ga0209960_1002571_pt1 | contig 17703 bp, 14 predicted proteins | sample ThiBiot_500_plan_2_FD_183947 | JGI IMG/M metagenome (GOLD analysis project Ga0209960, IMG submission 183947) | Wastewater bioreactor microbial communities from Cape Town, South Africa - Thiocy_expt_500_plan (SPAdes) | ecosystem: Engineered > Bioreactor > Thiocyanate-remediating >...
TTTTTTTAAAAAAAAAAAAAAATAAAAAAAAAAAAAAAACTTTTTAGGATACACAATGTCTTACTTTTGCTCAAGTTTTCAATACTTCACAAGGATTATGTGATATGCTTTGGGGAGCTTACTACCATTACTCAGAAGATGAAACAAATTGTGTTTCTTGGACCTTCTCTGGAGAAAACCCTCATAAATACCTCCATAAACAAGCATTTGGTAAGTTTCATTTCTCTTGTTATTTATTTTATTTATTGAAACTTTCAAATCAATAAATTAATAATTGATTTTTTTTATATAAAAAAAATAGGTGAAGGATATTGTGTCCCAAAATTTGATCCTAAAATGGTTGCAATTATTTGTCTCTCAGTTTTCCTTTGCTTGACTTTCTTTGGCTCAATGGCATTCATTGCTTATCTCATTGTTCGTGAAAAAAGACAAGAACCTGTCTTTGGCGTTCCAATGAAACGCCTTGACCAATAACCCTTTTAATCAACAAAGAAAGAGGAGAGGAGAGGAGGAGAGAATGAGAGGATTATTTAACAACAAAGGACTTTTTTATTTTCACAAAACCAAGACTTAGAGCAAGGAAAATCAACAATCTTTACATGCAATTATAAGAGTTTACCAGGATTATTTTTTCCCTCTCGCTGTGTTACTTATTTTTTTTGAGATCCAAGATGAAAACAACAACTTTGATGTTCACAAAGAAGAAGATGATGATGCATTTTAGTTCTATATTATAATATAACACAACAGCTGAGCTTTCGGGGTGGCCGAAATTAGTGCCTGAGATCTACACCCGTTGAACCTGATCGACGTAATGGTCGCGAAAGGAAAAAGCCCAACTGCAACTCTTCATAAAACTAAAAAAGAAGGAATCAGAGCGATTACTTGAAATCTTTTTTTCTTGTATTAATTTTGTATTTCTTTTTTTTTTTTTTTCAGTTTTGTTGTATGTATGTTTCAATGTTGTATATTTTTTTTGTTGTATGTTTTTTGTTTTTTGTGAAAAAAATTTGTCCTTGTTAAATATTCTTGAATTAAAAAAAAATCCTCAAAAACTTTTCTTTCTTTTTTTATTTTTCCTGATCAATAAAATAAAATAAAATAAAATAAAAATAAAATAAAAGAAATTAAACTGAAGATTAACTAAAAGACGAAAGAAAAAAAGAAACTCACGTTTCTAATAAATAAATTTTATTTTAGTCTATTGTTCATCTTCATTGTTATCTTCATTGTCATCTTCCTCATTATTAGGTTCTGATTCTTCATTTGATTCTTCTTTTGATTCTTCTGGTTCTTCTGGTTCTTCTTTTGGAGCTTGAGTAGGTGGTTGTGTTGGTGCTTGTGTTGGAGGTTGAGTTGGGGCTTCTTTTGGTTCTTCTTTTGATTCTTTTGGTTCTTCTTTTGGTTCTTCTTTTGATGCTTCTTCTTTTGGTGCTTGAGTTGGAGCTTGGGTTGGAGGTTGAGTAGGAGCTTGTGTAGGTGGTTGTGTTGGAGGCTGAGTTGGAGCTTGTGTAGGTGGCTGAGTTGGTGCTTGTGTAGGGGGTTGTGTAGGAGCTTGAGTGGGAGGTTGAGTGGGAGCTTGTGTAGGAGGTTGTGTTGGTGCTTGTGTTGGAGGTTGAGTGGGAGCTTGTGTTGGTGGTTGAGTTGGAGGTTGTGTTGGTGCTTGAGTAGGTGGCTGAGTAGGTGCTTGTGTCCAGGTTTGTAGATGGGGTGGTACAGTTGGAGTTTTGAAAGATCTCAGTTGTGCAACTGGATGTGTTGGAGCTTGTCCATCTCTAATTATTTTAGCATACACATAGTCATATTCATTAGGATTTTCAATGTCATAACGAGCATCTTGTCTCGTGGTCACATCAAAACCTATTTCATTTGAATTAGAGTTCTCCTCTCCTGCTCTAACAAAACAAAAAAAAAGAGAAAGGGAAAGAAAAGTGAAAGGAAAAATATTTACTGTAGAGTAAAAGTACGACTGCAGAAATGCAAAGTCCAATAAAAATAGTTCCATTCTTTGTAACAAGCATTTTTCTCTTTTCCTTTTCTTCAATTCAAATTCAAACTCTTTAATTTTTTTTAATATTTTATAAACTTTTGAAAAAAAAAAATTTTTTTTTGGAACATTTCAAAAAAAAAAAATTCCAATAACGAAATAAAATGTTTTTCTTTGTTTTGACATAAGATACAATAATTTTTTCATTTTTTCAAAAAGTTCAAAAAGATGATAAAATATGTAGAAGAACTCTTACTCTCCTTCTTTTTTTTTTTTTTTCTATCTCTTTCTTTTCGATTCTATCCCTCTAATAAACAATAATTAACACTTTTCTCCAATATAATTTATAGAAACTATTGAAAAATAAGATTAATTCTCTCTTTATAAAATTTAAAAGGATTCTTTTTTTTTTTCAAACCTTTCAATGCCCTGTTAATTCCTTTTAGTCAAGAGTTAGAGCGAAGTGTTAGAGCGGAGCTAGAAAAGTCCTTTTTGAGAAAGATTTAAAAAAAGGGAAAAAACTTGTCTAGTTTTGGGTTTTAGAAAATTCAGGGTAACGATCTTGAAAAAACATGGCGATCGAGCCTTTGTCGTTTCACTGAATTGAATTGAATCAATAATCAATAGGTGAAGTTTTAACTTATAAATTATAATATCAATGAATTAAATCATTTATAAGTTCAATATCTTTTGGTTGTTTTTTTAAAAAAAAGAAAAAAAGAAAAAAAGCGATGGCAAAAAAAAAAAAAAAAAAAAAAAAAAAAAAAAAAAAAAAAAAAAAAAAAAAAAAAAAAAAAAAAAAAAGTGCTTGTCATTGTTTTTTTTTCTTGTTCACCAATTTTTATTTTTTACTGAATCAATTTCCTCTATTTCTTTGCTTTACAATGTTCAACAATCTATTGAAAACTTTCTTTTTATAATCGAAAACTAATGTTCTTTTTTTTTTTTTTCATTTTATAATTCATAGATGAAACTTCAAGCTCGTTTGAATCAACTTCAATCTCAAAAAGTCACCAACATTGGACGGTATAGAAAAGAAAGAAGAATTAGTGAGAAAATTTATTGATAAGCAAATGAAGAATTTGTTCGTGGTTATGCTCAAGATATTCATGTTTATACTTATTTACAAGAGATATTTCTGGGTGAGAAAACAGTTTCTTTGTCGACAGAAGAAACACAAAAAATTTGTGAAAGTGAGACCTCACCAGAAAATGGCCCACATAAAAAACTCTGGAACTTATATCAAGCAGCAAATTATTGCTTTGATATACCAAGGCTAAAGGCAAAATCTTCAATGATAACATTTCTTGAATCAAACATGTTCTGCTCCTATACAATTTAACTTTTGATAGACACACTGATTTTCCGATGTCATTTGATCCAATTACTTTGGTTCTAAAGAGAGAAAAAAAAAAACAAATTAATCAAGCAAAATGAAATTTTTTTTCAAAAAAAAAGAAGAATCAGAGATTACGAATTTGCTGAATAATTGAGTTTTGGAGAAGTTTGTTGAGTGAATTTTGAATTTGGCTTTTGAGCACCATTAAGATTTAGGAAATATAAAAGCAAATGGAAATGACAGGAATTGGTAAGTTCTATTATCATCCAAGGTAAGTAACCATATAAGAAAAGGAAAAAGGAAAAGAAATAATTAGTCTGACATTAAAAACGAAAATAAGAATATAATGATAATAAAAATTAGTACCAAAGTTTTTCGGTGTCTTCAGCAAAATTTGACTCAATAAATACTGGACCCTATTTTACCCTTTTCTTCTTTACTCTTTTTCTCTCTCGTAATAACTTATTTCTTTATTAAATCTGTCTACTATTGTCTTACAGGATTCATATCCATCTGAAAACAACACGTTGCCACTCAATGTTCGCAAGCTTTTATTGATTTTTTTTTTTTTTTTTTGCATTTATTGATGACAATATTTTATTTGTTAATAAAAAGTATAAAATTACCTTCAATTAAAGAGAGTTAGATCATTTCTTTGCTTTCTTCAAAAAGATCAATGAATTGGAGTTTCACTATTTGTCATCTTTTCCGTTGTAAATATCTATTTCTTGAAAAAAAAAAAAAAGAAGAAAAATAAAATCTTTAGATCTAATTTTGCAAAGAATTTAAGAACTTTGAAAAATATAGTTTCTTTTTTTTGAAAAAGAATAAGAAAAAGAGGAACTTTTCATACAAAGATTGATGAAGGATTCAAGATGGGAAGAGAGATTTATAAAAAAATGAAAGAAAAAAAAAAAAAACAGAAAACTTCTTGCTTTGCTTTAAAAATCAAAATTTTTTGATAGTAAAAATCTTTTTCAATGAAAAATGTTGAAATAAGATAACATTAGACTTTTGTAATCTATATTATTTGTAATCTCTTAATTCATAACAAATTTTTTTTTCTTTTCTTCTTCTTGATTCTTTTTCTTTCCATTCCTTTTCTTCTCTTAAGTCGTCTAATATCGAATATTTTTTTTTTTTCTTTCTTTCTGTTATTTAAATGAAATAAAAGTATTGAATTGAAATCATTGAATATAAAAATTGAAAAGGGTTCCGAATTGAATTGCATTCAGAACAAAATTTAAATAGACATCAGAGGAGAATCACTTATAATCACAATGAATTATAAAAAAAAAATAATAATAAAAACATAATAAAAAAAATGACGGAAATAACCAAGATGGAAGATGATTCCCTCTCTTATGAAGCCGCATTACTTGCTGAACTTGAACAGCATGAGAAATCTCGTCAAACCTCTACTTCTACCTCAACAGGAGAAGTTCTTATCAAGTTAGATAACATTCATAAGACTTATTTATTAGGAGTTGAAGGTGTGGCTGCGTTAAGAGGTGTCTCTTTGGAGGTGTTTAAAGGTGAATGGTTGGTGATTTATGGGACGTCTGGAGGAGGGAAGACGACGTTGTTGAATATACTTGGAACAATTGATAAACCAACAAAAGGAGAGATGTTTATAGGAGGGACTCTGGTCAATTCTGAGACATCGGATTCAATGTTGGCTTCAGTGAGGTTATGTAATTTAGGTTTTGTATTTCAGTCATTTAATCTATTATCTGCAATGACAGCAAGAGAGAATGTGGAGTTGCCAATGGTATTGAGGGGAGAGCTTGGAGCAGGACAAAGAAAACATGTTGCAACGGAGAGCTTACAAAAAATGGGATTACATTCAAGGTTGGATCATTATCCAAATATGCTTTCTGGTGGAGAACAACAGAGAGTAACAATTGCAAGAGCTATTGCAAATAAACCTCAACTTCTATTATTAGATGAACCAACAGGAGACCTTGACTCAAAAAATACTGATATAGTCATTCGAATGTTGGAGCAATTGAATAGAGAGGAAGAGATGACTTTGGTAATGGTGACTCATGATATTTATTTGAAAAATTTTGCTCATCGTGTAATTTGGATGAGAGATGGAAAAATATCTAAAATTGAGACTATAAGTGAAAGAGCAAGAGAGGAAGCACTCAAACAATTAAATCAAACTTCAGTAGAAATTAGTGATGTTTCAAAAGTAAATTTAAGTTCAAGCTCAACCCAAACTGAAACTGTAAAAATTGAAGAAAAAGGTTGGGAACATACTGAAATTCGAGATCCAAAAGATTATAGAATGTTTCATCAAAATCCAAAAGCTTCTTCAATGAAACTAAAAGGAAAATTTGAAACCTCTTCTCTTTCTTCACCTTCTTCCTCTTCTTCAAGACTTCAAGAAAAAAATAATTGAGAAAAAAAAAAAAAAAAAGTTTTGTCTCTTGTAAAATATTTTACATATCAACCAACTGACTGAATGAACATTAAATTTAAATAATAAATCTGGAATAAAATAATAATCGTCAAAAAAGTTTATATTCACACTAAAAAGTACATGTTGCACAAATAAAAAATAAAGAAAAGATTAATCCTCATAATCAACACAAACGAATCCAAATTCCTCATCTTTAAACTTACAAGGATTGTTTTCTATTTTTTTAGAAAGGAAAATTAATGTTATTTTGAACTCAAATCTTTTGGAAAAAGGAAAGAAAAAAAAAAAACTTTGAATATCTTGTAATTGTTCTCCAACATGTTTATTAAAGAAACGAATTGCATTTTGAATCCCATTCTCATTTTGAATTTTCTTCGCCAGTTCGGTAGCTCTTTTTTTCATTTCCACATCATTTGTGAGACTGATTAATGCTTCTGATAAACTATCAACAGTTAATGCATGAAGACAAGATCCAACTCCAAGCTAAAAGAAAAAAAAAAAAAAAATTATTTTTTTTCTCCTCTTTTTGGGACTGGAACAATAATGATTTAATTTAAATCAAACCTCTTCAATTTTTTGTCCCCAAAAATATTGATCTCCAAAAAATGGTTTGATTAAAGTAGGACAGCCAGCTCTTAACCCTGCAGCAGTTGTTCCAGCACCACCTTTGATAAATAAATAAATAAATAAAGAACAATTTTTTAAAATAAATAAATAAATAAAAAGTTACCGTGATGAACAACACCATCAACTCTTGGAAATAACCAATCATGAGGAGCTTGAGAAACTAAATAAATTGAGTCAGGCCAAACAATTTCTTTTCTCTTTTCTTTTTCTTTTTCTTTTTCTTTTTCAGATCCTTCTGGTTGATCATCTTTTGATCGAGAAATCCAGCCTTTTGCAAGTATAGCTCTCACATTTGCTTTTTCAATCGAATCAATAATTATTTGAGTGAATGCATCTAAACAAAAAAAAAATAAAGATAAGACAATGAATGAGGAGGGAAATAAAAAAAAAAAGAAAGAAAAACCTGGATCATCAACAACAATTGAACCAAATCCGATATATACAAGTTTTTTCGGAGTATCTTCCTCTAAAAATTTTACAAATTTGTCTGAAGGAGTCCAATCTGCTGTTGGACGATCAAGAAACCAATAACCACTTTTGTTTGTTGATTTTTTTTTTTTTCCAAAAAAAAATTTAAGAAGAAAAATATAAAGCAATTAAATATTACGTGACATGAACCCAAGGATTCCAATCAGAAGGAGCAGGAGCCTTTTTTATTAAAAATTAAAATTAAAAATTAGCAAAAAAAAAAAGAAATGAAATGAAAAGAAATTGAACTAGATAAGAGCTATAAGCATACAGCATTGGAACTTTTGAATCATCATAAAAATTTATTGGTTTCTATACAGTTGTTGGTTTTATTGGTTTTTTTTTTTTTCAAAAAATAAAAGAAAGTAAGTAAAAGTATACCAATCCAAGGGTCTTAACTCTCCAACTATTAACATAATGTGAAATTCCAACCCATAAAACTTTGTCAATTGCTAAATAAGTAAAGTAGTTTAGTCCTCCTTTAGTAAGATAGTTAAATGATGAAGTGAGTCGTCCTGTTTGAATTTAAATTTAATGAATTTCTCTTGCAATTGATTTCAATACAATAAAAATCATAATAAAAGATACTTCCTAACTCAGTTTCTCCTCCAGAAAAAGGATGAGGAAAATATTTAGTTTTTGTCCAAGGAAAAGGGAATCCATAAATAAATGGGATTTCTTGAAAATATTTTTGAGTTGATATTATTAACAAATACTATTATTAACAAATAGTATGAAATGAAAAAAGAAAAATTACGAAGTTTTTCTGCAATATGAAAACCTGCCATTGAAGATGGTGTTCCAATTAAAACTTGTGTTCCCTGAAATTGAAAATTGAAAATCCAAAATTAAATAATTTAAAAAAAAAAAAAAAAAGGTTTACTTCACAAGCCTTCCAAGCAGTTTCTAATAAATCTTGAATAAATCCAGAAAACTATTCCAAATAATTTATTCAGATTAACATTTTGAAATAAATAATTAAATAAATAAAAATCACCTTAGCAACTCCTTCACGAATAAAAGAAATTGAAAACATTCCATTATTTACACAAAGTTGCTTTTTTTTTAAAAAAAAAAAAAATTAATAATGGAATGATTTGAATTCAAATTGGTTCATAATAATAAGAATTTTTTACAATTAAATCAGCAGGATTTCCACCAACAGGTCTAAATTCTATTCCATGACTTTCAACAAATGATTGATATTCTGCATGACTTGCAATTCTACATTTATGTCCAGCTTCTTGCAATCCCTTCAAAAAAATAATTTAGAAAATAAAATAAAATAAAATAAAATAAAATAGTCTACTTTACAAAGGGCAACAAAAGGTTGGACATCTCCACGAGTTCCAATTGTTAAACATGTAATATGAAGAGGTTCTGGTAAAGGAGGGATAGGTTCTTCTTTTTCAGAAAGGTGTAATGATGCTGATTTTTTTTTATCATTTTAAATTAACCACTCTTGAAAAAAAGAGAAAAAAGAAAATGTTACATGTTGAAATCTCAAAGCTATCAAGTTCCCAGTTATTATTTTCTTCAGGTTGTTCAATTAAAGTCAAAGTCTCTTTTAAACTAGGATCTCTATGAAAAATAAAGAAATGAAAAGAAGGTTATTTTTTAGATATGTCCTCATCTTGAAAAATCTGAAAAAATCAATTACAATTGAGAAAATTGGTAAAAATCAATTTTCTCTTCAGCCAATTTTCTTAATACATCTTCTGAGTTAATAAAAACGAAATCCTCTGCTTCATCTATTTTTTTTCAAATGACAAATTGTATTGATTTTCATAATTACTCATTAGATTTTTGATAAGAAACAACTAATCAATTTCAAAAAAAAAATTCTTTGAGAAAAATATTTTTGTTCAAAAAACATTCTTTTGAGAATAAATGTATACAGAACTAAGTTTGCCATTTCAAAAACAATCAATAATAGTAAATCAAATAGGAAAATGTTAGAAAAGTCTTTTGGTTCAATAACAAAAACAAAAAATAACATCTTGAATGAATTCATTTCTTTCAAAATCCAAGAGTACTACTTCCATTCACAAAAAACAACAATCAGAGCAAATAACAAAAATCATCAACGAACATCAAACATAATTCAAAAGCACAAACCATAAATCAATAAAAACAAAACCAAAAACAATCAACGCATAAAAAATTAAAATTTTCACACACATATTTCCAAACATTTTTCTCTCCCAATTTTTTCAATCAAATAATGAAACTATATTTAATTAGTGACAATAAAAAAAGAGAATAAGAAAATATGAAATAAAGAATCAGGAATAACCTGGAGTTGTTGTGGCTGAATGGTTTTGTTTGGAGGAGACAAGCGATTCAAGAAGTGGCAAAACGTAAGTCGACGCGGCCATGTTTGTTTGTTGTTTTCTTTTATTTTTTTATGATGACTCATTTTTTTTTCATTACAAAAGAGAATCACTTTTCCACTCAATGATTCCAACTTGGCAGTGCAATCTATCTCTGTTAGTTCGTTCATTCATGGATGAATTCATTATCCCTCTCTGACTTTGGTTTTTATGAATTGACAATTTCTTTTCAAAAAAACCTTGATTTTTTGCAGGAAAAAAAAACAAAAAAGGTTCACTTGTTCACTAAATGAATTATTTGTTGTATTGAAAAAGGTGGAAAAGTGAACTTCCTTTCATTTTGTTTTTGTATTTTATTTTTTATTTTTCCAGTGGAAAGACTTTCAAAGAAATCATTACAACAACTCAAAAGGTTTGAAACCAATACAATTATTTATCTTTGAACTAACTAATCTCTGAATAATTCTTAATTGGTTTGTTCAAAAACCAAGAAAAAAAAAAATCACACCACAAAAAAACAAATATCACTTATGAACCTTATTCATAAATATAAAATTGAAAAAGGTGGAAAAGTGCATGTTCTTTTTTCCCCAAAGAATTTTTTCACTTTCGCCTTCCCCATTCAAACCTAAACTCGAATTCAATAAGTTCAATTAATATAAAACTTTTGATTTTTTGAACAATAACAATAACTTATTTTTTTTCTGACTCTTTTACTTTTTTTATAATTAGGATCCTAGTTTCTTTGTCTCGCTTTCGTATTTTCTGAGGAATCTTTTCGTTCCCTGCCTTTGACTTTTGCTTGTATTTCTCATTGATTCATTGATTCATTGATTCATTATTTATTTATTGACTTTTTGGAAGGATATCCTTTGAAATTTCTAATTCTTTGAAATCTTTAGATTCTTGTTCGATTGTTATTGTTGTGGTTTTAAATTTTGAAAGAAGTCAGATAACAAGGTGAATTTATTTTACTTTTTCCTTTCTTTCCTTTGTTGATTCAAATTTGATTGATTCTACGAAAAATTTAGTATCAAGAATCCTTCATGGGTAATACATCAAGTAGAAATTATAAAAAGAGTAATTTCCTTTTTTTTCCATAAATCAATTAATCAAAAAAAAAAAAAAAAAAAAAAAAAAAAAAAAAAAAAAAAATAGTTAAAGAATTGGGAGAAGGAAGTTATGGAACAGTAGAATTAGTTAAAGATAAAACAACAAATGAAATTTTTGCATTAAAAAGAATTATATTTCAAAATAAAGAGCAAAGAGAAGTTGCTGAACGTGAAGCAAAACTTTTAAAAGATTGTGATCATCCAAATATTGTGAAAGGAATATCATATTATCAAGATGATGGATTTTTTAAATCAGAATTTGGAATTATTATGGAGTATTGTGATGGTGGAAGTTTAGTAGATTTAATCAAAAATAGACTTATAAATAGGAACTCTCTTTCTGAACCTGAGATATTATCAATGATGCTTCAAATATGTCATGGTGTAGCATATTTACATGAAAGAAAAATTATACATAGAGATTTAAAAATAGTAATTTTTTTTTAATTTGATTTGATTTGATTTATTTCTTTATTTATTTGATTTTAAAATGATAACTTCGAAAAGAACAAACAAAATATAAAATAAAAAATATAAAATAAAATAAAATAAATAAGGATAATATTTTAATTTCAAATGGAATTTTAAAAATTGCTGATGTTGGAGTTTCAAGAATTCTTGATCAACCAGGATTAGGAGCTAAAACTGTAACAGGAACACCTTTATATATGGCAAGAGAAATTTTCTCTGGACATTATACATTTGCTGCAGATATTTTTGCTTTAGGATGTATTTTAAAAGAATTGATGACTTTAAAAAGGATAGAAAATTATGATGATTGTGATATTTCAAAAAAAAGATATAGTCCAGAGATAATCCAACTTTGTGTTTCAATGTTAAAAGAAAATCCAAAAGAAAGACCAACTATTCAACAAATTATCACAAAAATTGAAGAACTTCAAAATCCGAAAGTTCAAAAAACGAATTCAAGGAAATCAATACTAGATACAATCATCAATCACCCCATTGTTTCTCTATCAATAGATGTAATTCAAATGATATATCAGCTCATTTACTTTACTCTTTCAGGACAATGGATTACATCTTTATCAAATTCTATTTTCCCATTAAGTATTGGATTATCTGTTGTCTTCCTTTTATGTTATTTAGTTTATTCAACATTATCCAAGTGGCTAGGATGAAATATGATAATTATAATTATAATTCATAATATCAGAAATTAATAATAAATAGAAAAAAGAAAAAAAAAAAAAAAAAAAAAAGGAAAACTAATAGGTTTATTTGATGATTCTACAAAAAAATAGACGAAAAAAAATAAATGAATTACAAACAAAGAAACAATTAAGTTGCCATTTCCATTCGAATTGGGTCATGTGGCTGATATCCAGTAAGCTCAAAATCATCAAACTTGAAGTCATCAATTGAAGTAACAGTTCTTTTTATTCTAAACTTTGGGAATGGGAGAGGTTCTCTCTCGATTTGGAGTTTTAATGGTTCAACATGATTTTTATAGATGTGAGTATCTCCCATAAAATGAACAAAATCTCCAACTTTAAGTCCTGTAACATGAGCAATCATATGAGTTAAAAGGGCATAACTTGCGATATTAAATGGAACCTATGATAATATTGATGAAAAAGAGAAAAGAAAAAAAAAATCAAAATCAAAATCAAAAAGAGATCATACTCCCAATCCCATATCACAAGAACGTTGGTATAATATACATGATAGTTCTCCATTTGAAACAGAGAATTGAGCAAACATATGACAAGGGGGAAGAGCCATTAAACTTAAATCTTTTTTTTAAAAAAAAAAAATTAAAATTTTATTGAAAATGAAAAATGAAAATAAAAGAAGAAATGTTTTTTTTTTTTAAAAAAAAAAAAGATAAACCTGCAGGATTCCAAGCACTTAACACTAATCTTCTACTTGTAGGATTGTTTTTTATTTCTGAAATTAATTCTGCCAATTGATCAGTCCCTTGATCAGTATAATCAGTATGCATGTCAACATATTTTGCTCCAAAATGTCTCCATTGAAAACCATAAACTGGACCTAAATCCCCTTCTTCTCTAGATGTATGTCCAAGTTTATCAAGAAATTCTCGGCTTCCATTAGCTTCCCAAATCTTGATACCTTTTTCTGAAAGAACGTTACCATTTGTGCAACCACTAATGAACCATAATAATTCCTCACAAACACCTCTCCAAAAGACTCTTTTTGTTGTTAGTAATGGAAAGTCATCACGAAGTGAGAATCTCATTTGGCAACCAAATTTTCCAATAGTTCCAACACCTTTTTTATTTCAAAAAAAAAAAAAAATTACAGTTCGAATTTAGAATATAAATTGTTGATTAAAATTGAATTTTACCAGTTCTATCATCTTTTTCTTCTCCTGTTTTAAGAATTTCTTTAATCAAATTAAGGTATTGATGTTCTTGATGAACTTTTTGCTATGAATTTTTTTTAAAAAAAAGGAATTAAACCATGAATCATGAAATAAAAGAGAATAAATAAAATTGTGAAAAATAATTTAGAATTAGAATTAGAATTAGAATTCAAATTAGAATTTTTGAAAGTTGAGAGGTGACTCGAAATAAATACGTAGACAAATTTTGGTTGTCAATTTACATTTGAAATTTGAAATAAAAACAGAAATAAGAAATTAAAAAGAAGAATAATGAGAAACTCAAATTATAAATTGAAAACTACTTCAAAAATTAAAATTGAAACTTAAAGCAAACAATAAAGTAACTTCAACAAATAAAAAAAAAATTACATTTGTAGTTCCGTCTGCAGTCATGATTCTTTTCAAACTTGTTAAATAACCTTTTCGAATAACCTTAAAATATTATTACTAAACTAATAATTTATTTTAATTTTAAAAGCTCTTACTTGTTATTTGAGGCAATGAGAGACAAAGAATGATTTTTGAAATCTATTAATTGAAAAAAAGAAAGAAAAAAAAAAATCAAGTATTTATTAGAGATTTTTTAACGGTTTTTTGCCAAACAGCTCTACATTGAAGGCGCACTTTTGCAATTTGTAGATCATTATTCTACTTTAATTTCAAAGCAAGTTATTCTCTATTCTCAAAAAAAAAAAAAAAAATATTCAAATTTGAATTCTCTTCAAATTTATTTTTTAAAATTCATCAATTTTTATTTATTTTTTTATTTATTTTTTTTCATGAATCATTGTTTTTTATAATTTTTTTTTTTGGCGCAAAATAAATTTTGAATGATGTCCTCCTCCAAAGTCGAATCCCAACTCCTCAAAGCCTCACTCTACAACCAACTAGAAACATTAACAAACATTCTAAATAACAAAGAATTACAAATTAATGTGAATTGTTGTGATGAGAATAATTATATGTCCTCCCCTTTCACGATGGCTTGTCGGAAAGGTCATCTTGATGTTGTGAAAGCTTTAGCTGGAGATAAGAGAGTGGAGCTGAATTTTAGGAATAAGTATGGAATGACAGGATTTTATCGTGCGCGTGAGAAAGGAAATGAGAGAGTTGTTGAGTATTTATTGACATTAAAAGGAATAGATGTGAATAGGGCTGATGAATGTGAAGGCTGGACACCGTTAATTGCTGCTTCGTTTAATGGACATGTTGGTGTTGTTCAACATTTATTAGCGAATTGTGAAAGATTAACTGATGTTCGTTATAAAGATTTTGAAGGTTTGATTGATTTCATTATTTATTTATTTATTTATTTATTTATTTTCTTTCTTCTAATGGCATTAATTTTTTTTTCTTGTTGTGTTGTAATAAATGAAGGATTCACTGCTTTAGATAATGCGAAAAAAGGAGGAGAAAGTAAACTTAGAAAAGAAAATTGTTCAAAAGTTGTTACTCTTTTAACTTCATTTGAAGCGAATCAAAAACAAATAAGAAATGATTTAAGGAAACAACTTGGATATTTAGGTTTGATTTATATTTAAAAAAAACAACAAAACAACAAAACAACAAAACAACAAAACAACAAAACTAAAACTGTAGACAAAGATGCTGCACAATTATTTACTTTGATTATTCTAACTTCAGATGAATATCTTCAATTTTTGAATCAATGAAAGCAAGTTTAATTTCGAGGGTGAAGATCTTTTGGTTTAAAACCATGAACTGATGATCCAACAAATCAAGCACTTATTTTCTTTGGAAATGATTTTATTTATTTCAACATCAACACCAACATCAACTTTAAAGAATCAGAACAAAGCATCAATGAAAAGGGTTTGGAAGTGACGAAAACACAATTTCCAACAAAAATTTGAAAAAGGGAACAATAAATGAATAAATTTATATTAATTTATTCCCTTTTTCTAAATTATTTATCAACTTTTTTTTGCTTGGCTCCTTCAGCACTCCTCTTTGCATCGGATTTCAATCTTCTTTTCAAACTTACCCTTGTATTGTATTTTAACAACAACAACTCTTTTATAATCCTTTATTATTGCAGAATTTTGTAAGTCTTTATATTATGATCATATTTATCTTTTGATTCATATTTTTATTTCGAATATTTTTTTTTTCCTTTTTTTTTTGCAGTTGATTTTTTATTTATTTATGCTTGTCTTTTTTTTCCTGATGTTTATGATGCTTGTTCTGATTTGAATTTGAAGAGATGAATGAAATTTGGAATGAAATGGATTGATTAATTTTCTTTTATTTGCTTCCTTTTATTTTTTGCTGAGTTTTTATTCTATTTCTCTTTATTTCTTATTTTTGGGATTTATTTTTTGTCAGCATAATTTATTATTTTTATTGGTTTCTTTTCATTCATCTGTTGGGTTTTTCAGAAAGAAACACAAAGGAAATAATAAAATAACTAATTTTTTTTAAAAAACCAATTAGAATTAACTAATAAAAAATGCGTCTGTTCGGAAAAGCAAAACCTGAAAGTCAACAAACTTCAACAAAGGACAGGTTTGCCTTTATTGATTTTATTGTTTTGATTTTTATAAAATGTATTAATTTGTTATTGGAACGATAATTAGTGTCCTAAGAGTCAGAGAAACTTTAGAAATGTTGGAGAAAAGAGAAAAACATTTACAAGTAAAAATTGACCGAGAATTGAAAGTAGCTAAAGAAAATGCTCAAAAAAATAAAAGAGGTAACTTTTTTTCCCCTTTTTTTATTTCAACAAAAAAAGAAAGAAGATGAGAAAAGAAGATGAGAAAGTTAAAGAGAAAAATGAAAAATGAAGAAGAAAGAAAGAAAGAATTTTTTTAAAGAAAACTTTTACTTTATAGCTGCATTAATGGCATTAAAGAGAAAAAAGCTTTATGAAGCAGAAATTGATAAAATGATGAATACTAGAATGAATTTGGAAACTCAATTAATTCATATTGAAAATGCAAGTGTAAATCTTGAAACTTTGAGTGCAATGCAAACTGGTGCAAAAGCTTTAAAAAATTTACATGGAGCAATGTATTATTTTAGTTTATTTAATTCTTATTGATTAATTTATTTATATTGGTAATATTTGATTTACTTTTTTATTATTATCAAAGGGATATTAATAAAGTTGATGACACAATGGATGAAATTCGTGATCAAATGGATTTAGCTAATGAAATTTCAGATGCTATTTCACAACCTCTTGGATCTACTGGCCTTGATGAAGTTCATTTTCTTTTCTTTGTTTTTCTTTTTCTTTTCTTTCTTATCTTTACCTATTCCTTCTTCTTTTTTTGGTTCTTGGAAATGATTAACAAATCTTTTTTTATTATTCTGATTTTATAGGACGAATTATTACAAGAATTGGAAGCACTTGAACAAGAAGAACTTGATAGTAAATTATTGGATGTTGGAGAGACTCCATTAGATCTTCCCTCAGTTCCTAAAAATGAACCAAGTTTGTTTTTCTCTTTTAAACAAAGAATCTTTTTTTCTTCCTTTCTTTTGAATCAATATTAATAACAATTTCAAAAATAGTCAAAAGGGTTAATGTTCGAACTGAAGAAGATGAACTTGCACAACTCAGAGCTGAGATGGCAATGTAAAAATAAACCAAAATTTAAAGAAAAATATCATAATAAAACTTTTTGCTTGAATATCTTTTTTACTTTATTTTATTTTGAATGCTCAACAATCTGATTTAATTTTCATTTAATTTAATTTAATTTAATTTAATACATTTTTGATTGCTTCAACAAATACTTGAGGATCTTGTGCACCACCTAAAACTTCACTATTTAAAAAACAAAGAAAGGAAAAGAAAATGAGTTTCATTAGTAATTGAAGAATAGAAAGAAAGAAAAGAAAGAAAAGAAAGAAAAGTAACATTTTTGGTTTTTGTTTATCTTGAGTTTCTAAATCTCTACGAATAAGATCTTCTTTCTCAACACAATCATCTAAAATAAGAGTAAATTTAGTATCTCATTGGTCGAGTAAAAAAAAAAAAGAAAATGAAAGAAAAAGAGAAAAATTACTGTAATCAACTCCTCTCAAATGAAGACGAGTTTTTAATTGTCTAACTGAAAATGATTTTAAATCTTCTTCTGTCTTTTTCTCAACTGGACCTTGAATTGTGAAATGAGGAACTCCATTAATATCAGAATTCTTTGCTTCTCTATCTTGTCTTTGGACCTCAGCTTTTCCTTCATCAGAATCAAGGAAAGTATTCACTTCATCTTTATTGATTCCAACTCCATTAGCAATTTCTAATAATGTATCTCTTTTAGCAATATTTTGACCCTATTTATTTAATTTTTTTTGGGTTAATATTTTTGTTTGTGTTTTTGTTTGTGTTTTTGTTTTAAAAAATAAAATAAAAAACTTAAAGAAATAAACCTTTTCTTGATATGTACTAAAGAGAGCATCCATTGTAGCATCTGCTAATTGGGGATACTTCAATTTAACAAAATGCATTAATCTGTGTGCATCAAAAGTATTTGAAACTACACTTGTGTTATCATTTTTTTCTTTTCTAAAGCAAAAATCTACTCCACATTCCATTCCTTTTCATGATTTTTTTTAAAAAAAAAGAATTAATTGAAGTTGAATTTAATCTCTCTTTTTTTTTCAAAAAAAAAAGAAAACTTACCAGCTTGAGATAAATATTCTGTCATTTGAGCTCTTCTAGCATTTGGAGGACCGAATTTTTTTGTCATGAATTCTTCACGTGGAACTCCTTCTTTTGGAACAGTTGTATCTAATTGATAAGGGAACCATTCAATAACAAATTGAACATTATCTAATTGTTTGATTGCTTTTTCAAGTCTTCTCTTTCCAACGAGGCACTAAATTATTGTTAAATTTTTTGAAAGAACTTATTTTAAAAAAAAAATGAAAAATGAAAAAATACCCATGGACATGCAATATCAGAAACAATATTAATTTTCACAAGTGGACGAGCTACAGCTGCCATTCTATTTCATTTAAATAAACAAAAAATAATTAGTTATCCGGTTTATTTGTTACAATTAATGAATTG
>Ga0209960_1002572_pt1 | contig 17699 bp, 18 predicted proteins | sample ThiBiot_500_plan_2_FD_183947 | JGI IMG/M metagenome (GOLD analysis project Ga0209960, IMG submission 183947) | Wastewater bioreactor microbial communities from Cape Town, South Africa - Thiocy_expt_500_plan (SPAdes) | ecosystem: Engineered > Bioreactor > Thiocyanate-remediating >...
AAATTAAGGAAAAACTTGTTTTTCAAAAAGAAGTAAAGAAAAAAAGAAGAAAGTAAGAAAAGAAAATGAACCATGCTCCATTATATCTAATAAATCTTTATATTCTTTTTCATTTCTTATTTGATCAAATATGTTATGTCCTTCTGAAGTTATAATCATTAAAGTTTGTTTCCAATGATGACGTTCAAGAGTAGAAGTTGAATAAAGGTCTGATAAAGCTGTTCTTACTTGTTTTTGGAAAGCTAAAATAAAAAAATAAAAAATAAAAAAATAAAAAAATCAAATTAAATAAATAATGTTAAAAGTAAAAATATTCAGAAAAAAAAAAAAAACCATTTGATCTTCCTCTATGATCAATGTCATGACAAAGACAAGCAATAAATAATCCAACCATTTCACTTGGTTCTAAATATGAATCTAAACATCCCATTTTAATAAATTTATACATTTGATTTGCAACATTAACTCCATGAGAAAAGTTATGATAAGGAAGAGGACGATAATTCTTTCTAACTGTTAGAACAAATCTACAAATCTTTTCCATATTTACTTGATATGTTTCTAAAATTTTAAGATCTGAAAACATTTTGACAACTGAAAAAAGTTGATCAAGTTCAGTTTCTCTTTTAAATTTTAATTTTTAATTTTTGTTAGAGGAAATATAATAAATAATAGTTGGAGAAAATAATAAAATAAATAATGTTTACCTATAAGGGTCAAAATTAGGATTAACAATATATTGCGTCGTAATTTCAAGTTCATGATTAGCTAATTCAGTTGCTTCATAAGGATCAGAAGTAGTATGATATGAAAGAATCTATTTTTTTTTTTTTTTAATTTTATGAACGAAAGAAAATAGAAGGAAAAAAAAAATTTACATCAAAAGCAACTCTCAATTTTTTTCTCTTTTTGTCTATCTTGTCTATTAACTAGAAAAATAAAAGTAATTTAAAACACAACAATATAAATAAATAAATATTAAAAAAGAAAGAAAGAAAAGAAAGTAAAAATACATCAGCATTTCGGATTGCTATTCCACAAAGTACAAGGAAGGAATCAAAATCTTTCACATCAGTTGGTGTGAAACCATTAGATCCATTTTCTTTATTTATTAATTGGGCAACTCCAATAATTTTATCTTTATATTTCAATGGCATACATAAAATACTATTTGTTACAAAGCCTGTCTTCTTATCAATTTCAGGATTGAATCTTATAAATATTGAAAAAAAAAAGAAAGAAAAGGGAAAAGTATATCAGTAATGAAAAGAAAAATGAATTTTTTTTTTTTTTTTTTTTTTAAAAAAAAAAAAAAAACCTTGAATCAGAATAGGCATCATTAATATTAACAATATTTCCTGTTGAAAAGACATGACCAGCAATACCTACATCTGGAGATATCCGAATTTCTTGAGTTTGAGAAACTTCATGCTTTTCAGTATAAATCTAAGTTGTTGTTTTTTATTTTAAAAAAAAATTTTTTTTTTATGTTTGATTTGAAGGTGGAATAAATAAATAAATAAATAAATAAATAAAAGTTACCTTTGAATATAATTGTTGTGTTTTATTTTCATAAAGAAATAATGAACATCTCTCAGCACCAATGAATGATTCAGCTCGAAGCATTGATCTTTGAATTGCCTAATATTTAGATATTTTTTAAAATATAATTTTTTTATTATTATTTTATTTGATTGATTGTAAGAAAACATTTTAAAATATTTGAAGAGAAATAACCTTATCTACTTCAAGTTCTTGACATAAAGTTGTTGCAATTTCTAAAAGATTTTCACTCTTCCTTAAAGCTTTTCCTTCCCTTTCAAATGCCATTGAATTTCGAAGAGAAATAATAATAAAGGTCATATATGAATCAAAATCTTCTTCATCTTTTTTACTAAATGAATTTCTATTTTTCTTATTTAACATTTGTGCAACCTAGATTGATTTTAATTATTATTTTTTTTAAAAAAACTGAATCTTGAAAGACTTTTCAATTTTTTTTAAAATAAAAAACTTACACCAAGAACTTCATTTCCATATTTTACAGGTACACATAATATACTACGAGTTTTAAATCCAGTTTTTACATCAATATCAGGGTTAAATCGTTCATCTTCATAAGCATTTGATATATTGATTGTCTACCAATTATTTATTTATTTTTTTCTTCCTCTGAATTTTCTAAAAAATAAAAATAAAAAAAACCTCTTCACTTAAAAATACAGAACCTGCAATACTTTTTTTGTCAATTGGAATTCTAACTTCTTTAACTATTTTTTTTTTTTTTTTTTTTTTTTTTTTTTGAAATACAGAAAAAAAAAATCAAAAGATTTGAATTTAATTACCTCCTTTCTCTTGATCATCAAGCATAACTTTTGTATATAACTCATTTCTATAAATTATTTCATTTAATCATAAAAAGAAAGAAAAGAAAAGAAAAGAAAAGTGTACTGAACTCTATCAACCAAGAATAAGGAAAATCTTTCTGCTTCCATAAAATTTGAGGCTTGTTCCATTCCTCGAAATAGAATATTTTCATCAAGGTGTCTTATTATTATTATTATTATTATTATTATTATTTTATATAAGAAATCTTGAATATTCTTGTATATTGATCTTGAAGAAAAAAATTGAATTTTTTACCCACACAAATCTTTTGCAATTTCAAGTAAATTTTTGGTTTTTCTTTTTTCTCTTGATTCTTGTTCATAAAGAAGTGCTTTTTAAATAAATAAAAAAAGAATGAAAGAAAAAAAGAAAGAAACAGAAGGTTAAAAAACATTACAACAAAGATAGAAAGAAGAAAGAAAAGAAAAAGAAAGATTACAATTATGAAGAGCAATTGCACATAAAACTAAAATTGATTCAAGATCTTGTGGATCAGCTTCAGTAAATCCTCTTTCTTTTTGCTTATTTGATAATAAAAGAACTCCCAATATTTCTTCATTATATTTTACAGGTAAACCAAGAACACTAAAAATTCAAAAAAAAAAAAAAATCAATTAGTTTCTTTTTTCTTTCTTTTTATAAAGTAAAATAACCTTTTTGATTGAAAAGAAAGCAATTTATCAAAATCAGGATCAAAAAGTTTATTCTTGCTAACATTATTATCTAAAAATATAAATCCTGTTGTCGCTACTGAACCAAGTATTCCCTTATTCATAGGACATCGAATTTCTATTTTTTTTTTTTTTTTTCAAAAAATAAGAATCAATACAGTTTAAATTTAAATATTGTACAAAAGTAAGTAAGAAAGGGAATAATAACCTGTTTCATTTATTACTGCATATAATTCATTTCTATCTTTATCAATTAAAAATAATAAACAATGTTCACAATCCAAAAATATTTTTGTTTCACGGAGTAACTTTATGAATTCATTTTTTTTTTTTTCAATGTTAAATAAAATAAAGAGGAAATAAAACAAAACAAAAAAAAAGAAGAAGAAAAAAATACTTTCTCAATAATAATTTTGGAATCAAGGATTTGGTGAACTTCATTTGAAAATTCGAGAAGAATTTTGTATTTTCGATCTGTTTTTTCCTCTTTTTCTTGAATTACCTTTTTTTTTTTTTTTTTTTTCAATTTTTTTTTTTAAAAAAATTTAAAAATTTCAATTCAACAAATTAAAATAAAATAAAATAAATAAAAGAAACTTTTGAAACAATGGCAAAATGTTGACTTTGAGTTCGAGCAAATTTTTCTTTTTCATGAAGAGAAGCAATTTTCAAAGCAATTCCACAATATAATGTAAATAACAATGTACACTCTTCATCATTCTTTGAGAAAGGTTGATTTATAGGAGTTTTATTTACTAATTGAAGAACTCCAATAATCCATTTTCTATCATAAATTGGTAAAATTATAGTTGATGTTAATTCAGATGAAATTCCCTAATTAGAATTTGTTTTTTTTTTAAAAATATTTTTTCAGAAAAAAAGGAAGGAAAAAAAAAAAAGAAGAAGAAATATAAACCTGTTGATCTGTTTCTTTATAATCAGGATGTTGTTTAGGGTTTGTTAAATTTAATGGTTCTCCATTAGATACAACATAACCGAGTAATCCATCATTTAAGTTCAAGATCAAATTTTCTGAATCGCCAATTGATGCTTTGAATTCGAAAAAGAAAATGAAATGAAATGAAAAAATTGAACCATTATATAGATTTAAATTGGAAATATTAAATTAAAACCTTTTAAACATAATTTCTTTAACTTTGGATCAATAATGAATAATCTTACATCCTCTGAATGGGTAACATCTTGAAGATTTTGTAATAAATATTTTAATGTTTGTGCACAAATTCTTTCCTCATATATAACTTTTAAGATTTGAGCTGATGTAGAAGATGATAAAATTTCGTTTTTAATTAAATTATTATTTTCTTGATCAATTTTATGAGGAGATTGAGGTTGAGATTGAACTTCTTGAAGGTCAATTTGTGTAGAAATCTTTAAATCTTGTTTTATTCGAATTGGAGACTTTTCTTTTGAATCATTTGATAAACTTCTTGTAATTTTTGCTAAAGATTGATTTTTTTTTAAAAATAAAAATAAAATAAAAAGATAAACATTTTTTAAAAACAAATCAATGAAAAAAAAAAAAAAAAAAAAAAAAAAAAAAAAAATTTTTAAAAAAAAAAAAAAAAAAAAAAAAAAAAAAAAAAAAAAAACCAAAAACAGATTGAAATTCAGATAACTCTTTTGAAGATTCCTTTGGAGGAAAAGAATCTTTTGAAGGACTTGCTAATCTCGAATTTGCTCTAAAAAGTTTTGGTTCTCTTCTAGTTGGTGAATTAAATGCATTTTCAAGATCTTCTTTCTTTTTGATATTCTCTAATAACTTTGTGAAAAGAGATGGATTCTTATGATAAAGGTTCATTAATCTATCAGGTGTTGCTAAAGTTTGAAACGTTTTTGAGAACAAATCTTCATCATTAATTTTACTTTCCTTTTCCTCCTCCTCTTCCTCTTCTAATTCCTTATTTTTTCTTCCCATTTCTAAATCAATTGATTCCTTCTTCTTTTGACCACTTTCAAGGTCATTCATATTTACAGTCCTCTTTAGTACCGGCATTGAAACTTCCCTTCTTAAAGGGTTTTTAGGAAGAACTCGAGCATATTGGTAACTTGAGTCCATTAATGAAGACATTGAATCTTCTTGTCTAAAATTGAACAAATAATTAGTTAGTTAGTTAGTTAGTTAGTAATTATCAGAATGTATTCAAATAAAAGTAATTAACTTCAAAACAAAACAAAGTAATAAAAAAGGAACAGTTGCAATAATTGGTTTTTGACTTTTTTTTTTTGTTTGACTTCAATTAAAAAATAAAAATATCTTTCCAAATATATTGGAATTCTTTTCAAAGTGATAATTTAAAGTTTTTAGAACTTGAAAAATTTAATTATTGAGTTCAAAAGTGTGAACAATGAACATATTGTTGTAATTAACTATTCGAAAGTCAGTTATGAAAGGCACTGTCCTCATTATCAAAAAAAAAAAACGTGAACAATAAAGACCATCATTCAATTAAAAAAATAATCAAATATGAGTCATTTTTTATTAATGTAATATGTTGAACGTAAAGAAAATGTAATAGAATAGCTCTAAGGTCAAAAGGAATAGGACTAAACAATTAGAAACACTTATTGAATTGGAGTTTGAATTATAAAAATCAAAAAAAAAAAACAAAAATTTAATTATAAAAATCAAAAAAAAAAAAAAAAAAAAAAAAAAAAAAAAAAAAATTAACAGTTAATAAATAGATTTTTTTTTTCCTTTTTTCTTTTCTTTTGAGTGATTCTGGCCACTGATTGTGATGGAGCTGATGTAAAATCCTGTTTTTTTCATCTGTTTCAGTTTGTTTTTTTATTTTATTTCAGTGATGATATTGATGCTGATGATGCTCCTTTTTCTTCTCCAATTTTTTAGATTTGTATCACTGATCTTCAAATTAAAATCTTTTCATTACCAAGAACTTTTGAAGAAGAAAAAAAAAATGTGATTATGAAAAATTTTTTTTGAACTTGTACCCAACATTAGTAATTTTTTGAAAAATGAAAAGTGAAAAGTGAAATGAAAAATGTGAAGATTTGAGTCTTCAATGTGAAATCTTTTCTTCGTTAATTCAAAGAGGAGCTTCTTTTTTTTCTTTTTTTTTATCTTTTTTTTCTTTTTTCAAAACTTGAATCTCAATTTCTTGGGTTTTAAAAAAATTCAATAAAGAACATATAAATTTTACAAATATCTTGATTCATTGAACTGAGAATCTTTGAAATGATTCTACTCATTTCATTTCAAGGTTCATTCATTGTTTCACTTCATCGAACACCTCCAACTAATCACGTGACTAATAAGAGTTTTTTTTTGGAAAAAAAAAGAAAAGTTGAATGGATCAAATCTTCAAGTTTCGTTCTAAATCAAATTCAAATCAAACACAATTAACAACTTAACAATTAACTTTATTCAAAAAATACAGAAGGATTTCTCAAAATCCTCTTTCATTTAGGAGCTGTCCGTAAAAAAAAACTCCAGCCCGAAAAACGCACCTTGTCCGAAAACGTGTTTCCTTTATCTCTTTCACGTGCACTTTTCATCAATCGAAACTCTCTTTTAGTTGAAAATCAAAAAGGGAATAAACAAACAAATATTTATTATAAATTTGTTCTGTTTTTGAAACAATAAACAACAAAAAAAAAATTCAACTTTTCTTATCGCACCCTCTTGACAATTAATTCTATTCTCTTCCAACTTCAACTCTTTAAAACTTTGAATTTATAAACACTAATTGATGAGTTATCACTTCCATTCGATTCTCCTTGTTTTTATCTTTCGAATGGTGTCATTTTTGTTGGAAAATGTTTTGATTTGAGCGAGGGAGAGATTTTACAAATTTCATAGGAGTTTGACTCCAATTCCTCAATTATTATCTTTACTTTACGAATTAATGACATTAAAATTTGAGAATTAGATTGATATACTTGTTATTGAATACAAAACTTATCAAATTATTGAAATTTTGACTTCGTTGCATTTCTTTCTTTTCTTTTGCGTTTTCTTTTGAACATTTGAAATTTTAGCTCATATTTCTGATTTGTTCATTCCAATTCCATTGTAATTCCATTTTGAATTTTGATTTTGAATTTTGTTTCTTCTTTTTCTTCTGTTCATATTGTTTCAATTGCTTTTTCAGACAAACATAAGAACGAAAAATAAAATAAAATAAAATTAGAGGAGATCGAATTAAAGCAATGGAATTGTCAAAAGGATTACCAATTGATAACTGGACCAAATTTGCAAATACCCAAGTATTATTTTTAAACCTTTCTTTGTTTGTTTGAAACTCTTTCCATTTTATTTTAATTCATAATTCTTTGATCTTAGGCTGGTAGAGATAAAATTTATCGTTTCATTCAATATGCTTCTCGTTTTCTTGCAGCTAGACTTCCCGCAGATCAAGCAATTAAGTATACAAAATTAATGACTGCAATGGCATTGGGTCGAAGATGTATTTTATTTTATTTTTTATTTTTTATTTTTTATTATGATTTTATTTTTTCAAATCAATTTATTTTCAAAAAAATAGTATTCAGAGCAGGAAAACCTATTGAAGATATCAATGCTTTCTTAAAAGCATTAGCAATTCAAGATCCTTTTATTCGTTTGTTAACATGTGCAAGACATTTATTATTAGCTGGATGGCTTTCTGTTGATACTGTTCAATGGGTATTTTATTGGCTTATTTATTTGAAAAGAAAAAAAAATGAAAATATGTTATTAACTCCAAATAAAAATTCTAGCTTCAAGCTGTAGGTTTCCTCCAAATTGCTGATCCTAAAGTTCTTGATAAGAAAGCTGCACAATTTTGGTTTTTAAGCTTAGTTATGGGCACAATTCTTAACTTGTATAAACTTCAAAAAAATAACAAACAAATTTTGGCACTCAAAAAAGGTTCGAAATTCATTCTTCTTCTTCTTCTTTTCTTCTTCATCTTTTTTTTTTTTTTTTTTTTTTCAATAATTGAAAAATTAAACTCAAATTAAAATAGATGACACAGAAAAATCGAAACAAGATTTGAAGAAATTATATGGGTTTATTTTTTTATTATTTGATTCTTCTTGAACTTAACTGTCAATTTATTAATGATATTTTTAATATATGTAGAGATAAAAAAGCAATTCAAATTGATACAGTTAGAGATGGACTTGATTTGATACTTCCAGGATCTGCTTTAGAGATCATTCAAGTTGAAACAGGAGTTGTTGGAATTGTTGGTTCTATCACTTCATTGATTATGGCTTATCAAATTTGGGGAAAATAAGCAAAAGCAAAAGTAAAAACAAAAATAAATGTTTTAGAATTATAATTGAAAAAGCAAAAAGAAAATTGAATAGACCATATTAGAATAATAGCAAAAAAAAGAAATGATGTTCAAATTAAAGTTTTAGTTATCTCCAAAGACTTGTTTTTAGATTGAATATTGGATAAGATGTTATTTCTTGTGAATTTTATATTGATAATAGTAATCTTTTGATGATAAATGAGAACTTTGGAGGAGGATCATAAAATGATTACTATTAGGACTTGAAAATATTGATGATTTATAATAATTTTGATGACAAAATTACAAAGGACGGAACCAACACAATTGATTCTTATGAATTAATGAATTAATTGAATTGTGCACAATTTTGATAACGATTTTAGTCCTCTTTTATGAGAATCCTTACAAAGTTTTCATTCTATTTATTTATTATCTATCTATCTATCTATCTATCTCTAAAAACCTTTCGCAAGACCCTTCTGCAATTTCCTTTTGCAACTCCTAATTTTCCTTTGAACCTCAGAAATAAAAAAAAAATAAAAAGAAATAATTGAAATTTATAAAATTACTAAATGGCAATTTTCTCAAGAACTTATCAATATAATTCAATAAATTGAAACAATTTGAGCGTTGTTTGAGTACAATTAATTGCAACTTGAACTTGCTGCTAAGAGTGAGTATCGATATCGATAATCAATTGGAAAAAAAAAAAAAAAAAAAAAAATCGATTTTCCATCATCAATTAACTAATCACTAAATCGAATAAATCAAAAATCAAAATCATATCAGAAACTTTACAAACAATACATTAAAACATATTTTCTTTTCAATTATTATAATTTAGATTAAAAATCAACATTGTAGATAGATAATAACATCTTCCTTCAAAATTCACTTTTCAAAAAGTTTTGTAAGCAACTCGATTCAAATTCAACCACACTCTCTCGCTCTGGAGAACTCTGGTAATAAATATATAACCCTTTCGAATTTCTAATTCTTTAACTCTAATAATAATATTTTTTGTTAAAAATAAAGAGGTACATTGTTAACTCTGGATCACATTCTCTTTTGTCTTGAATACGTTACAAAACTGTTTCGGAAGCTTGGACTGACTTCCTCTCCTTCTTCAACCCCCTCTAGCAGCTCAAGCCTCAATACAACAATTTCGTCACAATCAGTGTACTCCTTTAGAAATTTACTCAAGTATTTGTTTGCCAAGAAGGGTCAAACAATGAACGAATCGAGGAGGCTTGAGCAATTGAAAAAGATTTTAGAAGGAGAGGGTGAAAGCCATGAGGCAGATAGTCAAGATGAAGGGGTAGAAGGAGAAGGAGATGAGGTTGAAAAACAAGTTGAAGGAGATGAAGTTGAAAATGAAGAAGATCAAGAGAATAGAGAAAAAGAACAAAATCAATCAGAGACTAAAGAAGAGAAATTAAATAGAAAGAAATCAAAAGATAAAGAAGGAATTTGTATTTTATGTGAAACACAAGATGCAGAAGTCAAATGTGAAGTTTGTCAAGATATTTATTGCGAAGTTTGTTTTTTTTCTCAACATAGAAAAGGTGCAAGGAAAAATCATCCAACAACAATTTTGATTCCAAACCAATCATCATCTTTAAGCTCAAGATCAAATTCAACTGTAAATTCAATCAAATCTTCAAAATCATCAAAATCATCAAAAAGTTTTGGAAGAGCTTTTAAAAAGTCTTCAAAAGTAAACTTATTTTTATTTTTATTGTTATAATTTCAAAACAAAAACAAAAAAAGAATCGCAAAGAAGAGAAACTAAATCAAAATTCTATGGATACAACAAGTGAAGAAAATAGTGAAAATGAATCAAATAGTAGCTTGAACTCAACACCTGACACATCTGATAATGAACTTACACAACAACCCACAATAGGTTTTTTTCTTCTTTTTTTTTTTTCCCTCATTTATTTCTTTTTTTTTTTTTTTCAACTTGAATTGAAAGAATATATTGATTTATTTAGATAGACAAAATTATTTTGTTGAAAGAGCAAAATATATTCCTTTAAGACTCAATTTCCCAGAAAGAAAATACCTTCGCCTTCTTGAAGCTGCAATTACTGTTTCTGATTATACTCAAAAAGTTGATGGAACTCCCTTATCAAAAACAAAAAGAATGCATTGTCAATTAAAAGAAATTTGTGCAATCCTTTGTGCTCTTGTTATTGGTGAAAATTATGAAATGGGACAAAGTTTACTAGAAGAAAGAAATTATTCAGAAAATGCAGAATTTTTCACAGTTGTTTTTGAGATTGCAAGGAGGTACAAAATTATGAATCCAGGTTTTTTTTTGTTTTGTTTTTTTTCTTTCAATCTTTTCTTTTCTTTCTTTTTCTCTCTTTTTTTTTTTTTTTTTTTTTTTTTTTTTTTTTTTTTTTTTTTTTCAATTTCTTTCATTCTAATTCCTTTCCCCCCCCCCTAAAAAAACAAACAACTCCTTTAGAAAAAATGAGAAATGATTATGGAAAGTTAATTTACTTACTTCAAGATTCTTGTCTTCAAGAAATATCCCCTTTACTTCAATTTGATTTGATTGCACCAATTAAAACAGTTTATTCTTTGTTAAAAGAATATAAAGCAGAGAAATTATTGGAAGAAGAATTACTTTGGGATGCAACAAAAGAAATTACACCTGAAGGAAAATCAAGAGCAGAGATTCAATATGAAATTAAGAAAAAGGAGAGAGCAATCGAGGAATTGAGTTCAAAATATGCAAGAGCTGGATTAAATAAAGAGCAAGTATGTAGATGTCTTTACTCAATTGGAGATAATCATAGCTTTTTGAGAGTTAGCCGAGATCCTGTTGAGAGAATGTTAGAATATTTAAGAAAATATTATCAAGCGGATGAATTTGAGGAAGGTCACTCCCTTGCCATTTCTACTGGAGTTGATGGTGCGAGGTTAACACATTCTCATAATCGTCAATACTCATTTGTTGAACAATCATTAACACTTTGGAAAGAAATTTCACATGAAATGTTTAAATTATGGATGCTTTCTGAAGAGGATTTATTGGAAAAAGGAAATCGTTATGATCTTAAAGATACTGGACAAGGTTTACATAGAGTTCAACATTCTCCTAAAGTTTCAAAAGAAATGCAAAGGATTTTATATAAAACTCAAGTTCAATTAGGACACTGGGTTGGATCCTCTGTGATTCATTTGGGAGATACTAATGTCCCAAATGCTTTAATGTTCATTGATAAATATACTCAAGTCTCAAGAATTTTGAACCCAATTGTCTCAACTCTGAATAAAATTGATCGTTTGATGGTCAACCCAAGCCTCAAGATTTACATTAATAATGCATTTGAAGGAGAAGATAATTTGAAAAAAACTATTTTAACTGATTTTTTCCGTCATGCTTTTGATGGAAGTGGAGCTGATAATTTTTTTGATGCAGGTTCTTGTATTGATGGAAGACTTACATCAGCTTGGAATTGGTGTTCAATGATTGAAAAGAAGCCTTACTTTCCTATCTTTTTATTGACAGATTTTACTGGCTTTGATGGAAAATTTTAATAATTTTTTGTAAAGAAAAAGCAAATAAAAGATGGAAAGAAAGAAAAACAACTTTTTATCTATTAATTTTATTTTGTTTTATTTCTGGCTATTTATTTTATTTATTTATTTTTGTAACTTCAAAAAAGAAAAAAAAGAAAAAGAAAAAGTTTTATTATTTATTTATTTATTTATTGTTATTATTGTTTTCATAAATATACATCATCTTCCATCAAGTTTTTTGAATATCTCCTTTCTAAATTATCGTCTTATTTAACATTGAGAATTTCTTCAACTTTATACAAAATCTGATTAAGATCCACTCTCATTCTCTTATTTGATAATGAACAAAGGATGAAATGGTGATTGATACCTAGTCCAACCGCAAACCTAACATAATTATAATTTGATTTGGTAGCCACTAACTCAACAACAGTTGATCCAGTTGGCATATAAGCAATATTTGCAACACCTGGTCCTCTAGAAATAAAAATACTTGCTTCAGAAAAGATCTCTCTTGTTGAATCAACTCCCTCTGTCCCATCATATAAAATTACTCTTGGATACTTGTGTTGAAGGGCAGCTATTACAGCTCCATATCCTTCTATTGAATTCGATTTCTCTTGTCGTGAGACCACAATAAGACCATTTTGATTTTTAACAAAACTCATTGGGTAATTTTTCATTGTAAGCTTTCTAATATACTTCCATAATTCAACAGGGGCTCCACCACATCTTGGTTTAAGAGGGGTATATGATTTCTCAACATGAACAACTTGTGAGACCTTGAGGAAAATAAATTCAAGTTGATACTCTTCTAATTCTAATAGTCTGATTAATTGAGGAACTCTAGTATCAACTTTCACTAAGATTGGGATATGTGGGTTCTTGATGATAAAATCTCTCATTACAAATAAGCGAGATACCATCTCAACTGTATGATGATAAAAGTTATGACTCCAAATATGAGCTAAATTAATTGCTTCCTTGAAATGAATAATCTTTTGACCTTCATTTAAAGGAAAAGGGTTTCCTCCAACACAACTACCATGTAAATAGGCCTCGTTCTCATTGAATACAAATCCTCTAAAATCCACATAAACATTCTTGATTAAAAAGACATGAGCTTCTGATGGAGGTTCTAACATTTTAATGGTTGAGCTCTCACCAAGAGAGAATTGTAAGCTTCGACCTTCATCTGAATAATTATCATTAAAACAAACAAAAATTTCATCATTGCTCTCATCACATTGAAAAAAGTTTGGACAACTTGCTGATTTTGAATCTCTTGCAAAAGAACAAGAGGACCCACTTAATGTCACCTTTGGAAGCAAAGATCCAGTCACTTCTAAAGGTACTTCCCAATATTCATTTTTACTTTCTTGAGTGTCTAATTCAACATTTATCTCTCCTTGATCTTTTTCATTTTGATCATCTTTACTAGTATCTTCTTCTTCTTCTTCAGTTTCTTGATGTGTTTTGTCATCTTTTTCTTCCTCTTCTTCTTCTTCTTCTTCTTCATCTTCTTCTTGATTTTCTTGACTCTCAAGTTCAAGTTCATTTTCTTCGTCATCACTATTTTCTTCTTCTTCTTCTTCTCCATTTTCCTCCTCTTCACTTTTAACTTGAACTATTTCAACAATTTCCAACAATGGGTCTTGTTTAGAAATTGTCTTAAACTCTACCACACTTTCATTTCCTACAACTGCAGTTACTTCATTTATCGTGCTGCTGCTCTGCTTTTCCTTTGCCATTGCTTGAATGATAAACCTAGATAAATACCTCATTTTTTGACCTCCCATGCCATCATTAAGAGAGAACGTCTTATCAAATTCTGTTCTAAAGAATAAATGTTCATGGTCTGTGGGTTTGTGAGAAGGGAACCAGTAATATGAGATAGCAAGGTGAAGAAGAAAGAAAAAGGTGGCAAGTAAGAGGATGAATGAAAGTCTCTTATTCATCTTTTTCTCCATTTTTTTTTTTTTTTTTTTTTTTCTTCCATTCTATTTTTTCTCCTTTTTAAGGGATTATTGAAGATAGAGACACCTTTTATATTTTTCTCTAACCTTTTTTGAATCCAAGGTTCCAATTTTGGAAATATCTATCCCTTTTGGTTGGTCGATTGCACCCGAAACAACTTGTAGTTGACCAACCAACAAAAGGTGCAAAAAAAAAAGTGGAGCAAGTTGTTAATTTTCTTTTTAGTTCTTTCTTTTCTTTCTTTTTAGTTTTTCTTATTTATTTACTTTTCTCTTCTTTCTTTCTCTCTTTTCTATACTTTTCTTTTCTTTTTTCTTTTTATTTTATTTTATTTTTTGAAAAAGTGAAGTTATTGGTATACAGGATTGAAAGACAATTGTTAAACCCACGAAGAAAAAAAAAAAAAAAACAAAAAAAATCAAAACACATCAATAGGGGTTCGATTTCAAGAAAAATAAATCAACCACAGATCAAATAATAATAATAATAAACCCGAAATTTGTTTCAAAGTCGAACAACCAATTTGCTCCTTCAAAGTCAAAGTCAAAGCCCAAGTCCAAGTCTAATTTAAATAACCAACAAAAACAGAAAAAAAAAATTGTAGAAAAAGAAGAAGAGAAATTTCTATTTAAACACATTTTACACATTTTTTTTTTCTTTTCATGATTATTGATCAGTTGAAGTGGTTCTGTGATGAATCTTTAAAAGCATTTTAGGTGGAATTGATTTTGCTGATTTTGAAACTGGGAAAGAAGAACTAAAATTTGAGTTTGTTTGATTTAAAGTTGGATAAGGAGTTGAATTAAAAGGATTTGGATTCATTTGACTATTTGAAGGTGAGGGTAAAGAATTTAAAGGGGAAGAAGTTCTTGATGGGATTAGATTTAGGTCTAGAACAATAGAAACTGCTGATTGAATTAAATGTTGAAGATGTTTGAAGTCTCTCCGAACAATTGAAACAACATCACCAATTGGGATAATAAAAACTCTTTCAACTTTATGAATCATCTCAACTAAACCAGAAGAGAGAGAATTTGAATCCAATAAGGTTTGACGTTCAACTGAACGAAGAAGTTTTCTTCTCGTCATCAACTGGGGAAAGTCATAGAAAAGCTTCTCAGCATCAAATGAATGAACAGTTGAAGCAGAAAGTAATAAAGAAACTTGAATATCAAGGACAAATCTTTCTCCTTCTATTTCTTCCGTTTGAGATGATAAGAATGAAATTGAAAAGAGGGGATTTAATGGATCTCTGTTTTCTACTTTTTTTGGAGAGGTGCTTCCTTGTTTTTTGGGTGAAGAGATTTCTACTTTCTTTGGTGAACTTGGGTTTAAATTTGAATTTGAATTTGGATTTGCATTTGAGTTTGAGTTAGAGTTAGAATTGAAATAGTTTAAAGGAGAAGTGGTTGATTGAGGGGTATTTACAAGAGTGTTTGATTGGGGAAGATTAGAATTTACAGTTAAGTTGGGTTTACTTTTTGCTTCAGGTTGTAAAGAGGGAGGTCCTGAATGATTGGTAGATGGAGGTTGGGTTGATAGTTCAGGAAATAATGAATTTATGAGTTCTCCAGAGTTGGTTGAGTTTGTTGAGGTAGATTCTTGAGGTGAAGTGGTGCCATTCTCTTTAACTTCAAGTTTTTCCTTCCTAATTTCTTTTTGTACTTTTTCTTGTTGATTATTATTCTTTTCAATTTGAATTGAGTCTTCCTTTTTTGGTCTTCCTCTTCTTAATTTCTTCCTCTTCTGTTGAATTTATTTATTCATCATTTATTGATTTATTTTTTTTAAAAAAAAGGAAAGAAATAAAATCAGGAAATAAAAAATATAAGAAAATTAGAAGGAAAAAAGAAGGAAACCTTTTCTTCTGTATCACTATCACTTGATTCATCTGAATTGTTCTCAATAGTTTTTTCTTTCTCCCTATCTTTTTTCTTTTCTATCACTATGTCTTTTTCTTTATCCTTTAACTTTTCTTTGAGTTTATCTTTTTCCTTTTGATTTCCTTTTTCTTTTCCTCTCTCTTTCTCTTTCTCTTTTTCTCTTTCTCTCTCCTTTTCCTTTTCCTTTTCCTTTTCTTTCTCTTTCTCTTTCTCTTTCTCTTTCTCTTTCTCCTTCTCCTTTTCTTTTTCTCTTTCTTTCTCCTTCTCTTTCTCTTTTTCCCTTTCTCTTTCTCTTTCTCTTTCTTTTTCCTTTTCCTTTTCCTTTTCCTTCTCTCTAGCCCTTTCTCTCTCCTTTTCTAATTCTTTTTCTTTAATCTTATCTCTTTTTTCTTTATCATTTCTCTTTTCTTTGTCATGATCCTTTTCTGAGTTCTTGTCTTTCTCCTTCTCCTTCTTTTTTCTTAAATGTGATTTGAGAATTTGTTCAATTTCTAATTTTTATTTTCAAAAAAAATTAATATCATTAATCAAAAATAATAAAATCAAAATGTTTCAAATAAAATAAAATAAAACCTTCATCAGCAGCTACATCAAAAGGTGTTGATCCCTTTTCATTTTTAAGTTCAACATTAGCACCATGATCTAAGAGAATTTGAACAACATCATTGTGTCCATTTTCACTTGCATCATGTAGAGGAGAATCAAGATTTTTTGCCTGTTGATTAGGACTAATTCCAGTCTTTAGTAAATATTTCACAATTTTGAAATGTCCTTTTAATGAAGCTGCATGTAAAGGAGTCCATCCTCCATTATCTTTCCATAATGGACTTGCTCCGCTAGAAACAAGACTTTTAACAAGCTTAAAATCTCCAGAACCACATGCTTTATGGAGTGATGTTCTCCCAGATGAATCTTTTTTTGCAAGAGTCTGAAATGCTTTTATAACAGTAAGCATTTCTTCATCACAGACATTTAAAGGTGATTTTCCAGATGAATTTTTTAAGTTCATATCAGCACCATGTTGAAGTAATAATTTTACAACTTCGGTATGAGAATTTTCAACTGCATCATGAAGTGGACTATCCCCATTTTTTGCCTTCGATTCATAAAATATGATTAATTAGTTTATCTTTCATTGACTTTTTTTTTTCTTTTGGAAAAATAAGTAAATAAATAAATAAATAAAAATTACTCTACAATTTACTTTTGCACCATGAGAAAGTAAGAATTGAACTGCTTCTAATTTTCCATGAAGACTAGCTTTGTGTAATGGTGTCCATCCCCCATCATCCATCGAATTGATATCTTGATAATTATTTGATTTAGGTTTTAAAGGAAAGAAATAAAATAAATCAAAGTAAAAAAGGAAGAAATAGGAAAAATGAAATAATAAAAAAAAAGACCATAATTTTCGTTCAAAAACTTTTCAATATTTGAAACATTGCCATTTTTTGCAGCTTTATGTAAGGGTGTTCGACCATGTTCGTCTCTTTCAAGCTTTTTTTTTTTTTTTTTTTTTTTTTTGAAAATTGAATAATTGGACAATTGAATAAAATAAAATAAAATAAAATGAAATGAAAATGAAAATGAAAATGAAAAGAAGGAACTACCTCATGATTTGCTTTTGGTTTTTTTGGAGACTGATCTGAATCTTCAGTTTCTAAGGGTCTCTTTTTCTATTTTTTTTTTTTTTTTTTAATGGTCATTTCTAGAAAAAAAAAAGAAAGAAGAAAGAAGGAAAAAAATTATTTATTTACCTCATCCTTTTTAGTTTTGTTCACGATTTCCACTTTAACTTCTTTCTTTGATTCTTTGGAGCTGTCTTTTTTCTCAGTAGATTTCTCTATTTTTCGTTCCGTTTTTCCTTCTTTTTCTTTCTCCTTAGCCCTCTTTTCTTTTTCTTTTTCTTTTTCTTTTTCTCTTTCTCTTTCCTTTTCTTTTTCTTTTTCTCTTTCCTTTTTCTTTTCTTTTTCTTTCCTCTC
>Ga0209960_1002573_pt1 | contig 17698 bp, 17 predicted proteins | sample ThiBiot_500_plan_2_FD_183947 | JGI IMG/M metagenome (GOLD analysis project Ga0209960, IMG submission 183947) | Wastewater bioreactor microbial communities from Cape Town, South Africa - Thiocy_expt_500_plan (SPAdes) | ecosystem: Engineered > Bioreactor > Thiocyanate-remediating >...
TTTTTTTTTTTTTTTTTTTTTTTTGTTGAAAGAATCACTTATTATACCATCATCAGCTTATACTTTCATTTTTAAATAAATAACAACCAATTTGAACTTTATATTATGATCATTTGTAAAATCAAAAAAAGGGTTGTCAAAAATAATCAAAAAGATTAAAATTTAATAGCAAAAAAAATAAAAAACCCAGAAAATGTGACCCCTTGTTTTTTATTTTTGTTTATTTTTCATCAACTGACCCGATCAAACAGAAAAAAAAAAAAATCATTAAATATTAAAAACATTCATAGATATCTTGGACCTAACCACAGCAATGTTGGGTGATGTCTTCTTCATACTCTTCACACTCTTCACCTTTCTTTCCCCAATCTCTGCTCAAAACTCCCTCAGTTCATGCGATCCTTTAGTTAGAGAGTATTGTATGCTCCCTTTCCCAAATAATTTCTATTTGGAAGCGGATAATACAACCCAAACTGGTTTTCGTTTGAGGATCACACCAGAAGGTTTACCAGTCTCTGATAAAGGAGAGAGTATTGACCCAGTTGATTGGCTTCATAGAGATGGGTTTGCTCGTGCACTTCCTGCTTCAACATTGGTTTTAGGACTCTCTCTTGAGACTTCAAAGTTACCTCGTCATTGGGATATTGGAGAATCTTTGATTTCTGAATCACCTTCTATTTTGTTGGATGCTGACACTGGAGAAGTATTACCTCATTGGACTGAATTGGATAATTCAACTCCAGAAGGACCTTTGAATGAGAGGATATTGATGTTATGGCCAATTGTTCCACTTCCTTATGGACATCGTTTTATTGTTGGATTGAGAAATTTGAAGAGAGAAGATGGATCTGATATTGAAGCTTCTGAAGCTTTTGCACAATTGAGAGATAATATTCCTTCTGGTGATTATGATATTGAATCAAGAAGAGAGAATTATGAAAATAATATTTTTCCTTTACTTCAAGAAGCTGGCTTTGAGAGAAAGGAATTATTTATTGCTTGGGATTTTACTGTTTCAAGTGAACAAAATACTCGTAATCCACTTCGTCATATGGTTAAAGATGCATTAACTAGAGTTCCTTCAAATGGACCAAATTATCGAATTCTTTCAGTTAGAGATGATGTTTCAGAAGTCACAGCAAGATTTATTTATGGAAGTTATCGAGTTGCATCTTATCTCGAAAATGATAAACCTGGTTCTAAGCTTGTCTTTGGAGATGATGGACTTCCAGTATTTCAAAGAGAAGTTTGGGTTCCTTTTTCCCTCACAATCCCTAGATCTTTAGCAACTGGAGAAAAAGAACCACAAGGAATTATTCAATTTGGCCATGGTTTATTTCAAAATCACCTTGTTGTTTTGACCCCAGAGTTACAAAATGCTGCTGATCATGGTGGAGCAATCCTTTATGCTACAAATATGAAAGGAATGTCAGCTGAAGATGTTCCTGCTATTACAGCTATGTTATCAACTGATTTAAGTGATGCTTCAATTATTCCAAATGGTTGTATGCAAGGTGTCGTGAATTATTTAGTCTTAACAAAACTTATGTTAGGTGAAATTGGAAATGATGAAAGAGTCATGTTTAATAATAAGTCAATGATTAATACAGAAAAGAGAGGATATATTGGTTATTCTCAAGGTGGAATTTATGGTCCAACTGTCATTAGTTTAAGTGAAGATATTAACTATGGAGTTTTTGGAGTCCCAGGAACACCATTTGTCCTCCTCCTTCCTAGAGCAAATCCATTCAATCCTTACTGGCAAATCATTTGTTCAAGATATAGTAATCCAATTGATAGAATTACACTCCTCTCTTATATTCAAATTATTTGGGATCATGTTGATTCAGTTGGTTATGTTGATCTTCTTGCAGAAAATTCAAATAAAATGACCCAATTTGTTTGGGCTAAAGGAGATGCTCAAGTCACTTACCTTGGTCACAATCTCTTAGCAAGAGGTGCAAAAGCAAAACTTTTTAGAGATTACATTACCTCAAGAGACAATGAAACAATGTATGGATTTGATATTTCAACAGAAACAGAGGTCTATGAAGGAAATGTTGCAATTGGTTATGAATTTGGAGTCCCAGAAGTTCCTATTACTAATACCCCACCAAACAAAGATACAGATACTCACAATGATGTTTACAAACAAATGACATTTGTTGATCGTTGTTTAACCTTATTTTATGATTTCTATCATAAACATAATTGTGATGGTCCTTGTGGTTTTGATCCTGAAAAATAAAACTTGAAAGTCAATTTGTTTTTTTTTTCTTTTCTTTTTCTATTGTTCTGTTTTCAAAAATCATTTTGATGGAAGAAAAACTTGAGAAGGCTTGTGAAGATGGAAAAGTTGAAGAAGTTCGAAAATTACTTCAAAACTCACAAATCAACACGAATCGACAAAATTATTATGATGCTCGAACACCTTTTTATATTGCTTGTGAAAAAGGACATTTAGAAGTTGTAAAGTTATTATTAAATGATAATAGAATTGATGTGAATGTAGCAGATAAATATGATAGAACACCTTTTTATTTGGCTTGTTTGAATGGACACACTGAAGTTGTGAAATTATTATTAAATGATAATAGAGTTGATATCAATAAAGCAAGAGATGGTGATGGTTGGACACCTTTTTATATTGCTTGTTCTGAAGGACATATTGAAACTGTGAAATTATTATTAAAAGATAGTAGAGTCGATGTCAATAAAGCAAATAATAATGGAGAAACACCTTTTTCTATCGTTTGTTATCAAAAGCATATTAAAGTGAAATTATTATTGAAGGCTAAAGGACACAATGGATATCTTGAAATTGTGAAATTGTTATTAAATGATGAAAGAATTGATATTAATAAAGCAAATGAGCATGGTTATACACCTTTTTATTCTGCTTGTCAAGAAGGACAAACTGAAGTAGTGAAATTATTATTAAATGATCAAAGAGTTGATATTACGAAAGCAACGAATGGTGGTGAAACACCTTTTTGGGTTGCTTGTCAGAGTGGACATATTGAAATAGTGAAATTATTATTAAATGATCAAAGAGTTGATGTCAATAAAGCAAGAAATGATGGTTGGACACCTTTTTCTATTGCTTGTTATTATGGATATATTGAAATTGTGAAATATTTGTTAGCAAACAGAAGGGAGATAGAGATCAATAAAAAAGATAATAATGGAAAAACTGGTCTTAATTGGGCAAAAGAAAAAGGAAAAATAGATGTTGTTGAATTAATTGAATCATTTCAACAAAATCCAAATGAAACAAGAGCAAAATTGCGAAAAGATCTTGCAATCTGTAACTTTTATATTTTATTTTATTTTATTTTATTTTATTTTATTTTATTTATTTTGAAGTTTGATCATTCAATTTTGTTGACCTTGATTGACTTATTTTTATTTTATTTCTCTTTTTTTTTTTGAAATTATTTATAATTTAGATGAACAACAATTTTGGAAGGCCTGTGAAGATGGAGATCTGGAAGATGTTGGAAAATTCCTTCAAAATCTACAACTTAACATTAATTGGCAAAATTATCTTGGTGAAACACCTTTTTATGTTGCTTGCGCAAAGAATCATATCGAAATTGTGAAATTATTACTAAATGAGAAACGAATTTCAACAAGGAAAAAAATGAATGAAGGAAAAACTGCAATCGATATTGCAAAAGAAGAGAAACACTCAAATATTGTGAAATTAATTAAAGAATTTGACACAGGTAATCATTGTTAACTATAACTTCTCTAACAACAGCAAATTCATTCAATAAAAAAAATTAAATAGAGCAAAGATATCAAGAATATTTAGAAACATTTCAAAGCTCTTCCTTCTTTTGTATTGAAAATGAAACAATTAACAAACAAGATTTTCTTATTGTAAATGAATATTTGAAAAAGAATAACAACATCAAAGAATTGAGGTATCTTCTTTTCTTTTCTTTTTTTTTTTTTCTTTCTTCAAAAAATTGAAAAATTTTCTTTTCCATATTTTTCAGGTTAACAAACTGTGATTTAACACCTTCTAATATTCTTGAAATCTTGAAAACTTTAATTTGGAAATATGAAAATTTACAATTAAGCAATATTCAAGACATTGAGTATTTTTTTTTTTTTTTGAAGTTTCAATTTAAATGCATCTCATAATAATAAAACAATTCAATAGAATTGATGATATTAAATTGGAATCAACAGAAGGATTAGAAATCATTCCAATTGAAATTAGAAATCAAGGAACAAAATCAATTGTTCAATATATTTTAGATTTATGTAAATCACCAAATTCAAAACCACTTTATCGAACAAAATTAATGGTTGTTGGTTATGAAAATGTTGGTAAAACTACAATTTTAGATTGTTTATTTCCTATTATTGATCTTGTTGAAACAAAAGGATTTTTCAATTTTCTAAGTACAGAATATCTGTTTGAATTACAAGGAAAACATTTGAGAAAATATAAATCAAATAAATTAGACATGGATTATGAAAAATTTATTCTTGAAAATAAACAATGGAATGTTCAAGAAATAAAAGAAACAGGATTGGAATTGATTCCATTAATTGATAAAAATCAGAAGAAAAACGAAATTTATTTCAAAGATCGAGAAACAAGAGATAAATGGATTGAAAGATTGAAAAGAGTGATTTTAAATGCTGCAACTCATGGAATTGAAGTAAATACTCATATTTGGAATTCTTCAACACTCAATCAACAACCAAACCAAAAAAATCTGGAAGCAAAACAAAATGAAAATGGAAAAGAAAATGAAAAAAAAAAAGATAAAGACGATATTGTTGAATTTTCAACCTGGGATTTTGCAGGACAAAATGATTATTATAATACACATCATTATTTTTTATCAAATAGATCAACATTTTTGGTATTATATCGAATGGATCAAGGAAGTAAAGGATTGGAAAGTTTGGATTTTTGGTTAAAATCACTTTCATCTCATTTGAATCAAAATTATTGTGATGAAAATGGAAAATCATTTTATTCAATTATCATTATTGGTACTTTTTTGGATTTAATTATTGATGATAATCAAAAGGATGAAAGTAAGAATTTTAGACAAATCAAAGTAATGGAAATATATGATAAAAATGGATTGAAATCACCACCATTTTATTTTGAAGTGAGTTGTTCAACATTGGAAAATATTGAAGAATTAAGAGAAATTATTTTTAATAATTCATTGAGTCATTCATATATGGGAGAAAATGTTCCAGTTGGATATTTAACAATTGAAAAATCGATTTATGAATTAAGGAAATTGAAACAAGATCACCCAATAATTGAAATTCAAGATTTAATTAATCATGTTCAATTACAATATCAATCATCATTTGAATTTGACATTGAATTTGTAAAAAGAGCATTGAAATTATTACATGAATGGGGAATTTGTATTTATTTTGATGAACCAATTGAATTATCAAATATTGTTGTTTTGGATCCACAACATTTCACAAAGATAATTTTAGGAGATTTATTTAAAGCAGATGAATCATTAAGACAATTAAGATTAAATGGAATTATTGATTATTCTCAATTAAATACTATTTGGAATGGACCAACAAATTTAATTGATACTTATTTATCATTATTGGAAAAATTTGAAGTTTGTTTTATTTTGGAAGATAAACAAAATAGAAATGAAAATCAAAAGAAACTTATAATTCCAAATTTACTTTCAGAAGATAAAACAAAAACAATCAAAGAGAAGTTAGAAAAGAAATGGCCAATAACAATTCCAAGAGGAGAAATTGAAATTGAAAGGATATTTTCATTTAATCAAGTTCCAAGTGAAATGGTTTCAAGATTATTGGTTAGATTTCATGACAAAATAGTTGGCAATATCATTTGGAGAAGAGGTGTATTATTAAAACATTTTGATAATAGAAATGAGAATGAGAATAATAATATTTTATGTTTATTAGAAGTTAAAATGTCAGATAATTTATTTGAAATTAGAATTAGAGGAAAAGAAAGGAAAGAATGTTTAGAAATGATGAAATATATTTATGAAGAAGTCAAAATAGTGAGTGGAAATTATGGAGGAGTAAAATGGAAAGAATGTGTTAGATCTCCTCATTTTTCAAAAGGATTAATTGATTTAAATGATATTCATCAAGATTGTAAATTGGAATTAAATGATAGAAAATTAATATGTCCAATTACTCATTTTCCAATTTATGGTGAAAATTTATTATTCAAAACTGGTTTACTTGAAGCTTTAGATAATCAAAATAATATTGGTGATTATTGGAAATACAGTTATGAAAATCAAAATCAAGAAAATCAAAAAAGTGAAACAGAACCAATTTTTGAAAACTCAAAAATATTAAACGAAAAAGAATATGAAAAAGTTGAATATTTACTCAAATTATTTGGATTTGATCTTTCTAAAATTGATAAAGTTATTGGAATTGACAACAAAAATCGGAAAAACTCATTTAGTACTTGTCAGCAAGAAGTCTATGGGAAACATCAAAGCAATCCAAGTTTATTTAAGAAAGAAGATTGGATTGAACAATCAGAATCAAAATTAAGAACGTCATTTATTCAATGCTTAGGTGATTATATTTCAAAATTTAGAAATGTTGGATGGAATCATGGAAATAATGTAAAATTTAATTTCTTTATTTCAAATCTCATGAAAACATTTTTATTGTCTTTGGTTTAATTTTTTTAATAAATAAAAAAAATTTGCAGTCATTTGTGATTCCAATGATTCAAGGAACAACTGAAGATGCTGCTTGGAGAATTTGTATTTTTATTTTATTTTCTGAATTTCTTCTTTCAAACTGTAAATGTGCCAATCTAAAAATTCAAATAACAAGCTGATCATGGATTCGGAACAGTTTGTAAAATTGATGCTGGTTATTATTCACAAGGTTGCTTTTCTTTTTTTCTTTTTAAGCCTTTCTAATTTGAAATCAAAATAATGAAGGAGTTTATGTGACATCCAAAGTAGAATACGGAAAGAAATATTGCCAAGAAAATCTCAAAGTATTTGTGATTGGATTTGTAATAGTTGGAAATCCATTTCCAGTGATTGAACATCCATTTATGATAAATGAAGAAGGACAAGTCATGCTGCAAAAGGATAAGCCAAAGAAAAATGAAGAAGGATATTTAGGAAAACCTATAAATCCTGGTTATCAATCCCATTTCACTCTTGGTATTTTTTTTTGCTCTTTCTGTCTTGAAATTTCAATTTCAATTATTTCAATAAAAATAAAAAAGTTGATGGTCGACATATTCGTACAGCATTTCCAATAACCAAAATTGAACAATTGAAGCAAGGATATGTTGCTGATGAATTAGTCGTTCATGAATCACAAACTTATCCATCTTATATTGTGTATTATAAATAATTGCAAATAAAAAAATGAAACTGGAAAGTCAAAAAAAAATTTTTTTTTTTTTTTTTTTTTTTTTTTTTTTTTTTTTTTAAAAAAAAAAAAAAAACAGGTTCCTGCAGGTTTATAAGAAAGAAGTTCAAACAACAATTGCATTAAATCTTATACATTAGAGAGGAATAGATCTAAAGCTTTGAAAAAATGTTAAGGAAAAGAGAGAATGACTTTGGTTTACTTGGAACTCAAGCACATTTGAATCGAGCTGAGAAGAGACCATTAACACCAAAGGAAGAATTTGATAGAGGTTTCCATATTTCATTATTCGAATAGATTAATTATACACTTTTTATATTTTATACTTTACATTTTATATTTTATATTAAAATTATGATAAAAACTAGCTAGAAAGGTCGAATTTTGGGTTGAAGGTCTTTTACTCTTGGTATCTCTCATCATTGTTATTTGGTCTCAAACACTTAAAGCATCAACTTCACTCTCAATTCTTCTTTGTTGGGATCTCTTTTCAACCTACTTGAGTCTGTTTTTATCATCAACATTAACTCTTGTGAGAGATGAGAAGTTTCAAAATATATTTGATCCATTGAATGGCTTCATTTATCTCTCCTTATTTGCTGCACTGATTATAAATGGTTACACGTTGTTTCTCACGGAAGCTCAAGTACTTTCAAGATATTCATTCATTGGTATTGCTGCAACTTCTCTCAAGGCCATTATATTGTTATTGAAAAAACCAAGAAGATTACTTCAAGTTCGAGATATCTAGAGAAAAAAAAGTTTTTGTAACAAAAGGATTTGTTGGAATCAATTGAAATAGAGATAGAAGTGAAAGTGGAAAATTAAAATGGAAATGTACAATTATGTGATATGATAGAATGAAAATAAAAAATAAAAATAAAAATAAAAGGAAGATTTTGATTTCTAAATTGTCTTTTATTTTTGAGGATTAAGAAGAGCAACTTAAACCCAAGTTACAAGCCCATTCTGGAACCTTTCCTTCAATTCCTAAATTTTCTTCACCTTCATGTTCATCAAATGGTTTTAACATAACTCTTTGAAGACGATGAACCTTGATTTTTTTAAAGAAAAAAAATCATTTAATTAATTATATTCAAGAAAAGAAAGAAAAAGAGGAGAGAGAAGTTATTAACCTCTGAGAAATCTCCTTTTTCTGCAAGTTTAATAGCTTCTTGAATCAAGTAATTCCTTAAAAGAAATTTGGGATTAGTAGAATTCATAATTTTAACACGTTCTTGAGTTATTCTTTCTTTTTCTTCCTCATTTACTCCTTCTTGTTCTAATTTCAATCGAGCCTTTTTTTTTTTTTTTTTTTTTTTTTTTTTTTTATAATTTTTTTTTTTTTTTTTTTTTTTTTTTTTTTTTTTGTGAAAAGTTGTTATTTTTTTTTAAAAAAAAAGAAAAGGTAAATACAATATATTTTTCAATCCATTTGGTCCAAATGGTTCTATCATTTTCACGTTTTTGTTCAATTGTTAAACTTTTAAGTCTTTGAACTTCTAAAAGTTTTTCTTCAGCTTCCTGTTAATTTTTTTTTTTTTTCAAAAGAAATAAAATTTATTTAATAAAAAAAAAAAGAAAAAAAAAAAATTTTAATCAAAAAAATAAAAAAAAATTAAAAAAGGAACCTCTATGGCACCTTCCTTTCCTTTTGTAATCATCAAAAATGTTTGAGGTGATTCTTTTTGTAATAATTTTAAACTTTGAATTTGTAAAGCATTATAAACTGGTCCTAGAGATAGAAGAGAATCACGAATAGTTCCAGAATTTTGTACTAAATATTCAATAACATCTGAATTATCTGAATCAATCTTAATTTTACTTAAACAACGGAAAGAATTTGTGAAATCTCCACAAGTTTTATAAAATGTTTTAAAAAGAGATTCAAATAATTCTTTATCTTCTGGTAGTTCTTTTTGAATAAGCCCAAGCTAATTCATTTTTATTTTTAATTTGTAAGGAAAAGAAAGAAAGAAAGAGAGAAAGAAAGAAAGAAAAAAAGAAAGAAAGAAACCTTCTTGCTTAATTTTGATTGATAATGATTATTAAATTCTTTATCAAAAACTGTATAAATTATTTCATCTAATTGAGGTTCTAATTGAGGTGAAGAAGTTGCCAATGCCTCTGCAAGTTTTATTAAATTCCATTTACAAATCGATGGTTGGGCTTCAAATCTATATCTTCCTTCTTGATCTATAAAATTTAAACAATAATAATTAGTTTAAATAAAAATAAAAAAGCATATTTTCAATTTTTTTGTTGTTTTTTTTTAAAAAAAGAACCTGAAGTATTTGGAACAAAATTTGGATTATATTTATCCATAAATCCAAAAGGTCCAAAATCAATAGTTAATCCAAGTATGCTCACTAAAGTTTAGTTATTTATGAGACAATGAGGGTAATGAAATGAAAAAAGAAAATAAGAATTACTATTATCAGTATTTAAGACACCATGAGTAAATCCAATTAATTGCCAATCTGCAACTAATCTTGCAGTTCGTTTAACTACTTCTTCAAAAAATGTTAAATATCTTTTTTCTTTTTCATTCTCTTGTGAATATTGCTTTAAAATTTCTGGGAAATGATATTTAATAACATAATCTAACATTTGATTTGGAAGTTCTTCCTATCATTTTTTTTTTCAATTTTTTTATTTTTCTTTTTTTTTAAAAAAAAAAAGAAAAAGAGTTCACATTTCCGACACTTGGACCTATACGATCATCATTTGAAACAAAGATTTCCCATGAACCAAATCTAATAAATGAAGGAGCTAATCGAGAAACGATTGCACAAGGTTCTAAAATTTGATTTCCATTGTACAAAGGATCTCTAATTGCCTTTTTTTTTTTTTTTGAGGTGAATGTTTCACTTTTTCTATTTACTTGGATTTGAAAGGAAAAAAAAAAAAAAAGAACTTTAGTATCAGAGATAATTAATGTTGCAGCTCGAGTTGTTGGAATGTTTAAAGCTGCAAAGTATTCTGAACAAAGATATTCTCTAATTGAAGAACGGAGTACTGCTCTCCCATCAGCAAATCTTGAATATGGTGTTTGACCACTTCCTTTGAGTTGAATTTCCCTTTTTAATTCAATAAATTTCATTCTTTTTTGTTGAATTTCAATAAATAAATCAATAAAATTTTTACCATCTTTCTCCTTTTTTATTAACTACTTCTCCAAGCTATTTGAAAGAAAAGATAAATTTGGACTACTTATTTTTTTTCAAAGGAAAAAAGGAAAGAAAAAGTTTACTGAAATAGCACGACCATCTCCTAATTGTCCAGCAAAGAATCCAAACTAAAGTTTCCAAAGAAAAAAAAGTTTCAACAATAAAATCATAAGAGAAGAAATAAACAAAATGAAACAAAATGAATGATCATTACTTGATGTCCACAATAACAATGTGCACTTGGATCAGAACCAGTAAAGAGATCATTTCCACTAAAAAGTGATGGAAAATCTGGATCTTCTAATACTTGTTGTTCAGTTAAATCTAAAAGTTTCAATGCAGAGTCACTATTATAATTGATATATTTATATAATCTCTCATCCATCAAAAGTTACAAAATTGGAAAAGTTATTAACCTAACAGCAATAAATTTTGGATTATCAACAGGTGATGGTTTCACTCTTGAAAAACATGCATTTGGAACTTGTCTAATTGTATTATTTTCAATAGGATCAACTGGAAGTTCAGCCAATGCTGTATTCTCAAAATGTAAAGAGTTCATTGCAGCTATAGTTGTGATTGTAATGAAAATAAATATCATGAATTTTCAAGAGAAATAAAATGAATGAAATTCATACCAGATGATTGACTTAATTGTCTTCTTTGTGTCTTTGTGATTGTAATAGCTTGGTGAGTTGATGTTCGAGTTGGAGTTAGAGTACGATACAATCCAAAGATTCTTCTCATTTAAATAGGTTTGGCTCAATAGATCCTGAAAATCAAAGCGATTAATGGATTACCAATCAACCTTGATTAGAAAAGGAAAGATTTGTAATTACAAAACATTTTAATAAACTTTATTTTATGTTGCTTTTACTTTTTGATCAACAACACATATGAGATGATAGATGTTGTTTGCTTTCTTACAAGTGTGATTCTAATTAGCATTTTGTATAGTTGGCATAAGATGGATTGATGAAAATCAAAGCATAAATAAATAAAAAGAAGAAATGGTGAGAATTTGTTTTGTGTTTTGGTTTCCTCTCCCTGAAAAAATTAATTGAACACAAACTTGATTTCTACTTCCACTTTATAGTTAAGATCTCAACCAACTTTAAGACTCTTCACTCGAGCTTTTCATCAAACGTAAATTTTTTTCTTTTTCTATTCTTTTTATTTTCTATTTCGATTCTTATTAAATTCTTTTTTTATTCTTTAAAAATAATTTCTGAAATTGGCACATCAAAGTGCTCTTTTGAGAGAAGTTAAGATTTACACAAAGACTGGAGATAAAGGTTTCCTTTTCATTTATCTTTTTGATTTACTTTTTCTTTCTTAGTGTTTGTTTTAATGTAAAAAGTAAAAGAATGAATTTGAAAAAAAAAAACAAAGGAACTTCAAGTCTTTTCACTGGTGAAAGAAGAAAAAAGAATGATCAGATCTTTGAAGCTTTGGGATCAACTGATGAATTGGCAAGTGCTCTTGGGTAAGATTGCTCTAAAAAATGATGTTAGAACTTTAAAATTCAATTGCAATTATAATTTTAATTAAATTTTAATTTTTTATTTCAAGTTTGGCAAGAGAATATTGTTTACAAGTAGACAATGGTTTGGTTCCAAAATTAGAAGAGGTTTCTTTGAATTTTCTTTTTCTTTTTCTTTTTCTTTTCCTTGAAAGAAAATTGATAATACAACTCTGATGTTTAGATTCAATGTGCTTTGCTTGATGCAGGATCAAATATTGCAACTCCAAGACATTCTGCAGATGAGAAACGATTATGTTAATTTGATTCGATTTTTCATTTTTATTTTTGGATTTTTTAAAAAAAGGATCTCATATTTTAGCAAGAACAACATTCGATCCTGATGGAACTCTCATTAAAAATCTAGAGAATTGGATTGATGATATGGAATCACAACTACCTCCTTTAAAAAATTTTATTTTACCTGTAAACCTTTCTTCTTTTTTTTTTTTTTGCTAAAGAACTTCCATACTCAAATTCAAAAAATAGTCAGGAGGTTTTTCAAGTGTTCATCTCCATTTAGCAAGATCAATTTGTCGAAGAGCTGAGAGATCTGTTGTTGCATTAAATTATGATGAAAATACTGCACCTGATCCATCTGTTGGAATGTATTTAAATAGGTAATTAATCCTAAAATAATTAATCCAATATTTATTGATTTTTTTTTTCAAAAAAAATTAGATTAAGTGACTTTTTGTTTGTCTCAGCTCGATTTGCAGCAATGAAAGAGAATAAAACTGAAGCTATTTTCAAACAATTACAACCACAAGCAAAAAGAGAGAAGATTGTCCAAGAAATCAAAAAGAAAGAGTAAATTTCCTCTTCCTTGTATCTTTTTATGTCTTTTTTTCTCTTTAAATTTAAATTGGATTGAATGGAGATCAATGATTAGTTTGCACAAAAGAAATGTTCAAAACAATCAAAAAGAAAGTTAATGAATCACAACTTCATGAAAAGAAGTAGGAACTTTTCAATTTTTATTTTATTTTATATGAGTTTTCGAACAGAGTCATTCAAAGCTTCCGTTTTGAAAATCACTAAGCTTGTTGAGTGAGTCCAAAATTACTGAATAGAAACAAGTAAAAATTTTGTCCAGTTCGGTGTAGTTTATTTTAGAATTATCCAAAATAGGTTGATGATTGAGGGTGATTGGAGTGATGCTAAATTCTTCATCTCGTTCACCCTCAAGAGTAGAAATTTTCCAGAGTTTCCACTTGTTAAAGTCGGTAAGAGCGGCATATGAAGGGATGTGAGGAGAGAGATGTGCCGAAAGTATTTCTGCTTCCTCTGCTTCCTGATCAGTTGAACTACAGGAACAATCATCACAATCATCTGCCCCACAAACATAGCAGGTCTCGGAAAGAACATCACAGCGGTGAATATCCATTTCAGTTCGAGAATTTTTCGAACAACAAGCAAGTCCTTCAAGAAGGGCCTGCGTAATTGAGGCAGTCTTATTGATGGTGATGGGATTCTTCACTTCGATCACCAAAAGTTTCCATTTGAAACCTTTCAAAGTGATTTCCAAAATAAATTCAACAGGGCCATTGGGAGTATATTGATCCAAAACTTTGACACGATCTTCTCGAGTCGATAATTTTCCTTGTCTTTTTAACACAATTTTTGCTTTTGATGGACGTTGATTAACAGTATCTTCCAAATCATCGGGAATGTTTGCGTTTAGCTCCTGAACAAGGGCACGAACGAAAATATTTACAAAATCTTCAAAATAAACCTCCAGGTTGTCTGGTAGATTTGGCAAGGGAAGTGGGGTTGTTTCCTGAAAAAGGTTGAATGTCTCTCTTACAGTCTCTGAAATGCTTTTTTGAATTTCAAAAGGAATCTCAATTTCTTCTTGGATAGAAGTCCTTGAAAAAGCAGAACTGATGGTCTGAATTTTGGAAAAGCCTCTTTCCGTTTTTTCTTTTTTCTCCTTTTCCATAAAATAAAATCAAATATAACAATAAATAAAGGTAGATAAATAAAGTTAGAAATTAAAATAAATAAATATCAAAACTCAAAAATGAAAAATAGTTGAGGAAAACAGAAATTCAGAAGAAGGTTGGTGTGTGTGTTAGATTGGCGGCAAAAAAAACTCAGAAAAAAAAAAAAAAAATTATAAAATAATAATTGAAAGGTGAGTCATTTCCAATATATTGACCCAAGGTTTGAAATTGAATCCTAAAACAATTAAACTTTTAATAATTTACAGTGATAATTTGATTCATTCAAACTGTAGAATACAAATTATTCCAACCTTATAAGGTGAATCAATGAAGAAACACTAGAAAAAAAAACCACAAGCAGCAAATATATTGAATATTGTGTCCTTTAAACTCATTTAACAATAAATTTTAATTAGATATTTCAAAAGTTGTTGTTGTTAGTATAGTTGAGAAGAAGAAGAAGTTGAGGAAGCATTGTTCTAAGTTGGCTTTGGGAATAGAAGAGGAGACTTGATGGCGTCCAGGTTTCTTTCATTTCTTTCAATTCGTTTCATTATCCCTTCTATCTCTCCTATTTCTTTTATATTCTAATTATTCTAATTTACTTCCTTCATTATTTCAAAAAAAAAAAAAAAAGCTTACAAGAGGAGGATCCTCCTTCAATTAAGTTTGGATTAACAGAAGAAGAATTGACATTAAATCCTAATGATGTCTTTGATATTCTTGAAAGAAGAGGCAAAGGGTAAGAAAGAATTTTTTTTTCTCATGTTTAACATTTATTTCAAAAATCTTTTTTTTTTTATGCATTAATATTATAATCAGAACATATGGTGTTGTATATAAAGCTTTACATAAAAGAACTGGACAAATTGTTGCAATTAAACATGTTCCCGTTAAACATGATATTAATGAAATTATGAGAGAAATCGAATACATGAAAAGTTGTGAATGTGATAATATCGTCAAGTTTTATGGACATTATAAAGTTGCAGGAACTTTATGGGTAATTTAATTTTTTTTATCAATAAAAGAAAAAACTTGAAGTAAAAATAAATTGGATTCAAAAAAAGATAATTATGGAATTTTGTGAGGCAGGATCAATTGCAGATGTAATTAGTATACGAAAAGATATTTTAAAAGAAGGACATATTCAAATTATTTGTCGAGATGCTCTTATGGGTTTACATTATTTGCATAAAAGGAATCAAATTCATCGAGATGTTAAAGCAGGAAATATAGTACTAGATAGATATGGAAGATCTAAACTTGGTATATTCATTTTTCTTCCTTCTCTTTTCCTTTTTTACTTGAATCAAAATTAATGAATTGAAAACTTTTCAGTTGATTTTGGTGTCTCAGCTCAGATAACATCAACAACAATGAAACGAAATACATTGACAGGAACTCCATATTGGATTGCTCCTGAGGTAATAAAAAAAGATTTTATTTAAGTTTAGAATTCAAAAAAATAAAATAAAATAAAATAAAATAAAAAAACTAAAATTTATTTTGAAAGGTTGTAACTGAAGATGGATATGATATGAGAGCAGATATATGGTCATTAGGAATTACTTGTATTGAAATGGCTGAAGGAAAACCTCCATATTATGGAATGAAACCTATGCTTGTAATTTCCTTAGATTAAATTTCAAATCAGAATTTCAAATGATTTTTTATTAATTCATTGATTTTTTTTTTTTTTTTCTAGGCAATGTTTAAAATCCCTTCAAAACCTCCTCCACGGTTGACAAATGAATCTTTATATTCTACTGATTTTGTTAATTTTGTTTCCCTTTGTTTAACAAAGAAAGGTTCATTATTTAATTAATTAATTTGTTCATCAATTACCTTAAAATTAAATGATAATTTTTAATTTTGTAGCTTCTGATCGTCCAACTGCAGAAGAAATGCTTAAAGTTTCATTTTTTATTTTATTTTATTTTATTTATTTTCTTCGAATTTTAAGTTTACTTAACAAATTTATAGCATCCTTTTGTCCAAAGAGTTCAAAAATATCACATTTTTACGCAAGTTGTTGAAGAAGTTGTTCAAAAATATGAACAAGGAGTTTTAGATGCGGATACCGTACATTTATTTATTTATTTCATAAAACTATTTGAAAACAAAATAATTAATTATAGAGCTCAAGTGAATCTAGTTTAAGAAATCTTCGAAGAGTTTTTTTCTTTTCTTTTTTCTTTTTTCTTTTTTCTTTTTTCTTTTTTCCTTGCTTATTTTTGATATGAATGATTGTTTATGAAATTTTAGAAAAAGAAGAAAGAAAGATTAGAAGAAGCTAATCGGGTATGACTTGATATCCATTTATTTTGTTCATTGAAATAAATAAATAAATTTATCAATCAATAATACAAAGGATTTCAAAAATGAAGACAATGATGAGAAAGATGAAAATGGTGAAAATGATGATGATAACGATGAAGATGAAGACAATGAAGAAAATGATGAGAATGGTGATAATGAAGAAAATGAAGAAAAATTGCAATCAACAGTCAAGATGGGTACTTATTCCTTTTTCTTTTCTTTTTCTTTCCTTTTTCTTTTCTTTCTCTTGACAATAATAAATTGAAATCCATTTTAGTCCCAAACAAATCAAGGAGAATTGTCTTCCAAGCACAAAGTTAATATCATTTCCATTATATCATTATTTTTTTAATTCTTAATTATTTCTTGAATATTGAAAATTAATATATATATTTTTAGAATCTTTTATCAATTGTGATACTCTCCTTCCCGATTCATCTTCAGAACTAACAGGATCCGAATCATCAGACACAATCTATTTTTCATGTGAAGGAATTGATCAATTAAATCTAGCTGAAAATTCAGATACTATCGGATATACAGATACCGTAGGGTATTCAGATACAGTTGGATATTCAGATACTGTAGGATACTCAGATACTGTAGGATATTCGGATACAGTTGTCTATTCAAATACGGATTCAGTTAAGTTTTCAGGTACAATCAAGGCTGGAGCAATAAAGAAAAAAGTGCAAGAAAATTTGGATCCCATAAATGAAAATAATGATAATAATGATAATAATTTGGATGGAGATAATAACCAAGATAATGGAAATGATCATAATGCAACTCAAGAGGATAAATTCTTTGAAGCTCAAGGAAGTATTGAAGAAGATGATGGATATGGAACTATAGTTTACTCAAGTACAATTCGATTCCAATTTCAATTGTTTTTTTTTAAAAAAACAAAAAATAATGATAATAGGAGAAGAAAATCATCAAGAATATAATGAAAGTTCTGATGATGGTTATGATGAAGAGAATGATGAAGAGAATGATGAAGGTTTTGACACTGATAGTATAATTGATGCATATGGAACAATAATTGGGTAAAGGATTCTTTGCTTGATTTTCTTTTCATTAAATTTTCTTTTTTTCTTTTTTTCTTCTTGATTAACCTTTTCTTCAATAAATAGAATCAAAAGAGTCCAAAAACAATGGAATTAATTTAAATTAAAAGAAAAAAAAAAATTAAAATTTATCCTTAAATTAAATAAACATTTTCAATTATATTTCTTTTTTTTTAAAAAAAAAACTTGAATTCTGGATTTTTTTTTCTTGCTCGTTCTGAAATTTTTTTTTTTTTTTTGAGATTTTTTTTTTTTTTTTTTTTT
>Ga0209960_1002574_pt1 | contig 17693 bp, 19 predicted proteins | sample ThiBiot_500_plan_2_FD_183947 | JGI IMG/M metagenome (GOLD analysis project Ga0209960, IMG submission 183947) | Wastewater bioreactor microbial communities from Cape Town, South Africa - Thiocy_expt_500_plan (SPAdes) | ecosystem: Engineered > Bioreactor > Thiocyanate-remediating >...
GAAGACAGAAAAAAAAAAAAAAAAAACCATTTCTTGTGATGACATGAGTGACTGAAGGACAATAATTGGCGACAGTTTTGCCATTTAAAATCTCAGCAACTTTTTTCAGTTCTCGCTTTATAAAATTATTGTTATAAAAATATATTGCGAAAAAGATTTCAAAAAAAAAGTAAAGTACCATTTCTACTTGATCGAGACCTGTCGGTAAAAGTACAAAATTTTGATTTTCTTCTATCAGTTCATCAGTAATCAATTTTTCGTCAATTTCTTTTTGTTTAATTTTGGTTTCTGTCTTATTAATATCCTTTTCATAGTTATTTGGAAAATTTTCAGTGTACTCTTGAATTGTAACTCTTTTTGTAGTCTTCAATTTCTGATTTGCTGTAATATCATTTCCACTTTCTTGTTCACTTGTTTGTTTTAAACTTTTATCTGTCCCTTGGATTGAACCAAAAAGGTCTTGAGATCCCTTTTTTTTTAAAAAAAAATAAAGAATTGAACACAAATTCAAAAAAAAAAAAGAAAAGAAGAGAAAAAAAACTTTGTCCTGAAGATTCATCAAATGATTATCAACAATATCATCTATATCCAAAGATCCATTCAAAAGCTCAAGTTCTTTTGTATATTTATAAAGTGCACCTCTTAGTAAAGGAAGATCCTAAATTTGAAATTGAGATTGCAATATGAGAAAATTTGTTTTCAGAAAAAAAAAAATGAAGAATTTTACTTGGGATGTTGGAGTATGTTGGAGAAATTGAGATGAATCAATATTTAAAAGATCTTGGGATTCCAATAAGAAAGCTTTGTTTATTATTTTATTTATTTATTTTGTTCAAAAAATGAATGAATGAATGAATGAATGAAAAAGAAAAAAAAAAACTTCTCGGTGATTCAAATAATATCTGAGATTGAGAAGAATGTTTTCGATGTAAAGCTGGAGGTGAATCATTTAAAGATTTATCTCCAATTAATTCATTTATCTCCTTCATAAAATTGTCACTTTTATATTTATATTGTGAAGTAAAATTGTTTTTATCTTTTCTTTGATTTGATTGACTTTTCTTCTTTGGAATTTCCTTCTCTTCAAATTCAGGTGCATCGATTTCAATTACATCTTTTTGAACTTCATTTAAAGCCTTCTCTTTTAATTTTGGTTGATTTTGATAAAGTTCAATGTTTTCAAGAGGGTCTTTCGAATCCATTGAATCGTTGATTTGAATTAATTCAGAACCTTCTTCCATAGTTGATTGATTTTGGATTCTTTGAATAATTTCATTTTTTTGTTTTTCAATGGCTTCAATTTCTTGTTGTCGTTTATTCTCTTTCTCTTTAACTTCTTTTTCTTGTTTTTCCAGATTCAATTCCAATTTTTTTCTTTCCAGAAAATCTTCATTGAGTTCTTGATGAATAATTTCATTAACTCCTTCAATATTTTTATCCATCATTTTAATATCGCTTGAAACAAGTTGTTCATTTTTCTCATTTTCTTCATTTTCTTCATTTCCGTTATTGTCAATTTCATGGAGTTTTTCTTTCATTTTTTTGTCTCCTTCCATTTCTCTAATATTTTCAGTTTGAATTTCTTTTTCTTTTTCCTTTTCCTTTTCATCTTCCTCATTTTTCTCAACCCTTCCTTTTTTTCTTGATTTTCTTTCTGATCCTTGTTGATTTTGAATTGGTATTTTTTCATTTGGACTGTCAATTTCAATTATGTTCGTAAGTTTTAATCTTCCGGATCTTCTAGGATTTTGAATATTTACAGGTAAATTGAAGGGTGAAAGAGTTTTTGACTTCGTTTTCAATGTTGTTGAATCTAATTCATCACTGTTAATTGTTTCTAAATTACTTGGATCACTTTTTCTCATTAATCTCCCTTTCTTTTTTCTTTTTTCTTCTTCTTCTTCCTTTTCTTCTTCTTTTTCTGTTTCTTTTTCAATTGTTCCATTACTTGTTCTCCTTCTTGTCCTTGATGTCTCCTCTTTTTCAATATCCAAACTTGTTTTACATTTTTTAACATTTCCATTAACTCTATCTTGTTCTTCTTCTTCTTTTTCACAATCTTCTTCTTCAAGTTTTCGTTTTACTTTTGGTTCTATTTCTTTCTCTGGGTAAGGAAATAATTGAGAAAGATTTTCAATAGGATTTCCTGTCCAATTTGCCCAATTGTTTGTTTTCTCTTGTGACAAAGCTAATAAAGAAGATTGTATGAAAAAAAAAAAAAAAATGAATAAATGAAAGTAGTTTTTTTTTTTTTTTTTTACCTCCACCAATTGATGTTTCATAAGCTTGAATGATTCCTTTTAGTAGAGTCACCAATTTTTCTGCAGTTACATTCTTTGCAATAGATCTCTTTGTCATCTTCTTTTGGCACAAAGGACACTTTTCATGAGTTGACAAAGCCTTTACAATACAACCACTAAATATAAGAATAATAAATAAATAAGTCTTTTAAATCAAAAATTAAAATGTAAAGTAAATAAATTTAAATATCAAAAATCTTACTGACAGAATTGGTGAGCACAAGGTGTTGAAAATGGGTTTTCGAGTAGACTTAAACTATTGATTCAATTAATGAAGAATTAACAATGTAGTCAAGAAGAAGGTAGAAATATTAAAAGAATTCAATAAGAATAACAATAATAATAAGAAAGAATAATACCATATAGCACAGCTAAGCTCTTTACATAACTGTCTTATTAGCTCTCCTAATGCCATCTTCCTCTTCTGTCTTCAACTAACTAATACAATATATCTACAAAAACAACTGCCTCTAAAAGATAATATTTTTTATATCTTCATAAAGTGTGTTGTAAATTACAATTTTAAAAGAATCAAAGACTTGAAAGACAAAGATCATACAACTTGAAGAAAAGAATGAGATGCGCAACTGTTTGCAACGGCACTGACAATGACAGCCTAACTGATCGCAACTTTTGAGCAACAATGGAGTGAATCAAATAAATAAAATAATAAATGAATAACTTGATGATAAATTTGTAAATCTCTCACTAATTCTTATTCTTATTCTTATTCTTTTAATAAAATCAGCACAAATTTTAATGTCAGAAACAGCAACAATCGAGCTTTTGAATTCTTGTCGAACTGGAGATGTTGGAAGAGTTAAACTATTATTAAATGATAAAGGAATTGATATCAATGAAGTCGATGAACATGGTCAAACACCACTTTGTATCACTTGCTGTTTTGGATCAGCTGAAGGACAGAATGAAGGACATATTGAAATTGTGAAATTGTTATTAAATGATGAAAGAGTTGATGTTAATAAAGTTGATGGTAAGAATGGTTGGACACCTTTTTATATTGCTTGCAATAATGGACAAATTGAAATTGTGAAATTATTATTAAATGATCAAAGAGTTGATGTTAATCAAGCAAATATTAAAAAACTTTTTTGGACACCTTTTCATCGTGCTTGTTTTAATGGACATACTGAAGTTGTTCAATTATTATTAAATGATCAAAGGGCTGATGTCAACAAGGCAATGATTGGAGGCCTTACACCTTTTCATATTGCTTGTTCTGAAGGATATGTTGATATTGCGAAAATATTATTAAATGATTTGAGAGTTGATCTCAATAAAACAACAACAACAAATAATGGTTGGTCATCTTTTTATCTTGCTTGTGAATATGGACATATTCAGGTTGTCAAATTATTATTAAGTAATCAAAGAGTTGATGTAACAAAGCCGGAAAAGAATGGACAAACACCTTTTTGGATTGCTTGTGGACGAGGACAAATTGAAATCGTGGAGTTAATATTAGCAAGTGGAAGAGAAGTAAATTTAACTGAAAAAAATATCTATGGGCAAAGTGCAATTGATGTAGCAAGACAAAGAAATGGAAAGGAGATTGTAAATTTATTAGAATCATTTGAAAATAATCCAATTGAAACAAAAATAAAATTGAAAATAAAACATGGATTTGCTGGTAAGATAATAATTTTTATTTTTCAATCCTTTTATTTTATTTATTTTATTTATTTCTATTAAAGATCACGAAGCTGCTTCTATTTATTCGATGATTGTTCTTCTCTCAGATCATCGCTTAGATTTCAAACAATTATCAATTTAAATTTTTTGGAGAGAGGAATCAATTTTCTTGTTTTTTTTTTGTTTTGAGAAGTCAATATTATTTTAAATTAATTTATTAATAAATTATAAAGAGAAGGTTTTCATTTAACTTAGTTCATGAACAAGAAATTTGCTGTCTGGATTGTAATCAACTGGATAAACGTTCATGATGTTAAAAGTTGCTCTTAATGATTCCTAGAATATTTTATTTCAAAATTGAATCAATAAGGGAAAGAAATTGAAATAAGAAAAAAAAAAGAACATCATAACGCTCTAACTTCACACGAATTTGAAAAATGTATTGATGAAAGAGAGCTTGTTGAAAAACTTTCTCAAAATTTGAATTTCCCTATTGATTGAAATTTGAATTTAAATTATAATAAAAATAGCAAAAGATCAAAAAGGAGAAAGAAAAAAAAACATTTATCTTCCAGTCATTCATAACATCTGCTTTCTCATTTAAAATGACACTTCCAACATTGTCAAAACATCGAAACCAATGTTGTCCAGTAAAATCAGCAAGTGATAAAGAAAAATTATATCTAATTTTTCAAAAAAAGAAGTTGAAATGAAATTTAATTTTCAAAAAAAAAAAACAAAAAAAAAAAAATACTTTTGACGACAAGTTGGATAAAGGTTATCACATTTTGTACAATACCATTGATTATCTCCTTCTTCAATAACTTTTTTACCACAAGACTCATTTGGACATGAAGAATAACTAATTGAGTTATCATGAGGAATCATGATCACTGAAGCTTTTAAATTAAAGAAATTGGGTTTTTCATTTTCACTTCCAACTCCTTCACTTTTAATTTGTGCAATTGTCCTTCTTTTTCCATTTGTTGGCATTCTTTGAGATGATGACAGGGATCTTGGCTTGTTATGAACTCCAATTGAATCAAACCAACCTCGTAGTTCATGAGATTTTTGTAAATCCGGTGCACAAAATGCAGTTGAAGAATTAGTTGTTGATAGACTTTTCCCTCCAAAATCAGATACTCGAACTGCTTTAAAAGCGTAAACCGGATATTCTTTTCCTTCAAAATTTTGTGCCAATGATCCCCAAAGTGTTAATTTGATTGAATTATTTGTTGTGTCCATAATTGTAATATTACGTCGAAGGAGCTAATAAAGAAGGAGAGAAAAAAAAATAATATAAAAATTGATTCAAAAAATTTCGCTCAAGAAAAAAAAATTTTTAATACTTCTTTTTGTTGTTTTGTTTTTACAGGACTTACTTCAGAAGTTTCAACTACAATTCCAAGGACATCTAGTTGATTTATTAATTTTTAATTTCTTGATTTACTTCTTTCTAAAACGACAAACAAAAAAAAATAAACCAATTGTTGTATTTTCAGAGAGACTTGAAATTTGATCAATTGGGGTAATATCCATTTTCAAAGTTGGAATTTCAAATGAATCATCAGTGCACTATTGATTAATATTATAAATTGAGAAAATAAGAAATAAAATAAAATAAAATAAAATAAAATAAATAAAATAGAATAAAAAATACCAAAGAAATTTCTGTATTTTTTTCAATTTGCATCTCATAATCACATTTAATTGAACTAAATTTCTTATTAGCAGCTTTTAATGTACATTTTGAAACATAATAAACTCTTCCTATTTCCAAATATTCATAGAATTTATCAATTGCTTCATTAAATCCAATTGCTCGTATTTCTCCCTTCAAAAAAAAAAAAAAGGAATCAAGAAGTTAATAAAATAAAATAAAATAAATAAAATATGTAAATTACGCTTTCATCCAAGAAATCAACACTAAAAAGTTTTCCTTCTTTTTTTTGATTACTCCAATAACGAATATCACTTTTAGAAGTAACTCTAGCTTTAATAGCCCATCGATGTTGATAAGGATTTAAAGCTTTAATTAGAAATAAATGATGTTCGTTTTCATTTTTTGTATTTCCTGAGACAATGTTTCTTTGAGAAAATAATTTTTTTTTAAAAAAAAGATTACCAATGAGAAATAAAAGAAAGAAAAATGATTTTACGATGGTTTTGGAATAACATTAGTTTGTTTTTGATAGTTATTAGTATTACTTCCTTCTGGAATCTTGTTCAATATTTTTGGTCTAAGAATTTGTGGATCCAGTGATTTTTGAGATGGTTGAGAGCGAGGAGGAGGAGGAGGAGAAGGGGATTGTGAAGGTGAAGGTGAAGGGGACTGGGACTGGGATTGAGATTGAGATTGAAATTGTGGTTGAGATTGGAAATAATGAGAGGTTTGAGAATTTTTAGGTGATGATTGAATTGGTTTTTGATTTTGTCGTTGGAATTGTGATGATTGAGTTATTTTAGGTTGATGTTGAGGTTGAGATTCAATTTGAGATGGTTTAAAAAATTGAGTTAAAGTTCCTTGAGTTGAACGTTTTTCTTGACTCTTTGAATTCAAATTTTGTTGAGTACATTGTGAGAAATCTTCTTGACCTTCTTCTAAATCTTGATAAATATTGATAGGATTTCCAATTTTATCAATTGGTCCAGTAATGAGATCAAAACTTGTGATTACTAAAAGACTATAATTGTATTGATAATATTGAATTGAATGAAATAAAAAATATGAATTAAATAAAAAATTACTTTCTTCCTTTTAAAAAGCTTAATTTATAGCTTGAAACTTGAATAACACAATACTTTTGAACTGTACCATCAATAAATGAACCAAGATTTGATGAAACAATTGCTAGAATTATTTTCATTTATTTCATTTAATTCTTGAATTAATAATTAATAGAATTTGAAGTAAAGAAAGGATTTTTACATTGGAGATAAAACTTGCCATCTGAAACAACTAGTCTATATCTAATTACCAAAGGATCATTTTGACTTGGAACTCTTTTAATAGACAACACTTGAAATATAGGGAAATATCCAAGGGTCTTGTTCTCAATTAACTGTTGCAATGCATCTTGTGACAATTGAGTCTTATTTGTAGTAGTTGTTGAATTTGAATTTGAATTTGATTCCTTTGAGAAATTCATTGAGTTGAAATTCAAAACACAAAACAAAGAAATTAAAGAAATTAAAGAAATTAAAGAAATTAAAGAAATTAAAATTAGAAATTAGAGAAAGTAAAGAACCTATTGTATTGTGTGTGTAAGGAATAGAGATAGAGCGGTAGAGCTCAGAAAGCGGAAGGGAAGTGCACCCAAACTGCAACCTTAACATCAAACCCACTCACCATTCTCGCTCCTCTTGCGCAACTTTGACTCTCAAAACTTTTTTATTTTTCTTTGAATCAATCAAAAATTTTACAGATTAACAAACTTTTATTTTAACTTTTACTTTAATTTCAAAACTTTTTTTAATTTTGAGAGTTATACTTCCTCCATTGTGCCTTTCCAACAAAAACCCAAACATCTGGTGTATCAATAACATGTGCAAAATCAAAAGCTCTTTTCATATCTCCAACATGATTAACCAAAATTTCAATACACGTTCTATAGTCTTGAGAATATTGAGAAATAAGGATTGCTTCCTATTGTGGAGAGGGAGAATATTTAATGAATATCTTGTAAAAAATTTTAGTAAATCAAACCTCAAATCTCGATAATTGAATTGCCAATTTACATATTTCCTTTGAATCAAAATTTTTTAAATGAGGAAGAAATTCTTTAATTTTCTATAATTTGATTTAATCATAGTTAATACATAATAATAATAAATTGAAAGAGAAAAAAAAAAAGAAAAGAGAAAAAAAGGAACCTCAGGCTGGGAAGATTTTAATACAGTACTTAAGAATAAAACTTGAAGTGATCTTTTTGGAAATGTGTTATTCAAAGATGTTTTGTTAAAACGAAAAAAAAAAAAATAATTACCCATGTTCTCTAAATGGGTGACAAACAATTCCAATCAAAACTTTATAAAGGAGATTAATAACATCTTCTAAATATTCTCTTTCATTGCTAACTAAAAACTTTAATAGAATCGAAAATTCTTGAGCAGAAATCGTGAGTAAAAAAATTGAACTGTTTTCAATAAACGTTAAAAAATCCTATAAAGATGGAAGATGAATTTAATTTGAGATCATAAATAAATAAAATGAAATTGAAAATTGAAACAAACTTTTTTCTTTTGAAGAACATAGGCCCATAATTGTAAGTCTTGTTTCTTTGATAAGAAATACGATAAGTCTAATAACTGATCATTCAATAAATAATAATCTATTAATGATTTTCCTTCAAGATTTAAATTTTGGATTGGAAGTAATTTTTCCTTTTCTTGCAGAATAATTGATTGAAAAGCTGTCATATGAGAAGAATTTTTAAATAGTAGAAGGAATTTCTCAACTAAATCCTGTCGACCAATCATCAAAAATGTCCGTAAAGAAATTTCTAATGATTATTATAATTTTAATTATTTTTTTAAAAAAAGAATTCATAATTTTAGTTAATTGAAGAAGAAGATTTGATTACCTGGAGAAGGTAAAAATAAAAGATATCTATACAGGAGTTGATCATGATTTAATAATCTAACAACCAATTCTTCTTGAAAATTATATTGAACAGAAAGTTGAAATAAATTTTGAATTATTGGTTCCTTCTCATCTACAGTTAAGGGTTCAGAAGTTCCTAAACATATAATGATCAATACATCTTTTAACAATGAAATATCCACAAAATCTTCTAAATTTTTGGAACTCTGGAGTAAAGGTTGAAAGTAATAATAAAGAGGTAAAACCATTGAGAGTTTGAGTCCAATTTTCATCATTTTTGAATAATGAGCTTTAGAAATTTCAAATGATGGACCTAATTGAAGAAGGTATTTATAAACTACATCTTGTTCGTAATCATCTATCATACTAATAATTGAGTGATGGTCAAAAGAGGAAGAAAACTGAGATGCAATATGGAAAAATAATTCTGTATCAAAAGTTCTTTTAGTTTCAAGAAGTAAAGTAAGAATGTTTCGAATGATATCCTTTCTTCCTCGATCCAATAATTTATAACAAACTTCAATAAAATATTCTGCACCAAGTGAAAATGAATATGTGACAAGATTTTTGGCTACAGCTTCATAGTCACTTAATGAAAGTGAGATATTAATTGATTGTTTGTAATACCCTAAGACTTGACAAAGATTTAAAATATATGGTTTATCGAAAGAAGAAAAGCGTCCTTGTTCTAAGATGATTATTGCAGCCTTTTTTTTTAAATAAATAAATAAATAAATAAATAAATAAAGAAATAAATAAATAAATAAATATATTAGAAATCATGAAGAAATTTCTATAAAGTTACATAAAATAAAATACCTGAGGATTGAAATTCAAATTCAATTCCAATATTTTTGTTTGAAGATCAGAATATTGAGGACTATCTTCAAGTGTTGAAAGGAAAAAAGTTGTAAGTGCTTGAATAAGTCCTTTTCTTTGAAGAAAATCGTAAATGGAATTTAACTCTAGAATTGATAAAGGAGACCTTCTATTATATAATGTTGCATATTCAATTGCAAGTTGTCCATTTTCGTTGAGAATATCTTCAAATATTGAAAGTGAAAAGGAAGTTGAAAAGGATGTATTATTTTCAATGAACTTGGATAAATAAAGAAGTAATTGTTGAAATTTCTTGTGTTCTTGAAGAGTTTGAAGCAATTTATCGAACTCTCCAAGAGAACGATAAGCAAGAATTGAATAATCAACAAAATTTTCCTTTAATTGGATAAAATCAATTCAAGAATATATATTAGTTCTAATTGATGAAAAAAAGGATAGAAAAAAAGAAAAAAAGAAAAAAAGAAAAAAAGAAAAAAAGAAAAAAAGAAAAAAAGAAAAAAGAAAAGAAAAGAAAAATAAAGAAAGAAATTAACTTGAGTAGAAAGTAGATCAGCAAGGGTTAAAGAAGGTGTTAATTTTCCAGCATCCAAGGCAATACGGAAATAATTTATTGCATGAGAAGCAAGAGAAAGATCAAAATTTGAATCTGAATGTATTTTTAGGAGAGCTGAAAAATAGGTTGTTGATTCTTCAGCATTAAGTTTCGATTCGAGAGTGAGTGCTTCAAAAAACTTATTTTATTTTATTTTATTTTATTTTTCAGTTGATTGATTAACAAGAACAGAAAAGAAGGAAAGAAAAAGAAAGAAAAAGAAACTTGTAAAATGGGAAGACATTTAAATTGATTTTGGTCGATTTCCACAATTTTGGAGATAGATTCCATGTTTCTAACAACTCCCTAAAGTTAACAAAGAAATGGAAAGGTAAAGTTTTGTGAGAGAAAAAAAAAGAGAACGAAAAGAAATACAAATCGATCTTTTGATGCTAATAATCCAGCTCTTTTAAAGTCATGATCATCAATTGCTTTTTGAAATTCCTCTTCAAATATTTCCTTTGTCCATTCAGTCGAATTAAAAGGTGACTCTTTTTTGGGTGGAACCTATTTTTTTATTTTTTATTTTTTTTAAAAAAATGAATCAATAAATTCTCAATAATAAATAATATGAGGGAAATACTTCAATTGGAAGTGGAGGACGTTCTGTTTTTTCAAATCCAAAGAAATCTGTAAATCTTGCACATAGAAGTCGTAAGGGATCATTTGTGGGTAAGGGTTTTACAATTTCATCAAAGTCTTGATCCAATTCCAAAGTAAATACCTTTTTTTTTATTGAAAAAAAAAAATTAAATTTAAATAAGAAATTTAAATTACCCTGTAATACTGATCTATGAGAATGAATAAAAATCCTTCATCAATAATTGAATGACAAATTAACATTTCATTTCCAAAGTTTTCAAAATTGGGTACATCTTGGAGTTGTTTTGGAAGTGATATTTGACCAACAACTTGGAAAATTGTTTCACCAGATAAGAGATCGACTGCACAAAAGGTTAAATTTTTGGTTACAAGAAATATTACTGAAATGTCATCAATTACATGGAGTGCTATTGGAGGGTCATTAGGAGAAAAATCTAATCGGACTTTTTTGTTAATGTATGAAGGAGTATTTGGCCGAATTAATTGAACGAGGTTAATCTGAAATATTTGGTTGAAGTTTTTTTTAAAAAAAATTGATTTATTAATACCTATTAATATAAAAATATAAAAGGAAAAAAGAAGAAAATTACGCTATCATAAGTTTTAGAAACGAAGACAAGTAAGAATAATTCTGAATTTTGAATTCGAACAAAAGTTGCAAGAGGTGTTTCAATAATTTGATTTGCATTTTTTGCAATTGAATGAAGTTGAATAACTCCTGAATTTTGTTTCTATGATAATTTTTTTTTTTTTAAAAAAAAAAAAGAAATTGAAAGAAATTGAAAGAAATAATCAAACATTTTTTCCTTGAACTAACATCCATAAAGGATTTTGATAATCATCAATCTCATAATTAATTAGTTCAAGAGATGTAAGGGGATCAATAAGGGGAAATATTTGAATAGGTTGTTGATGAGTTGGTTCTATTAAAGTTTTTTTTTATTTTATTATTTTCTAAATTCTTCAAATAAAATCAATAAAAATAAACCATTCTCTGAAAAAATGTGCCAATGAAAGGCAGTGTTGTTAGAAATAACTGCAATTGTATTTTCATGAATCCATTTCCAAAAAGTAATTTCTCTTGGAAAGTTAAAAGAATCAATCTTGATTTTTTGTTCAACTTCAAAAATTTGAGCAATATTAGAAACTAAATTGAAATTTTTGATGATTAATATTTGGCATTTAAATTCAAAAAATAAAAAAGAAATAAAAAGAAAAAAGAAAAAAAAAACTATTCAATGAGATGACATCTTTTGTCAAATGATATAAAGCACGATGAGCTTGAACTTTTTTTTGAATAATTGGACTATAAGTAGAGAATTCTTCAGCTTCTTCAAGAACTACTACTTCAGTTGGAAAAGTAACACAAATATGTTTTGGTGATTGAAAAGCAATGGAATTGCTAATTGATGTATTCGATAGAAATTTGGAACCACAAAAAGTTTCAACCTATTTTGAAGAAATATAAATTATTTATAATGAAATAAAATAAAATAATACTGATCCAAGTAAAGTAAATTTGAGTGGGAATTTTTGAGTTTTTTGAAAAGTATTTTGCTCAGGTAAGGAACTTTCAGAAGGGGATTTTTGATGGGAAACTTTTTGTTCTTCTTGAATGATTTCGGAAGATTCAGAAGATTGAGATTGAAGGGGTTGCGAAGAAGTTTGGGATAAAGTTTGAGAAGAAGTAGAATGTTGAGATGATTGAGATTTCATTGAATTAAGAGAATTTTGTGATGATGGTCTGCTCAATTTTTTTTGTCCAAAATCAAATGAATTTCCTGGTGATACTATAAAATAGGAAAGTTAATACATTGAATATTGAAATGAAATAATGAAAAAAAAACATGATTTAAATGGATCTGAGTTAGTTTCAATCATGTTTAAGACATCAGATGAAGTAGGTCTTTGAAGTGGATCAACTTGAAGTAAATATTCTAAAAAATTGATTTTTTTAAAAAAATAAAATAAAATAAAATAAAATAAAATCCAAGAAAAAAGAGATAAAATATACTAATAGATTTATGAATCTTTTCACCACGATTAGAATCCGATGGAATCTGAAAATTTCCATTTATTATTTGTAATTTCTCAGTAAATGGATCTTGAAAAAAACTAATTTTATACAAAAGACATCCAAGAGCCTTGAAAATTAAAGAGGTTCAAAATTACATAATTATTTTGAATTAAATAAATAAATAAATATAAATAATAATACCCAAATATCAACTAAATGATTTACAGATACACCAGATGACATTACATTAATCTGTTCAGGTGCTCTATTTATAAAATCAAAATAAATTGATTTGCTTTTTTCAAAAAAAAACAATAAAATAAAATAAAATAAAGTATCCAAACCTTGATTCAAAAGTTGTAAATTTTTCAATCTCATCTTCAGCAGTTCTTCTTTCATTTTGAGGTGAATTGCTTTTCAATTCTTGTGTTGTAATTGAACCAAAATCACAAAGTTTAAAATCGGCTCCTTCACCTCTTTCTCCAATTTCATTGAATCCTTCTTTCAAATTAATAAGAACATTTTCAACCTAATTATTTATTATGATTTGAAATTTCTTATTCTTTTCTTTCTTTCTCTGATTCTGGGAAATAGTTGAAAATAATAAAAAATAAAGAAAATGAAAAATGACCTTGAGATCTCGATGAGCAATTGGTGGAGTAAAAGAATGTAAATAATGAATAGCATGTGTAACTGAAGTAAAAATTTTAATTACAAGTGGAGATGAAAACTTTTTTCCTTTCTTAACATATTCATTCATTAAATCAACAACTCTTCCATGGGAACAATATTCCATTAATAATAATCCCATAAATCCTGTTCCTTTAACTGTTTCATAAGCAGAATCAATATAAGATACAATATAAGGGGATTTTAATTTCTCTTGAGGTAGTTAAGGAATTGATTTATGGATAAAAAAAATATATGATATATTGCAAAAGAGAATGAGAAAAAGAAAAGAATAGAAAGAAAAAAGAAAAGAAAGGATATTAATAATGCAAACTCTTTGTAGATCAATTTAACTGATGCAGCATCAGGACCTGAAACAGATTTTAAAGCATAGTTTTGCATTGAATTTACATCTTTCACTAAAAATACATCAGCAAATCCTCCTACATAAATAATAAGATACATTAATACATTAATATCAAATTTCTTCATTTAAACATCAAAAAGTAAAATTGTAATGCACTAAACAATCAGTCACAAAACAAAGACTGTTTCAAACAAACAAACAAACAAGCAATGAAACTTTTTTTAAAAAACATATATATCAACAAGACAATTCATAAAGTCAAACTAAAAAACTAAAAATGAAACTGAATTATAAAAACCAAACAATAGTTCAATAAATAAAGAAATCAATAATATGAAAACCATACCAGAACCCAATAATTCTTTGACTTTGACTTCATGTTGACCAACTTTCAACGTCTTGCCTTTCTTAATTGTCTTCATTTTTTTGTTTTTTTACACTAGCACAAAAACTATTAAAATAAACTTGTGATTTAGAAGAAAGAGAAATTGAATAATTGAATTAGAATTGAAAAAATACAGAAGGTCAACAGTAAATCTTTTTGGGGTTATTTATACTGTTTCTGAGACTGGAATGGAATGGAATGAGAATTATGAAACAAAAAACAAAAAAAAAAAAAAAAAAAAAAAATTTTGAAACAAATGAGGACTTATCCTGCTCTTTTCTTTCCTGAACCGTCCTAAAACAAACTCAACCCTTTTTGACTCAGTTTCTTGTTTTTCCCAAGCACTCTTCTTATTACTCATTCGATTCAACTCAATGACAAAAATCCTGAAGATCTTTTTGACTTTCTTCACACTTTTTTGATTGTTATTTCAAAATAGTAAAGTTCAAAAATGAAAATATGATTGCTGGCTTTATTTCTAACAAAAATTTGGTTCAACAAATTTATTATATAATCCAAAAATGTTTCTTTCCAATGGGCCATTATCTTATGGTGTGTGTTTTAAAACAAGATTTGGTCCTTACCTCCAACAAAGAGATTGAGATCTTCGAAAAAAACGATGAAGCGAACCCATGGTATGCCCAAATTAAAGTGTCCTTCAAAGGAGAAAATGAAAGGTTTTCTTTTTATTGTGATTATTTCTTGACTTCTTTTTCTTGTTTATTCCTCAAGAGGTTCAACAACTCTAATGGAAGGAGCTTAACTTTTTGGAAAGAGAAATAAAGGAATTAATTGGAAAAATTCAAACTGACTTAACTTCTAAATTTGAAACAGATATCGAACAAATCAAAAAGAATTTTGACAAAGATATCAATCAACAAAACAAAATCACCATTGAAATATTTGAAGTTTTGGCAAAGAAAGTCCAGTGGAAGAGCAAAAACAAACTTTTAAACAGGAGGAGAAAATATTCGACATCAGTTTCCAATTCAGTTAGCATGGGCAGTAACAGTTCAAAAAGTTCAAGAGATGACTCTCTCCAAAGTTATTACTAAACTTGATGAAAGTTATTTGCTCGTGAGGGACAAGCTTATATAGCACTTAGTAGAGTTAAAAAGAGGGAAGATCTTCATTTCCTATAAGCTGGCCAAACGTTGAGCTTAAAACAGCCTCAAGGTATAAGTCCAGAGAGTCAATTAAAAAAAAGTAATCCTTCTAATCCTCCAAACCTCAAACTTCTCACAAAACAAATTTTTCGACTTGGCTCTCTCTACAAGGACTGGAAGTACTGGACCAAATTTCATCCTTCTGTCAACACAAAAATCTGTGCCAATGCAAAGACGGAGGGAGCACATTCGGAGGTATGTTCTTCCTTCTACGACTCCAATGAAATTTATGTTTGTCAGTCATGAAAGATCAACTCATCGTGTACCCGAAGACAAGTCAAATAAATAACGCCAAGTTGGTACGACACGACTTATGGGTTCCAAATTAAATTTCTCGACGAGGAGATTGCCAGAGGGACACAAAATCTTCAATCCAGGTTCCGTTCTCTTTTCTTTTTTCTTCCATCTCACAATTATCTTTTAATTGAATACTAAGTTAGACCAAGAAATTCACTGGCTCTGTGGCGAAAAGGAAGAATGCTGTGTTTCACCTGCGTTTTTCCGCCATTTTTCTTTTTTCTGTTTGTTGTGTCATTTTCAAAAATAAAAAATAAAAAAAAAAAGATCGATAAACCCCAAAAAAAAAAGTCTTTTCAGTGCTCCTTTGAGTAAAAGACTGAAAAGAAGACTGTCTTCTGTGTTCTTATTACTTACTTGAATTCATTTTTTTATTTATTTTTTTTTTTTCTGAATGCTCTTGATTATCTAATGATGTTTGCTCAATCTTCGAAGAAAAAAAGAAGGAGGAGAAAAAAAAAAAATGATGAAAGGAAGGAAAAAATAAAGGGCAAAATAAATAAAGTGGTTAAATTTTTTTGTTTACCAATAGTTTACCAAAAAATTGAAAATTGGCAAAACAAAAACTAAAAAACTATTACAATCGTTGATATTTATAACTCTCTTATCTTGTGTGGGGGTTCGATATAAATGAAAAAATGAAAAATGAAAAAGTATAAAAAAAGTGAAATGAAAATAAATAAAAATTAAATGAAGTTGAATAAAAGAAGCAAGTGCTGTTGCCCAACTTTAATGAAAAAATAAGGAAGATTTTTATTGTTTTTTAATTTTGCTACCCAACAGCAACTCAAAAAAGAATCATTTAAGTCAACAAATGATCGAAAGGAGGTTGATGATCACAAGGAATTTGGATAAAAAAGGACCGGAAAATTACACTCAAAAAAAAAAAAAAAAAACTTTGATAAAAAAATAGAAAGTAAAAATAAAATAAAAAAAGCGGACAAAGAGAAAACGATGGTGAAGCGCTCCCGAAGTGAAGATGAAGAGGAAAAACAAGAACTCTTCCAACAACAACAACTACATAACCAACACCAACACCTACAACAATTACAACAACACCAACAACAGTTTTTACAACATCAAGGACAACAACAACAACAACAATATTTAAACCATCACCACCAACACTCGTTGGTTGAACTGGAATACCCCCAAGGAGTGAAAATAGAAATAAATGACTCCAATTCAGAGGAAGGCGCTACACCACAAGACAACCAAAGTGCTTTGGGAACTGCTTCTGATTTTGTTAAAAAGTTACACAAGTAACACTTTCTTCGTTTTATTCTTCTTTATTATTTTTTTTTGAAAAAAAACTTTTTTTTTCGGCATTTTTTGATAATTTTCATTTATTTATTTATTTATTTTCCAATATAGAATGTTAGATGAGAAAAATAATGAAGATATTGTTTGTTGGTCAGAAGGAGGAGACTCGTTTATTATTAAAGACCCTAATGAGTTTGCAAAAATTATTCTACCTCGTCTTTTTAAACATAATAATTTTGCTAGCTTTGTTCGGCAATTAAATAAATATGATTTTCATAAGGTAAAGCTTTATTCCATTTCTTGAAATTGAATTTCAAAGAAGAAGAAGAAGAAGAAAGAGAGAAAAATATAGGATATGATATCAAGAAGAAGAAGAAAAAAAAAATTTTTTTTTTATTTTCATTTTAAATTTAGAAAAAAAAAAACATAATTTTTTTTTTTTTTTTCCAAAAGGTAAAACCTGATACAAAGTCAAAAACCCAAATTGAACAATCTTGGGAATTTAAACATCCATTTTTTACTCGCTATGGACTAGAATTGGCTTTAATTAAAAGAAAATCACCTTCAAACAAGAAAAGTTTCTTTCTTTCTTCTTTTTACTTTTCCTTTCTTCTTTGTTTTTTTTCGTTTTTTTTTCAGGAACTCAAACGAAATAATACAAATAGTCAAAGAAGAACCTGTTGAAATTAAATCAAATGAAGAACTTCAATTCCAAGTAGATAGCTTAAGCACTGTTCAAAGTGATATGGCAAATTATTTAAAGACCCTCTCAAAAAATTATGAATATGTTGTGAGGGAGTTAGTCACATTCAAAAGAAATATGACAGCACAAGATGAGCTTATTCAAAATCTTCTCCAATACCTTTTAAACAAAGAAAGTAATTTTCTTTTCTTTTTCTTTCTCTCATTCTTTCAAGAACAAACCAAAGTTAAAACAA
>Ga0209960_1002576_pt1 | contig 17688 bp, 9 predicted proteins | sample ThiBiot_500_plan_2_FD_183947 | JGI IMG/M metagenome (GOLD analysis project Ga0209960, IMG submission 183947) | Wastewater bioreactor microbial communities from Cape Town, South Africa - Thiocy_expt_500_plan (SPAdes) | ecosystem: Engineered > Bioreactor > Thiocyanate-remediating >...
TCGAATGAATGTAATGGAAATGCTGCTGAGATATTTTGTGAAAGCCATTTATCTTTTGATTTTTGACTCCAAAATGAAATAACTAAACTTTTATTGGTTGAATAACAAGATTTCTGATCTTTGTGATTACATAATACTCGTCGTTCAAATGTTAATCTATTGTCAGCGCTTGAAATGGTTGATTGTAAGTTATTTAATAAAATAGAATTCATTTTCGGTATAAATGCTATCGCCGGTTGTTTAGTAGTAGGGTAAATCCATACAAAAGTACATAGTATAAATATGACAAAGAATAATATACGATGAGTAGTACATTTCATTCTATATGTAAATTTTATGTCTTGCTGATCCATTGTTAACAAGGTATCATTGATTTTGTATGCGTAATATTGTATTTTGTAATGGTACTTGCCGTGTGACCAAATTAATGAAACTGAAATGATCTGAAAGTGCTAGCATCAGTGACTCGTAAAAATCGATGAAGAACTAATGTTAACGATCAGTTCATCATGAGAAAAATGGATGAATAGAATGTAATACTAACAGGTGTTCTAAGATTTTCCGTCAATTGAAATACTTTTTTGAAAAAAGGCAGGTATTGGAATCTGACGGCAACATCCAGCCACCTCAATTTCATCTGACTAGAAGTACACTGACGAGAACATGAATTTTATGATTTTCTGCAAATAAAAACTCAAGGAAAATCGCAATTTTATTTTCTTGGTAAAGTTTTGGGGTTAATCTATATAATATGATGATTAAGAACTGATTTCTACGGTATGTAACATTCAGAAATGGAATGTGTTCTTCAGTATTCATGGTTAAAACATCGAACGCCGCTAAATTTTTTCTTCACTTACCGAGTGATGCTGCTTGGCTGGAAAGCACAGTAAATAAAGATTTTATGTACTTTCTTTCAATTGGAAATGATGTGTATACAGAATTTAAAAAAACGATAGTTCTGTTTATAGTAATTTTTGTCCTCCTTGTTTTATGCTAAATAAAGTGACTTTTTTCTATTAAGAGTAAGGGCAAACAAAGTTGTCGAAAGCAGATTTTAATGCCATAACCCGCCAGAAATAATCTATCTATTAGGAAGGTTCGAATTCATAAGGAATCCAATACTGTCAAGGACTCCACCAGTTCAATGTATTCAAGAGACTAAATTATTGTTTCCTATTAAGACTAACTTTCATCAAATTTTTATGAACGAATATGAATATATCAACAGATCGAAAAGCGAGTCAATGCACCTATTCACTGGACGTTACCAGTGGTGTCGAACTTGAATACAAATTGAAATATCTATTTCTCTCAGTTGATTTTTCAAACTCACGTTTTTCTTTGAGAGAATCAGTAAAGTAGTTGATTTTTTATTTTCCATTTTCAAATTTGATCCGCATGAAGATCTATACAGGTGTCAATGGTGTACACATGTCCACCCTCAAGATGGAATTAATCTCTGTATTACCCTTTCTTCCAGAAAAGGAAATAACGTTTAGTCATTCATTGCCAGACATTATTTACATTTTTCAAACATATGAACACTCGTTAATTACAGCTGAATGAACCTTTGTGTACATAGTTTATAACGGAAGATTGAAAGTTAAATTATTCTAATCATCCTTTGCGTTTGACAGGTCTAGTGATGTATGCTCAATTCCAGTTGAATGACCAATATCTTGTACTTGAAAATTCAGACATTTGAATTCTTTTTGATTGCATTCTAGACTATTTCATTTTATCGACATTGTACCAAAAGTTTAGATCTCCTTTGTTTTTGTTTTGCAGTTTTTACCGCTTTCAAGAGAGAAAACACCATGTGTTACTACGATCAACTTTCAACTGTTAACAAAATATCATATTTCCCGAAATTAATTTTTTCAAATATTTTTATTCTTAAATTGAAAATTAACTTCCTCTGTCCGAAAGGACACACGTACCTAAATGACAGACCAATTACTTGATCACGCATGTAGTCATTCATGTTACACAAGGACACGAATACTGAACTTTGTACTTTACCTATTCGATACAATAATATTTTGCTTTTCGTAAAGAGAAATCAATTTTACGTAGCAGAGACATATCAAGTGTACTGATAGGTTAATTATTGCCTTTGTAATGTAACATATAAATAGTTGCATTTATCTGAATGATAGTCAAGTTAAAAATGAAATCTCACGTCATATTACTTGCAATGTTATGGTGTGAAATATTTATGTTCATACTTTTTATTGCTGGTATAATCCTTGGATCGATCGGTTTGAGTCAATATATAAAAAATCATCGAGATGAATTAACTTACCGTCCATGGCAAACAATTTGTTTAATAGAAAATTATTCAATGGACCAATGTGATTGTTATTCGTCTGGTGATTATTGTCCTTTAGTACCATGTTTTAATGAAAATTATCTCGTTACTTATGAAATATCTAATCAAACGAGAATAACAAGTTCAATACAGACAAAAAGCCAATCAACTCAAAAAAAGTTCCAGGTAAAAAATACCTCAAAAATATTATTTCACAAATATTTTTGTTTGTTGAAGATTGGTGCTAGTGAAGTCTGTTATTACAATGGAAAATTCAATGTTACATCAGTCAAATGGACATACGAAGATAAAACATTTGGTTTTATTTTATTTTCCATTGGCTATGGAATTTCTGCTATTGTTTTTCCTTTGTTAATGTTTATTCTGATTATTTTAACTATCGAACATCGTCATCATCAACGACAACAACGAAAACGAATTCATATCGAACAATTCTTCAATTCTCAATCAGATTCTTGTCTAGTTTAATTTAACGAATAAATCAATTCGGCCTTTTTTCTTTTCTTGATACTTGAACCAAATGCAAATCATCTCTCTCTACCTATCTAATTCCATTGGATTATCATTCTTAATTCTTTTTTTTTACATACACTCTTCATCATTAAGAAGGATCTAACTACTGAATGTAATTGAACACTTTTATCGATTATATGTACTTGTTAAGATGAAAACGAAGAAGAGATCCTAGTTGAATTACAGTACTTATACATATATACATGTATAAATGTTTTCTTTGTGGCAATATGTTGTGTCAAGGTCAAAGAATAAAATCATAATCGAATGTAAAAAAATGACATTCAAGTGAATTTGAAATATTATGCAAGCATTTGAATGATAGACATACGAAGAAGAAAAATCAAGTCGATCAAATGATGAATGAAGACTTAAAATAACATTTTTTCTCCTTCTTCTGCTGCTGCCGCTGCATACCTCGAAATAGCACAAAAAATCACATCTAATTAACATTAATCATCTCACTGAAAATGATCTATCCTTGATATATAAAAATCTATGCATGCCGTTGTCAGGTTAGAAGAACATATGTTAATATTTCGACAATTGCATCGAAAGATAATTATTAAATGAAAAACATATTTGATCAATGTCATGAGTTTTTCTTTTGCTGAGAAAAATTCTTTTAAAACTTTTATCTTGTTTTTCTTTTTTTTTCTTCTTTCTCTCTTTGTTTGATTCTTTTAATAATAAGGAAAAGAAAAAAAAAATCTTCTACTTTTTTCTTTTCTTTTCCTCTGCTGGTTGTCTGGGTATCTCGGCTGTTTCTACGTGAAATAGAATGAAGAAAAACACTACCACAAACGGAAAAAAAATAGACGATTCTATTGGTGTTTTCTTTGTTTTTCATTCTCGTTCATAAACTATCAAATAATATCAATCTCTCTCCACTTTCTTTTTCTGTATTTCTAGATCACAAATCAACGTTTTGTCCAAGATTTGAAATTCATTTCAGTATACATATTTGACCCAATTGATCTATTCGCGGTTTGAAAATGGTAACAAACGTTTCATTTTTCTCTCTTATTCGTTTCATTTTTTTTTTCTTTCGTCTTCTTTTTTGTATATGTAAAGTTAATCTGAAAGAGAACGAGTAAAAGAATATATACATACGTATATAAGACGAGTATATATATACACACACATATATTAATTCGAAAAAAAAGAAGAAAGAAATCGTCGTGCTCTGAAATATGTACACATCTAACTATTCATCATCGTCGCCTGTTCGAACATCAACATTCGGTCTACCGTCGACAAATTACTCTCATCAACCTTCGAATCGAATCAACTATAATTCATATCAGAATATCGACGAAGGAAATTCGTCATTAAGACATGTCAATACAACTTATATAAATCCTCAAGCATCATTTTCGAATCAACCACAACGTACACCGACAATGACACCAACACGAAAATATCCGAATCAATCTCTTTCGTCTCGTTCGTATGCAAATGAAAATGATTTCTATCGTTCAACAAATCGTTCTCAATCCTACAACGATCTACTCAATGATCAAAATCAATCAATAAATTACAATAATAATTCATCTCAACGTATCGAATTTTATGATGAAGATTTAATTGTTAAATCAACAGATTTATCGGCAGCAACTGAACAAGAAATGATCGAATTAGTACGTTTAGCATTTCGTAAATACGATTTAAATAATCAACGTGAACTAGCTGGTTTTCTCAAACGTTCAGCTGATCGAGCATTTTCATCATGTTGGCATTGCATTGTCGGCCGACAATTTAGTTCGTATGTTACACATGAAATGAACGGATTTATTTATTTAACGAAAGGTCCATTATCGATTTTATTATTTAAAAGTGGTACATGAATAAATACAACGACAGAGAGAAAGAGAGAACAAGAAGAAATTTCAAACTTTTGATTTCGTTTGTATATAGATTTAACTTTTTCATATTTATTTTTTTCTTTTCGTCGTCTCTTTTTTCTTGACAAAATAAAATTTGTGATTTTATGCACAAAATCCTCGCATCGTTTTGTTTGATTCCACTCAATTCAGAATACTCTTTACCTTTTTTTTTCGATCATCGAGAATAAAAAAATTTATATATATATATATCGTTAAAAAGAAAAACACAAAACAACCTTGATAATAATAATGAAAAGCAAGAGAACAATTTAAAAAAAAAGAAAACTTGAATCAAATCATTTGATTTAAAAAAATCTTAGTTTTTATTTTTTGTTAGTGCAAAAAAAGAAGAGAAAAAAAAACGACTTTATATACATTTAAAACTGCACAGAACTGGAAACAAACACATACACCGATAAGGACAAAAAAAACCGAAGAAACGTACAATTTTTCTTTACCAAAATGGACACCATCCGATGTAGGATCTAAGAAGAGACGAGAAGAGAACGAATGATAAAATGAAAAGTAAAAATAGACTTACTGGCATAAATTTTCGTGACTGGTGGCTTGTTTGATTAATAATTCGACTTGAGTGGGAATATCTACAGGTTGTTCGCGATGAAAATCGCTGCCAGTGAGTTTTTCTTTCACTCGACTCATGATTTCGACTGCTCGAATAGTTCGACCCGGTTGAATAGCGTTCTGTTGTTGAGTATTACCTTGTTGTGTTGTTCCACCTCCTCCTATAGTACTCTCATGTTCATAATCTTCTTCATTGACAGTTGATAAATGTGGTTGAAAATGGACTTGTTGTTGTTGATTGGCTTGTGGCGAACGATTGCTCGTTCCCGGTGTGCTTGGAACTTGTTCATTAGGATTATTTTCTAGTAGACGCCAATTTAACAATGGATCATGAACGAATGCTTCGAGTACAGCCATTAGACTGTCACGATTCTTTCGTAGAACATCCATGACATGTTCGCATGTCATACGGAATGTTCCATCGATGCCAGTCACTTCCATTGCTTTACGTAACATACGTGTTAAACGGAACGGAATTTTCTCAGGAAATTTTTCTCTTGTCATTGCTACTTCGAAACAATCACCGAAATCGATATGCACAACTTTACCACTAGCACGATCGAGCATTAGATTCGATGGATGACGATCACCTAATCCAAGAATATATCCTACCATTGACATAACAGCTAATGATCTCGTATAATTCGTTCGTCGATCGAGCCAAATTTCTGCACTAGAACTTTTATGCCAGAGAATTTTCGCTAGATCATCACCTTCTAATAGATTGAGCGCATATTCAAATACTTCGACTTTATTTATCAATGGTAATTGATCATAATGAGGCGCTTTGCCTTGCATAAAACGATGTTCAGCATTGAGCATGACTCTTGCTTTCTCTCGATGTTCCTTTATCAATGCATGGAATGTATCACATTGAGCCACCCAACCAAGTAGACCGTTATTTGGTGCGAGTGGTATAACAGGATAACGTTGAATGATAAAATTTCGACGACGTGTTTCATCGTTAGCTGAAAGAAATTCATTGACTAAACCGAACAGTTGCATGACACGTTCATCTTGTCGAAGATCCTCATGTCCTTTCAGTAGAAAAACATATTCGAAACCGTCCGAGCCTGTTATACTGATCTTTCGTGGGCGTTGTTTAGAAGTTATGACTGTTATTCGTGAATGAACACTTCGAATTTTAATCGGTGGTTTATGTGGTTCGTAGGTACCAGGCACAGCTAGTTCCAAATCACGACAATGTGTGGCCAAACGTGGTGAAACATAATCTAATTCTAATGAGGTTATATTCGGTAATTGTGCATGTATTCGTTTGAATATTTGATGATATAGATCCCATGCTTGATGAATTTCTCTATGATCTCTTGTTCTCTGATAATTTCTCATACATTCATGTGCCTGAGATAAATCATTACTGTACGAATCTAAAAATGTTCGTTCATTTAATGTTGTACTACCCCTTTCGATTGTTGCATGTAAAGGTTCCAAAGTATCAATCATTCCTTGTATACTATGTTCTCCAAAATATTGCCGAGATGCTTCTTCGAGACCTTCATGCCATTTTTCATGCCATAAAATCGATATTCTTATAAGTTCTTCACTGACAACCAGAGCTTGTTGAACAAGTGTATGACTATGTTCTCTCATGTTATTTAAAACTCGATTGGCAGCTACTTCTCGGTCTCGTACAACTGATTTCGATGCTACAACTAATGGATAGATTAATGCTTGCGGATGTTGTCGACCAACATCAATTAATAAATGTCGAATCAATTGATGAACTAGTGGTCGTGGCGAATCAATACGTGCAATTATTTGTGGCAAAACTTGTAACCAAACTTCTACTGGCACAGTACGCATGCCTTCTCCAAGTGCATCATAGACCTCTCGATATTGTCCATATTCAAACCAGAGCGTCAATAATCGAAGTGTATTTTGTAAACAATGTTTCGTTTTCGATAGAACAATTGATTTTAGTAAACCTTTGACAGCTGGTATTGTAGAATGAATCATTTTTGTTGTTAATGTACGATAATGTTCATTGGATGGGTCCGTTCCATCACGTGCTGATCTAGGTAGACTTGCTATTAGTTCATTTGCTGAACCGCTTGTACCTTGCGTCTGTTGTTGTTGTTGTTGTGACTGTGCCGGTGGCAATCCTTGACAAACACGTGCCATCTCTTGTACACGTTGTTTGAAATAACTAACTGCATCATAACTTAAAACTGCATATGCATTCCAAGCTTTATAGTTCGAATCATCATATGTCCATGCATGTTCATAATTTTTCATAATATCATTTAGAATAACATCATCAGCCATGCCAAATATTTCATGTTGCCATGCGCCTAATCTCAAATAACACTTCGATATCAATTGTCGAAGACGTTGTTCACGTTGATTAATCGGTTGTGATGAATTCGAAAGACTCGTCGATGTCATCAACGAAAAAGCTGTTGAATTAATTGGTGGTGTTGCATTTGTTGTTGTCACAGACAAAGCTGACAATTGTGGCATTTGCGTTGTACCAGCTAATGTTTGTCCAACTGTAGCTGGCGTTGTACCACCGGATGTATTGATCATTGCTGGCGCATTACCAGCTGTTGTTGCGGCTTGTTTTCTCAAATGTTCAAGTGCCGGTAGACATGTTTTCGTAATCGTGTCTTTCATATCTTCGATTAATTTCAATTGTTCTTGACGATTTTGTTCAAGTTTCAAATTAATTGTTTCAAAACTGAATGTCGACGAGAGACTTGCTGTCGATGATGATGTTGTTAATTGTGGTGATTGATAATTGAGTTCATTATTGAGTGATGTATTTTCATTTGCATTCGATGTTGCTAATTTACGATTTAAACGATCTAAGAGAAGACGTTCACGTGTCGCAGCTAAACAATGCCAATCGTATTTAGCTTTTTCATATTTCACTAGTTGTTGATCAATCAATGATGGATGATAGTAATTTTGTTGGGATTGAATAGAAAATGCTGGTGTTGTTGTTGTTTGAATATTGAAATGATGTGTTGATTGTTGTGTTTGTAAAATTGTCGGATTAATAATTGATATTTCTCGATTCAATGCTGTTTGATCATTGAGAACAGTGTGTGTTAATTCTTTGAATATAAAATCAGCCATTGTTAAACGATTCGATTTTCGGCAAAGATTAGCTAATTTGATCCATGATTGAAGATCTTGTGCCATAGGTAAACATAATGAATGCGTTAACAATAGACGATGATAGTCATCGATAATTGGTTGATTGCCTTGCATACGTTTTTGCCAGATTTCACAAATCGATTGTCGACGTTCGGGAAGAATTTTATAATACCAAACTTCTTCTAATTCTGATAGAAGTTGTGCATTAATCATAGCTGAATAAGCACGATTATAACTTTCGTTAGCTAATGTTGTTAATTCAACATCTAGTAATTCTCGTGCAAGATCAATTGAATCTTGTGCTTGTCGATAGTTATCATTTCGTATAGCATCAACAGCTCGATAGTAGGCTCCTTCAAATTTTGTATCCGGTATATGTATATAGTACTTTTCCATATCTGTCATATCATCTAAACTCCAAGCAGCTCGTGTTGCCATTGGTGCAATTTTTTGCTGTAGAATCTTTTTCAATTCTTTACCATTGACCTGATTATGTGATAATTGTAGAGATGCAACTGTTGTCGATGAATTTTTATCTAGTAAACTTGTTGAAAATGGTAATTGTGATATTGAATGTTCATCACGTAGAACTTCAGTTAAATCCCAAACATGACTAGCTAAATCCCGTAGTTCAGCCCATGAACCCAATGCTTGCATACATCTCATTCGTCCCAAATGTATATCCATGTTTGACGAATCATTGGTTTTCAAAAATTCATAATTCCTTAGTGCACGTTCCCATTGATTCAATTTTTCATACCATAAACCTTTTATTTTAATATTATGATGTTTAGCATATTGCAAAGCGCCATAAGCAGCTTCAGATTGTTGTAATTCATGATTAATACTAATCAATGATTCGACAATATCTGATGTAACTGAACTATTTTGTTGATCGTGTTGTCTTTGAAATTCTTCTTCTTTATAACGTAGTGCTTTTGCATAAGCACGTACAGAAAATGCTTTTTCACTTAATAAATGAATATTAATCAGTGAACGTTCATCATGATCATCGGAATCATCTTTCGAATCTTTTTTATTCGATCGATCTCGATCTAAATCATCATTCGCTTCACTTAGATTCATATCTTCATGACGTTTCGTTGATTTTTGTTGTCGTTCTAATTTCAATTTCAAATCACAATGATTACGAAATTCAGCAAGATTCAATATTATTTGTATAACATCCGGTTTATCACAAACCGAAAGAACATAAGTCAATGCTTGCGTTAAACTTTGTCGATCCGATGCATTCAATTCACCCCAACATGAAATAAACGATGCATTAAACAAATCACGTGGTATCGACGGCGAAACTTGTGCTAAACAAGTGCCCATAGCACGTAACGGATAGACAGGTGATTGTTCGAGAACTAATTGTTGAAATTTCGTTAACCACATCGGTAAATCTTTTGCATTCCGTTGTGTAGCTTGCATCCAATGATTTCGTAATTGATCTGTACGAATCGTGTACATACCTTTATCATCAGACTTCTTCACTTGTTCATTTGATGATAGCTGATTAAAAGATTGATTGGCATGAACATTAGATTCCGTTTGTACATCGATAAATGATGGATCTTTAAGTTTGGATATGTATAATTCATATTTTGAATGTTGTAATTTCATATCATCCATGGTTTTCGATACTAATGAATTGAAAACAAGAAAATGTTTGCCCATTTGTTGTGCGATAATTAAAATGATATCTAAACATTTTGCTTGTAATTGTGGTGTTTTACGAATAATTCTCAAGAGTATCTGTAGAATAGCTGAAACATAATCACTTAGAAAAACTTTATCAGCTAATTGTTCAATTGTATCGAGAGCTTCTGATCGTAATTTCTGTGGATATGTTGCTGTCGATGCAATATCCAATATCGATGGTAGAACAACATTAAAATGAGGTTTCAAAGTTTTACCAAATTTATTCAATGTTAAAAACATTTGTGATAAAATTAAGTGTCGATCTTGAGTCGTATTTGAATGTGTATATAGAGGTTGATTGATTGTATTTACATCAATACGAAATGTTTTCATAACAAATGGTAATAATAAATGAATATAATGTCGAAATTCACTGTCTAATGCAGCAGCTAATGATTCAATTGTTTGAATTAAAAGAATTTGTAAATCATTATGTGTATCCCAATAATCACGAATCAATTGAACAACATCATTGACATAATCGATAATTGAACTTTTTATCGAAATAATAATGATATTCATTTGTCGAAAATATGGAACTAAATTTCGATCGTCTGTATTACGTACAACGGCTAATAAACGTGGTAGAACAATTGAAACATATTGTGTACAACTACTACCTAACCATTGAAGAATAATTGATATAGCTTGAACAGCTTTTAAATGTAATTGTGGTGTATTGGGATCTTTTAAGACACGTAGACAAACATAAATAGCCATTGAAGTATAGAAATCATGTAAAGATTGCGCACCAGATGCGACTAATAATTCATTTGACGAGATTTCAATTGGATCAGGTTCGGAACGAACACGATGTGTTAATGTAATATCATTGACATCGAATGATGACGAACGTAATGGATCATTACTTGATCGAACATCATATGGATCGATTGCGCCAAGAAATCCCAGTACTCGAATTGTCTCACGACGAAATGGAATTTCTTCCGGTGATTTAAGAAATTGTAAAAGTACATCCAAAAGGATCGGATATTTTTTCAATGGTTCAATAACATAACAACAACTTTCAACAATTTGTCCAATTGTCCAAAGAGCCACTTCACGTTTACGATAGTTCGATGTATCTTGCATCATATTAATTAAAATCGGAAAGAGATCGTGTATACGTTGATCAAGATCAATCCCGCATACTTGTGCTTGTTCGCCAACAGTTCGTACAAGTGCAATTAAAACATTCGAATGTTGTTCATGTTGTTTAATTAATGGTAGTAGAGCTTGAGTTATCGATTGCATATAGGGACGAACAATACGTGGTGTATTGGCAATTAATTGACCGAGTAAACGTGATGCTTGTTCTTTACCATTTAATGAACAACCGATTTCTAATTCAGTTAATAATTGTAATAATAAATGACGTAATGGCGGAAGAACATAAGCAGGATTTATATTTGATAGTCGGCCAATTAAACTTAAAGCTAATTCACAGATTTCATGACATTCATCATGAACTGAGAAGAAAAGTAATTCTAAAGCTTCGGATTTGGCAAGAAATTGTTTGAAATCATCTTGTAATGTTAGAAAAACATTGTATCGTACATCAGGATCGAGATCTGTAACGCCAATAGTTAAAATTCGTTGAGTAATATGACCGATTTTAACACGTAATTTATTAGCAGCATTCAATGTTGTTGCTGTATTCGATGAAAGAATAAGTTGTGATGGTGGTGATAGTAATTTTCTTAATAAATGTGTTATTGTTATGATTGATTCGATTCGTATACGAACAATTTCATGTTCAATAAAACGTGTATTTAAAATATCAATGAAGAATGGTTCGATAGCTTGTGCTTCGAAATCGAATATACGTAATGTTTGAAGTGTAATTATAATCATATCGATTTGTTCCAATGTTAAATTCGTATTATATGATAATTGATTACAAAGAATAGAACGAAGATTTTCTAGAAGACCTTGATGAATTTTACGTTTGGTTTCTGTTGGTATCAATGGCATTGAACATAATTTATCCAAACAGAATAGCAATGAATGATTAAGACCACAATGTAGAAGATAATCAAGAAGAACATCGATTGATTTCGATGCATCTGGTCCCGCTTCTCCAATCATAGTTATACAAGCAAATACACTTGAATCAGGTGAAAGATATCGACATGGTAAAAGACTATTCATTGCGTATTGTTGTTGTTGAGGAGTTGACGATGATTGACTAGTTAATTGAGCGGAATTATTACGTCGATGAGAGAGTTGCGTTGTTAGAACGGGATTTGTTGATGATGATGGAATTGGTATGAATGTTTGTTTGAGACATTCGAGAATTTTCGTCATATCTTTAGTTAATGGTGTTGTGGTGATAAGATCACTGTCATTTGAACGGCTTGTTTTATCAGCTAAAATCATCAGGCCAAGTGCGTGAAAAGCTAATTGACGTTCTTTAAGTTCTTTGGAATTGATTCGTTCGAAAATAAAATTCATTGTTGCATCAACATACGGTTGATAGAAGAATTGTTTGTAATTTAATGATGCTAAACGAGGAAGAATACGAATGAGAACATTGGCAATCATAGATTTTGGTTGTTGACGATATTGAAATACTTGATTACAGATATTTAGAAAATTCTCTAACATAATCGAACGAATAAGAGATGATTGAACTTGAATTTGAGATTGTTCGGGATTATCAATAATATCCATGGGTGACAGAGGTCCCGTACGTTCGAATGTGAGAGCAACACGAGCTCGATGTACATCTTTATAGGATATTGGCTTTGGTTTAGGTGCATTATATGGATGTATTAGGTCTTGACATACATTTTCAAATTTCACATCGGATACACGTAGAAGTTCGTTAAGTAATAAAAGTCCTCCATGAACTCGATCTTCTTTTTGTAGAGATTTATTTTTTGCCGTATCGACAACTAAACATTTCATTGCTTCATTATACGCCATTGTATATGCTCGATGAAATGTATTCGATTCAGTTTGTGCTAATTGTGTTGAAGTATTAGTTAAATCTCTGCCTGTAGTAATATCGATATTTTTCTGTTCTTCACGTTCTCGATCAATGAGAACAACAAGTGTTGCATGCATAGTCTCAGCAAATGCTTCACGAATATATTGTTTAGGATCAAGCATTGTCGGAAATATTCTTTCAAAATATTGTTCCACCGGTGTAATTAGATGATAATAACGTGATGGTGCTGCCAGTGCTATTTCTTTTAAAATAGTTATTCCACTATAACGACGTGTTTCATGTCTTTCTTCTTGAGCTATTCGTTCAAGTGCCTTGGGAACATCGAGAGTAAATTGATCGGTACTCATTCGTCCGCAACCCTATGCATGCAAAAGATAGATCTCTCGAAATCTTTTTTTTTTTATTTTCGTTTGTTGATTTATTTACTTTAACAAGTATACATGTTAATTTAACGACTAATTCGCATAGATTAGCGTCGACAGACATTTGCTTGTAACCACGTAATGTTGGCTCGAGTTTGTTACTTAGTTCAATGTAAAAATTTTGACCAACACAAACAAAACAAACTGAAAAAGCAACAAGAGAAAATTCCCGATGTAATTAATACTAAGATATACAAAAAAAAAACAAGAACATACGAATAACTAAAAGAGCAGCCCGATTCTCGTTGATTTCATTTGCATTACTGAGTTTCTTTCGAACAAACTCTTGAATCTGTTCGGCGATACTCGTAACGACATCAGTGGGTGCCTGAAAATCAGTTTTTTGTTTGGTCTCAAATTGTTTTTTTCTCTCGAAATCATCACACTACTCACGTCTGCATATTGAGCAATAATTCGTTCGTATAAATCGTCCGTTGCCTTTCGTCTTACGTCTTCGTCCGGACTTTGTAAACTCCCGGTAAACTGCTCGATCAAAGCAGAAAACCGGGTATCTGTTGTTGACATACTAAGTCTATCTGAAAAATAACGGACAGAAAAGTTTTTCTTTTTCTACGAGAACAAAAAACAAACAAGACACGCTTGAATGAACATTATGTGTGAAACAACAAATAGCCTAAATACGATTGATTGATTTCGTTTTGTGGTTTTCTATTGACGATTGAATCGTTCATTTGATTGTTGTTGTTCGAAGTTATTTCGACGCTGGAAATTGTCATTCGGTGGACGTCGAGAAAATGATTGGGAACGATTACGAAACGATTGTCGATCGTTGTCGTTTAAACGTTGGTAATTATCATTCGAAGGTGATCGTCGTTGGTTGTTGAATGAATCTTGATTATTACGCTAGAAAAACGAAGAATTGATTGTTTGTTTGAGTTCTTTTCGAAGTGAATCTTACGAAAGCATTGGTAAAACGTGGGAAATTCTTTCGAATGTTGTTTACTGCGCCTTGCTGTTGTCTTGGTGGACCTCGACGACTGAAAACAAAAGTTGATTTCGAGTGGAAATTAAAAACAAGAACGAACTTTATTGGTTGACCGACGAATTCGGGCAAATCAGTTGTTGATAAACGATTATTTTTCATGATGAATTTCGATAAATCTTCGAAACGTGTTAATAAACTTTGATCTTGACTTTTTTCGACGGCTGTTCGAATGTGTCTCATCTAAGATATTCAATAGTTTCGATTGAACAACAACAACAATCATCATCATCATCATACCACAAGTGGAAAGACTTTTCGTCGATCATTAGCACCTGCCTTTTGATCGGCTAAGACATGAGCGACATTCAAAGCTTCTTCAACTCGGCCCATTTCAGCATAGCAAATAGCCTAGAAAAGACAGTTCGTCATTCTTTTTCACAGATCTCGAAATTTACTCGTAAGTTTTGAACTGTTGGTGCACTTTGTCCTCGAACAGCGCCTAAGATTTCCATAGCAAATCCTGGATCATTCTAAAAGACAAAAACCTATTTCAATTGCATTCATTCGCAACAATCAAATCTACCTGCTGAATAGCTAAAAGTGCGGTCATGGTCGCAGCACGTGGACTAATATCGGCATCACTTTGTCGAACTTTGGAAACGAGCTCTTTAGCTTTGTTCAACGATTCTTGTGTATTCTATTTTAAAAAATAAGTTAGATAAATCGACTCGATCAATTAACAAAACAAACTTGTCGATATAAACATTCGATAGCAAGCATAACGACATCACCGGGAAATTTTCGTCCGCTAACTGTCGAAAAACCTCGTTTACTACCGTGTTCAAACACTTTCAAAGCATCATCAAAACGTTGCTCTTCGATTAGTTTATTCATAAGAACAAGTGCCGATGCTGAGTCATTGAAAACATTCTTTAAATTCTATTCAACAACCAAGAAAAACATTTTTTTTTCTCTTTCGCTTAACTATTTCAATCACAAACATACATCATCCATGAATAATTGTAAAGCTTGATCAGTCTTATTTTGAAGATAGAGTAAACGCATGACGGGTGAACCGAAATGATAATCAGTAAATTTAACTTGATTTGCACTGTACCTAGAGAATCAATGTTGAAAAAAAACGAACACGTACTCAATTGAGATTCAACCGACTTTTTCAATGCTTGAATAACAGCCTCAATTTCTTGATCATTACTAGCCGACATAATCATATTACGTAAATCTTCAGCAAATACCTGAGAATTCGATTGACCAACGGATTCGAGAAAACGTTTTTTGAAAACATCTTAAGAATAAAATGATTCTATCGGCATGTCTCGAGAGAGACGCAATTCCTACCAAGTGATGGTGCGTAACGAGTTGCGTGTTGATCACGAGCATATTTGAAATTATCAATGCCAATGCCTGAACTGGAAAAGAGTGTTCGAACGCACATATGAGCATAGCCCTGATATGAACCTAAATTAGGGAAAATCCGATTTTTAATGGGAAAAACCCAATAACCAACGAAAATTTTCGTACGATTAATTGCTGTTACAGCGACACGTCGAATTAAATCAGCCATCTAGAACGATGATTAGAACGAGGTCGAGTTAAAGTCGATTGTGTTTACGTAAAAATAGTAAAAGAGAAAAAAAAACAAAAACAACAATTCAGAGATATGCAATATATGGATTATCAGAAACTGGTTTTATTGGAGAACACGATCTCCGTTTCATTTGGAAAAATTCCAAGAAAAATATTAATTACAACGAATTTTTAAAATTTAATCACAATTATTTATAATATGAATATATCAGACACAGTCTCTGACTATTTTTCATGATAGATGTCGCTTTTTGATTTAACAGATATTAAGAGAACGTAGGACCAATGATACTAACTGATGTTCGATGGATGGATGGATGGATGAAAATAAATAGATAGCTATATACTAAAAGTTTATTGATCATCAATAAAAAAGAAACGATCACTGCAAAATGCGGGGTTAACTACATCAAATAAACTGCACTGTTTTTTTATAGCGAATGCCAGGAAAAAACAATATAAAACACTACCGGATATGAGAAAAAGAGAAAAAAAAACGAAGCAGATTTGTTGTTTTCTATGATTGTTGATTTGTACTTGGTGCAAGATTGATTTGATCTTTGAAACTTGTTAGAATAGGTCCATCATGCGGAGTTGATGATGGTTCAAATGATGATGTATTACCAGCGTGCGGTGTTTCCTTGAGAAGATCAGGCGTAGCAAAATTCTCTTGTGTCGATATTGAAGCTTTTCGATCGCCGAAGAGATCTTGTCTTTGACTATCGTGCGGGTCGCTGAATGCGCCATGTGCAGGCAAACCGAAATCGACTTTTTCCTTGGGTACTTCAGGTTGATTTTCTTTGCCCAATGTTATTTGACTGACTTCATCATCGACAGCATTGGACAAATCGGGTTCTACAGCTGCAGCTGCATTGGCTGCAGCAACAGCAGCGGCACGAAATTGTCGATCTAATGGAAGATGATTAGCTGATGCAGCACGAGGGAATGATGGTTTCTTTTGAAGAGAAGAATATGTAGAAAGTGAATGTTGGGAGTTTTTGTTCATTTGACTTACTGGTTCAGAAGAAATTTGTGCGGGTATTTGATTAGTTTCGTTGACTTCGTCGTCGGTGTCTTCGTCGTCGTGTTCTGGCGGTGCGGGTGTCGATGAACGAGAAACAGCAGGTGTTGATTGAGTCGATGAGCCAGTTGACTAAAATAAAAAAAACAGAATTCACAATGAACAATTACGTATGAAAATCTTCTTACAAATCGAAGTAATTCTTCTTCATATTCTGGATGAATTTTTGTTAAAGCCATTTGTCTTGCACGATAATAATACTAGAGTTACAGAAAAAAACAACAACAACAATAGAATAATTCGATTTGTCAAGGTTTTTATTTTTGTTACAATTCCGAGTGTATTCCAATCGAGTAATTCACTCAATCGTTCGGTACGATTTCTTAAAATAATACGTTGTCGTCGCGTTAATTTCGTAAAATCGAACATATACTAAACAAATTTCATCATTAAATATCTATTTCAAACAAAAATTTACTTGTGCAAGTTGTTGACAAGATTCATCTCCACTCTTGAATCGTCTATCTACAACATAGATGCCATACGATTGCGGTTCATGAACATGTTCTTCCATGAAACAACCGAAGCCACTTAA
>Ga0209960_1002579_pt1 | contig 17684 bp, 21 predicted proteins | sample ThiBiot_500_plan_2_FD_183947 | JGI IMG/M metagenome (GOLD analysis project Ga0209960, IMG submission 183947) | Wastewater bioreactor microbial communities from Cape Town, South Africa - Thiocy_expt_500_plan (SPAdes) | ecosystem: Engineered > Bioreactor > Thiocyanate-remediating >...
TTGACAAAAAACTCGAAAAAAAATGAGTTTGAAGGTAAAAATGAGCTTTTTTTAATGGATTTTGAAAAAAATCAAGCAAAAAATTCTTAAAATCGAAAAATCTGGTCCCACAACTTACTAGATCTCTGTTTCTTCTTTCTTTTGAGCTCAAAATGAGCTTTTATTAATTAGAAAAAGTGAAAATGGTTTTGATTTTCCGTTTTTTGAATAAACTGAAAAGATATCTTCAGACTTGTGTTTTCTTTGTGAAAAAAATCCACGGTCAGCTTTTTTTCTTGTGTTCAAATTTTCGAAAAAATCCTAACCCTCGCTTCAAAAGGAAATAATAGAAAGAAACATGGCGTCTTTTTCTCTTTTTTTCTTTTTTTTCTTTTCTTTCCGCCATTTTTTTTTACTTTTTTTTTTTCAAAGACTTTTTTTTGCAAAGACATTTCAAGCAGAGCTGAGTAAAGAAAATATTGAAAAAATGAAAAAAAGTGACTACAATCACTCAAAAAAAGGATTACAACAAGTAGTCATTAAATCATGACATTTTTCTTTGACTTTTGAATGAATTTTCCAAAAAAAGAAAAAAAAATACGGATTTTTTTCAATTTTGATTTGATTTGGAAAATAAGATCCCATAACCAAAGGGTCTTCCCCTGGTTGGTGCCCCATAAATATGTCGCCGAAAGTGAATAATAGTAAGATGTGTTTTGAAAAAAAAGTAGCCTTTTGTCTCTCTTGATAGTTCTCAAGAGAAGATAAAAGGGAAATGCTTAAGTTACATTTTTTTTTTCGCGAATATTGTCGTTGAGTTATATTGTGTTGTTATCTTCCTTTTTTTTTTTTTTCTTTTCCGCCATTTTTTTATTTTCTCACATTTTGATTTTGAAGATTAAATTTTTTTATTTTCTGGTTACAATTGTTGTAAAACAATTCAATTGAATTGTAATCATAAAATAAAAATAAAATAAAAATAAGACATAATTGAATTCAATAAAATATAAAAATTGTTTTCAAAAGTTTTTTCGAATAATGGGACAGAATGGAGCATTAAATATACTTGTATTTTATTTGAATTTTTTTCCCTCGTGGCTTCGAATTGAACTCCTCGAACTGAATTGCTTGATATTATACTTCTTAACCTTCCAATTCACTTTATATGAGAAGTACAACTTCAATTGAGTTTTGGATATATAAAGTGAAGTATTTTGAGGATACTTTGATTCAATTATTGGAGAAAAGCAAAGTGAAATGAAGAAAAGGTTGGAATTCTTGTAAAATGTTGGAAGTGTTAAATGTTGAAATATAAGAACTAAAATGAAATGAATTAAGTATTGGAATATTGTTTGTGAATGTTCTTAACAAACACTGCAAATCTTATAAAATTGAAGTTCTGTTCTAATTTATACTAACAAAAATTATTGAAACAATAGATAACTTTTGCAAATGAATCCTGAGGAAGAAGAAATCCAACAAATAGAACAGTTTGAAGAGAATGAAATTGATATTGAAAGTGAGGAATCAGAGGAAGAAGAAGAAGTATTAAATAATGGAAATAATAAAAATTTGAAAGAGGAAGAGGAAGAAGTTGATAGAGGAAAAGAAATATGTACAAATATAGATCTTGGATTCATTTCATTGTTTTCAGAAGGAAATGCAAAGAAAAGTATATTTACTAGTAAAGTTGGAGGAAAAGCTTATTGGATTGAATCTCAAAAGTTACCTTCAAATCTAATTTGTCAATCTTGTGAAAGTCCATTAACTCTTCTTGTCCAAGTAATCAAAATATTTTTTTTTTTTGTGAAGATAATTAATTAATTAAATTATTCGAAAGCTTTATACACCTGGAGATGAAACTGATGATTATCTTCACCGAATTATCTATGTATTTTGTTGTAAAAATGATTCTTGTCATATTGATCCATCTAAATGGTTTGATTCTCCTTTCTTTCAATTTTTTTTTTCAATTTTCTTTTTTAACTAACAAATTCAAACCAATTTTTTTTTTTTTTAGTTTCAAAGTTTTTAGAAATCAAATAAAATCAGAAAATAATTTTACAGAAGATGGTGTTAAAAAAGAAGAACTTGAAAATAAAAAAAATATTTGTTTTGTTTGTGGAAATTATGGAGGAAAAGTTTGTGGAAAATGTCATTCTGTGTATTATTGTTCAAAAAATCATCAAGTCCTTCATTGGGGAGCTGGACATAAAACTAGGTCAGAATTTTTTTTATTTTTATTTTTTCTATTTTTTCTATTTTTTTTTTCATTCAAATTAATTTATATTTATCTTTTAAAAGATGTGGAACTCAAGAAAAATCTGAAGATTATGAAAAAAATTTTGCAAAATCTCAATTTAAAGAATTTGAAATTGAAAATGAAGAAGAATATCTTCATGGTATTTTTTATTTCCTTATTTTCCAACAATTTTTTATTTTCATTAATTTTGACTTTTTCTTCAATAAAAAAAGAAAAGGATATTGAAGAAGCTCGTGATGATGAAGAAAATGATGATGAATATGTTGAAGGAGAAGAATTTGATGATGGACAAGTTGAAGGTTTCCTTCTCTTTCAAATTAAAAAGAAAATTAGAATATTTATTAATAATTAAAAAATTTAGAAAAAGGTAAAGAAGTCCCCCAAGTAGAAGAAGTTAGTGAAGAAAAAATGAAAGAGTTTGAAAAATCACATCTTAGAAAAGATCCGTTTTTCCTTAAATTTCAAAAAAGAATTGGAATTTACCCTGATCAAATTTTAAGGTTTAATTCCTTGTTTATTATAATTGCAATTTTAATTTTTCTTTTCTTATTAGATATGCTAGAATCGAAAAAAACTCTATTTGTGAACCTCTTTGGGTAAGTGATGAAGGAAAAGTATCCAACAATGATATTGAAGCTTGTAAAAATTGTGGAACAAAGAGAACTTTTGAATTTCAAGTATTTAATTTTAATTTTAATTTTTCTTGATTCAAAAATGTATTTTTGATTTTATTTATTTTGAATAGATTATGCCTCAATTATTAAATCATATTGGAATTGATCATAGTAAAGAAAATTCTATTGATTGGGGAACTTTATTAGTTTATTCATGTCCTAATTCATGTTCAGTTAATGTAAACTCAGATAGTAATAATGTGACAACCTATTGTGAAGAAATTTTGATAAGACAAAATTTTAGTTCGATAGGTGTTCCTTTAAAAGATCAAGAAAATTAATAAATATAAATATGATAGACTCTAATAGATTGTTATTTGATTATTATGGAACAAAAATTAAACAAGTTTTTTTTTTTCTTTTTCGTTAATCTAACATTTGTTCAGATTCAAGGGTTGAAGGTCCTCTTAAATATGCATCTATGAATGAACTAATTTTTTGAAGGAGTTCATCATCTCCTCTAAATTGAAGACTCTCTAATTTTCCAAGACCATTTACATTTTCGAACATAACTTTCCCCTTTATTGATGGTTGAGAGAATGGAAAAGAAAAAAGAAAGGAAAGAAAGAAGAAAGAAAAGAAAAAATACTTGTGGATGAAGTGCAAGAAGATCCTCAAGAAATTGGATAGAATAAAATACACATTCTCGATCACAACTTTGAAGAAAGTTCAATATTTCTAAAAGAAATAAATAAAATAAAATTAATTCTGTCAAAAAAAGGTGAATAAAATCAAACCTATTAATCCATTAAAATTAAGAATTAAATCGATATACGATGATCCATGAGATGAAATATTTAATAAACATAAGAAAACTTCTCGTTGAATTTCCAAATGTTCACTTTTTAGTAATTGCATTAATTTTTCAATTAGTTTTTCATTTTGAAGAATAATTTGAATTTCTTGATTTTCCCCTGAGAAAAGATTTGAAAATACCCAAAGAGATTCCTTTATAATTGCCCTTTAAAAAAAAATTTTTTTTTTCAATCAATATTCAGCAAAATAACCATGAAAAAAGAAATTTTACTTTGAATCAGAAAATAGACATTGAAATAGCATTGAAAGGAGGGTATTATTTACAAAATGAGATGTTGGTATATAACATGATAGATTTCCAAGTGTACGAATGATTGGAAGGATTAAAACACCATGAGAAATCAAAGTTTGAAATTGTTCAACCTATAAAAAAAAAATTGTTTAATTTTATTTTTTTATTTTCGAAAAAAAAATCATAATACAAGAATTGAAAAGATCCCTAGATTCATTAAATTTTCAGAGATTTGAGAATCTAAAGTAAAATAAGAGAGAACATGAAATGAATCACTCACAACTTGTGGATCCTAATAAATTTTTTGGTTTTGAAATTTATTTCAAGAATATTTTGGAAAAAAAATCGAACTAAAGATTTCAGATGAGGAAATAGTAATTCAAATAGTCTAGCTTTAGTAAATAGAGAATAATTTGGAGATTGACCTCTCATTAAATTTGAAATTGCAAAACATACAGTTTTTGTTAAAGTAGAATTATTCTATTTGTTTTTTAATTATTGATCGATTAATTTCTCCTTTGTTGATTATTTTTTTCAAAAAAAGAACCTTATTTTCTAAGAGATTAACTAATGGTATTACAATTCCATTTGAAATTAATAAATCTCTAATTTTAACACTATCACCCGCAATATTCCCAAGAGCTAATGCTGCTTGATCTTGGATGATCTAACAAATGGATAATATTAATTTTGACTTCAATTTATTTTAATTTAAAATGAGAAGAAAGAAAGAAAGAAAGAAATCTACTGTGTTTGGTGAACTTAAATATGAAATTAAATAAGGAGCTGTTACTGAAATCTTTTCACACATTTCACTTGTTCCTGCTCCAATACCTTTTTATTTTTTGATTGTTTTTTGTGAAATTTGTAAAATAAAATAAAATAAGAAAATACTTGATATACACCAAATTGCATCTAACTGTTCTTCGTGATTCAAATTATTTTCTAAAGAATTCTTTGAAATAGAAAGAAAAAAAAAAAAAATTAAGATTGGGTTTCTATCATTGATTTTTTTTTTCAAAAGTAAAAGAATTACAATTAATAGATTTACAGCAGATCCATTTATAACAAAATCACAAATAAGGCTTGTTGGGTTCAATAATGTTTTTTGAAATTTTCGAAGAGCCTCAATTCGAATATTTGAATTACTTGACTTTGAAATATTATAAATTAAATTAGATTTTATTTTAAAATGATTTCTTAAAAAAAAAAAAGTCTTACTTTTAAAGATGTTTCAAGTTCTTTAATAAATACATCATTTACAATTTCTATTTTAATTTTATTGATTAGTTTAAAAAATTAAAATAAATGAAATAAATTAAATATACCTGATAGATCTTGATTCTCTTCATCAACCTTAATTCTTTTAGCAGATATCAATCTATCTCTTTTCATCTTTTGAAGTGATTCATTTTCTTGTCTTCTTTTCATTTGCATCTGAGATGAATTCTGTTGATGTTGTCGAAGAATAGCTTGTCTTGGTGGATTCATCATTCTCAAACTCTTCTTCCTTTCTATAATTATTTAATGAAAAAAAAAAGATATTAGAACATCAAAATGAATCGACTGGGAGCTCAACAATTGATCAATATTGATTGATTGATTGATTCGCAGTAACTTATGAAACTTTTTCAAAAAGACAAGAACTTAAACGAACAATCAATCATATGATTCGTCTTCAACATTCAAATATCAACATCAACAGACTATCAAGTCCAAAGAGAAGAACACCAAAGAATCTCTGATTGAACCCAATTTATAATAATACCTCCCCAACTTGCAATTTCCAATTCATTTTCTAAATATGAGATATCTCCAACAAAACATTTAATTCATTCATTTATCATTTTGTTTCATCCATCATTTGATTATATTTCTCTTATTAGAAAGAAATTATTAGCGCAATTACAAAAAATTCAAAAAAAAAAAAAAAAAAAAAAAACCGTTATTTTTTCAAATTTTTTAAATTTTTTAACGGTTTTTCTTAGAAATTTATAAACTTTCTTCTAATTCCCCTCACACTTTTCATAGTTATAATTCAACAACCTTTCAACTATTCATAAAGAAATTGAACAATTCTTATCAGAACTTTAGAATTCGAAGTCCAATTATAATTATCTCAAATGTCTGACAGTGACCTTGACTTTGACTTAGATTACTATTTGAGTCTTAAATGTAATGTGAAAGACAACAATGAAGATTCGAAACCTAGTTCAAAGAGTGTTAATAAAAGTGAACCAAGGTTAGAAATGTTTCAAACTCAAAGAAGAACTTATAGAATAGATGATGATGATGAAAGTGAGGAAGAAGAAGAGGTTGAAAGAAAAATGAATGAATTCAGAGATTTTGAAGCTGAAGAGGTTGGTGGAGAAGAGAGTTATATTGAAAGTTATGAGATACAGAATAAGGAAGTAGATACAGAAGGAGAAGAAGAAGATATTCAAGATACTGGAAATGATTCATTAGAGGAAGAAGAAGAAGAAGAAGAAGAGAATGATGAAGATAGAGATTTCATTGTTAATGATGATGAAGATCTTGAAAATGAATATGAAAATCAAATTAAGAGTCATTGTGAAAAAAAAGAAAAAGGAAATCAATTCTCATTGAAAGAATATGAAGAAGATTTCTTTCAATCTGAAGAAGAAGAGGAACGAGAGATTAAAAATACAAAGAATCAAGATCAAAGTCTAAGTGATGAAGAAGATGAAAAGAAAGAACATCAATCAAAAGAAGAACTTGTTCAACTTGATGAATCAACCAACGATATGAATGAATCAACTGATGAAAATATGATGGATGAAGATAGTATTAAACAATTTGAAAAGTACATTGAAAAAGCAAGAGAATTCAAAGAAGATTATGATTATATTAGCTCTATGAAATATTTTCAAAGGGCTTTAGCTCTTAGTCCAAATGATGTTCAACTTCAAAAAAAAATTGAAAAACTTCAAGTCATTGTCGATGAAATCAAAAATGGAGATGGATATTATCGAAATAAAGCTAAAGAACAATATGAATTGAAAGGAGGATTTGCTTTACCTGTTGAAACATATGAGAATATTTATGTTCATCAAAGAGAAGGAGTAAAGTGGCTTTGGAAACGACATACATCAAAAGTTAAAGGTGCTTTTTTGGGAGATGATATGGGGTATTACTATTTCTTTGATTCTTTTCTTTGATTTTTATTTTACTTTATTTTAAAAAATTTTTATTGAAACAATCACCTTTTTTTTTTCAGTTTAGGAAAAACGATTCAAATTGTAACATTTTTAAGAGGATTATTTGAAGCTGGAGAGATTAGAAGTGTCTTAATTGTCATGCCAAAAGTTGTATTAGAGAATTGGAATAATGAATTTAAGAAATGGTATGAAAAAATGAGATGTACTATGTTTCATGGAAATGGAAATTCAAAGTTTAAAAGTCTTGAAAAAGTTCAACAAAAGGGTGGTGTTTGTTTGACAACATATGGTATTTTTTTTAAAAAAAAAAACAATCTATTAATTTTAATTTCAATTTTAATATTTCAACAAAATAAAAATAAATAAAAATATAGGAATGATTCGTTCTAATTTTGAAAAATTAACACTTAAAGGAGAACATGAATGGGATTATATTATTTTAGATGAAGGACACTTAATAAAGAATCCAAATTGTCAAATATCTCAATTATTAAGATCAATGAAATCAATCCATAGAATCATTTTAAGTGGAACCCCAGTTCAAAATAATTTAGGAGAACTTTGGGCATTATTTGATTTTTTAACAGATGGAGAATTATTTGGAAGTCAAAAAGATTTTAAATTAAATTATGAACATGCAATTGTTAAGGCAACAGATAGAGAAGCATCTCTTGAAGAAAAAGCAATGGGTGAAGCAATTGGACAAAATCTTCGTGAAGTTATTAAACCATTTTTACTTCGAAGAGAAAAGAAAACATTATTTGGAGAATCTCAAAAGGAAGAAAATAAAATAATTGAAGAATCAACAAAGAAAGAAAAGTCTAATGATTCTTGTAAAACAATGAATGATAAAAAGGAATCTGGACGTGAAAAATTAAATCTTCCAAAACTTGAATCTAAAAGAGAACTTATTGTTTGGAATTATCTTTCTGAAAAACAAATTGAACTTTATGATTCATTTTTAAATTCAGATGAAGTAAGTCAAGTATTAAATCAAAGTGCATCTCCTTTAGCTGCTTTACAAGTTTTAAATAGTATCTGTGATCATCCTGGTTTACTTTCAAAATCAACAGAAACTTGTGCCTCTTTACTTCTAAAACAATATCATTAGTATATTTTTTTCTTTTTTATTATTATTTTATCAGAAAGATATTTTATTTCATTTATTTATTTCTCTTTTTCTCTTTTTCTAAAATTAAAAAAACAAACCAAAAAAAAGTCACGGAGATGAAAATATTGAAAATTTAATTCAAGATTCAGGAAAACTTCAATTTTTAATGAAACTTCTGAATTACTTTAAGAAAGAAAATAATCGAGTTTTAATTTTTAGTCAAAGTAAAGTCATGTTAAATATTATTCAAGCTGTATTATCACATAAGGTTTTTTGATTTTTCTCTTTTCTTTTCTTTTTCATTTTTCATTTTTTCTTTTTTTTAAAAAAAATCATTAAATAATAGAAATATAAATTTCATCGAATTGATGGAGATGTTGTTGATCGTTTTGAGAGACAAAGATATATTGATGAATTTAATCAAGATGATTCCTATTTTTGTTTCTTATTAACAACAGATGTTGGAGGAATTGGAATTACATTAACTGGTGCTGATCGTGTCATTATTTGTAAAAAAATTTTCTTTATTTTTATTTTATTTTGATTTTGATTTTTATTTTTTTATTATTAAATTCAGTACTTCAACAACAAAAATAAAATAAAAAGTTCATCCAAGTTGGAATCCAGCAAAAGATGGACAAGCTGTAGATAGAGCCTATCGTGTTGGACAAAAGAAAAAAGTTGTAGTTTATAGATTTGTTACTTGTGGAACAATTGAAGAAAAGATTTTAAGAAAGCAAATTTTCAAGACAGCTCTCATGAAAATAGCTACAAATAAAGGAAAAAATACAAGATATTTTACAAAACAAGAATTATCAGAAATATTTCAATTAAATGATCCAAGAGTTTCACAAACACAACTTCAATTAGAGAAATTTCATCAAGCAACAACTAAATCGAATCATGCTTCTCTTCATCAATTTCTCCCTTTTGCTACAAACGATGATATTTTTGGTGTTTCAGATCATGATTTATTATATTCAATGAATGATGATTCAATTAATGATGAATTAATGGAGCAAATTCTTCAAGCTGTTCTTTTTTTTCTTTTTCTTTTTTCTTCTTTACATCAAATTTATTCATTAAATTTCATTAAATTTCATTAAATTAGATTCAAGAAACTCCTCAAAAAGTTCAGAAAAATAAAGAAGATAAAGAAAATGTTCCAAATAAACCAAAGGATCCAAAACTTCAAAGTGCAAAAAAAATTCCAATAGGTTAATAACAATTTATTTATTTTTTTTTTTTTTGATTTTTCTTCCTTCAGTTAAGTAAATTAAATGAAAATAAATGAATAAATGAAATAGATCAAGAAATGAAAGTCATTTTGGAAGATCTTATTAAAATGTATCGTGTAAAAGACTTTCCTTGTAATGATTGTGGACATCAAACTTTTAATTATTTATCAACTATTTCATCATTCCAGTAATTTTTTTTTTTTTTGATATTATAAGAATAAGAAGAATGAAATGAAAACAATAATGATAATAATAGAGAAGGAATTAAAAGAGGAAATCCTGTCATTGCACTAAACTTTTTATTGGAATCAATTACTCTTTGTCCTCATGATGATAATGCTCATTTTGTTTGCTTAGAATTAGGAAAAATGCTTCAAATTGATCCAAGAGTTTCATTAAAAAGAATCCAAAAGAATAAATCAAAAGTATTATCTTCAAAATAAATAAATATGTATTTCGTTTTCATTTTTTCACCTTTATTTTTTCATTTTCCATTCAAATTTAATATTTTCCTAAAACTGTTTCCAAAGTATCAACAAATTTTTTCACATCAGTAAAAGTATTATAAAGTGGGACTGGAGCAACACGAAGTACGTTTGGTTCTCTTTTATCACAAACAATTCCATTTTGTTCTAATTCATCATGAATAGCTGTAATTGAAACTGAAAATAATAATGATAATTGACATCCTCTATCTTTTTCATTTGAAGGAGTGATAATTTTCAATTTTTCTGGAACTTTGGAACTAATTTATGTATTTATTTGTTAATTACTAAAAAGAAATTTTGATCAAAATTGAATTACCAAATCTTTGAAATCAAAAGATATTCCAGATATCCAGTTAAAAGTAAAGATTTCTCTCGAAGTTTCTCCATTGAAGTTTTTTCAAATACATTCATACTTCCTTTTAATGCGACTGTTGTTAAAACTGAAGGATTTGATAATTGAAATCCTATTTATTTTTATATTGAAATTATCCTTTCTTGATTGAATGATCATCATCAAAAAATTAAAATTACCAGCTGCTCCAGAGCGTGGAATAAAATTATTTTCCATTTTAAATCTTGTTTCTTTATCATGTGCCCACCATCCAACTAATCTATAAATTTATTAAGATATAAAGATATCCTGTTTAAGAACTTTTTGAATCAAAAAAAAAAAAGAAGAAAAAAAAAAAACCTATTTCTATCAAAATCTTTGCCATGTTTTTGATGAACAAAAACTCCAGCAATTCCTCCTGGTCCTGAGTTAAGATATTTATATGAACACCAACAAGCAAAATCAACTTGCCATTTATGAAGATAAAGTGGGACATTTCCAACTGCATGAGCAAGATCAAATCCAACAATACATCCCTTTTTATTTACATTTTATTTTTTTATTTATATTTTTATTTGATTTTGTTGTGATAAGATAAATTCAATTCAATTCAAAAAAACAAACTTTTTTATGGCCAGCTTCAGTAATTTTTTCAAGATCAAAAAATTGTCCAGTATAATATTGAACACCACTAAATATTATCACAGCAATTTCATCACCTTGTTTTTCAATTATATCAAGAATATCTTCAGTTCGAAGTGTATATTCTCCTGATCTTGGTTTTGCAAGAATTAAAGTATCTTTTGGATCAAGATTATGAAGTTTTGCTTGTGATTCTAATGCAAACTATGAAAAATTTTGAATAGAAAGTTAACATCTAATATTTTTATAACAAAAAAAGAAAGAAAGAAAAATACATGATCTGAAGGGAAAGCTTTCTCTTCAAATAAAATTTTATAACGTGTTGATGTTGGTTTATAAAATGCACACATCAATAAATGAAGATTCACAGTTAAACTATTCATTACTTCAACTTCATCTTCGAATGCCCCCACAATATCTGCACTTTGTTTCGTAACAATTTCATTAATTGTAACCCATGGACGACCATACATATGATCAAAATGTCCATTGACTGCCCTTTTTTTTTTTTTTTTGAATTATGAATGTCAATGATAAATGAAAGATGAATTTGAAATTCAAATCTCAAATATTTACCTATCTTGCCAAACTTTTAATTCCTCTTGAAGAAGAGTAGATGTTTCTTTTGGTTGAAGTCCAAGAGAATTTCCACAAAGGTAAATACATTCTTCATTTTCTCTATCACCTAATTAATTACAATCATTGATTATTAAAGAGATAGACGTAGAAATAGTAATAATAATTTTCAAAAAATTACTTGGTGGTGAATGAAGAAGACTTTTTAAAGTTGGAATATGAAATTGTGAACGGAATGATTTCAAAGGATCTATTGAATCCAACACTGATGGAAACGATTCATGATCAATTGTAACATTATTTGCAGATGCAAGGTCTTCAAGTCTTTTCCTTGAAACTACAATTATTAATTTTGAATTCAAGAATTAGTTTTAATAGATATTTCACATTATCATTAAATTTTGCTTATGCATAATTGTTTTTTTTTGTAATGATTGTTTCATTTCATTATAATGAATAAACTAAAGGTTATAAAGGAAATAACTAATAAGGAATACCATTATTATCTTCACTTCCAGTCATTGCTTCTATATCTCCAATTCACTTCACTGCAGTTGAAAACTCCTGAGAAACTTTCCAATAAAGATATCTATTACAAACAAAATTTTCCAATTAATTATAAATAAAACATACATTTTCTACTCATAATTATAATAGATCAACATTTAATAACTTCATTAAACTTCAATAAAATTTCATTTTGTTATAACATTATAGATTCATTTAGGGTTATGAACTTTTTAATAATAACTCTCAAAACTCCTTATTTCTAATCTAATAAACTTTGCAATAATTCAATTCAATTAATCTTTTACAATTTCTAACTTATTGTAAAATGCAGTTCATTCATCCTAACAAGCTCATTAGATATGTTTCATTTATGATTTAATTGATATATAGAGTTGATATAATTGATTTATGGTTGATGTGAGTGAGTTGCTGTGTGGGAAAAAAGCCCCATGCGTTCTTGATTTTTACTTATTGACTTTTGCTTATCTTTATTCTTTTACAATTAATTATAATTACAATAACAATCATTTCTTCCTATTTGATGAATCTATGTAAAAGTAAGAAGAAGAATAATAAAGCTTCTCAGTTCATCAAATCATCTTACTCTTGAAGTCAATTAATGGGGAAGATGCTTTTTCATTGATTTTTGATGGGAAAGTAAATTGATGGTGAACAATTAATTAATGGAGCTTGTAATATTATAGGAATCAATTTTGATATTTTTTCTAATGATATTAATGATTTGAGGTTGAAATTGAAGTTGAGATTGAAATTAACAATAAAAATTAAAATTAAAATGAAAATTATGAAGAAAAAAAATTGGAAAGGTAAGGTATGTATCAGTCGTTTAAAGAAGAATATACAATAGCAGAAAATGCTTCAAGATCTTCATTTGAAGAGATTCCCTATTTTATTTATTTATTATAAGTTAATTTAAAATAAATAGATAGAATGAATAAAGATTTACCACTAAAAAGTTATTATCAGAATTCAACATGATAGTAGCTTGTTGATTTATAATTGGAATAATTTTTGGAAAAACAAGTTTGTCAGTTTCTTCTTCTAATGAAATCTTTTGTTTAAGGGGGAAATATGTTGACAAGTTATTTTGAAATGAAGAAAATGCTGTTTGAACACAAGAATGAAATAGAGCAGGAAGATCAGGACTAGAAATATTTAATTTGTTTTTTGATTTTTTAAAAAAAATGAAAAATGAAGATTAAAGATCAATTAAAAACCTTTCAATGAAATCTCTAGTTTCTTGAAGTAATAAACTCAATTGAGAATCATTAAAATAGTTAGAAATTTGAGAATCAGAGGATCCAAATCCTTGAAGAAGAGTAAACTCTTCTTGTTCTTTTGATGGAAAAAGACATGATTGTAAAAATTCACTATCAAAAGAGATTATTTGGTTATTTGTTTGTAAAATATTTTTATTCTTTTTGTTCTCAAAAAAAAAAAAAAAAAAACCTTGTAAAATGAGTTTCTAGTTTATGTTGAATCTCATGAAGAACTTCAATTAGATCATCAAAAGAAAATTGAGTCTTTAATGAAATTCTATCCATGATTTTGAGAAATATTTAATATTTAATGAAAAGGGAGAAGAAAAAAAAAGAAAGAATTACGGGCGAATAGTTTCATCAACAACATTTTCAACAGCACTAGTGAGAAGTTTAAGACCAATATGAAGATAATGCCAAGTAAAAGTGATATATGCCCTTTCAATTTCTCGTTTTAAAGTTCTTTGTGGTGGTGAAGGATTTTCTTCCAAATCCTCTAATTTGAATTGTGAGTTTTCTTCTGATGATGATACACTATCTCGATAAGTTAATCTTCCAATTGAATTAATTTGAATACGAACAAGAATAATAAGAAGAACAATAGAATACAAAGATGAAATAGTTCTTTTAAAACCTTTTTTTCAAATTTTTTGAATTTTGAATTGTTGAATTTTTCACAAATGAAATAAAATAAATAACACTTACAGAGAATTTTCATTAATTCCCAACCTTCTACTTTTTCTCTTTTTGAAGATTCTTCGTTTCCTTTAATTTGTTTGATTTTTTCCTTTAACTATGTATTTTTTTTTATGTTTAATTTCATTTTCAATTGATAAAGAGAAAAATAGGAAAATAGAGAAAACAATACTGATTCTACATCAAAAAGTGAAAATATTTCATCCTTGATATCCGAAAGAAAAAATGAAACTGTAGTTAAACAATCTTGTTGATTTTGTTCAAATCTTCTTTTGATACTAAACGACAAAAAACAAAGAGTTTGATTAGTAATTTGACAAAAATTAATAAATACAAAGAAGAATCAAGAATGAGAAATGAGAAATGAAAAATGAACATTTTAATTGTGATAAAATTCTTTCAAAATTTAAATAAAATTTAAGAATAAGTTGAGATTAAATTGAAAAAAAACTACTTTTCTTGAGAGAATTGAATCTTCGCATTTTGTTTCTGATACTCAAAAAAGTATTTAATTGCATATTTGCCTCCATAATACGCTCCAGCAACAACAGCACCAGTCAATAACAATCCTCTTCTTCGATCCCACAAAAACGCCATGTTTTTTTTCAGAAAAAAATGGCGAAAAAAAAAAAAAAAATTGAACCAAAACCAATTTTTATAAGTAAAACTATTATAATTTCTCCAATTTTATAAGTTTGAATTCTTAGTTCAAGACTCAATTATAATTGTTTTGGATTGGATTGAATTGATTCTTCTTAATTTTGTGAAATTTTTCAAATAATTGACTTTGAAATTCAATTTATTCAAATCAAAACTTTTTAAAATTTTTGGAACAGGAAGTCGAACTATTGAAAGACAATAATGGTTCATTTAAATGTCCTAATCAGAATGATTTCAATTCAATGAAAATTTTAAGGACAATAACTTCAAAAAGGACAATATTTTCAATATAAAAAGAAATTTTTACAATTAATTTTGATATCGATTTTATTTCAAATGTAGGTTGGATATAAAAGAACTTTGGAAGGATATTGAATCAATTTAGAGCAACAATGTCTCTTCTTGCTTCTTATTCCACGAGGCGTTTTGCAACATGTTATTCTCCTGCTAATGGTATTCATTTTTATTTTATTTTATTCGATTTTTTTAAAATAAAAATTAATATTCTCATTCCTTCATTTTAGTGTTATTATCAAATTATATCCACCATCAACGATATTCAACAGCAGAACAAACAAAGCAAGCTTATCTTGATAAATATGCGGATAAATTACGAAAGAAGATGGAAGAGTATAATTCAATTATTATTATTTTTTTTTTTTAGTTTTGAATCAATTCAATTAAAAAATAGAGAAAAGGTTTCATCAATTGAAGAATTGAAAAAGAAAGTCGAAAAGAGTCAAAAAGATAAAGAAGATCAAGAAATTCAATCTCTTCTTCAAACTCTCAAAGTCAATTCACCTTTGAATTCAAAATCAGCTTCTTCAAAACAGGCTCCAGTTGTTGGTGTCAGTCTTTTTTAATTATCTTTTCATTATCCTTTCACTAAAAATCATATTTAAAAATTATTAAATAACTTTTAAAAATTTAAAAGCTTGAAGATATTATGGATTTAGAAAAAATTCAAACTATTAATAAGGATTTAATCTTAAAAATGTGGGCAGAATATCATACACAAAAAGATGTTTATGTTTCCGGAGGAATAGATAGTCAAGTTTACCAAAAATTTAAAGAAAGGAGTTCTGAATGTAGAAGAGTTAATTTTATTTTCCACTTTTCAATTTATATTTATATTTCAAAAAAAAATTTCATTCATTTGATAAAAAAAAAGTTTGTTCTTCCCCTCCCTCTTGATCAAGGTTATGAAATGCATTATTTAGAAGCAACAAATAAACAAGTTGCATTTGTTCCATTATTAGAATTTCAACTTCATAATGAAAATGCACCTCCTTGTTTCCTTCTTGATTTTTATACTGAATTAGAATCAACTAAAGTATTAATTTTTTTCTTTTCTTTCTTCTTTACAAAATAAGAATCTCAAAACTTTTTTTATCAATAGGGATTAGTCTTATTTCGTGGAATGATTGAACCTAAGAGACTCACAATGGATAAAGGAAAATTTCTTGCTTCCCAATTTTTAAATTTCTTTGTTGGTTCTGATGAAAAGTTTAAACTCGTTGAAAAATTTAACAAAACTCCAGCCCACTTTGACATCCAAGAAGTGATTCAATCTCTTAATCAATTATAAATATGTTGTGGTTTCAAGTAAAATTTTTAAAAAAAACATTGGGTTGACATTATCTTGAAAGAAAATCGACCGAATAATCTGTTTTTGGCGCTAAAGAATGATATCAATCGTCTAGATATTCCTTATCCCTGTTTTCAAGGAAATACTTTCGGGTTTGAAAATACAAAATCTCATTCAGACATATCCCAAATTTTTAAAAAAAACACATCAAGTTCTCCAAATCCACACTATCAAATACTCTTACTGTGGTGCTTTTTATTATGGTGGTCGTCATTTTGTTTGTAAAATTAAAGTTAAGGACAGTGGTTGCACGACAGTGACATAAATCCACAAATTTCACATCAACTTATGATCCTGATACTTTTCAAAGAACAATTTGTCTTTGCTCGAATTGAAGAATAAAGTTTAATAGATATTCTAAATGAGCTTTTTTCATTGATTTTCAAAAAAAAAAAATGAATGAATAAAAAAACCAATTGAGTTGAGTTTTCACAGTTTTTCAAGTTAACTTTTTTTAAGAAAGAGAGAAAGAAAGAAGAAAGAAAGAAATTTTTTTGGCGCCAACAATCAAAAGGGAAAAAAGATGGAGGAGGGTCAAGATTCTACTCCTCTAGTGTTACAGTATTTTGATTTTCAAGAAAAAGACGCAATGGAAGAAATGCTTTGGAGTGTGTGTAAAGATGGAAGAATTGAAGAAGTTCGAAAATTACTTCAAAAAGAACAAATTAACATCAATTGGCAAAATGAGAATTATGGTTCAACACCTTTTTATCTTGTTTGTCGTGATGGATACATTGATATTGTCAAACTATTCTTAAATGACCAAAGAGTTGATATCAATAAAGCAAATGCTAATGGTTTCACCCCTTTTTTTAGTGCTTGTAGAAATGGACATATTGAAATTGCGAAATTATTATTAAATGACAATCGAGTTGATATCAATAAAGCAAATGCTAATGGTTTCACCCCTTTTTTTAGTGCTTGTAAAAATGGACATATTGAAATTGTGAAATTATTATTAAATGATAAACGAATTTCAATAAGGAAGAAAACAAATGAAGGAAAAAATGCATTTGATATCGCAAAAGAAGAGAAACACTCAAATATTGTGAAAATAATTCAAGAACTTGATACAGGTAATTTAGCAAACTATTAATAATAGCAACTATCAATAATAAATAAAATGAAATAGAACAAAGATATCGAGAATATTTAGAGACATTTCAAAGCACCCCCTTCTTTTGTATTGAAAATGAAACAATTAATAAACAAGATTTTCTTGTTTTAAACGAACATTTGAAAAGAAATAAAAACATCAAAGGATTATGGTATTCTTTTCATTTTTTTTCCCCTTCCTTCTCTCTTTCTTCCTTTTTTTTTTTTTTTTTTTTTTCCTTTTTTAAAAATTTAAATTTTTAAAA
>Ga0209960_1002582_pt1 | contig 17677 bp, 18 predicted proteins | sample ThiBiot_500_plan_2_FD_183947 | JGI IMG/M metagenome (GOLD analysis project Ga0209960, IMG submission 183947) | Wastewater bioreactor microbial communities from Cape Town, South Africa - Thiocy_expt_500_plan (SPAdes) | ecosystem: Engineered > Bioreactor > Thiocyanate-remediating >...
GTTTTAGAGAATTTTTATTGAACTTCAGATCGTCAAAATTATTAATTTGGTTAACTCAAGGTGGGGGTGTAAAAGATCTTAGAGGGATTGGTGAGGGACCGTTGTGGGATTTTGGGTGGTTTTTTTTGATATAAAAAAATATAAAATATAGTAGAAATATATAGTCGAAATGTTTGGTCAAAGTAAAGAAGGTTTCTGTCCAGAAAAATTAACTAACCTCATCTACGAACAAAAAATAGAAGAAGCAAAGACATACATCCTCAATTACTTTCTTCGTCTTGGTTATCCAGATGTTGGTGTTATGATGTGGGTTCCATTCACAAACTCAATACAATTTTACAAAAATGCGGACATCAAAGCTTCATTTTTGCCAGACGTCAAAATTAAACAATTTGATCTTCACAAATGGTTCTTCAATGAAATAACAGACATCTATCTTCAAGAGATTGATAACGAAACACCAAGAATTTATCAAAAAGATGGCAACAAAATAATCAATCTTTTCGCAGGGTATTTACACAAGGAAAGAAGAGAATATTCAAAGGAAACAATGAAAAAAGTAAATACTATTTGGAACCATATCAACAATGTTTGGTGCTCAGGAAATGAAGAACAATATCAATACGTGAAAAAATGGATTGCAAACATGGTTTCAGGAAGAAAAATGCAAACTGCATTGTACCTAAAATCAGGACAAGGGACTGGAAAATCAATGATTTTAGAATTTTTAGAAGGAAAAGTTTTAGGACCAAGAATTGTAACTATAAGTTCTAATCCAGAGAGTGTATTAGGAAATTTTAATGATCAAATAGCAGGAAAAGTATTACTTATTCTTGAAGAACTTCCTTGCGTTACAACAGGACAATGGAATGATTACAGCAATAAATTGAAACATTTAATCACAGGAAGTACAATTGAAAAAAGAGAAAAGTTCAAAAGCAATGTTCAATGCAAAAATATCATTTCACTGATCATTGCAACAAACAATGATGCAATTAGAATTGACACAGACGACAGAAGATATGTTATTGTGGATATTTCAAATAGTAAAGTAGGAAATAGAGAATATTTCAATGAATTGGCTAATTGTGTTAAGGATAAAGAAGTTGGAGAAGCATTCTATTGGAATTGTATTGAGATTGCAAAAGAAAAATATGAAGAATGGACTATCCCAGTAACAAATTCAAAAGTAGATTTAATTCTCAACAATATCCATTCAGTCTTCTCTTTCATCAAAGAAGCATATCTTGCAGACGAACAGGGACTTCAACTTTCGTTCAAAGACTTTTATGACTCATACAATGGGTATGTTGCTGATAAAAAATTAAAACCTGTTACAAAAATCAGTGTTTCAAAGATATTAACCTCTAATGGAATAGAGTGTAAGGTCGGAACAGGAAATAAGAGAGTATTTGACATTAAATTTGAAGAATTGTACAAAATCTTTGAAAAGAAAAAATGGATTCATGAAACTGACGATATTATTAAAATTGAACAACCAAATGAAGATAAGGAATTCTTCCAATATGTCTGCAAATACAACCATGAAGCTGAACACAAACAACTCGTAAAAGAGGCAAGAAGATTTGATCAATTATATCAAAAGACGCAAATAACACAACATTTAACAGACCACAGTGATGTACAAGAAGTTATCAACTTATTCTCAGAAGATTAATCAATATTTCATAAAATATTAATTAACCTGACTCATATGCATTAACTATCTGAGGAACATCTTTAATCAACTCAGTTCTAGGTTCCCAAGTATCATCTTTTTCAGCATAACCCAACCATCTAACTCGGTAATATATTTTATTCCTCTCTTTCTTCTTATCAACAATTTTCTCAACAATATATGTATTAGGTTTCCCTCTAATAACTTTTGGTCTTGGAGGTTGTTCATTCTCAGGAACAATTTGCAATTGATTCTGTGTATAAGCAATAGGAGTAATCTCTCTTTTCCCAACTTTCCCATCGAGTAAATACATTGGTGGTTGCCCTGGTCTAATCAAGATTTCTTTAATCTCCCTAATTTTAGGATTCCATCTAATATCTGTACTTCTAAAATGACCATGTAATTTCTCACCAGTTAACAAATCAATTGGCTCATCTAACTGAACTCTCACTTTAGTTCCAACCACCAAAAGATTACAACTTTCTCCTTCACAAACTGGATCAGCAACTTCTTTCTTCTTCCTTCCACTTCTCTTCTTATTAACGGCACTAACCATAACTGGCAAATCTTGAACCCATCTCGTTTCTTTCTCACCAGTTAACATTTCTTGAGCAACCATTCTTTGATACAATGCTTTTCCCAATATTTGATTTACTCTTTCAGCTAATGCCTGTTGTCTATGTCTTGATGGTTGACCATATCTCACAAACACTCCCTTATCAGTAAAAAATTTCTTCAAAACACCCTTGAATTCATTCCCACTGTCAACTTCCAATCTCGATGGAAAATCAAGGATATCTCTCCCATAAATTTCTTTAAAAGCTCTCAATGTTTCTTCTGCACTTTTTCCTTTCAATGGTTCAGCATCAATTTTCCCAGTAGCTGCATCAACAACAACTAATGCATATTTATATACACCATCATGTGGAAGATACAAAATATCAGCTTGATGAACAGTATTTTCCTCAAAAACTTCAATTCTAGGCATGTTAACCCCTTTATCTTTCTTGGGTGTCTTGTACAAATTGTAAAGTTTCTGATTCTTCAAAGCATCCTCCTTCACACTTGTTATTCCAAAATCTTCGTAATATTTTTCGATGTCATCCATTTCTATATTTATTCAATATAAAAAAAAAATCTAAATATATAGTAGAAATGGAAACTGAGCAAAGCATCTTTAAATCTTATTATGACAATCCTGAATACAGAAAAAAACACAAGGAATATATCTTAACAAAAGTACAATGTGGATGTGGAACAATAACTGCAAGATGTAATATGTCACACCATAGAAAAACAAAAAAACATCAAAAGTGGGAACAAGAAAATAAAATGATATAAAGATTTTAAAATATCTACTATATAATATAATGTCCAAGGCTCAAGTAAAAGAATTAAACTTCAAAATGTACGGAAATAGGATTGTCCAAATGGCATTCAAAGGACGTTATACGAGAGATGAAATCAAAAGGATAACCCAAGAAAAAAGTGATGAGTTCAAGAAAAGCAACAAATTTAATGGACAAATTATGGTTACATTGAAATATCCAATAGGTTGGAGATCTGGTTACTTCACAAGTTTTGGAGACAAGGTAGCATTGTATGATCATTCAGATTCAGATAGCACAGAAGAAGAACCAAATAGTTTCAGTGAATTTAGAATTTATGTCATGAAATTACCATCAAATAAAGGAGGTTGCACTGGTTACGAAACAAACGATTGTCTTTACAATGCACTAAAAGAAATGTCTCCAATCAACTTCCCTTGGGATTCTGCAGCACAATTCAAGAAATTTCTGAAACTAGAAAGAAATGAGAAAGTATCAATTGAACATATTCCTCTAATTGAAGAAAATATCCCACAAGCAATTTCAGTAACTGGAGATCACATCTACATTTCAACAAAGAAAACAAAGCATATCATCAAACTAAAATTATTGGATGAACACTACACCCTAGAAAATAAATATCTAGTTCAAAAAGGTATTGCAAATGAAGAAAAAACACCTTTAATCTACAAGAGAAATAATGAAAAAGGTTATTACGATGTCTATGTTGGAAAGAAAGGAAAATTATCAATTGAAAAATACAGAGAATACAAAAAAAATCCTAGATCTTGTGAATTCATTTTAATCCCAATTGATGAAAACAAAACATTAGAAGAAACATACAATGATTTTATCGAAAATGCCAATTTACTCAAGAAGGAAACAAAAGGATTAATCAACCTCTACAAAACTGGAATTAACAAAAAAACAGCTGTAGATTTATTTTATAAACTTAACAAATGCATTAATCCTGATGACATTGAACAAGATGAAGCTCTTTGGATTCAAAATGCATCTTATTCTGCTATGTGTTGGGCTGATTATTACAAAGGAAAAGCATACAAATATGATGTTTGTTCCATGTATCCTTCTATTATGTCTGATCATCAAATGTTATTCCCAACAAACAGAGGAACTTTCATGAAAAAATCACAAGAAGAATTTGACGATCTCAAATGTTTCATGTATGGAATTTATAGATGCCAAATCAAAAAATCGGAAGATGAATTCAAAAACAAACTTTTTAGATTCAACAAGAAGAATTATTACACCCATATTGATCTAACAAGAGCAACGGATCTTAAACTAGAAATCAAATTAATAATAGACAATAATCCAAACATTTTACATTATCCAAGATCAATACTAATCCAAGGTGATAAGTTATTTAGTGCTTATGTTGACTTATTATTCGAACTAAAAGAAAAAAACATAAAAATAGCAAAGAAACTATTAAACATCTTATGGGGTGGATTATGTCAAAAGAATATTGTGGATATTTTAATTGATGACAATGGAGAATTGCAAGAACTAAAAGAAGATAGAACATTAATCTCTTTTCTTCCAGTTAATGATACGGAAACAAGAGTTCTATTCGTCAAGAATTCTAGTTACTATGAAACCAATTATGCAAGGATAGCACCTTTTTTATTAGCAAAAGGAAGATTCTTAATTACCAAATTAATGAAACCACATATTGAACACATTAAAAGAGTTCATACGGATGGTATTATTTCAACTGTAAAACTAGACTTCAATTCAAATCAGCTAGGTGAAATGAAATATGAAGCCTGCTATGAAGTTTGCTATGAAGTTTGCTATGAAGTTTGCTATGAAGTTTGCTATGAAGTTTGCTAGGAAGTTTGCTAGGAAGTTTGCTAGGAAGTTTGCTAGGCAACCAAATATTTCGATTAGAAACAAAATAATAAAACTATTTCCATTCTCCAATCGGATTATATTTCGATTTTTTTTTTTTGGTTTTCTGTTTTTGGGTTTTTTTTAAATAAAATCAATCCATTTGTGGCAGAATTAAATTTAAATTTTGGATTAAATTTAATATTATATAAAGCAAAAAGGTCCAGTGTATTAACTGTACTATCCACAACAATATTAGAATAGAAGGCACTTTTAAAATCTAGTGTAAATATACGATAGATTTTAAAGGGGGGTAACAGAAACACTAATCTTAGTTTTGAAATCAGAATACATATTTAAATCTCTCAAATGCTCAAGGACCTCACGTGTTAAGGCAGAAGAATCATCCATTGTACAATTACTAATAGAAGCTTTAATAGTGACAATTGGACAATTTTCTTTCTTCTCTTTAGATTTACGCAAGATTTCTGTTACTTCTCCGTCATAATCAGAATCAAAATCCAAAACAGGCCCTTTTGTTTTTTTAGTTTTTGGTTCTTTTGATAAGTCCAATTCTTCTTCGTGATTTGTAGTTAATTTTTTTCTTCCCATTTCTATATTTATTAAAAATATTTTATTTTTAATAATTATTTTTTCACAAATTGATTCTTTTGAGTTCCACAAACTTTACATGTTCCAGAAATCATTCTCCTACCATTACTCGTAGTTCTTTCATGTTCACCAATAGTCTCAGTCCTCTTTTTGCACTTCAAGCAATAAATCATTCTATATAATATCAATAGATATTTTAAAATTCTTTTCATCAATTTCTACAACTACATTGATACCAGAATGGCCAATTGCAGGTAAATATTTCTTCAATGCTTTAACAATCTCTTCCAAACTCTCCAATTCAGGAACACCTTTCATTAATACTTTTAAGATCTTGTTTCTAAATTCAACAGCATAAATATGTTCATCTTTCTTTACATTCTCATCAAATTGTTCTTCAGTTAAAATATCCATTTCATCCATAAATTATGAAAAGATATTTTTTATTTTATTTTCATTTTCTTTTGTTGGTGTTGAACTAAATTCGTATATGATATCATAAAATTTTCTTCCATTCATCAATTCTCTCAAAACATAAATACAATAATATCCACACATAATTGAACGAACATTTTGAATTTCACTTGTATTCGATTTTATTTTCTTCCCAGATGTTCTCAAATATTTTTCTAATTGATCGGGTGCAGTTAATCCATAAGAATCAAAATAAATAACATATTCATTTTCAGGTAAAGAACTTGAATTAAAATAGGCAACCCAATGAGTTCCTCCTCCATCTGAATCATCAAAATTAACAATTCCAAGTTCATCACCATTTATTTGATCTGGTAATCTATCCTTTGTAAACACTCCTCTAAAATTAGGATACTTTGATAATTCTTCTTCTAATTCAAGGTTAGATAAAGGATGAAATTTTTCTAAGCTTTTTTTTTACCACTTCCTTGAATAAACATTCCTTTACCACTACTTCTACTTTGTCTTAATTCTTCCCAAGTTTTTCCAGTACATTGTGGTGTTAATGCTCTACATTGACCTTTAATTGCTTTTCCTTGAACAAACATTCCCTTACCACCTTTTGATCCATGTAAAAATAATCCTAATCCTTGAACTGTTCCACCTTTCATGGCATATTCCATAATTTTATCATCACTCCAATTCAATCCATATTTCTTAACCATTCCTTTTATTCCTGCAATTTTCAAGACTAGAGCAGTGTCATTGTAAGAATTCTTTTTCCCCTCATTCATTTGTTTTATGAAATCATAAGTACCATCATTTTGTTTCTTAACAAATCCTTGTTCCAAACTATTATCAATTAATCCTGTGATATTCCCAACAACATTTGCTCCTGCATTTGAACCGGATCTAATTGCATCTCCAGCTAATTGTGGATCAACTGCTCCTCCTTTTTTACAACCATTACACCCTCCTTTAATCTTTCCACCACTTAATACTTTTTCCATAATATCATCATTACTCCATTTCAATCCTAATTGATCTCTCATTTTCTTCAAATTTTCAAATCTTTGTGCTTGCATTCCCATTTTCGTAGCTTGGGCCATCATATTCATTTTAGCTTTTTGAGCATCAATTTCTCCTGTTAAATATTGTTTTTCATTTTTTCTATTTTGTTGATTTTGAATTGTACTTGAAATTGAACCAAAGATATTTGCAACTCCTTCTGAACCTGATTTAATTCCTTCTAAAATTAAACTTGGATTAAGAGCTCCTCCTACATTTCCTTGAGATCTATGTTTCTTAACTTGCGTTTCAGAAAAATTAATATCACATCCAACTCCATTAGCTTTAGATTTTTCAATCTTGTTAATCTGTCTTTGAGTTAACAAAAAATGATCTGATCCACTCAAATCTGAATTACTCAATCTAAGTGTAACTTCAGTTCCATTTCTCATTGCTTTTCTAAATTCTGCTTTTTGTCCTTCGGATACAGTTACTCCATACGAAATGTACGACATTCTCTTGATTATAATATTAAATCAGAAATTAAATATTATAGCCAATTATACTAAGTCTGTTCTTGATCTTTTTCAACATAATTTGATCCCTAAGAATAACTTCAGGGCTTCTCGTTGTATGTATTCTTTGTTCTAAAATTGCAGCTACTTTTATCATATTATCTACTCTTTCATCAATTATATCAACACTTTTAACAAATTTTTGTGATGCGTTTTGAACAATCGTTATTTTCAGTTTCGGACTAAAAACCATTTTAATCTATACCATTATTAGAGAAAATTTTTCGGTGCTCATCTTCATCAATAATATCCAATTCCAATAATTTATCAGCAATTTCACTAATCATATTTTTATCCTTGTCACTCTTCTTTGTCTTTTTGTTCAAAACTGATAATCTCAAAACTAACTCATCCGGAGAAGCTAATATTATTTTACCTCCAGATAATTTCTCTGAATTAACCAACTTTTGTTTCTTTTGTAGCTTGTATGGGCTAATATCACTTAACTCAACTAATTTATTCAATACCTCAACAGCTTTTGGAGAATATTGTTGCTTTGAATTGTATCTTTTCGTTAAAATATCAAAAGTATCTTGATCAATTTTTCTACTCATCACTTTCTTCTTTCCTCTGTAAGCTTCTAATCTCAAATTGTTCTCAAGTTTATCCATATCAACATATAAATCCCCAAATGTTCCATCTTTTGAGATCTTGTATGTACTTATATTACCGCCTTGATTATTTTGGTTATGTAATACTCGTATAGGAATGGCATTATTTACTAATTGAAAATCATCTGGATGTATTCCTCGTTGCATTAGTTCCATTTCAAATTGGTTCTCTGCTGGTCTAGCACCACGAATTGGAAGTTGTGCATGTTGTTGTCGAAACTGGGGAACAGCTGCAGGTGTATCATTTCCATCACCATTACCACCAGTATAATAAGCCATTGGTTTCTCATATTCCACATACAAAGGTGCAGCTAGTCTACCTCCAGTCATATCCTCACCATGTACAATATCCGGATCATAACCAAAGCCAATTATAGGATTTTGAGTTCGTAAGTGATTATAAATATTGTTCATTGTTTGAACTTCTTGAGGTGAAGTAAGGAACATTCCAGAATTATATGTATTGATGACATTTTCTAGTGGACCCAATTGTTGAGAACGACTTATTGTATTATTTGTTGCTAAACCGTGTAATGCATTGTTTATAATACCTTGCTCGCCAGGAGTCATCTTCATTGCGAGACGATTGATTACTGGATTTTGTGATGGTTGAAGATTAGGCAATTGGTTTTGTAGTTGCTGATTAAAATATGATTGAATGTTTTGTGTAGCTTGTTGAATTAATGGTTCAATTACCGAGGTTCCAGGTGGAAGCTGTGCATCTGAAGTTAAGAGGTATTTGTAAATATCTTCTAATTGTACTATCTGTTGTGGATCTAAAATAAGGTTCCCATCATTGAATCGATCAACAATAGCATTAAAATTAATTACTTTATCAACATCAACCGGATCTGAATAATTCATATCACCACTTAAGTCGTTTATCGTTGTCTGTTGTGCATTATCGTATGACATTGGTTGAGTGATTGTCTGCCCACTACTTGTACTTGATGATTGTGGCATCATACTATTAATCTTATTGTGCATTGCTGTAGCAATTGGATTTGAAGAGGAAGTTTGGGGTTGTGGTTGTGCTTGTGCTTGTGCTTGTGACGGTGGTGTGTTAAAAGTTCTTCTATGACCAGTCGGATTTTGTATAGATGCCAAGAGATTAGTCGGAAGTCCACTTTGATTAGATAGAACTTCACTTTGACTGGGTGGAGGAGGAGGAGGTGGACCAAGATTAGATGGGGGTGGTGGTGGAGGAGGTTGTTGGACTGGTTGCTGTTGTACAGGTTGTTGTGGTTCCTGTGGAGGTTGTTGGACTGGTTGCTGAATTGGTTGTTGTTGGAATGATTGAGGGTACGTTGTATTCATGATAGCACCTATGGCTTCCACTAACTGTAATTCATTTGGGTGTAATCTTATTTGATTTTGAAGGTGTTTTTCTATCACGTCATAAATTACGTTGATTTCATTTTGGTCAAGGATACTACCATTTTGTAAATCTTGATAAGTATTTTGTAATGTTACTAAAACATTTGGATCTAAATTAGGTGGTAATTGATTGGGTGGACTGAATGTTTTTCTAGTCCCGTCAGCATTAGGATTTTGTATCCCCCTCATTATCTGTTCCGCTGGGGTCAGAGGGGGAGGTGGTAGTTGTGTTGATTGTTTAAAAGTCACTCTAGTTCCAGGAGCATTAAGATTTTGTATTTGACTGAGAACTGTTGGAGGGGGGGGTGTTGGAGGTCTTTGTGTTGTTTGTTTGAATGTTTTTCTAGCACCAGGGGCATTAGGATTTTGTAGTGAATTTAACATCTGTTGTAGGGGATCAAGTTGTTGCTGCTGTGGTTGTTGTTGCGGGGGAGATGGTCTTAAATTAATTCCCTGTTGAAGTTGTTGGGCAATATTGAGATTTGGTGGAGGTGGAGGAGGTGGACCTCCTCCTGGAGGTGGAGGAGGAGGTGGCGGACCCCCCCCTGGGGGTGGAGGTGGTGGTGGTGGAGGAGGTCCACCAAATGAAGGTGGTGGAGGTGGAGGTGGTGGACCTCCACCTGGATTTAGATTAACATTGACTTGATTAGGTTGTTGGGCCAATGGGATATTATTTACAACAGGAATATTAATAGCTGGATTAACAACCCCTGGAATATTTTGATAAGGATTATACACGTTATTAAAAGCTGGAAGAACTGGTTGATGTTGACTATTAAAATAGTTACTTACAAGTTGTTGATAAGCTGCTAATTCCTGTCCCAATCTTACTCTATCAATTTCTTGAATTGGATTATAAATTGGAACATCTAATCCCCTGCTTGTATTTGTTGGATCCTGAGCATTTAATTGTTGGTTTAACCTTATCCTTGTGGCAATATCATTGTATTTGCTATAGTCACTTAATTTAGAATCAATTCCACTGTAAGCATTTTCTTGTTTAACTTTTTTACTTGCTATAATATTTTTCAATCTTTTCTTTTTTATTTCTCCATTATCTACTTTAACTTTATCATATTCTGCGATAACTTTCAGAACATCATCTGGTGTTGCAATCTTCAAGAATTTTCCTAGATTAGACATTATATTTAATAGATAAGAAAATAAATTCTTAATGATAATCCTACTTTTTCATAGAATTATCATTAATTATTTAGAATTATTGAAAATTATGTCCAGTTATCCGAAAATAAATAAAATTATCACAAATTATTTTTCTGAAATCACGCTCATTTTGACGCATTTCTGAGAATTTTTTTGATTGAATTAATTTCAGATTGAACTTCTTTCGAATTATTTCCAGCTTGCTTTGATCCTTCTAATAATTTTAATCTATCTTCCACTTCCTGTCTTGAAGTAAAGATTTTTATTCCATTTCCAGAGGTTTTTTCTTTTCTTTTTGTTTCAATTCCTGCACCTCTCGTGTTTAATTCATTATCATATATATCTACCCAATGAATATCTTTTCTAGCCCCACCCTTGTTTACATGTTCAATAATGCGCTTTTCTAGTTTGGCAATCATATCTCTTCGGTAGGCTCTTAATTTATTGTCAACAGAATCGATTCGTTGCTGTATTTCTGATGCATTAAATTCGGGATTTGTCCTATTAAGTTTGATATAATCAATCTTTTTGTTCACTGCAACGAAAAAATCTTGTAGTAATTTTTTCGGAATGGGATTTCCGTTATCGATATCGTTTCTTAGTTTGTAATAAGTAGCTATTAGTGTCACAAGTTCTGGTGCACTATCAGATCCTTCTTGAGTAATATTCCAGTATGGTACTCTGAAATCTTTCATTTTCTGCGTGTTCGCACCTCTCGTGTTAATTCTATGTGTCATTGCATCAAAAATTAAATTAAAGTCGGCGATATCTTCAACTTGAACTTCAGATGGTTTAACATTGTCATTAACCAATAACCTAACTAATCCAGGTGTTGATTTTTTGGTTACGATAGCACGTGGTGGGTCATATTTATCTGAGTAGTTATAAATATTAATGGTACCATTTGCCACTTCTTCTTGAATCATATAGAATTTATTTCCAATGACATTAATGGATAATATGGGTTTTGTTTGTTTTATTGGATCCATTCCATCTCGATCGAAAGAGACATTTGCTCTACGTTGGTCATTATGGGCAGATGCTGTTGATAAAATAGCTTGTATTCCTGGCACACCTGTGCTAGGGGGCGATGATGCTGGGTCTGTACTTGGCGATGATATTGGATTTGTTCCCAATTTATTAAATTCAGCTTTCAATTGAGCTAATTCATTTTGAAAATCAGTTGAGTTTGGTAATGTACCGAATTTTGCATCGAGTTCATTTATCTTTTGGAGGATTTCAGTTCTCATGGTTTGAATAGCACCTACCGAGTTATTATTTGTGATAGCAGTACTAAGTCTTTTTATTTCAGTTTCTAATTGTTGAAGTGCAACTGGGGGATTTAATTTATTTATTTCTTGGGCAATTGGCACACTCAGAATATTAGATTTCATTATTTCAAGTTGAAGATTTGGAGGGAGTCTTTTAAGATAATATTCTTTCAGATTAGCAGGTGCTTTGTTGTAATCATCTAAAAGCTGGCTCACTTCAGCTCTTTCATCAACTGTTTTACCCAACATATTATTGTAAGTTTTTGATAACTGTTCTGATAATTCGAAATCATTTGTAACTCTCTCTAACACATTGGTCTTCATCTTAACATTCAGGTCTCTCATTTTTTTAACCAATTCTTTTTGTTTTTCGATCGAAGAATGATTTGTCTTGTGTTTTTTTGTATCAGCCTTCGCAACAAGTGTGGTTTTATTAATTTTTCTCATTATATAATATAATGGAGATAATAAACTTCGATAAATTACTACCACAGAAGATCAAAACAAAAAAAAATCCATTTGCACCTAACAGGCCATTTCGAATGTTAATGACAGGAGGTTCTGGGAGTGGGAAAACAAATGTTTTAGTGAACATGGTTCTGAGATTTCTTGATTATGATAAGTTGTACATTTATGCAAAACATTTGCAACAGGATAAATTTAAGTTGGTGCAAAATATAATTAATAAGATTGAAACTAATGAAGAATTGAGAGAAATGTGTGATCCCCCGATTGCTGTTTTTGCGGATGATATTAAAAATGTTGTTCCATTGGAACAAATGGACAAAGAGAAAGATAATTTGATCATTTTTGATGACTTTGTAACTGAAAAGAATCAAAAACAAATTGAGGATATGTTTGTTAGAGGAAGACATAAAAATGCTTCTGTTATTTATTTAACACAAAGTTATTTTGCAACACCGAAAACTATTAGGTTAAATTGTTCACATTTTTTGTTATTTGGTTCGCCAAGTAATAGAGATCTTAACATGGTTCTCAATGATCATTGTAGTGATATGGATAAGGAAGATTTCAAAGAAATTTACACTTTGGCAGTTAGGGAACCATATAACTTCTTTTATGTTGATACAGATGCTACTGACAAGAGAATGAAATTTAGGAAGAATTTCGATGAGTTCTTTAGTTATAATTAATTTTAATGATAACTAAAGGGTGATTAACAATTTTGAATCAACAGCTTGAGATACTGCAACTCTATCATGTTCGATAATAACGTGACATTTATAAGTACTTGGTGCAGCACTATGTAAACCCCATCTAACTTCTATTTCTGAGGCTGAGATATTTTCATACATACGTTTTTCAATTCTTGTAAAGTCAAAGATAAATAATGGATAAAGAGTTCTAAATTCTTCATAAGAAATAACCATTCCCGGAGCATCTGATAACATTTTTCCTTGTGACTCTAATAGGTATAAATATGCTCTAAGATAATCTGATTTGTCTTCTGTTAAATTTACAGTGAAAGTTTGAAGTGGGATGGCCAATGAATTAATTCTCATTTCAATTTGTGATAATCCTCCGACTCCTGCATTTGTTAAGTTTGAAAAGATGTTCTTATTAACTTCTTGATTTCCGTTAATTGTTGTATCTAATTGGAAGAAAACGTAACAATAAGTGGGTCTTCCAGCTAATGAACCAACTCTCATTTGGTTTGATAATGATGTTTGTTGAATACTATTTGAGATTTCATATCTGTGGTCAGACCATCTCATTACAGTTTGTGCTTTATCAATGAATTTTTGATTGAGTTCTGCTAATTTTTCATAGGATGGTTTGATTCTTGGGATCCACATAGAGATCTTTTCGAAAACAAATTCTCCATTAGCTGTACCAGCATCTCTATGAAGATACGTTGCACTATTTAAATTTCTGTCTAGTGTAATTTCATGTTTTAATCCTCTGAATGGTGCATTGTAATTTTCATAGAAACCAAACAAGTCACTTAATGGAAGATAAAATTCAAATGATTTCTTTGTTGCTGCTCCTCTTGTAACACATCTATTTCTTCTTGAAACGAAACCTTGATTGTAATCCAAGTTTGCAACTGATGTTGATGTTGTTGTGGTTGTTGCAGTTACGGTTAATACAATACCACTACCAGCAGCACCAGTTGCTAATAAATCAACATTATTTCCTGCTTGAAGACCTGTACCACCTTCATTTCCAACTTTAATGAAATTATTAGCTGCAGTAGCGCCGCCGCCACCATCAGCTGTATCAGTGTAAACATTACCTCTTAGTGTATTAGCTGTAGTTGTAGTTGCAGTTGTAGTAGTAGTGATAGGCTGAGAAGCAGTTCCACCACTACCAGTATCCTTATAAAAGAAGCTCAATGTTCCTTGTGTTTTTTCATTTTCGGGTGCATATTTTGTCAAATACTTTGTTAAAGCAATCAATCTTGGATTATCCAGTTTTTGAACAAGAGAATTTTCTAAACGTAATTCGGCTCTATCCCAAATAGCAAAATTGAAGAGATTACAAGGAGCAATTTGTCCAGTTGGATCATCAGCATTAAAGAATGCTTCAGCATTACCCCCAGCAGTTGCAGCAGTTGCAATGTAACCTCTAACTGCGATGAAACCTTTGTGCATAAGAAGATAAGGATCAATATCTCTGTTATATAGGACGAATCTAGTTTGATTGAATCCTGGTTTTGCTCCACCTGAGGTTGATTCTAAATATTCTACATATTGATATTCTTCAGTGTCATCATATTGAACTGGAACTTGACCAAACATGTTAGTCCAGTAAGGAGATTCTTCTGTAATGTAGTCAATGATTTCTGCCATTTTTGTATTATATTATAACAAAAGAAAAAAAATTAATATATTACTATTCCCGAACCTTCTATACTTTTATCTTCACCTATTATACTCTTCAAGAGATCTTGAGACACTTTACTTATTATATCAGAATTTTTCATTTTTTGTTTTTTCTTTTTTTCTTTTTCTTCGGTGATCACCTTTTTTTCTTCTTCATTCAAATTTTTTACGATCCCTTTTGTTTCTTCCTTAAGTACTTTATTCAATTCTTTTTTGTTTTCAAACTTATCTATTTTTTTCAATCCATTTCCACCAGTTACAAGTGTTGGCTTTTGAGTTGTTTTATTGACAAATTTTATTCTGTGTGACATTATATTAAATAAGTGATAAAATAAAAAAATTATTTTATCATTTACAATGCTCTTCTGATGTGTAAGAAATAAGTTATTGGTTCTCCATTGAAGTTAACTCTTCTATTTAATTGATCAGTTATTCTCATTTGAATTCTATTGATTGCCATTTCTTCACTTACTGGGAGATAGATAGGATAATTTGGTTCAATGTGAATTGCTGATCCTCTTCCTGATTGTGGAACAAAACTGTAGAGAATGTCTGATCCTAAATTGTTATCAAAAGAACCACCAGCAATATTGCAATGAATAGCTAATGAATTAACTCCTCTTGTTATATCCACTCTATTGGTTGAGGATGTTGTTGTATCATAAATTGCTTGATTAAAGCCCAATAATTCATTTAATTTTGAAGTTGTTAAGTCTAGTTTGTATCCATTCTTTAATGCTAATTCTACTTTTAATGTTACAATATTTGGTGCTAAAACAATGTTGTATTCTATATTTCCATCTGGATCTGTTGTATAATCACTGTTTTGATCCATTGTAACTTCTAAGAAATCATTGATATCTGATATCTGAAAATTTCCATTTGGTAAAGTTACATCCCTCCAAACAGATCCATTATAATATTTAAATGTATTATTGCCTAATTCTGAAGAGATATTTGAGAAAGAGTACCAAAGATCTGCTGTGATTAAAGCAATTTCATATTTTGTTTTTTCGTTTTCTTTTGATGAGGTGTTCAGAACAATTGGATTTGCAAAATTGACTGTAAAGTTGTCTGAGTCTTGATTGAGTGAAGAAGAATCTAATTTGAGTGTGAATGACATTAATTATTATATTAATAAATAAGATAATAATTATTGGTGCATTTTGTAATGGATTTTTCCTCCACGCTTTAAGAAATTCATTTTTGTTCCTAATTGTGTAATTTTTGACATCCATGAAGTTAATTTTCCTGATTTATCATAAGTTTCAAATAATTTGTCAACAGGTTGATTAACAAAATTGTCAATTTGAGATGTATTTAATCCAATTGCTTTCATTACTGAAGAGATGAATGTTTGACAGTTATTGGTTATTGGATGATAAGGGAAGAAATTAGAACCCATTAAATTTGATGTTTTTTCCATTAATTCACTTAGTGTTATTACTTTTCCTGATAATGATACATTCAATGATTCATAGTCTGATTTTTGTGGTGATTTTTTCATTTGAATAGTTTCATTCTTTTCTAATGAAATTTCAGTTAGATCCTCTAATGTTATGATCATAAATAAGTGAAAAAGTTTATCATAACCATAATCTTTTAATGATTTATTGAAATCTCCACCAGTTAACAAATTCATAAGTCGATCAACAGGAACAGTTTTAATTGGTGCTCTTTGAATTACAATTTTTGTTATTACTTTGTCTCCATATTGTTCCATTAATTTTCTTTCTGGTGGTTGTAATCTTGATTGACCTTGAAAGATTGCTTTTGCTGTTCCTGTCACTCTATCTGCAACTTTTGAAGCAGTATTTTTTGCTGAACTAAATGCACCTTTGAAGAAATCACCTAATCCTTCTCCTTCAATAATAACATTGACACTATCGATTTCATTAATTGGTAAGTTTCCTCTTGGGACTATTTCTCCATTTACTAATTTTTCTACTTCTTCTCTTTCTAACTCCATTTTTGGATCTTGATCTTCTTTTGTAACTGGTAAAGCAAATTTTTCTTTTTTGATTATAGGAATAAAATTGGATTCTCTCTGACCTGCTTCTGGATAATAAGAGTTTCTATCTCTGTAGTTTATTGTTCCTGAAATTGCATTGTAATGTGAAGCATATTTTGGTCTTTGATAAACTACTTGAACATCTAATTTTGGATAATTTGGTTCTTTTGCAATATGAAGTTGATTATTTGTTACTGATTTCATTGCTCTAGAATTTAGCGAGGATGTTGGTGTTCTTGAATTAATCAGTCGATAAGGATCTGAATATTTTACTCTTCCGTTCATTTGATATATTATTTGATGAGATTATATGTTCGAGGTTTTTGATCTTTTCTGATAGCTCTTGTACTGATTTTATTAAGACTGGTATTAGCTCTTTGTAATTCAAATAATAAGTATCATTCTTTTCATTCTTTTTGACAATTACTGAATTCTCTATTTCAAATGAGTTTAATGCTTGCTCAACATCTTGTGCTATTAAACCATATCTATCTTTTTTTGTTTCATCTTTAATTAAATTATATTTTTTTGGTGTTAATTCATTAATAAAATTTAAACCTATATCAATATCATTAATGTTCTCTTTTAATCTAACATCTGAAATATCATCAACTGTGGCAACTGCAATATCATTAACATACATTTCATCTGTTGCATAAACAAATTTGGCTTCAACATTATTTGTAGCATAAACATCCTTTGTGTAAAGAGCAAACCAATAATAACTAACGTTACCTAATGTTGCACCTAATGATGTTTTTGGAGCAAATTGTTGACCATTTAAATAAACAATTGTTGACTCAGGTTCAGCTTCAAAACCAACGTTATAAGTACTATCAAGATAGATTCTTTTAATGTAGAGGTTTTTAAAGTACCTATCAGATCTTCCAATATCATAGGTATTGGTTGTTATTGGACGAATAAGTTG
>Ga0209960_1002584_pt1 | contig 17652 bp, 19 predicted proteins | sample ThiBiot_500_plan_2_FD_183947 | JGI IMG/M metagenome (GOLD analysis project Ga0209960, IMG submission 183947) | Wastewater bioreactor microbial communities from Cape Town, South Africa - Thiocy_expt_500_plan (SPAdes) | ecosystem: Engineered > Bioreactor > Thiocyanate-remediating >...
AAAAAAAAATAAAAAAAAAAAAAAAAAAAAAAAAAAAAAAAAAAAAAAAAAAAAAAAGAAAAGAAAAGAAAAAAAAAAGAAAAAAAAATTCAAATCCAAATAATTTTTTTTCCCAAAAAACTCATAATAATCTTGAAAAACAATTCAAGAATGAATAAAAAATAAATAAAGTACCACAAATTGTAATGAACTAAAGCAATTGAATTGAAGCAGAGATCACCTCCAAAAGCTGCGCGCCAAAAAAAATTTTTTGAAATGAAAAAAAAAAGGCGCCAAAAAAAAGAAAAAATCGGGGGTGGGTAATTTTGTTTATTATGACTACCCAGTGGGTAATCAAAACAAACAAAAGCCTTATTCTCACCCACGCTTCTAATTGATTTTCTTTTTGTGAAAAAAACCATTCAAAGTTCAAAAAATGAACAACCAAAGTGAATATGATGATGTTTAAAGCAAAATGGTAAGGATAGATAAAAAAATAAAAATCGAATTCGAATAAAAATAAGGGTGGGTGAGGATTAGAGCTTTGTTTATTATGATTACCCACTGGGTAGTTTGGTTTATTATGATCACCCAGTGGGTGTGGTTAGAATTATCGTTTTTTGAACTTTTTGTCTGTTTATTGAGATAACATCTGAAGCATTTTTGAGAGAAGAGAATGAGAAGAGAGTTACATTTATTTTGAAAAATGAAGAGATCGTTGGTTCTGAGCTCTAAAAACAAAGACAATATTCATCAATCATCATCGTTTTATTGAGAAATTTGGTTGAAAAAAAAAAAAAACAAACTGAAAGATAAACGAGAAGTCAAACAGTTTTACTTTTGTGATAATGCTTGTAAAACAATAAATCAAAAAAAAAATTTCAGCTTATAATCCTTCAGTTCTTTTTCTTTTAGATCTAAATCAAACTGTCACCAAAATTTATAAAAGGGTGATTCAATTATTGTTGACCAAAATTTCACTGAATCACCTTTTTTCGTCTTCCCACATCATCAAAAAAAAAAAAAGGTTCAAATAAATAAATAGGGACTTACTTTCCAACCAAATTCAAAACCAAAGGCATCAATATTCTCAATTCTTCAAAAATGTTTAAAGGAAAGAAACACAAAATAGAAGAACCAAAGATTAAAGTTAAAACATGGAGAGAAGCAATGATAAATTTTGGTGATGAAGAATTTAAAGAATATTATGAAGCAAACAAAGGAAATATTAATGGGCTTAACGACGGTTATAATGGACCATTACCTCTTGCTTGTGAACGTAATAGATTTGAGCTAGTAAAATTTTTACTTGAAGATGAAAATATAAACCCTCAAGAGAGAAGACAAGGTACAGATAGTATTCTGGGTCGGATATTATGGAGAGCTTCCTCAAACTCTGAATCAGCAAAGATACTTGAGTATTTATTGGAACACCCAAGAGTGGATGTAAACGTTCGAAATGGTGCAAATCGCACTCCTTTTCAAATTGCATGTACTTTAAATAACAAGTCAATCCTTGAACTATTTATTAAAAACCCTCGAGTGGATTTATCTGTTTCAGATAATGGTCAAAGTCCAATGTTTGAAGCTTGTGCTTATGGAAGCATTCAAACCTTTGAAGCACTCATAGAATGTGATAAAATAGATGTCGATCTTCCTGAACCTGGAACAAATGCAACTCCCCTTTACATTGCATGTGAAAAAGGACACCTTGAACCAGCTAAAATCTTAATTAAACACCCAAAAGTCAATGGCAATGCAATGAATAAATTTTCTTCAACTCCATTATATGTAGCATGTCAAAATGGAATGACAGAAATTGTTAAAGTTTTATTAGAAGATGAAAAAGTGGATATTAGTTTATCAAGAGCTAATGGAATGACTCCCTTTATGATTTCTTGTTTTTATGGACATAACTCAATTGTTCAATTATTTCTCTCATCTGGAAAAGATCTTCAAATAAATAAAATAGTTGATGGCAAAACAGCTTTAGATCTTGCAAAGGAAAGAAGTCATACTGAAACAGTCGAACTTCTTCAAACATATTTAAATAGTTAGTTTTTTTCATATTTTTTTTCATTCTTTCTTTTTTTCAATTTCTGATTACCATTTTTTTTTTCTTTCAGAAAAGTAACAATTTCAAAACATTATCACTTGGAACAAAAGTCATTTGTATATTAGATCTTTTTTCTTCTTCTTTTTTTTCAAATAAAGCTCATTTTCAAATTGAATTTTTTTGGATGATTTGAATCAAATTAATTAACTGGAGAATAGAGAGAATTGGAAATCGAAGAAGAATTAGGAATCCACTTTGAGTTGTTTAGATCTGTATTTTTTAAAATCTTTTTCTTGGGAATGTTGATAATAAATGAATTGATATTTTTTTTCTGAAGATTACAAAGTATGAATTCAAATTATGAACATCATTCTCAGATTATTTTTTTTGTTTGAAAAATTCCTGGCCCGGAAAAAAAAAACGCTCTCCTTATTCAGCAAAATTGCAAAAACTCAAAAAAGCCTTCAAATTTTTTTTGTGGATATTTTCTCGACGCTCGGAGCCTCCGGAAAAACTTTTTAGGAAAGAGGAAACACAATAAGTGAGTTTCTTTGCTTCAGCAAGTTTTTACTTTTTCTTTTACTACAATACGAATACAATACATTACAATACAATAAAATACAATATACATAAACATAATACAACAACATAAATCCAAACAATTTATTAATATGCTTAAATTAAATTCAAACTTGATTAAATTTTAATTAAACTTGATTGAACAAACACTTGAAAAGAAAATAAAGGATTTAAATGATTTTCAACCGACATTTTAAATCATTTATTAATGGAAAAAAAAAAGAAAAGAAAAGATCAAAGATTTAAAAGATCTCAAGTTAACAAATTTTATTTATGTATTAGATCGATATTCTTGTATGGCGATACACCAAGTATCAAATAGAATCAATGAAGATCTCTTTCAAACAAGTTGAAGATTTATAAATTTCAAATTTCCCTCTGCATTTCAGAATGTTTTCCTAGGGATTAAAGAATACAAACAAAAACAAAAGAAGACTTCAATATTAGCTTTTCTAACCCAAGTCTAGGAATTCAAAGCCTTTACCCCAATGAACATCACTTTCCCCAAGAAAATATCTCAAACCTTTGAAGAATTCATGAGCTACAATTTCAAATAATTGAAATTGGAATTTAGACAATTACTTGCTTCTTTTCAAAGTGGATTTGTTCATGGGTTCATTTCTCTTTGTTGTGCTTGTTGTTTATTTGTATTTCACTTTGAATTTGAATTAGATTTGCAATGTAGTTTGTTGATAATTTTGTATTCATTGTAAATAAATTTCTTTGGATTCATTTTGTTTCAACTTTTCAAAAAAAAGAAAAACTTCAATTATTTAATTATTAAATTGAAGGAATGATGAAGAAGAAGAAGAAGAAAAAAAGTTCGTTCGAAGAAAAGGAAATAAAAGATCAATCAATCGAAAAACGAAAAAGGAATCCATTTTTTTTTTTCCTGATCCTCCGAGCTTCGACTTTTTTTCAAGAAAAAAAATAATCTGTTCTATGATTTTGAAAAAAACAGGAAAAAAAAAAACAAAAAAAACATGGCGAAAATGATGGCTTCTGTCTGTTTGTTGGTTGTTTTTCTGCTTGGCTTGGTTCAAGGTTTCCTTTTCTTCTTTTTACTCTCTTTTCTCTTTCAATTTAATTCCAATTCTTTTCTTTGATGTTTTAATCAAAAATATAACAATTTTTAATAATTTGGATATTGCATTTTATTTTTATCATTTTTTTCTTTTTTTATTTTTTGTTTTTGTTTTTTGTTTTTTGTTTATTCAGATTAATTAAAAGGAGATTCAATTATTTTTTTGTTTTATAGCTCAGAATCCAATCACAGCGATTGCAAGTTTCTCTGGGACGATTGAAGGAAGTATTAGTTTTGTAGAAAATGAAGGTTCTGCAACGAAAGTTGCAGTTAAATTGAAGATTCCAAAGAACGGAAAGGAACAATATGAATATTTCATTAATTCACTTCCAGTAAATAAATTTTCGGGATCATGTGAATACACTGGAAGTCTATTTGATCCATTAAAGTAAACTTTTTATTTTTTTTTTCAGAAAAAATGAAAGAAAATTATGAAAAATTAAATTTTAAATTTAACTTCTTAATCAAATTTGAAGAGTTTATGATGGAACTTGTCCAAAAAAGTGTGCAACAGGTGAATTAAGCTCAAAGAATGGAAAATTGGTTCCTAATGATTTAATCTTAACATTAAACTATGAAGATGCCCAAGTAAGATTTCAATTTCAATTTCAATTTCTTTTTCTTTTTCTTTGTAAATAAATAAATAAATAAATAAATAAAAAGATTTTTTTGTCAGGAAAAGATTCAATTATTGGAAGATCAATCATTATTCAAAAAACAACTGGAGAAAAAATTTCTTGTGCAACAATTTATCAACAATCTTTTGATCAAACTTCAGATCTTCGAGCGGATTTAATTGAAGGAAAAATTAAAGGATATATTTCATTTCAACAAATTAAAGGAAAAGAGACATCTATTTTTGCTTCACTTTCAGGATTAAATGATTATGTTGGTCCATTTTTTTTTCATATTCATAACTTCCAAATCACAAATGGTGATTGTGCTTCAACAGGAGGTCATTATGATCCTCTTCAGTATATTATTTTTTTCTTTTTTTTTCATTCTTTTTTTGAATTTCAAGATTTTATTGAATTCTTTCTTTTTTTTAAAAAAAAAATAATCATTTAGTGTCAATCTTGGTGATGGAAAATATAAATGTAACCCTAATGATTTAACTACTTGTGAAATTGGAGATATCACAGGAAAGTTTGGTTCAATAACTCCTGAGAATGATGGAACTGCTTCAGGTTCATTTATAATAATATTTAATAATAACTATTTCTTATTGAAAATTTAATAACAATAGTTTTCTTTGTTGATCCATCTCTTGATATTATGAATCAACATAGAATTGAAGGACTTTCAGTTGTAATTCATGATAACCATGGCGCAAGGATTACTTGCGGTAATCTTCAAATAGTTTCAGCTTCTGCAACATATAATGGTATAAATGGTATTAATGGACGTGTTCAATTTACTAAAGTGGATGGAGGAAAATCAACAAAAATTGAAGTATCATTAACAGGTCTAACTACAAAAGGAAATTATTATCTTGCAATTCACAAGACAGGTGTTATTGCTGAAGGTCGTTGCCCAACCCAAGATCTTTTTGATCCTTATTTGTAATACTATTTCTTATTTAATATTGTTCACATATTAATATTAATTTAATAATAGTGCAAAAAATTTTGATTCTTATGCATGTGATCGAAAAGATGCCTCCACTTGTCAAGTATTTTTTTTTCTTTTCTTTTTCTTTTTTCTTTCTTTTTCTTTTTTCTTTCTTTCTTTTTTTCAATCCTTACAATACTTGATTTTATTTCAAAATTTCTCCTTTTTTTTTTTGGTTATAATATTTATAGGTTGGAGATTTTAAAGGAAAATTTGGAACATTTGCATCAAAAGGAGATCCAGAAGAAATTCTCAATTTCTTCTTTACAGACACCTCTCTTTCAATTGAAAACTTAATTTCCCGTTCAGTTGTTATTTATGCAAGTGACAATTCTCAAATTTCTTGCGCTTCTATTCTTTCCAAAAATCAAAATTATTATCAAGCTATTTCATCATTTTCAACAAATAATCTTGATGGAAAAGTTACTTTTAGTCAAATTTCTGGAGGTTTAATTTTCTTTCTTTGTTTCTGGCCTTTTCTTTTTCTTTTAAAAAAACTCCAAAATAAAAAAAAAATTGATAAATAGAAAAAACAACTATTTGGATTCGAATCAAGGGTTTACCAAAACAGCAACCAATTAATCTTGAAATACATGATATTCCTGTCAATAATGATGATTTTTGTAATCAAGTTCAGATTTCTTCTGTTTTTGATCCTCATCAGTATATTTCATTTCCAGATTTTTTTTTTCTTTTTTTTCGTTTTTTTTTTTTTTTCATTTTCTCATTTTGCTTAATGTTGTTAACATTATTAAAGAGAACACAATATACCTGATTACAAATGCGATCCTAAAGATTTGAGCTCTTGTAAAGAAGGTGATTTATCAGCAAAATTTGGCCCAATTACTTCCAGTGACGAAAAATTCCTTGATCTCTACTTTATTGATCCTCACATTAATTTAATGGGAGTTCATTCAATCTTTGGACGTTCTTTAGTGATTCATTCCAATGATTTAATTTCTTGTTCAGTCATAACCCCATTGTAACTTTTATTGTTATTGTTCTAATCATCATCTTTTTTTTTTGACATTTTCTTTTTGTGACAGATACCCTCATTCTGTTCCATTATTTGAAGCTATTGCAATCTTTGATGGAAAAATCAATGGTCATATCATTTTTCAACAATATGGATTAGATGGAGATGTTTTTTACTCAGTCAAACTAACTCCAAGTGATAATAACAAAAATTTAAATGATCTCGAATATTTTATTCATGACCACCCAATTGATCCTTCTGGTGATTGTTCTTCTTCTGGAAGCACATTTAATCCATTTGGGTAAAAAAAAAATTTCTTTCTCTTTTTTCTCTTTTTTCTTGGACTAAAAATATATTATATAATAATCTAGAGTAAACCCAGAAACAGTTTGTGAACAACACTCAACTCAAGATTGTATAATTGGAGACCTTTCAGCAAAATTTGGAAAATTAACAAAAAACCAAAATGGGGATTTTATGTTTTTTCAAACAGATCCTGTACTTCAATTAAATGGTGAACATTCAATTTCTGAATTGTCAATATTGTTATCTTCTAATGGAAATACTATTGCTTGTGCTAATATTGGTTCCCCAAAATTATTTTCTGATTGGAAATTCAAAAATGGAATTCAAGGATCTATTGAACTTACTCATCTTTTTGGCTCAGTATTTTCTAATAATTATTTTTATTTTTTTAAAAAAATAAAAAAATTTTTTTTAATTAAATACAATTTTGATTCAGGGAGCTCGTGTTGATGTTGAATTAAACTCAATTAATCCAAAAGAAACTTATTTATATGAAATAATTTCGAGTTCTAAAACTGAAGCAGAAACATGGGATCCTTTTAAGTATTTTTATTTTTTCATTTTTTAATTTTTTTTTAAAATAATTTTCCTTTTCCTTCAGTAATAATAAAAAATAAAAATAGTACTAATTCAGATGGAATTTACTCTTGTCATAGTCATCATGAAGAAGCTTGTGCAGTTGGAGATTTATCAGGAAAAGTTTGTTTTTCTCTTTCCTCAATTTTTTTAAAAAAAATTCTTTATTTCTTTTCTTTCCATTTAATTCTCTTTAACCGTTATCATAGAAAGGACCATTAGTAAATGATCAAGAAACAAAAAAAGCATATATGTCATTGAATGATCATAACCTTCCTTTATTCAATGTAATTGATAAATATATTCGAATTAGAGATTCAAAAGGAGTCATTGGTGTTTCACAAATTAGTAAGTTTCAAAAACCAACCAATTTTTTACTTTCATAATGATTAATTTTCTTTCTTCATTTAGAACCTATTTTTGAATCACAAACGGATTCAAGTTTTCCATATGTAAAAACAGCTGGATTTGGAGCTTTAATAACTTTAATTACTCTTTGTATTTGTGGAATATGTTGTTATGCCGTTTTCCTCTGTAAAAAGAGAAGGAAGAAGAAGAGTGGAAAAAATGCTCTCATGTTTCAAAACCTTGATGATAAACTCTCTGATGAAGAAATAGATCTTTGAAGTGCAAAATAAATAATGTGATAATAGAATAAATTGGACCTTCTTGTATTTTAAAAAAATGTGCCCACGGAAAATTTTTGAAATAATCAATTCTTCTAATCCATTTTCTTTATTACAAAAACTTTTGAATTAGAAGAATGTTGAATATATATACAAACTTTTTTTATTTATTTAGCAATACACAAAATTACAAGAAATGTATCCATTCTCCATCTTTATAAACAATTCCATTTACAATCATCTATTAAATTTAAATTAATCAATCAATATTTTTATCATAAAAAAAAGCAAAAAAAAGTTACATTATTTATGACATGTTGAAAATCAGTTTCTGAAACTTGGGTCATCTTTTTTAATTCATCCCATTCAATTCTTCCACCAAACTCTGTCAGAATTTTCTCAAATTCAACCACTTTTGTAGCTAAATTTCAAAGATGTTAGATTATAGATTTTAGAAATGCAAAGAATTAAGAAATAAATGAAAAAATTTACCCAAATGAAAAGGAAGCTCTTGAGAGAGTTGTAGAGGTGTAAATTTTTCAGATATATCAGAATTATCTGATTGAGAAAATAGAATATCATCAAATTGATTTTCAATAGCATCACTTGGATCTTTAAGATTTGGAAATTTTGAGTGAAAGTAATTCGTTTTATATAGCCAAATGATTTCAAGTGGTCGAAGTAGATCATAAGCTGGATCTTCTTTCATATCCCATCTAAATGTTAAAACATATATTTTTATTTTTCAAAATTGATTTTGAAATAAATAAAATAAATCATACGCAACAACATCAACAATTCTAACTCCTCTTGAAACTTCTTTTAAAATCCCAACACATTCAAATTCAACTCCAATAGTCAAAAATTTAAACTCAGAAGGAATCATTGATACTCTTACTTCAATGATTGCTGTTGAATCATCTAAATCAACACTTACATAATTCCTCTCATTTTTCTTTTTGATTACTGTTCCAAATACCCTTTTTTTTAAAAAAAGATTTTTTTTTATTATTTTTTTTCGAGATTTTGAATAAAAAGAAAAGAAAAAGAAAGAAAATTAACCTAACTTGATTGAAAATAAAAGAAGGAGATCCAAATTCAAACATATTGCTCTTTGAGAGGTGATTGCAGTTAAGAAGGTCTTTAATGAATAGCATTCGAGATGGCTGCGTCGGATTCATTTTGGATTTTTTATCGTGATTTTTTTTTTTTCAAAAGTTTGTGCTTACAAGCAAGCGAAGGAAAGAAAAAAAAAGAAAAACAGTCAAGAATTTATTATGATGATGAGCACAAAGAAATCAGACTCAACACTTAGAAAGATAGAAACCAAGAGCAAAGAATTAGATACAAAATCAACTCAAAGTTCCAAAAATCGGTCGAAACATCGAAAGCTGCATTATACTATCTCACACTTCTTTCTCCGTGGGTTCTTCAGAGGGAATCTGGAAATCCAAAGCGATCAGGTTTCATCTAATTTGACAAAAATAAAAAGAAAAGGAAATAATTTTTTTTTTTGAAAAAAAATAGAAAAAGGAGAAAACCAAAGAAAAAGACTTGAAGGCTGCAAGAGATTTTGTTTCTCATTTTCACAACGAGCAGCTAATTAAAAAGATGAGGATTCAGTACCTTTTTTTTTTTTTTTTTTTTTTTTTTTTTTTTTTTTCTTTCTTTCTGATAAATTAAACTATTAGAGTACTACTATCCGCGATTGAATTGATCCAAGTGATGGTGAGTGTGTTTACAAATTTTGTCCAGAAATCAACATATTTAGGAAATTGTATCCGTAATTATATTCTCCAATGTTCCAGAAATCTACATGTAAACCATAAGAATAAGAAATCGGCATTAAATTACAGAAACAGAAAAGTTTCCATGTGGAAATCAAAATCCATAGATAGTTAGAATGTTGATAACTATTTTTTTCAGAAGTGAAGACAGCGGGTCAGAAGCAAGGAGAGAAGTATCAGGATGATGAAGAACAAGTCGAAGATATAAGCGAATTGATTATTGAAGAGATTCGAAATATGTGGAGGCAGGATGATCTATCAATGCGCTCTTCTAAAGCTGAGAAGAAATCATCGAACAAGCGAAAGTCAACGAACTCATCAAGCTCAAATTTTTGGAAGAAGAGGAATGGCTCAAAATTAATTGGCCACAAAAAATCTCAAGGGGAACAACATTCTTTTCCTCTATTGATTTATTTATAGGATTAGATCAACCTCTTTGATGAATAAATAAATAAAAAAAGAAAACTAACCAAACTTGATTGAGAATTAAGAAAAAAAAAAAAAAAAGAGAGAGGGAGATCCAAACTCAGAACATCTTGTTTTAAGAGATAATTACCAAGAAGGAATGGATGAGCTTGCAACCATACTTGGAACTGGATTTCATAAGTTCAGTTTTCCAACTGGAACCTACTCATATTGTCTTTTCTATGACTCCACCTAGAAAAAAGAATTGCACGTTTCCATTGCCACTCAAAAACGAAAACCTTAATGAACAGGTGATGAATGGATGGACTGGTTAGTTACAAGCTCCATCGTAGCCACAGAGGGCTTTTTAAATCCTATCATCTTAAACATTTGGGAGAAAAACTCTCTAACTTTGGAAATTCATTGAGAATTATCTTGAAGTGTTTGATGGAATTTTGCAAAGGACAACAATATTTGCAAATTGTGGAAAGTGAGACTATTTTGTAGATACAAAAATTGATTGATTTTAATTATTCATTATTTTTTTTTTTAAAAAAAAAAAAAAAAACTGACCAAACATGATGCGGCACTGTTAATTCAATTTTTTTTTTTTTTTTTCCTGAAGTTGGTGTTGATTTTGTCCCTTTTGTCGTTGAATCCTTTGGTGCCTTTGGTTTTGAAGCTTCCAATCTATACAAAAGATTGTTCAAAATAGCCAGAAACAGAGGTTCTAAAGAAAACTTCTTCCAATTGTTATCGGTTTCTCTTCAGAGGTCGAATGCCCAAGCGGTAATTAATCGAGTGGGATAGCTCCTCTTTGTTTTCCTTTAAATTAATAAAAAATTCGTTTTCCCAAAAAAAAAAAAAAAAAAAAAAAGGTACTGATAATTCAGTTTATCCTAAATAGGAGAGTGTTCATAAAGAGTTGAAAATCGAAATTCAAGAAAAATGGAAATTTAGTTGCTCTCTTTGAGAGAAGTAACTATCCTCTCGTTTGCGAGCCCACGCTGCTTATTTTCTCGCCATTTTTTCTTTTCTTTTTTTGATTCCAACATGGCGAACATAATTTTTTATTTATTTTTCATTTTTCACTTTTTGTTGATCTTCTTGAGCCAGATCTCTGCTATTCCAAAGGTATTTTTACTCTTATCCCTCTTTAGCTTTCATTCCCTTAACTAATCAATCAATCAATATAATTTAGCTTTTTGTGTTGGAATAACTTGTTGGATAGGATTTTGGTTTAGAATTGTTTTTTTTTGGTTTTGGTTTTGGATAAAAGTTATTGGATAGTTAGTTACTTGAAAGATATTGTTTGTGATCATAATGAGGAATCGAGATAGAAGTAGAAGTAGAGAGAGGGATAAGGATAGAGATAGGAAGAGGGATAAAGACAGAAGTAGGAGTAGAGAGAGGGATAGAGATAGAGAGAAGGATCGCAATAGAGTTAGAAGTAAAGAGAGAGATGAGAATAGGGATAAAGATCGAGAAAGAGAAAGAGAAAAAGATGTAGAAAAGAAAAGAGATAGAAGTGATGAGGATCGCAATAGAGTTAGAAGTAAAGAGAGAGATGAGAATAGGGATAAAGATCGAGAAAGAGAAAGAGAAAAAGATGTAGAAAAGAAAAGAGATAGAAGTGATGAGGAATCAGAAGGTTGTTGTTGAAAAAAGAAAAAAAAAATCTTTAATTGGTGACAAAATTAATTATAATATTAATAATTTAGAGGACAAAGGAAAACATAAATCAAAAAAACATAAGCATGAAAAAAAGAAGGAGAAGAAAGAGAAGAAAGAAAAAAAAGAAAAGAAGGAAAAGAAAGAAAAGAAAGGTTTGTTTCTTAACACTATCTCATTTAAATTTAATTAGAGGATGAAATTAACAGAGATTTTGGTTAGAAAAAGGAAGTCCAAAAAACTCAAATATTGAACAAATTAGCATAGATGATTATTTTCTCAAAAACAAAGAGTTTGTAATTTGGTTACAAGAAAAAAAACAAGTTTATCTTGATGAAATTTCATCAGACCAAGCAAGAAAATATTTTTCAAAATTTGTAGAAAAATGGAACGAAGGAAAACTTAACAGTTATTATTTCATTTCATTTCTTTGATTTCCCTTTTATTAAAAAAAAATCACTAATGATTTTTTTTTTTTTTTTGAAAGAAAAATATTATGAAGATAAAATTGCTCCTCATGAATCATCTGAAAGAACACGATATAAATGGGGATTCGCCTCAAAATTAGTAACTTTTCTTCTTGATTTCACTTTTTTTTTTCTTAAATGAATAAATTAATTAATTAGGATCCTTTTGAAGTTGGAAATATTCGTGAAGGAGTTGAAGATAGTACAAAAAATAGCAATCTTTTAGCTCCAAAACAAGAAAAAAAAAGAGTCTCTGGTCCAACAATGCCAGAACAAGGAAAGAGTGTTGCTGAAGGTAAATTGTTTAAATGATTTTAATGATGGACAAAGTCAATATAATAATTTAAAAATTAGAACTTGATGAATTGCAAGATCAAAGAGAAGCTGATTTTAAGAGATTAAAAAAGGAAAGGAAAGAATTTCAAAAATATCATGAAAATGTTCTTGAAGAACTCGTTCCAAAAGCTACTGGGAGGTTAACTTTATTTATTTAATTTGATTTCTTTAGGATCTTTTTCTCAATTTTTTCTTCTTCTTTGTTTAAATTAGAGATGCATTAATTGAGAAAAAGAAAGCATTAAATTCAGCTCGTCGTCGCTCAGTAAGTCCAGAATTAGGAATGAATGAAAGTGAATTATATGGGGGAGAAGATGATTTTGCATCAATGTTTGATTCCTTTTTTTTAAAAAAAAAAAAAAAAAAAAAAAAAAGTAATATTTTTTCATTAGGATGAAATCAAGAGACAAATATTCTCAAAAAAGAGAACAAAAACAACTTGAAAAATCTCAAGTTATGGCTGAGAAGATGAAATCTTATAATGTTTTCTTTCTTTTCTTTTCTTTTCTTTTCTTTCCATCTTCTTCTTTTTCTCAAATTCTAAATATCAAATGATTTAAACCAGGAAAAAGAACAACAAACTCTTGCAATGTTTGCTGAAATGGCCAAACATCATAAATTAGGTCAACAATAAGAACGACAATCAATTTTGTTTCAAAGATTTTGAATAAATAGAATCCAAAAATCAACTAATAGGATCAATAAATTAATAACAATACAATTTATTACTTTTTTCAGAGATTTTTTTTAAAAAGTGAGTAATATGATTGAATCAATTTGATTTTGAAAACGAATCAAAGGTCAAAAAAAAAAAAAAAAAAAAAAAAAAAAAATTAATTGGGAAATGGAGAACATTGAACAGGAAGTGATTGATCTCCCAACTCAAGTTGGTGGACATCGACCCAGTGCTGAGAAGAAACAAAAAGGTTTTTTTCATTCATTCGTATTCACAACCAACAAATGAATGAATTAATCAATTGAATGAACTTACTATTCATCTCTTGAATTTCTTATTTTATTTATTTCTTTTTCAAGTCAACTCTTTGTAAAAAATTAAATAATTAAAAAAAAAAAAAAATTGACTTGATTATACTTAATTCTCATGATTTGAAGACATATAATAGAATAGATATTTGTTGAATTGATAATAAAAATTTAAATCAAAGGTGTACTTCAATATCATGATAGAGTGTTAAAACCTTTAGAGCAAGGGAATCGAGCAATTAAAGAACTGAGATTCTATGAAACTATTTTTGCAAGCTTAGATGAGACATTGAAGGGAATACATGACCTTGTACCTCAATTTTTTGGAACAATCAACTTTGTGCATCAAGGACAAATGACAAATATCCTTTAATTATTCTTCTTATTCTTATTCTTCATATCATTATGATTTCAATCAATCATTCCATTTTCTTTTTCTGTTCTATTTCTTTTTTTTTAAAAAACAAAAACAATCTTTGATGAGTTTTTATAAAGTTATATCTCAAAATTGAATCAATCAAGTTCCCTTAACTAAAATACATTACTTACAATTGGAGAATATTTGTTATCATTTTGATAAACCAACAGTTTTAGATTTGAAAATGGGAACTCAAACTTATGGTGAAGATGCATCAAAAGAAAAAATTGAACTTGAAATTAACAAATATCCACCTCAAAAGGATCTAGGATTTCGTTTTACTGGAATGAAAGTATCTTTAATATCTTTATATCTTTATATCTTTAAACAAATTCATTTTTAGGTACATCAAATGACAACTCAAGATTATAAAGATTATGATAGATTTTATGGAAGAGGTCTCACTCCAGAAAATGCAATTGAAGGATTCAAAAATTATTTTGATAATGGAGAAGAAATTAGAAAGGATACAATTCCTTTATTTATTTCTAAATTAAAAGAAATATTAGATTGGTTCAATTCTCAAAGACATTATAGATTTTATTCAAGCTCTCTTCTTTTTGTATATGAAGGAAATAAAGAAAAACCACCAAAGATTGAACTTAGGATGATTGATTTTGCTCATGCTACTCTTGTTAAAGATGAAAGAGCTGATGAAGGATATATTTTGGGATTAAAGAATACAATTTCCATGCTCCAAAACATTTTTGAAACAGAAATCAAAAAATGAAAATGTAAAATATAATATAAAACTTTATTTTCAACTTTTTTTTTTTACAAAAAAAAAATCTCAATGATTCTATTAATTTAAATTCTATGTTCAACAAAATTTTATCCTTTTCTTGACTTTTGAAAACAAAACAAAACAAAAAAATACATGACCCACATAAAATGTGTATCCTACTTTATACATATCAAACTAAAAAAAAGAGTCTAACTTTTCCCAATTTGAAGATTCAATTATCTCTTTTTTGTTTTGTTCAACTTTTTGACCACTTTCTTTTTCATTTTCTTCTTCTCCAATTTCTTCTTGAATTACTTGTTTTTCAATTTTAACTTTATCTTCTTTTTCTTCATTTGTTTTATCTCTTGTTTTTCTCCTCCTTAATGAAGGTTCTTTTTTAATACTTCCTTTTCTTGATCTTGATCTTGATAACTTTCTATCAAGTTTATTTTCAACTTGTAAATTTTCTTCAATTTTAATTTCAACTTTTTCTTCTTGAGGGATAGGATTTTCACTTTCAAGTTGATCAATTGATTTTCTTCTTGGTTTACTTCCAGGTTTCTTTTCTTCAGATGTTTTTGTTTTTCTTCGTCTTGGTAACATTAATGATTGAGTTGCTCCTTTCCCTTCCATGGCACTTGCACTTTCTGGAAGTGAGACTTTGAGATCATTATCACTTTTACTTCTTCTTATCTTTAGAGGTTTTTGATCACTGAACTCACTCATTTCACTTCCTTGAGATGACTTTCTTCGTTTACTTAAATTTAAAGGTTTGATTTCATCAGTACTTGTCTTTTGAGATTCTCTTGATTTACTTTTTAAAAGAGTCTCTTGTTTATCAGGTGTAGATTGACGAGTAATTTCACTATCAATTGACTTTTTCCTTGATCTTTTTCGTTGTAATTTCACCTCTTTGCTATCTTCACTTTCATCTTTTAAAGCAATTTCTTCTTTAGTTATTGATAATTTTGAGAGTCGATTTTCCAAGTTTTTTTGAGATTTTTTTACAGAAACTTTTCTTGAAATTTGATTTGAAGTTTCTTCCATTTGTTTTATTTTCTCTGTTCCTGTCACAATTGTTAAATTTTTCTCAACAGTCTTTTCATCTGTAGATTCTCTACGAAATAAGACACTTTCATTCCTCACTTTTTCAATTTTGTCATGAAATATATCAATTAAACTACTTAAAGAAGTATCTTCTTTTTGAAGAGAATCTGATGAATTTAAGGGTTCAATGTTTTTTGTGTTATCTATTTGAGCTTTTTCTTGACTTTCATTAGGAGTTTTAATTGAATCGATTGATTTCCTCCTCTTAGTGGATTTATCCTTTTTCACTTTCTCAATTTCATCACTTGACTTTTTTTCTTCAGTTGATAATGAAACTTCTTCTTTCTCTAATGTTAATTTTGAAAGTCTTTTTTCTAGACTTCTTTGGGATCTTTTTGAAGAACTTCTTTTGAGTTGTTGTTGTTGTTGTTGTTGTTGTTCAGAAGTTTGTTTTTCATTTTGTTCTTCAGTTGAAGCATCTATTGCATTGTTAATCTCAAAAAGGATTTTACTTTTTTCAACATGGCTCTCAGAACGTGATCTAGCTCTTCTTTTAACTTTCTTTCTTCTTTCCTCAAATTCATCTTCTTCATTTAATTGTAATTTTGGATCATCCATATTATTAGTTTCTTGACTTGTATTCTTTAGATTTAGTTTAATTGAATTTCTTTTTGATTTTACTTTAATGTATTGGTCATCATCTATTGAGAATGAAAAAAATGAGAAAAAGAAAATTAACTTTGGAACGGGAAAAAAGAAAAAAAAAGAAAAAGAAACCTTCAAAAAATGAAACTCGTTTTAATTTGTCAATTTCTCCTAACATGGGTTTAGGTTTTTTCACATCTTCTTCTATTCTCTCTTCTAAATCATCATCAGGATCAGAGATTGCAGAATAATCAATTTCTTCAAAACTTGATAAAAAATCAGAAACAACTGGACTTTGCTCCTCTCTTGAAACAACAAAACTTTTAATTTTTCTCAAAGTTCCAAGTGAGATAGATCTCTTTTTCTTTTTTTTTTTTATTGAATTTTAATATTATTATTTGATATTTTCATTTTCTTGTTAATATTGAATATTAAATAAATGAAGAAATAAATAAATAACTTACACTAACTTTTTTTCCTTCATCCAAACTTGTAGAAGATACATCACTTATTGGGGAATTTCTTGCTAAATGTTCTTCCATCATTGATGATAAAGATAAACTACTTTTATCCCCCTATGAATTTTTTTTTTGTTTGTTTGATTTTTCAAAAAAAAAAGAAAAGAAAAGAAAAGAAAAGAGAAAAGGAGGGAAAAAAAAAAAGAAAAAAAAAAAAAAAAAAAAAAAAAAAAAAAGAAAAAAAGAAAGAAAAAAAAAAAGAAAGAAAGAAAGAAAGAAAGAAAGAAAGAAAGAATACAGAAGTATCACTCAAATATGATTGAATATTAAAATAAATAAAAAGGGTTGATAAATTAGTTGAATGTGAGTCAAGTTCAGGAATAAGCCAAACATAATGATATCCTGTTTGAACTTTTATCAAAGGAAGAGTAAAGTGAGCAACTCTTCCAATATTTCTATAAAGAACTTCAAATCTTAATATTGCACAACTATGTAATCCAATATCGAAAGAAACATTTTCATTCCATTGAGGACAAAAACTTTAAATTAGGTTATTTTTTTAAAAAAAATTAACAAATTTTATAAATCAGAGAAAATTGGAATAAAGGAATAAAATAATACTTTGAATCTGCCCAAGTCGTTGTGAAACTCATATCTTCAAAAGGAAGACCATGGATACTGATCCTAACACTGATTGACACCTTCAGACAAAAAGAAATGTCAACAACAACAACAAAAAAAAAATAAATAAATAAATAAATAAATAAATAAATAAATAAAAAGTACATTCACAAATGAGTCTTCTAAAAGAGTTTTTTTTAATCTCATAAACTTTTGTGGTTTTGGTAAATGTTGTCCTGATATAATTCCAATTGTCACACGTTTAAAATTAAATAAGCTAGTTTTTGCTATTTTTT
>Ga0209960_1002585_pt1 | contig 17643 bp, 8 predicted proteins | sample ThiBiot_500_plan_2_FD_183947 | JGI IMG/M metagenome (GOLD analysis project Ga0209960, IMG submission 183947) | Wastewater bioreactor microbial communities from Cape Town, South Africa - Thiocy_expt_500_plan (SPAdes) | ecosystem: Engineered > Bioreactor > Thiocyanate-remediating >...
GAAAATATATTACCCATTTTAAAAAGACAACGTGTTTTTCGTTATCAGTGTATCACAACAGAAGAACTGACAACAAAACTCAGCCCATCTTGTTACTGATAACAGTCATGGGAACGGTTCGGTTCGATATAGCTATATACAACTTTTTTTTCATTAATTACCACAAATTCTCTGCTGGAACTGCAGCAATTGAATGAGAATTTAGTCGTGCAGATACTATTATTACTTAATCATACATTTACTAAATATAAATAAAAATATAATGACTCAAAAAAAAACAATAAAACAATCGTTATTTAATTTGTTTTTTTTATGATTCTATTGATTTTTCTCTATTTAATATAGATAATAAGGATATTTATGATACATATAAAAATACTCTGTTCACACCCGACGTACCTCTCGAAACAACCTCCTTCTTTTATTTCACATTGAATTTATCTTATGATTTTACAGTTAAATTCGGTTCGTAAAAAACACGAGCCGTTCCCAGCACTGTTATATATACTTGATATCTGAACTTCAATTTCATACATAGAGCTCACATTTTTTGGGTGTTCTACAAATATTATAATGTGAATTGTAATAACTATTCAACGAACAAGCTAGATAAATAATTTTATTTTTATATGTTACATTGAAGTATAGAATAAATCAGATATTAAGATCATTTTAAAGTGCTCCTTAATCAAGAATCAAATGTGAATGTTTGTTATACTTAGAGAATAAACATAATTGCAGAAAACACAACTCAGTTATTGAAAAAATCTATTATTTTTAGTATTTTAATGATTGTTAGCGTTATTATTACCTATTAGTTAGCAGATATGACAGTAGAAAAAATTCAAAAGTTTTATAGTATGTCAGAAATAGAAGAATGTCGTTACGGCTTTTCAGCGTGTATACGAATAAGAACAGGGTCATCACCTGGAGCCACACTCAGACCTTTTTCTTCTTGTTCAAAAATAATCTTGAAACCAATTTGTTTGAGTTCTTCGATAAGTTCGGACTTACTAAATGAAATATTTTTGAATGCAGTATTTTTTTAACACAGCAGATTTAAAACTTACCGTAAGAATCGTCGATAGTGCGTGTTTATAAACGCATCTTTGTCATTTTCTACTGGTGTTCCCTTTCCATACATATTATCAAGCACAGAACGTGCCTCAATGAAAAACATGCCTTCAACATGAAAAATTACTTCTTGAATAAACCAAATAAATACGAACCTTTGCTACGTAGGTTTTCAAATGCCCATCGTAATGCTCGACTGGCCGCCTCTGCATTGACTGAATGTAGTGTAAACCGTGAGTAAACAGAACCAAATTCACTGTACAACAAAAAGTTATGTAGCTTATGTTCAAAATTATTTTATTCTATTACATAATCGTGTTGCAATACAAGTGTAGATCATGTTTATGCGAATTAAATAGGATTTATGCTGATGAATTTGTTTCAGAAAGAGAATAAATGTAAAAAAAAGAACTTCAACATTTATGAGGACGTATGAAAAGCTATAATAATCTTAGAACTAAATATACTTTTCTGACGAAATCGTCAAAGCTGCGGGTTTGATACAATGAGGCCCACTATTTTGTTGCCATATCGTTCATACGTTATTGTTTCTTCAGCTGTGTACACATGGAACTGAAGAACTTTTTACACATGTAGTGACAGAGAAAAGGGCATATACTTTATTATTGCAATGAAATTTTTTGTGGTTATTGGTGGCTCTTCAAGAAATGTTATCTTAGAATCTATAAATGGCTGAAAATCGAACTTCATGTATACTCATCAGATTGAACTAATTTGAGTAATATTTTTAGGTTTCCGCAATGTTTGATGCTTCTTTACAATAGTTAAATAACTCACAATGTAGGTGATGTTCCCAAAGGAATAAAAGAAAACTCTTTACTAGATCATCGAACTAATTAAAGGCAATAAGTTGTTCACTGCCAATGAACTCAACTTAGTGCTAAGTTAAGGTTTAGTTGTTTGAAAAAATGGGGACTTTGTGTGAAGTCTTTCTAAGAACAGTGCATTTTTTGCCTACAAGATGGAAGAAGAAAAATTGATGAATAACCTATTCTATTTAGCACGAAATGCTCTTTCGAATGATATAACGTTCAGATTTTTTTCTTGTCCTTTTATGGCCATTCACGTCAAATATCTTACCATGTATGGTTAGTCAGTTTGTTAATTTACTCTCTTTCATTACGATTTGGTCGGTCCTAGAGATGCAACGGTGACGATGAACCACCGTATCACCGGTAATTCGGTGGACCGTCACCGTTGCATCTCTAGTCGGTCCGGTTGATTTTTAAAACAAAGTTTATCGGATTAAAAACAAAGCCGAGGAAAAAAAAACTTGTATCGAGCGGTTTTCTCTCTGTTTATAAACTAGGCTTTTGTCTCAGACTTTTAATGTGGGTAGTTACTGATCAGCAATATCAACATGTGGAAAAATCCATATCTCAGTTAATATGTAGCAAAATGAATAGAGCATTTTTTGGAATATTATAGGTATTTTAATATAAAAAAATTTCGTACTCAAAAGCTATCGAGACTTGTTCTTAGTTTTTTTACATTAATCGAACCAAAAACTCGCGATTCATTTAATTATGCTAGAATTTTCTATACAAATACTTGTTAGCTGTTTCAAGGATGATTTAGGAAAACTATCATAAAAAATACATACGGAACGCAGAATGGTGTTGGAAGAGTTGAAAAATCACACGCGATAAAGCGCAAGTTTTCTTTTGAAGCAGATTGTTCTTGCAATTTCTACGAAATAAATGTATATTTTAATTATAGTACTGATACATATGTTGATTTACTTCAACAGCTGATGTACTAAGATCAACACCAACAATATTGACATCAAAGTGATGAAAAAAAAGGGCATCACGTCCATTACCAACTCCCAATTCAATGACGGGTTGATAGCGTTGATTTGTCAAAAAAGTGAGAACACTAATTGATAAATTAATATTATATAAAATTCAAGTATTGTCAAGTGATACCTTCTTGCAAAAGAAGATGGCTCATGAGGAATTGTAGCTTCTTTGTACTTATAGAAATCGTTCCAATATTCAACTGAATCAATCTTTGTTTCTTCGGTCATGTTAAATCTACTTCTATGAATTTTACTATATCTAAATAGAACATTTAAATAAAAGAAAATCTTTTAAACAAGGGGGAAATACGAGTACCTATTCTTCTGGAACTATTAAAAAGATGACATATTGCTGTTTCTCTCCGTCATTTTAAAGCATGTACAGGGTATCCCAGAAAGGACCAGCCAAACCCATTTTCGAATATCTTTGCTATTCTACATAAGTTTATCTATAGTTTTTTTTCTATCTAGAGGATTTTTCATATCGTCGTACGAAACTATATGTTTTGGTCAAAATACAAAAACTTTGCCTTTCTATATGATACGAACAATTTCAAATAGAATAAGGGTATTTTATCAAGATATTTGCATACAGTTAGGTAGGGCTTCTTAAGTTCTACAACAATGCACAACTTCAATGTATTCGAATTGTTTTTTAGGCAAAATCCACGAAATACAACTAGAAGTAATCGAAATAATTACCTAGAATTAAAAAAAAAATTATAGATAAACTTATGCACATAAAGTACTCAATAAGTTCTAGCAACAACAAGATTAAATTTGATTCTTATTCGTTTCTTTCTCATATCTTGGGCTATTCTAATATCCTCAAGATGAATTTCTTATGAACTGACTGAAGCACAAAAACTACAAAATTTTGAAATTTGCTTTGAAAACTAACAGAAAATCGAAAATAACTCATGGCGATTAAATATTCGATCATCCGTCTGGTTCACTGGATCTTGCGCTTTCAGATTTATGGGTTTCTAGTTCGTTGAAACCTAATACGACTTCGTATTCAAACCCTGAACGTCCGAAGAGACCCTTAGTCAGCGAGCTAAGGTCGATGTTCGTTGATGAGTGCCGAAAAAGATCTACGAAATAGACCGAAAGGACGAAACTTTGCCGTAAACATAAAGAACACTATCCTTCAACATATCATGTAAAAAAATCGTATTTCTTTTTTTTCTATCGATAAATAAATTGCGAGTGCTAAAACTTATTAACTAACCTATGTAGAATAGCGAAGATGTTCGAAAATACTTTTGGTAGGTCTTTTCTGTAGCACCCTGTATAATGATGATCTTTATTGAATCCAGAATAGTGATAGCAACGGTTCAGTACGACATAATTGTATACAATTGTTTTTTCTCATTTGTTGCATATCGCAGAGATATGCCAAGTACCTAACGTTACTCGTAAATTTTCCAAGCATAAGAAAATTTGCCGAAGAAATGGTTTTCGCATATATAACACTGATTTTACTTTCTTTTCAATAAGATGTATTCTTTGAAAAGTGATAAAAGCAGATAAATGAGACGAATCCATAGATAGACTCAGAATGTCAAAATATGTCAAGAGAACAGATATTCGAAAGGCAACTGTGAAATATTTCAGAGTTGACGCCATTAATTTTTGGTATATATTAAATATTTTTGTGTGCTCAAAAAGAAGTGTTGAGTACACTATAGAATCGGTCAGTGTGCCCGTCCGTCCGTCCGTCCGGCCGTTTACACGATAATTTCCGAAAGGAGACTCCGATCGACCTGAAATTTTCTGCAGAGTTTAATCGCATAAATATCTCGGTCGAGTTCGAAGATGGGCCCGATCCATCAAAGATTTCCTAATTTATCGCTCAAACCATCACTTTTCCCCCCTGATTTGATGGAGATTCTGGTAATTGATAGTTTTCTCTAAGCTAATATTTTCTCATAGCTGCGACAAAACTCATACTATTATACACCGTTCGATAGAGAATTTAATGCGCTACAAAATCATACTAAATAGTATAGATAGATCTATAATGACGAAAATTTCTTCCGTACAACACATTTTCAATACTACCAAAAATTCGTAAATTTAGACATAATATCGGAGTAAATTGCACATTTTTCTCATGGAATCGATACGAGTTTCTCCCACTAGATAGAACTCTTCATGGGGTATCGTATGATATCAAAACATAGTAGAAAATTTTCGGGTAAACTACGTTTCGTCTCACCCTCAACGAACACCCATGTTCGGGAAACCGGACACCCTCACACTTTGATTACGAACATCCTTGTTTTTTTTCTCTACTGGAAGTTCGAAATGAAGAAGTGAGACGAAATGTAATTTTCCCAAATTTTCTCCTTCTGGTACTTCTCACAAAGCCAGAAAAACTCATCATATTCTGACACTTTGTCAGCATAGATAATATGCACTTTCTTTGAATAGAAGGATCAATTTGTAAATTAGGGTCTACAACACAGTTGAAGTAGAAACATAGATTAACATAAAATATTGACACATATCTTTTCCTCACTGTCATCTCTCAAACATCCTTCCTCATATTCCCCCTCCATGATCTCTTCAACACTACCAGCGTTTCCCTCTTCTCTACAGTCTCTCCGACACCACCGTCGTGTCCTCCCCTCTATGATCTCTCCAACACCACCGTCGTGTCCCCCCCTCTACAGTCTCTCAACCAACCTACCTCGCCTTTACTTCATCATCACTATCGAAATCTCTAGGGTTAAATTTTTGAAGTACACATAACGATCGGATTTCAATCCGATGTTTCCGCATTTATTTCTATATTAGCTCAAGAAGAGCAGACTTCTTGTGGTTACTCTGATACAACGGAAAAAATGAAGTATTTGTTTAAAAGTCTTTGCTATTTGAAATACTCATTAGGGAGATTTCTACTAGAACGAAAATATAGATAAAGTCTCACTATCGTGTGTCATTAACAGTTATGTCGATATCAGTAAAAGAAAATAAGTAGAAAAATATAATATATGAGTAGGGAAATGGTTCGAATGGAAAGAGTATATGTAATGAAAAATATTTTTTCGCCATCTTATATAGTCTACTTTAGGAAAGAAAATCAGGGATTCGATAACTGTCAATCAAGGCCATACAAAATCTTCCTTCATAAATATCTTTGAGTTCATATAAACGATTACTTTTGGTTTTTCGTCATGCTGTATCTAATTTAGTTCCAAATTGTCAGACAGCGTCTTCCAAAGGCACTAAATAATCTTCTTCAGAATTTATAGTTCGAAAGGAAGTACTGGGTACCGATATTGAAAGAAGAACGTACACTACCATCATAATAGAGACTTCAATACTTACGATACATGTCCGACTTGAAAGTGGAAACCTTGAAATTTCAACTTTACATCTTTCCAATTTTATACTTTCAACTGAATTTGAAGTATTGAGGGTGAAGGCGGATATGCGTATGCAGTAGGTATAATTCTAAAGCTGAGGGTTATGTGCCGACATGCGTGCAACAGTTAAGATCGCATCCACGTGAGTTTGCTGCGAAAGTGAGACACATGGCCGTGGTCCTTTCATCATTGAAATACGTAGGTTCCATAGCATATGATGCGTTCTAGCGCTTACCGGGAAATTAAATCAGTTTTGACTCTAAATCAATTTCCGGAAAGAAAATCCCTTTTGGAAAGAGAAGTTGGTTTCTCAGAAGGAAATAGGTTTCAAGAATTGACTTAATAGACTTCATTGGACATAATGGACATAATCGACCATAATGGCCATTATGGTCGATTATGCCGATTATGTCTATTATGTCCATTATGGCCAGTAAGCTAATCTGGAAAGCAAAAGCCATCTGGGAAAGCAAAATCCACCTCGGAAATTATTTTGTGTGGGAGATACCCGTAAACGAAAACTAATTTCCCGGAAAGCGCTAGAACGCATGAGATCTTCCATAGATATTCTGCAGTTCATTCATGCACCTAGCTGAATCCTTTTGGACATTACAATCTATCTCTCAGTACCATCACCGTGCCGCACCGCAAATAGTATCCGGGGCGCTGATGAAGTTGAAATTTCAATTGAATAAGTACAATTGTAAAGTTATAAAATTGAAACTCGAATTCACCTTTCAAATCGGACACTACTAATAATGATTACAAGAAGCAAAGGACAGATCGCAGAAATTCTCTCAGATTCCAAGGATTCCAAAAAATTTTTTAAAATTAGGTCCAATGTGTATGATATCAAGTTTTCTATTTCTATAAAGTCATATGAATCCTATTATACATCTGAAACAATTAGCAAGTGCTTATAATACTATTGATCGCTGCTTTCTTATGTAATATCGGCACTATCCGCTCCAAAATCAATTCAAGATCCTTGAATTTTTTTAACGTTTCTAAGTGGCAAAATGTATATACATTAAACAACGATGTTATTCCTAAATTGTCAATTAACCTAATTGATTCTTCATACGATCTTCAGATCACTTCTTCAATACGTCGGATATCTTAGCTACAGATTCCAACGTTCCTATTCTGAATTATCCTGAGAGTCTGCTCCAACCCACTTCGTCAGTGTTCCAAATAGAACTAACAACCTGCATTGATTGCATTCTTTATTTGTCACTTTGAAACATTCCTAAGCACCAAAAAGTTGCAAAAACTCAGACAAAAGTGCCAAAACCCTAAAATTCTGTTTTGTGCTCATTACGATGATCAGATCTTCATACAAATTTCAATGACGAGTATAAATTTTACCAGTGGGAATATAATGCGACTTTCATCAGAAAGGTTTAACGGAGGAAAATCAGTGGTGTCTTGGATAGAGTTCGTCGAGTTCTACTTGGAACACTGATGAACTGAGTTAGAGCAAGCACTCAAGCGAATTCAGAATGGAAATAGTTGAAGCTGCAGCTAAGATATCGTATGTTTCTAGACGTCGAATAAATCATAATTAGCGAAAATCGATTTTTACAAGTAACGCGAACGATGGAATTCGCCTAATTCTGAACCATCAGTGAATGTTCAATGATTATTCAAATTTTCTCTGTAATTTAGAAAGTATAAGTCTTGTTTGTAGCAAAGAATGCTTTACTAGGAATACGTATATGTTTTTAACTAAAGATTGGAAAAATAATTAAAATAATAACATTGATTGTGAGAGATGTAGAGATCTTTCATGAACTTTTTGACATAGAGATGTGATACAGCACGTAAGATATTTTCATTTCAACGTCATTGATGGTTTTCTCTATTCTGTCCAAAACATTGTTATAACGATATCACGTTTCTTTATAAAAATTATCTGTTCAATCAATCATCCAGCAATATTTCCTTTCATTTCAAAATTCGTGTGCAGTTTTGATTTCTCGCTACGAATCACCTGCCTGACAAAAACTTTGTATACAGTCTTCGTCCTTCTATTACATTGATCTTCATTCTAGACAAGAGATCACGGTATATCTGAGCTATTGAATTTACAATCATCATTTTAATTCAATACTGCTCTATTCATTACGTGTAGTTCATGTCTACCATATAAACATGTGTGGAATCTCACTATGAAAAGATTTCTTGAATGCTTTTCTAAATAAATGCCGCTTTTCGAATTATTTTGGTTCAATCATAACGAGTCACATATCAACTGTAAAGCAATTCAATTCAATTCAATAAACTTCAGTTCTGAGAACGGTTCGTGTTTTTTACGAACCGAATTTAACTGTAAAATCATAAGATGAATTCAATGTGAAATAAAAGAAGGAGGTTGTTCCGAGAGGTACGTCTGGTGTGAACAGAGTATTTTTATATGCATCATAAATATCTTTATTATCTATATTAAATAGAGAAAAATCAATAGAATCATAAAAAAAAACAAATTAAATAACGATTGTTTTATTGTTTTTTTTTGAGTCATTATATTTTTATTTATATTTAGTAAATGTATGATTGAGTATAATATTATTGACTGTATCTACTGCTAACTTTACCCGCTTTTGAGTAATAATAGTACCTGCACGACTAAATTCTCGTTCAACTGCTGCAGTTCCATCACAGAATTTGTGGCAATTAATGAGAAAAACGTTGCATACAGCTATGTCGAATCGAATTAAATCGTTAACCGAAAGCCCCTCGGATCGAATGGAACGGGATCAATTTTTCAAAATGTGCAAACGGAGCCGAACCGAAACCGAACTGTTTCCATCACTGATTCAGCAGTGTCGAACTTGTACTTTGAATTCAAATTCAAATTCAAACTCAAATATGCTTTTGCCAAATTTTATTTTTTATATTTAAATTGAATTTCGAATTTTAGAAGAACACGAGGCAATTAATTCTTAACTTTCCGTTTTCCAATATACTACTGTGTACATATCCCCTTCACCCTCACTTTGGGATCGTGCATTTACAGCTTAGATATTTGAATTCAAGTTTCAAATTCAACATGTATGTAATTGCTGATATTCAATGATTGTTTAATATGTGTGGCTAATAATTCAAATTGGTTCTCAGCGAACTCGTGAAGATCAGAATGCAATCTGTGAGTTTGTTCAAGAAAATGAGTCTCGTTGTAATAGAAAGCCATAATTTTCTTCTTCTCGAAAAATCTTTTTTTGTTTAATCTTTCTGTTACCTAAAATGTTTTCATTGAAAAGCAGAGAAATATGTTATAAGATACAGCTTGAAAAGGATTACAAACTACGAACAACAATTTAAAGTTCATTTAACTCCTATGATTTGCACCAGTGTTGTTGTTTTCACATCAGAAGGAGAATCGGATAATAGTACAGATTCTTTCTATTTTTCGGATAACAATTTGACAAATCTACTTTCAGCAACAGAATTGTTTCATCATCATCACCATTCATGCATATTGTTACATATCTCAATTCTTCTTCAAGGTCTTATCATCGTTCATTGAGTTGTACTGTTGTTTTAGTCAAAACGTAATCCATTTTACACTCTAAATCAACTAATTAATGGAACGAAGTATGTTCTGTGTCTCCTCATGGAAGATCGTAACAAAAAAACAAGATATTAGAAAGATATATCAGAATATGCGTTCCTACTTTATTTTAGTACATTTTTATCATTTTGAACATTAATTTAAATAGTACTTTTCCGAAGATCAAAACAAGCGTTTGCTACAGCAGCTTAAAATGACAAGAGAACAGAAAGTTTAAAAAATTCCTTATAAAATTATGGTTTTCTCTTTAATTTTCACTTTTTCTTTTCGTAAAAGAAAACTTCACAATTTTGTAATATTCAGTGATGTGCTGATGAATAGTAGTCTTTCAAAACGAAACAAGCTTTAATAACTGCTCTTATTAAAATAATTCTAAGTAAAAATGAATAGTTATGATTTTCTCTGTCGTAATTAAAACCATTGTATATTCGGTTCGAATCGGTTTTATCTTCAAAAAACTCGAACCGTTCCTAACACTGGTATGTATGAGAGATTTTGACTAAAAACTTTTGTAAATATCATCTAAATTATATTGTTTTACAGTGATTTATGAGATAAGCTGCGCGACTCCAATATAATACTCTCGAATATGTATACTGTGCGGAATCACGAATGATTTGGGCACAGTAACACTTCTTATACAAAAAAGTACGCAACCTCTTCAAAGCGGACACTTTTCATTGGTTCCAAAGGTGTCCACAACAGAGGTTTTTCTGTATATAAGTTTAATTGTTAAGAGTTCAAATGGAGTCACAAAGAGTCAAACACTTCACGGTCCCTTGTAGTTTTCGAAATTTTTCAATATTAATCTACTGTTTCTCATTAGATCAGAATGTCACTGATAATTAATTAGTGAAAACAATTGAAAATCTCGAAATTGAGCTCCTGAAATTAGATTTTTATTTCGAGAAAAATTATAAAAACGATAATGTTCATGCTGAAATCAGTAGATGTTCCAAGCGTGTCCAATATGTCCGATAAAATTGAGTAGAGAAGAACGACACTTTGATTCTTGGGGACTGCTAAACTGAATCAAATCAAAAGTGCAGGATTTCTAGCACTTACTGATTTGTTCATAGTGTTTAACTTACATTCATAAAAATTTTGTTGATTTTTGTATTTCAGTGCTCCATTAAATGTAAATATATTATCACGTGCGATGGTATGTATTCCCTATTATATAAAGCCAATAAAACTATGAAAGAAAATAAATCAAAGAAAGAGAACAAGTTCGACATTGGCTAGAAGTATTTGTTAATTCATAAATTCTTTTGATATTTTTCTTCGCGGTCTCGTTAGAATCAATTGAAAAATGAAACACAATCTTTAGGACCTTGACGCAAATACAAGCAGACACAAATAAACCGTATTCTTCATGTGGTTCTGCCTACAGTTGAAAAAATTATATTTTCAAGCAGTATAATAGTAAAAATAACTATGAATCTACGATATCGTATTTATCGCCAAATTTTGATCTATATCGTAGTTGTATTTTTAATGATTGGCTTAATTATTAGGAAGTCACAATTTAGGAGTAATCAGTTAGTGCAAATAAATTCAAAATCTATATATATTCCTACAGTTAGAACAGAAATAGACAATAATGTATCAATCTCGTATTGGTCAAATGTTTCCCAAAGTAATGCAACAACAGTAGAATTTCCTACCCCTACGTACTACGCTCCTTCATATATTGAAAATCGTGGCTATGCTCATTGGAAATAATCCAGTATCTTGCACCGTGAGCTAAATCATCACGAATATGAACTTATGATAGGTCTTATAAAGATTATCACAGATATCTGTATCGCGAATAAAATTAAATTTCTAATGATTAATGGAACATTGGTAGGATCTTGGCGTCACCATGACATGATTCCCTGGGATGAAGACGCAGATTTCTTGATGTATGTGGATGATCAACCACTATTTATCAATGCTCTCAAGGAATCTAAATATTCAGAAGTTGGATATACTCTTCTACCATTTTCAAAACGTCCACAGCGCTCGTTTAAAGTATATTTTCACAACACTACATGTGTTAAAGCTAATTGCCCTTGGAAATTTCCATCCGTGGACATTATTTTATACAACACTGATAAAAATTATCTATGGTTCACTGATAACCGAAGAATTCGAATCGATTTGAAATACGTTTTTCCGATTACCGTGCGTCCACTTTGCTCTCTATGGCTACCGGCTCCTCGTGACCCACTACGGCTTCTCCCTCCAACTATTGATAGTATATGCCGAACTCACGTCAACAATCATCGATTTGAAAGACGGCAGAAGTCTAAGAAATGTAAATGTAGTGATCTTTATAATGTTTATCCGTTCGTGCAACGAACTGGTTTGAATATGACGATTGAGGCGCTAGTAATTAATCAAAAGATTATTCATATAGTTATATATCCCTTAAGTCAAGAAATCCTCGGCTACAATCAGTAGTAATCAATGGATTACGACATAAAGCAGCACTATTTTATGTCTTCTCCCTTGTCCCTTCGACTGTAAGGAGGGCAATATGAAAAAAAAGTTTTTGTGTCTATTTGCATCGGAGTGAAAACAACATTGATTTTAGAAACTTATAATAGTGAACAATGATAGTTGGAACGTAGTCGGATCCTGGGTAATCAAGGCTGGAGAGTCTGAATTGATAGGTAGATATTCAAAATTTTCAATTGAGTATTTTGCACTAAAAACTGGATATCTTTGGAAACTGGCGATTTCTCATAAAGCTCGATAAAATGAAATCGACTATGAAGAATCTGAGTCTGTGATCGAATTTTCAAAATATAGAACTACGCATTGTTCATTAGAAGATTCGTTTTTTTTTTACAAAAATAGCGATTTTTTCTATAATGTGATTAAGTTAAATCAGATATAGTGAAACCTGTCTATAGTGGATACCATTCAGATTTGCTAAAAGTGTCCACTATGGAGAGGTGTTCATTTTATGAGTCATTCCATGTAAACCACGACCGAACGTGCTCAATCGATATGCTCAGATATGGTTAATTTTTATATGTGTGATAGAGGCATGAATTCTTTGAATTTTGGTGAAAGTCGTTTGGAAAAATATTGAACCGTTCGATTTTTATTGCATTTTCACTGAAGGCGGTTTTGCGAGAGGTAAAAAGTAAACAATGCATCTTCTGTGAAGACTGAATGTTTTAAGATATCAATATCTAGTTGAGCTCTGCATATACTGTAAGTTTCAGCTTAATTCATTTCATCGTGGATATTGTATGGACCTCCAGATTTGACGAAAAATGACTTTTCGCACCAATTTTCACTCCTCATATCTGTCCACAGGAGAATGATAGAAGTCTGAAATTTTGAAAACAAGTAGATCACATGGTTGTTTAACTACCATACAAATTTCAGCTCTCTGGGATGTACAACTCATGCACGATAATTAAATAGAGAATCGGCTTTTCGTCAAAAAGTTGATTTTCTCCCAAAATAAGCCCTAAATTTTTTAATTATCTATGCAGCTTTGAAGACCACACAGCGGTCTGCAACTCAGTATAGAAATAAACTTAGGATGCACATAGGCTGTCAAGATATTCATTCATACTTTTCGAAAAAAGCGTTCTACGATTTTCATGTTTTATGCTCTGCTTTTTCATAGCGACATGTTTATACAAGCTAAAAAAATTTCACAGATGATAGAAGTCATGTCACAATGTAAAATTCGCGCATGAATGCTGTTTTCTCAGTTGATATATCCAGTAGTGTCTTATTTGAAACTTGAATTCAAATTTCAAATAACTGACTTTTTCGAATATGCCTACTGTGTACACATGTACGCCTTCACCCTCAGTTTAAAATTATCGAGAATAGGCATTCGAAATTTGAAGTTTGAATTCAAGTTTCAAGTATGACATGTATGATGTTGTTGGAATTTGAACGGTCTTTCCAAGGATAAAAGCAGCGAGTAGAAAAGTGAAGAGACTGTTCGTTACGGAATTTCAGGAAAAATACATATGATTTGCAGAACGACTGTCTTTTTTCTCAGATATTTGACATTCGTATGAAGATCATATGTTGAAAGAGCACTTCTGTTTCTGGGATACATAGTTAATTCAAAAGGTTTTAATTTGTTCACGCATATTTATCCGGAGGTATATCTAACTATCATCTACCATATATAATTTTGGAGTTTATTATCAGGAGAGAAATTTCATGTATTTGAAGCATCAAAAACATTTTCGAAACAAAAGCGCTTTTATTTGACACATTATCGATCATGCTCTTTTCGATGGCTTGCTAGTTTTCTCTACTTTTGAGTTCGAATCTTCCTCATAGGTGGGCTATGTCTGACTGGTTATGCCGTATATTCTTTTGTTTATAATGTTCTCATAAATAAATACCATCAATAATGATTAAAGTTGGAGTAAAAGCTGTCGTTTTTATTTGTCTGTTTCTGGTACAAGTAGTTGTAGCGCTAGTTTACAAATTTTCACTAACGAATGGAGAGTATAATTATTCAACGATATCTGCTATTACTATGGCGGAGATTACAAAATTCTGTATGAGTTTATATATGACACTTTGGTTCAGTGTTCCAGTAAGAGAAATTTCCACAAGCACATCCGTATTCACCAGCATGTCTTTAAAATTCAGTGCATGTCGGCGTGAAATTGAACGGCAGCTCAATAAGAAATTCGTTTTACATACATTTATTTTGGCGGTTTTATATGGAATCAATAACCAAATAGTATTCGTTCTTTATCAATATGTTGATGTTGTTTCTATATCATTATTCAGATCGTTTACATCGTTCCTGTCGGCTATATTATTGTGGATTTTTTTCTCACGCCCTATTAATCGAATCCAATGGAGCGCCATCACACTACAAGTCATAGGTCTCATCATTGTCCAGTACGATGCTTGTAAAAAACTCCCGATTTTGGAAATTCATCTTTACTTGATTCTAATGCTTAATTGTACCATAACATCAACATGTACTGTGTGGAATGAGCATTTGTTAAAAAACTATTCAGTGTCTCTGTATATCCAGAATTTAGTTTTATACTTTTTTGGGTTCATTATTAACTTCTGTTTTTTTGCGTTTTCATATGCACACACTGCGGATTCTCCGAAAGGATTTTTCGAAGGATATTCAATGCTTGTACTTGCAGTAATATTTTGTAATTCGATTTTAGGGCTTTGTATTACCCTCGCGTATAAGTATGCTGATGCAATTATCAAAACTTTCAGCTCAGCATGTGCTACTGGAGCATTCCTATTCCTAAACTGGAGTTTATTTAATCAGGCGACAAATTTGACCTCAGGATTAGGTGCAGCAATAATATTCATATCGTCTTATGTTTATTTTTGCGCTGTACCGAGTTCGACTACTACGCGACTCGAATCAGAGCCCAACACCAATCAGAAAACTGAAACTTAACCTTAATATTTAAATTCTCTCGACTGAAACACGTGATACACTATATTTTGGCTTTTTTATGCTAACGCGATTACATTTCAGATGCAAATCATCTCAACTATCGTTGGGTTTTGTACGGTTAAAACGTTAGATCAAAGATCATTCGTTGTAGATCGTTAATCTGTATGAATTCTATAAAAACGAAAACATTTTAGCTAAAATGCAAAATCTTATAAAGAGTTTACTACAGTACACTGATATTACATAAAAGAACCATACATATCGAGTGCTTTTAGTTTTGTCTTGATTTCTGTTAACAGTTATTAATCAAATAAACTCCTGCATAATTAGTTTTATATAGCATCAAAAATGCTTTCCAACTATAAAAAATATTTGTTTTATTGCTTCATTATGGTGCGAAAGAAATCAATGATCAAGTATTAGGCACACTCAACAATTGCCGATCTCTGTCAATATTAGTGTTTTTATTGTACGTAGTCCTAGAGTAAATTGAAACCTTTATAGGCCGTACTTTTTTTAAAAAAATGAAAATAAATATACAATTCCATGAGAAATCAACCTAGACATGAAATAATGTACTCTAGTCGAACTTTTTTTTGTCTTTCTTGGCCTGCACAGGGAGGGCTGCGCAAGTACGAGTACGATTTGTACTGACAGTTCAACATTAAATGTACATGACTATGCATTTCGATCAAGTCACGTACAGTCCCCAGAACTTAGAATAGCATCTATGTACTCATATGTATTGTCATGTACTCTGCTGCATTTTGGTCTTAGTTCTGGGGATAATACATACCGCAGTACATAGCAGTACATGAGAGTACACAACCGTATATGACAGTACACGGATGACCTTTGATAAGTTTTTTAAATGTATTGATGCTCCAATAGTCTTTTCTTTTGTTACATTGGAATTTGTTTGTGTAGATGTGTTCATCTTAACGCTCTCTCCCAACATTGTGATATTGTGATTTGTCTTTGTTGTGTACTCAAAAAAGTGTGGAGTACACTATAGAATCGGTCAGTGTGACCGGTTGTCCGCCCGTTTACATGATAATTTCCGAACGGAAACTCTGATTGACTTGAAATTTTTCGTAGAGTTTATTCTCATAAATATCTCGGTCGATTTCGAAGGTGGACCCGATCCGCCAAAGATTTCCTGATTTTGAGCTCGAAACATCACTTTTTCCCAGGGTCTTATGGTGACCCTAGTAATTAAGAGTTTTCTCTAACCTATTATTTTCTCATAGTTGCGACAAAACTCATATTATTACACACCATTCGATAGAGAATTTCATAGGCTGCAAAATGATACTAAATAGTTTAGATTAATATATAGTGATGAAAATTTTTCCATACAACACATTTTCAATACTGCCAGAACTTCGTAAATTTAGACATAATATTGGAGTAAATTCATATATGTCGAATTTGAAACTTGAATTCAAATTGAAATCCAAATTCAAATATATATTTGTCAAATCCAAAGTGAGGGTGAAGGCGAATATGTGTACACGGTGAGAAATGGATATTTGTATTTGAATTTAAATTTGAATTCAAGTTACAAGTTCGACACTACTGACGAATCCCTAATCAAAGAAGAATGGTTTAAAATCAATAAGTTCAGAATTATTTTGTTGATAAAGTACAAAAATAAACTCACGTTCATCTATAGGTGTGAATTTATTCACGTATACTTTCACAATCATTTTCAATAGCATTAGATAAACAATTGTGCCGTGTGTATCACTATGTTTATTAACTAAATTCATAACTTCATCTGATAGTAGACGAATACAAGATTTATAATTTTGACGATCTCTTAGATTAATATCACTTTTTGTTAGACAATGATCTAATCTTGTATAAGAATCGTTGGTGATAAGATTTTCTATGTGCTACATACGAATTTTATCATCTTCAAGACATAGCTCTGCTGTAGATAATAACAATCTGTTTCTCTATTTTGTCATAAAATGAACTGGATCTTGAAAAAATATGAAAAGTTGATTTGAGTTTAAATAAAACCAACTCCAGATGTTTGATAAATTTATTTTAAATGAATGCTCATGCTTGTCTAATCTAAAATTTGGCAATGAAGCAAAAAATTACTGGCGAAATGCATCGTACTCATATATCTCATATCAGCGTCTAAGGTGCGGGAAATGCAAAAATGCAGCAAATTTTTTTTTTGTTTTTTTTTAGGTATGGTTTGATAGAGCTTGTCAAACTGAACAAGATTGTATATATGGAAAATTTTTTTTGAGTCATTTTGGTCGAAAAAAAATCGAGTTTTATTCAAGGTGTCAAAAACTCATTTTTGCATATTAAAATGCTTCCAATCAATGTTTTCTCAATTTTCATAATTTTTTTCACATAGTTG
>Ga0209960_1002587_pt1 | contig 17637 bp, 21 predicted proteins | sample ThiBiot_500_plan_2_FD_183947 | JGI IMG/M metagenome (GOLD analysis project Ga0209960, IMG submission 183947) | Wastewater bioreactor microbial communities from Cape Town, South Africa - Thiocy_expt_500_plan (SPAdes) | ecosystem: Engineered > Bioreactor > Thiocyanate-remediating >...
AAAGTTGTTGGGAATTAGATTATGAAAATGAAAAATGAAGAAGAGGAAGGGGTTGTCATTGTAATTGTTAATGAATTAAAATGATTGAATAAACCTTGATGAATAAAGATTGTTTCAAGGAATCAAAAAAAAAACAGAAAAAAATTACGTTTTGACTGTTGAGAATCTGATGTTTCGATCCTCATTTGAAAGAAAAAGAAAAGGAGGTGGAGTTGAAGTTGTTGAAGTTATTGGTTAATTGACTTTTGAGAGAAATTGAGAGATCTCAAGTGCAAGAATTGATAACGCACCATTGAAAGGTTCTAAGATTATTTCAGGAGCTAACCCAAATGGATTTCAAATTGCCTCGGGAGAACAATTTCATTGAAATGATTGTTTGATAAATGCATTGAGTTGAGAAATTTCTATCTTTATGTTCATATCAAATTCTAAATTTTGCTGATTGAAAATGAATGACAGATTTTGTTTCACTTCGAGTTGAGAAACTCAACAGAAGCAAAAGAAGAAAAATTTTGTTTTGAGGCGAACAAACAAACATGGCGCTTCAGATGCACAAACGGCGTTGTTTGTATCTGTTCTTACTCATTTTCCTTATCTCTCTTTATTATTACCATAGTGCTTCCACACTCCAGTTGGACCTTGAAAGTGCTCATGAAACACAAGTCAAAATATTGGAGACTCAGAATTATGTTTTGGAAGGAAAAATGAAGGATATGGAAGAAGAAATGAGTCAGTTGATGAAATCGAATTTGGAATTAGGGAAAATGTTGAAAAGAGAGGAGGAGTTGAGACTTGAAGGAGAATTAAAGAAGGGAGAAGTTGAAGTTGTTAAAGTAGAGGAATCATTGAGTTGGATGGAGAAGGAGAGAATGAGACAAGTTGAAGAGGAATTAAAATTTTTAAAAGGAGGTTTGAAGGAGAAGTCAATGAAAGATAGACACCCTTGGGGAAACATAATGACTTTTGGAACTTTAATTGTTTCAAATGAAGAGAATTTGGAGTTAATTGATCAAATGGGAGTTAAAGGTTTTAAAGGTCAACTTCCACTTTGGTTAAATGTTGATATTCCTACAGGTTTAACTCCTACTTCAGTCATTGAGGTTGAAGGTTGGATGAATTATGGATTTGATGTTATTTTACGAGACTTATATGGAAATATGGCTTGTAGATTAACATATTTTCATGAATTAGCACAAGTTAGAATTGTGAAACAAGAATTAACAAATAAAATTTGGAGGGAAATGTCTAGGACTAATTTTAAACTCAAAGAAATGGAGCTAACAAAAGTTACAATTTTCTTCAATGAGAAGGGTATGAGCTTTAAGATTCAAAGGCAAGAATTCCCATTTATTGCTTTTGATTCAGGAATTTCTGCAAATGATATCCGAAATGTTCAAGTTGAGTGCATCTCTTATACTTTTGACTGTATTGAGGTCACAAGACTATCTATTAATGAGATGAGAGCTCATACCCCAGAGATATTGAAGGAAACAGAAGATAGAAACCTTTTCGCTCTATCAACTCTTATTAGTCAGATGAATTCAGTTGAACCCTTAAATCCAATTTCTCAATCAGATGTATATTTAGAAGTTTATGTCATTACTAGCCCAGAGAGATTGAGGTTAAGAATGGCTCAAAGAAAACTTTGGTTTAGTTATGATTTAGTTAAGTCTGGAAAAATAGTGATTCGTTATGTGACTGGAGTACCTCTCTCTCCTGTTTGGAAAAAAGGGCTTGAGCTTGAACATCAACGTTTTGGAGATGTCAATATAGTCAATGCCCCCGATCATTATTTTACTGTAATGCATAAAACTGCTGCAATTTATACTTCTTATGCTGCAAATACAACTTCTCCTTGGATTCTTTGTACTAATGATGATATGTTTATTCATTTACCTAAAGTAATTGAAATTCTTGAAAAACAAAATACTCCACTAACGATGTGGGGAGAATTTCATCATAACACAAAATGGCCAAATTTGGATGATACTGTAACAGATTTTCATCGTTATCAAAATGGTGGATTTTTTTATCCTCGAGGTGGTGGTTATGCTGTTTCAAGAGATCTTGTTAAAGTATTTTTTTTTCATTTTTTTTTTCCCTTTTCATTTGATTTTGAAAAAAAAAAAAAAAGGTTTTTGCAGAACTTGGAGAAGTTGGGGAATTTACATTATTTGTGGATGGATGATCGTGGAGTAGGATGGTATTTTTTTTTTCTTTTCTCTTTTTCTCTTATTTTTTATTTTTATTTGTTTTATTTGTTTTATTTGTTTGTTTTTATTTATTAAAAAAAACATGAAATCTTCATTTAGGTGGCTTGATTGGTTGCAACGTGAAAGAGGTATTCATAGTAATATTGTAAATGATGCAAAAATGAGGCTGGATTCATGTTCCAAAGGGACAATTGGTTATCATGCACCCACAGCATCAATTCTTGAATGTGTTACAACCAAAGCAATGACTAGTGAAGAATTTTGCTGTTAAAAAAGTGAATTGTATATAATTTATTGAACCACTCAATTATTTATTTATTTCCTTTCATTTTTTTTTTTAAAAAAAAAACATTAATTTCTTTCGTTCTATTCAAAAGTTAGCTCGATAAAAACTCGCATCAAATCAAAAGTTGCTAAACTGTCAAATAAAATTTTAAGAGATTCAAAAGATCATTGATTTTGAAACCTTTAAGAGAATGAATTCAGGAATAATAACATTGAGAGAATCGATTGAATGAGTTCATTTCTTCTGCAATCAATGAATCAAGCAAACAATCAGAGATTTGGGGAAAATCAGAAAGAAAAAAAAAAAAGAGAAAACATGGCGAATCGGATGTTTGTGTTTGGGCGAAGTGCCTTTGTTGCCTATTCCACAGCTGTATAACTTTCACTCCTCCACTCCAATAATTGTTTTTCTATATTTTCTCAATATTTTATATTAGTTTTGTTATATTTTATCGAAATTATTCGAATCTATGTTTAGATTTTGATTCTATTTTTATATTATTGAAATTCTCTTGTTGCAAAATTGGCATTTTTTTCTTAATTGCTTTTGAATTGATTGATTTCGAGATTTTTTGAACTTGAACTTGAGTTCTTTGATTTTTTTTTTTTTTTTTTTTTTTTTTAAATAAAAATTAAAAAATCTTTTTTTTTTTTTTTTTTTTTTTTTTTTTTTTTTTTTTTTTTTTTTTTTTTTTTTTTTTTTTTTTTTTTTTTTTATTTTTTTTTTTTTTTTTTTTTTTTTTTTTTTTTTTTTTTCAAATAAGAATCATAAAATCCTTTTTTTTTCTAAACATTTTAGAGTAGAATTCCAAATCCTCGTTTAGTTACTCCAAAATCAAAGTCAAATTCCTCATGGAAAAGTAATCTTTTCATGTTTGTCTTACCTTTTTCTTTCCTTGGAGGATCAGTATGTTTTCTTTTGTACTAATTCGTGAACAAAAAATCAATTTAAAAAAAAATAGGTCGTATATTGTTCACAACAAGAAAAATCTGTCGAAGATGAAATTCAAGATCAATCAAATCCAGTCTCTCTCTCTTTCTTCTTCTCTAATTTAACAACTCTCTTTTGAAAATTAATTAATTATAAATAGATGAGAAAAAGAATGGGATTATTTATTCAAAAGATGCAAAAAGAAATTGTTGATGGTCTCTCCGAAATTGAAAAAGAAGGTCAAAGAAAACAATCTCAAGGAAATGAATTACAAAAAAAGACACCAAATTTTGTTTATGAAGAATGGGAAAGACCTGAAGGAGGAGGAGGTCGTGCATGTGTTCTTCAAGATGGAGTGGTTTTTGAAAAAGCTGGAGTTAATACTTCAATTGTTCATGGATTTTTATCTCCAGGTTTGATTTTTTTTTTGTTTTGCGTTTTGTATTTTGGATTTTACTTTTGATTTTATTTTATTTTTTTATTTATTTTTTTTTTTTTAAAAAAAAAAAAAAAATCTACAATTTTAGCTGCAGTCAAACAAATGACAGGTCGTGGAAAGAATTTAGAAGAAAATAAATCTTTACCATTTTTCGCTGCTGGAATCAGGTATTATTTAAATTTTTTAAAGAAAAATAGATCAATAAATCTCGATCAAAACAAAAATTAGTCTTGTTATTCATCCTGTAAATCCAATGGCCCCAACCGTTCATCTTAATTATAGATATTTTGAGGTTTCTTTTTCTTTTTTTTTCAAAAAATTCTTTTATAATTTGAAATCTTCAAGGTTGAAAGTCATGGAAAAATAATTTCATGGTTTGGAGGAGGCTCAGACTTAACTCCAAGTTACTTATTTGAGGAAGTTCAATTTTTTAATTTTTTTTTTTTTTAAATTGTTAACTTTTTTTTTATTTTTATTTTTATTTTTTTTAATAATGTATTTGATTTGAAAAAAAAAATAGGATTGCAAACATTTTCATAGAACATTGGCTGATGCTTGTGATAAAACAGATAAATCACTTTATCCCATCTTTAAAAAAGGTTCTTGAAAAAAAAAACTCGTGTTATTTTATATTTTACCCGTATATTCTTTTGAATAGAATGTGATAAATACTTTTATCTTTCACATCGAGAAGAAAGTCGAGGAATTGGAGGAATTTTCTTTGATGATCTTGATACACCAAATTCTGAACAAGTATTCCAATTCGTTCAAAATTGTGCTCGTGCTTTTCTTCCCTCTTATCTTCCTCTTGTAAGAAAAAGAATGGATTTACCATATAATGAAGAAGGTTTTTTTCTTAAAATGATTTTTTTTTAAAAAATAAAAATAAATAAATAAAATAAAATAAAGAAAAAAGATGGCAACAACTTCGTAGAGGAAGATATGTAGAGTTTAATTTAATTCATGATCGAGGAACAAAATTTGGACTCTTTACTCCAGGAAGCAAAATTGAAAAGTTTTTTTTTTTTTTTCACAATTTTTTTTTTTCTCAAATAATATCATCATCACAATAAAAGTATTTTAATGTCACTTCCTTTAACTGCTCGTTGGGAATACAAACATGAAGTCAAAGAAGGAAGTAAAGAAGCTGAACTATTAAAAATCCTCAAGAATCCTAAAGATTGGATATAAAAATGATAATTGTTAGAAAGAAGTAGGAAAAAAAAATAGAATTTGTTTTGAAGAATAATAAGAATAAGAAATTTTATTTGTACAAGTTTTTTTTTAAACAATTATAAAACAATTTTTTTTTATGCTTGAAGACGAAAGAGAGCTTCATTTTGAGTGAAACCTTCAGATGCAATAATTGAAAAAGAGTTTGTTTTTGAAGCTACAAGTTTAGAAGCCTTTATAATTTCGTCCTTTGCCTTGGAATCAAATTCTTCACTTTCAATAAGTGTTTGAAGGTTTGAGATAGTTGAGAATAATTCCTTTTGTAAGAAACTAAAGAAATTTGAATCATCAGACTTGGCCTCAAAGCTACAATAATCCAAGACATAAGAGAATTTTAAGATACGAAGGGAATCAAAATAGATTTGAACAGCATCTTCAAATGGGGTTAAACAATTCCAATGTTCTGAATATAAATCTCGATTCTTTTTAGTTTTTGCTTGAGCTTTTTTTTGAAGTTTTGGGAATGATCCTTCGAAAGCAACACATTTATCAAAATTTTCATAAGCAATACGATATCTATTAATGTCGGTTATGATTTTTTGTTGTTCAGGTGGGTAAATAATCATCCCAGAACATGCTGCATGAGTTCCATTAACATACATTTGCATACAATTCCAACAAAAATGAGTTTTACAAGAAGTACAATGCATATGAGAACAACCTCCATTCTTTTCAATTGGTTTCTAATTTTTTTTTTTTTTTGAAAAATTAGTGATGAAATAAAAATAAATAAATAAAAAATAAGAAAAAAAAAAAAAAAAAAAAAATTACTTGACAATCAGGATTTGGACAAGGGCGAGAGAAAACAGACATCCATTTTACAGTGGCTCCTTCAGAAGTACATTTTTCTTGCCAAATTTGATAAGTTTTACAATCAATTGGAAAATGACTTTCATTTCCACAAGAGCAAAGCTTTGTTCCACATTCACAAGTTGAATCACTTCCTTTTGAAATTTCAATAGCTTTTTCGCAATGAGGAGATGGGCACCATCGAAACTTTGGATTACTTGAAACAAATTGATTTGCAGTTAAATATTGATACAATTTAAAATGTTTTTCATCAACTGTTAGTTCAATAAAATCATCAGGTAAAGGACTTTGACATTTTAATGACATACATTTGATATTTGAGTTTCCATCAAGAATTTGAGACATTAGATGTGATCTCCAACAATTATTACAATAGCGATGTTGACAACCAGGAACTTGAAATGTCTCTTTCATCTTCATTGTATCACAACAAATCTCACAGTCAATTAATTCATTCTCATCATAATTTTTCATTTCTTCTTCTGAAGTTGGCATATATTTCTCGATTAATCTGAACATTTCTTGAGTGAATTGAATTGAAGGAGTTTCTGTTTCTTTTTGAAGGAGAAGAGTCTCAAAAATTTCATCCATTTTCCAACAATTTTGTTCACATATTTCAAGTACTGTACTTTCTGAAACCTCAAATATTGAAGCAAGGCTTTCTACATCTCCTTTCTTTTTCAAAATAACTTGTTTTACATTCAATGAAGAAGTGAGTGGTAATCTTTTGTTTCGTTCATCATCATCTACTTCAACGTCATTGTCATTGTTATTAAGGAATTCTTGAAGTTCTTCAGGAAACTCTTCATCAACTATAAAAATGTCTTGAATAGATGGTTGATGACCTTTTGTTTTACTCTTTCGTTTCAAAGATTTTTTAGTTTTTTGAGTTTTTTGAGGTGTTTGAACTTCTTGAAGTTGTTGTTGAAGTGTATCTCCATTTGTATTTTGTTTTGTTTCTTTAATATGTTGCTGTCTAAATAAGAGGGAAGTGAGAACACGTAGTGGCTTCACTGTCATGGTTTTTTATAAATACTAAATTTTTTTTTTATATAAAGAGTTAATAAAGAATTTCGAGTTTGTCACTATTAAATTAAGTTCGTCAAATAATAGATAAAATATTGTATTTATTATAAAGTTGTTGTTTTTTTTTTTAATTGTTCTTAATTGTTTGTTTTGGAACAAAATAATAATAAGAATAGAAGTGAGAGTTTTGGAAAAGAAGAAGGGTAAAAAGAAAAAGAAGAAAGAAAAAGTTGTTAGAGAATAATTTCTTCAAATTAGGGTGGAATTAAGAAAGAATTTGGTAAACTGAAAATTGAGAAAATGTCAAAGAATTCCACAAATAAAAAAATAAAAAATTAAAATAAAAAAAAAACAAAAACCAAAGAAACAAAATAAATAAAAGAGTCATCAGTGATTCATTTATAAAAGGGAAAAAAAAAAGAAATTTTTATACCAAGTAAAGTTTCGAAAGTTTTTAAAGATTTTTTTTTTGTTTCAAAAAAATGAAAAAAAGAATGAAAAATGAAAAAAAAAAAAAAAAAAAAAAAAAAAAAAAAAAAAAAAAAAAAAAAAAAAAAAAAAAAAAAAAAAAAAAAACAATTGGGAGTATTTATACTTTTCTGTTCGTTCATTTTCCCGCCAATTAAATTTTGATTATTTTTTTGAATATTTCTGTTTTTTTCTTTTTGATTTTTTTTTTTTTTTTGATTTGTTGGGTTCAAAAATAAAAATGAGTCCTGAAAAATGAAACAAAAGAAATCTCAAATAACAATAAATTAAAATAAACAAGAGTCATACAAAAAAACAAAACTGTAATAATCAATTCAGATCAAAAAGTTCAAGTAAAGAAAGAAAAGTCAATAAAAAAAAGGTTCGAAAAAAGTTTTGAAAAAAGATACCTGATTGAGTTCAAAATTTGAAGCATTTGAATAAGAAAATGAAAGAATAAATGTTATTAGACTTGATGTATCTTTGATGTTAAATTCTCAAGGATCCTTTTGTTGTTTCTTTCATTTTCTTTTCTTATTTGAATAAGAGAATGTTATAAATGAATCATTTTTGCTTTGCAAGGTCAAAGATTTTGTTGAAAAAAGAAAAGAAAAGAAAAAATGGCGACTGAAAAAAAAAAGTTTTTTTTTTTTTTTTTCTGAATTCCAGTCAAACCCAAAACCTGCAAATTTTGTTGTTTTTTAAAAGTTAATATAAATACACAATATGGCACAAAAGATTGATGCTAAAGTTACATCTCAATTTGAAGCTCATCCAGGAGAAGACCAAATTGTTATCGTTACAATTCATAATCATGCTGAGACTGGGATCAATGCACCAGGTATTTTGTTTTGTTTTTGTTTTATGCATTGCTTGCTTGTTTGTTTGTTCTTTGGTGACTTTATTTTGAGATTTAAAAAAGATTACATGTGAAGATCTTTGAATATACATTAAAAATCCAATTTCTTTTGAATAATTTTTGATCTTTTCTAATTTTTTTTAATAATAATAATAATATTAAAAAGAGGGAGCATCTAGAGCAGAGAAAGCTCAATTAGTTCATGATGCTCGACAAGCAAATGCTCAACAATCTCAACAAGAAATTCGAACTCTCCTTGATTCCAAACAAGTGAGTTACAAAAGGTAAATTTTTGTTTTTGTTTTTTGAATAACTATTTTTGCTTGACATACATACATAATAATTTTCTTTTTTTTTCTATAAAAGTTTTTGGATTAATAACTCAGTTGCTGTGAAAGCAAGTTGGGATTTAGTTCAAGAAATTTCAAATCTTGCTTCTGTTGTATCAATTACTCCAAATGATCAAGGTGCCCATATTCTTGAAGGAAAATAAATAAAAAAAAACATGCAGATAAGGAGATCTCCTTTAAAACAAAATCGAAAAAAAAATAAAATGAAAATTTTCAAAATCTTCTTTTATTTTACACCAAGGAATTACAAAATTTTTTATCTTTGCAAGCAAATTCATAAAATCTAACTATTTGTTGATCCAAATCATAATAAAATGGAATTCGAGATTCATGTTTTACATCAAAATCGATGACTAATTTTTTTTATCAATAAATTAAATTCAATGAAAGAGTTTTTTTTTTTTTTTTTGAAAAAAAAATTACCTCTAATTTTATAAGCCAAATAAGATTTATGATCATTAAAATCAACTTGAATTGCAATAATTTCTTCTTTAATTAAATGATTCCGTGAATAATTTCCATTTTTTAATTTCTATTTCATTAATAATAAATAATTTTTTTTTGCCATTCCAAAAAAAAAAGAAAATTGTACTTCAAAAATATCTTTTGGAATTTCTAAGAATGTTAAGAAAATAGAGCAATCTTTCAAAGTTGCAGCAATTAAATATTCTCTAACAATTCGAATTTTATCATCTAATGAAAGGTTTTCTAATGGACCTAAGTTTTCTAACCGTGTTTTTCGGCCTATAAAAATAAAAATTAAATATTGTAATAAAATAAAAATAAATAAATAAATAAATAAATTGAACTAGCTTGAAAATCTTGAGCAATTATTTCCCATTCGACACAATTTTCTTCCGTAAATTCAATATTTTTTTCTTGATTTTGATCTTTAATCATTTGATAGATTTGAATAATACTATTTTGATTTTATTATTGAATAAAAGTAAAATTAGTTCAAAGAAAGGAAAGAAAAGAAATTAAAACCATTCCACATCAAAAAAATCAAGAACTGATTGGGCATTTTTTAAAATTTTTAAAATGGGATCTTGACTAAAAATTGTTTCTATAATTTGCGATATGAAATGAATTGATTGGGTTTCGTCTAATTGAGTTGAAAATACTGATTGAAACATTTGAATAAAATTATTTCCCTATTCATTGGTTTAGTTATGAATTACCTTTCTTTTTTTTAAAAAAAATCTTACATGTCCTGGAAATATAGATTGACCATTATTAAATATTTTTAAATTATTTTGTGGAACAGTTAAAAGTGATTGAAATGCTAAATAATAATAATAATAATAATTTTTTTTATGGTCATCAGTTTTCCTTTCATTGTTCAAAATAAATAAATAAAAATTGCACCTTTTCTTATGAGAAGTGGATCTCCAGAAAATAAATGTAATGGACAATAAGGAGATATTTGAGATAAAGACTTTTCTTCAACTTTTAAATATTGATGCATACAATATCGACAAACATGATACTTAATTCCATTATCTTTCGAAATATAAGGTGAAGAAGGAAGGAAACCCCATTTTGGCTAAGAGAAAGAAAAAGAGAAATAATTATTTTTATGAAAAAAAATTTTAAAAAAAAAAAATGAAAGAAAAAAAGAAAGAAGAAAAACAACTTTAAATTCAAATGAAATACATGAAAAGGAAGAATCGCTCATCAAAGAAGCTGGAAGTTTTGATTGATCAACACATATTAAAGCAAAGGTTTGGTTTGGATCAATTCTAACAGAAGAACGTTCTATTGGTCTTTGAGCATAAATATGTTCATCAATATCTCGAAGAAATTTCTCATTTACTATCAATATCACAACATCATTTGTATACTTCTCCCCAATAATTGGAGAAATTACTTTTTTTCTATAAAGTTCGTTTAGATGTGCATCAGATTCAGTTTGCTTGAGAAGTCGAAGAACATGATTTTTCTATTTCAGACAAAAAAAATTAGAAATTAATTGAAAACAAATAGAAAATAAAATAGAAATAGAAATCAAATTCAGAAAAGTTAAAATATCTTTACATAGAAGCTATTCTCTCCAGTATACGACAACACAATATTACACGAACCTTCTCCTCGATACTCCCAAACTCCAACATTTAACAATTCCTTCTCATGAACAACCGATTCATGAACTTCATTTTCAAACTTTCTTCCTAATTCTTCAACTGATTCTGTTGGGTCTTCAATTGTTGTAGTTATAGTTGTATTGTATTGACTTTTGGCTTCAGTTGAAGTGCTAATGGCTCCCTGCCCTGAAAAAAAGCTCCCTACCATGATTTTTTGTAATTTTACTTTACCTCCTTTTCATTTTGGCTTTATATAAAAAAGGTGGAAAAGTGGACTTTTTTCAAAATTTATTTTTGGCTTTTTCATTTTTTTTTTTTTTTTTTTTTTTTTAAAATTTTTTTTTTGTTTTTTTTTTTTTTTTTTTTTTTTTTTTTTTTCGAATCATTGGAGTAACTTGCCTTCTTACTTGTTCAAAGAGTAAAATTTTCAGAAAAAAAGTAACATTATTTGAAAGTTGATAAAGTTTTTATTTTTTATTATTTTGAACAATTTGGGATTTTTTTTTTTGAGATTTTGTTTTCAGATTGCTGATTCTTGAATAACCCAATCGGCTACATAAGAAAATCCTTCAAAATCTTCTTGGTCAGCATCTAACAAATGAGAATCTAATGGAGTTAATCTTGGAACTTCTTTTGTAAATTCTGGATCAAAATTATTTGTATCTTTTGCATCTCGCTAAAAATTTTTTTGAGTTTGAACAATAATATTCTTTATATATAAAAAAAAATAAATTGATAAAAAATTTTACCACTTGAGGTTTATAATCAATGGGTACTTTTTTATCAAGGATTGCTTGCCAATCAAAACCTTTGAAAAATGGATGTCTTTTAATCTCTTCACTATCTTCTGGACCTCCTCCAAGACGTTTCTTTGGATCTTTTTGTAAAAGCTAAAAGATAGAAAAAAAAGAAAAAGAAAAAGAAATATTGAACGATTTGAAAAAAAAGAAGAAAAAAAAATTCAAATATTTACTTGTTGGAGAATAGAAACAGCTTCTGGTGCAAGTTTTGGTGGATAATAAACATTTCCTTCAAGAATTGAATCAAAAATTTCCTCTTCTTCATCTCCTTTAAATGGTGACTATTTTTTTTACGATTAAACAAAATAGAAATGATTGTTTTAGAGAAGATAAAGAGAAAAGAAAAAGGAAATGAACTTGAGCCAAAAGCATTTCATAAATTAAAACACCAAGTGCCCACCAATCAACAGCTCGACCATAAGCTTGTTCCAATAAAATCTCAGGAGCCATAAATTCAGGAGTACCACAGAAAGTATTTGTTGTTTTACCATAATCCATATTTTCTTTACAAAGTCCATAATCTGCTATTTTAATGTGTCCATCAAGATCAAGAAGAATATTATCAAGTTTTAAGTCACTTTTTTTTGAAAAAAAAAAAAAAAAATGAAGTTAGTGAATGAAGAGAAATTAGAAGAAAAAAAATACCGATAAACAATTCCACTTTTATGTAAATATTCAAGGGCTAATAAAACTTCAGCAGCATATAATCTTTTTTTGAAAAAAAAAAAAATTAAAATTAAAGAAATCAATTTTTAAAAAAAAACATTTTTTTCCAACAAAAAAAAATACTTTGCTCTTTGTTCTGAGAATAATTGTCTTTGAATATGCCACATAAGATCACCTCCAGAAACATACTCCATAACAAAGAAGATTCGATCATGAGAACCAAAACATGAATGAAGTTTAACCATGAATGGATGTCTTTCTCGATTTGCAATTTGGAAGACACGTTTTTCAGATTTCAAACTTTCCATTTCATCATTTTCAATAATAAAATCTTTCTTAAGAACTTTAATTGCATATAAATTATGTGTCGATTTTTCTTCAACTAACATGACCTATATTTTTTTTTAAAAAAAAAAAAGATTAAAAATAATAATTAATATCAAAAGGGGAGAAAATGAAAAAATGAAAAATGAAAAACTGTGATATAATAAATAAGCATCATACCTTTCCAAAATTTCCTTTTCCTAAAACTCTGTGCAGTAAAAAGTCATCCATTGAGGGGATATATTTTGATGTTGTATCTTCTTTTTTTGGTTCAACAGATTGAGGAGTTTCTTTTGGCTTTATTAAATTTTTTAATTTATCAATTTTTTTTTTAAAAAGTTAAATAAAGAAAAAAGAAAAAAGTTTAAGAAAAATAACCTTTTCTTTTGCTTCAGCTTTCACAGTTCTCTTTCTTTGAGTCATTTCTTTTTTATCGGTTGAAGCTAATTCAACACTTTGTTCATATCCAAGGAAACGAATGATTGATGTAGGAATCTAATTATAAAAAAAAAAAAACAAGTTAAAGTTAAAAATATTTGTGGTTGAAAAAATGATCTTCTATTTTTTTTTTTAAAAAAAAAAAGAAAGACCTTTGATTTTACAGCACCTCTACGTCCAATTTTACTCTAATTAGTTATTAATTAAATTGAATATTGAATATTGAAAAGAAAAAAGAAAAGAAAAAGAAAAAGAAGAAAAAATTACTCTTCTCCTTAAGAGAGTTTCTTTCCTTGCTATAAAAAATTTAAGAGAATTCATTTAATTTCAAAGAAGAAGTAAAGAGAAAAGAAAAAGAAAAAGGAAGTACTATATTCGATTTTTAAATGAATTAATCCACGTGGTTCCATTTCAAAATATTTTTCTTCAGCCCAAGTTTCAACATTTTGTAATTGAGTGACATCAAAAAAGTGAATGGCATATAAATCATTCTTATCAAAGAGGTGAAATTCGATTTCTCCAGCAGAATCCAAGGAAACATCAAATTCTTCATTCCATTGTGGTTTATTTACTTTTGTTTTCACGCTAGTTTTATCTTTAACCTTTGAATCAACTTTTAAAACAATTTTTGCATCTAATTTTTTATGGGCAGGTCCTAAATCCTTTGCATCCATAATTTTAACTTTCAATTTTCCTGTTAAAGATACTCTCTTCCAATGTTTTAATTCATCATCTAGAAAAGGAAGATGAAAAAAAAAGAAAGAAAGAAGAAGAAAGTCAATAAGAAAATAGATTTGGATAGGTCATCGAAAAAAAAAAAAAGATAAAATAAAGAGAAAAAAGTTTAAAATTTGAACCTGTAAACTTTTGTTCTTTTTCAGCCTCAAGTACAGATATTCCAAGTTTTACTTGATATTTTTGAAGAGCAACTTTTAAAATATCTAATTTTGCATTTGAATCCATCAATTTAGTAAACACTTCTGCCATAAGTTTCTTGGCATCAAAATTAACATTGGAATAAGATTTTGCAAGCTTTTCAGCTCCTAATTTGACCTTTTTTTATTTTGAAACAAAAAAAAAAAAAATTAAATGTTAGAAAATAAATAACTGTACATCAAAATTAGAGGAACAAAAAAAAAAAAAATAGGTTACCTTTGTTTCTAATTTAATTTTTTCAGTGACCCATTCAATCTTTTTTGCAATTTCTTCTGGACTTAATTTCATTGAATCAATCATGTCAACAAGATCTTGAAAATAGATTTAATTAAATGATATCCATTATTTAAAATTTATTTAATTTCAAGAATAAAAGAATAATAATAATACCTGTAACTGAATGAGCATTACCATGTCTAGTAAGAGCTTTTTTATTTAAGGAAGTAATTTTTTCACGAATTTTTTCAACATTTTCACTAATTTCTTCTGCTTTTTTCAATGCTTGTTGCTGATTTTTTAAAAAAAAATAGTAAAAGAAAAGAAAATATAATTAATGAGAATCAAATTAATTAGAAAAGATATGTATATACTTGATCTTTCTTTTTCGTTAAAGTTTTAGCAATATTTTCAGCTCCTTCAAGTATTTTCATTTCAAGTTCTAATTGTTTTTCTAACTCTTGAATTGTTTGTATTAACTTTTCATCACTCATCTAATTTATTCAATTTATCAATAAAAAAAATCTTCCGTGAATAATAATAATAAGTAAAATTCAAATGTTACATTCTTAATATAAGAAGAGCTTTTAGAAGATAGTGAACTCAGAGGTTCAGTTGGAGATGATGGAGAAGACATTGTGTTTATATCTTTATTTTAATATTTGTGGTGTTAGTAAATTCAAATATATTTATTTATTTATTTTTTCCTCAAAAATTGAAATTAATAAAATAAAATAAAATAAAATAAAAGGTAAAATAAATAAGTTAAGTAAAATAACCTTTTTTTTCTTTCAATATGAGAAAGATCCCAATAAATACAAAGATCCTCTTTGAAATATAACAACCTCAAAAGTCAATCCCTTTTCTGTTGAAAAAAACCTTTGATCCAAATCCAATCTTCTAATTTTATAATTTTTTTTTTAAAAAAAATAACAACAATAAATGAGTATTTAACAATGAATTTTGAATGTTATAAAATAAAATAAAAACTTCTAGTTAATATAAAAGTTGTTAAATATATGAATTGAAGATGAAGATCAATTATAATTAGGGATCAATTATTGTAATAAAAAAATAAAAAAATTCTATTTTTATTTTTTGTTTTTTTTATTATTGCTTTGGTTCTTTTATTTGGTATCTCCTCATTTATAAAAAGGTTTTTGAAGAGATATTCGATCAAGTTGCAAGTTGAGTTATTGATTTGATGTAAAAGATTTCCAATTCCAGTTTTGTTGTTTTATTAGTTTTATAATTAGGTTTTTTATTAGTTTTTTAATTGTTATGAGGAATAATAAAAGGTTTTTTATTTCCAAAAATTTTGGGAAAAAAACCCCTTCGTCAAAGTTTACTCATTTAATTAATAATAGAATGATTATTGCTTGCATTCGATTCATTCATTCACATCAATTAATTCAAATGATCAGAAAGAATAGATAACAAATTCAAAAAAAAATATTAAAGGTTATTCTCAAAATTTTGGAAAGTTCAATAATTACAATTAATTCAAAAAAAAAAAAAAATGAAAATTGAAATTGAAATTGAAAATTAAAATATCAAAATGAAAAGTAAATCTTATGAATCAAAGAGTGAAAGAGTGAATGAGAATGAGAATGAAAATGGGATCAAACTCAAACTCTTTGAGTTGGCTGGTTTTTTGTTGTTGAAAGGGTTCTAATAAGTAATTTTCTTAGAACTGTTTTATTTTTGGCTATTATTTGAGGGTTAGAGAGACAAAAACTTTCAATTCCATTTCCAACAACTTCGAACAAAGAATTCTTGAGTGGAATCTTTGAAAACAATCCGTTCTTCAAGTTGTATCAAGAAATATTATAACAAAAAAAAAGAAAAGAAAATTTTGAAATAATAATAAAAAAAGAAAATTTTGAAATAAAACTTATTTTTTTCTTTTTCTTTTTATTTCTTTCATCTTTCAAAGTCAATTATATTTGTTTATATTAATATTTTTATATTTACACAAAATGTTTATTCCTCATTGGCAGGTACTTCAGGTTTTCTTGCAAGGAAATAGAAATCTGGGGTGAAGATACCTAATTGTCCACCTCTAACTAAGTCTTTGGCTGTGGTACTCAATAATTCACTAACACGTGTAGTTCCAGCTGGAGCAAGTTTAACTTTTTCAAGGGCGCTGACCATAACATGAGTGAGAGTCATTCCAACTGGGGTGTGTCTGAATCCAGTGGTTGTGTATTCTCCAGCAAGTGAAAGATACCAAGGAATTTCGTGAGGATCATGATGTCCTTTGTTGGAATCAAAGTATTCAACAATTTCAAAACCAGCTTCTTTCAAACTATCAATGACAGCTTGTTCAGGGACAATATCTGGAAGACCATTTCCGACTTCAATACCGAATTTGATTTTCTTGTGTTCACCATTCTAATAGAAAAGAAGAAAAAAAAAGAAAAAAGTTAAATTAATCAAATAAATAAGTAAAATAAATCAAATAGAAAATAGAAAATTACGTTTGGATCATAGCTTGGGGTCATACACCATTCATAACCAGTGAAAAGACCTCCAGGTTTCATGACACGGAGGATTTCTTTGAAAGTCTTAGTCTTATCAGGAGAGTGACAAGTAGATTCAATAGCATAACAAGCATCATAAGTGTTATCAGCAACTGGAATGTTCATAAAATCAGCCTAAGAATAAGAAGAAATGATTTAATTTTGAACAACTCAAGAAGAAATTAAAAAGAGAAAAGAAAGGGAAAAAAAAAAAAACACACCTTAAGGAAATCGCAAAGGTTTGAGAGTCCAGCAGTGTTGGTTTGAAGAGTTCCACGTTTAATTTGATAACCATTGTTATTTAATCCAGTAACGCTAGCTCCAGAGAAGCGTGCAATAGATCTCATTGGTCCACCAATACCACAACCAACATCCTTAATGTAAAAAAAAAGAAAGAAAAAATTAGGAATTTGAATGAAGAAAAAAGAAGAGAAAGAAAGGTTAAAAAAAAAAAAAAAAAATACCAAAACTTTCATTCCTGGTTTTAAACCTAAACGAAGAGCAAGGAAATGTTCAGAACGAGCAATTGATTCAGTGAAGCTTTCTCCTTTGAATCTTCTAGCAAAATGGAAACTTTCACCCCAACCATATTCATAAAAGTCAGTAACGAGGTCATAAAAGTTGTTAACCATGCTCATGTAGTTTTCTTTACGTTTTTCAACAGAGTCAGCACCTTCGAAAAGAGCGTCATATTCTCCAATTTCTTTTTGGACCTCTTCTCTGGTGAAAGTGGTTTCAGAGTTTTGGTGAATACCTAAAATTGAAGGAGTGGTCATCTAATTTTTTTTTTTTTTTGAATTAGAAAATTTATTACAATGTGAAAAGAATTAAATTGAATTGAAAACAAAAAAGTTTAAGAAGAAGAAAAAAAATGAAATGAATTTAAAAAAAAAAATTGAAAAGAAATTGAAGAATGTTTTTTTTGTTTTTTTTATAAATTCCAATTCCTTCTTTTTTTTTTTTTTTTTTTTTTTTTTTTTAATTTTTTTTATTTTTTAAAAAATAATTAAAAAAAAATTTAATAAAATTTAAAATTT
>Ga0209960_1002590_pt1 | contig 17627 bp, 19 predicted proteins | sample ThiBiot_500_plan_2_FD_183947 | JGI IMG/M metagenome (GOLD analysis project Ga0209960, IMG submission 183947) | Wastewater bioreactor microbial communities from Cape Town, South Africa - Thiocy_expt_500_plan (SPAdes) | ecosystem: Engineered > Bioreactor > Thiocyanate-remediating >...
TTTTTTTTTTTTTTTTTTTTTTTTCCATTCTTTATCTTCTTAAAATTTGTTGATTGTTTTCCTCTTTTTTCTTTCTTTCCTTTTATTAAATTTGTTGATTGTTTTCTATCTCCAGTAATTAAATGTCCACCAATATCAATTGGAAATGCAAATTATTCAACAACTTTGGCAGGAAATACAGCTTTAGGAAAATGTGACGATTTATATTATGGAAGTCCAACACTTTATTGTGATTTAACTGGTAATTGGAATCAAACTATAAATGGAAATCCTTGTTCAAGTATTCCTCTTTACTCCCTCTCCCTCTCTCTCTCTCTCTTTTTTTTTGACTCCTTTCTTTCAGCTCTTTTCAATCTAAAATATAATTAAACCAAAAAAAAAATAAAAAATAAAAAGAGAGACTTGGAACAGCTGAATGTAGATGTGATTTAGAATGTGGAAATTTGAGTATTGATAAATGTAAACAATGTTATTTAATGGGAGGAATGGTTCTTGGATCCAATTTAGGTGGATGTTATTGTCCTTTTGATAATTCATTTTTAACTTTAACTTCTTCAAATCAAAACTCATCTTCATCAATTTGTCAAAATCCACTTCCAAAATGTTTAACATGTTTTGCTTGTGATTCAAGTTGTTTAAATTGTTTTGGTTCAAGTCAAGGACAATGTACTTCTTGTTCTCCTAACTCTGATCTTGTTACTTTATCGAATTCTGATGGTTTGCTTTTTTTTTTTCTCTTCTTCTTTTTATTAATCCATGACAAATAAAAAAATAGGAAGTCTGAAAACAGGAGAGTGTAAAAATAAATGTGCTGAAGGACAATCAAGAAATTCAAATGGAAATTGTGAATCACCAGATTGTTCGTCATTAAATGATTGCTCAGGTCACGGAAATTGTTTATTCACAGAGTTGAGTTTAAATTCATTCCCAACATCTTATTGTGATTGTGATGAAAGATATGAAGGAAATGATTGTTCTCAATTATCAAATTGTGGATGTATTAATGGATATTGTATCTTAAATCCTTTTGATAATCTTGAATGCAAATGTAATTCTGGTTGGAATGGAACAGATTGTAATAATCCAATATTTGATTTTTCACCAAAAACAGATTCAATTCTTGGTGGATCTCCAATTGAAATTATTATTCCTTCTGGAATTACAGTTTCTCAAGAAAATTTAAAATGTTCATTTGGAGAAATTCAAGTATCATCAATTTTCAATTCAAATAATGGAAAATATTATTGTAAATCATCACCATATCATACTTCAGATATTTATTTGGATTTCAAGATTTCAATTGTTGATTATCAAAATGGAGAATACTTTAAAATAGGATCATTTTATTATTCAAAATCAAACCAACTTATTCCAAATAGTGTTGAAACATTAAGTGATTATATTTTCACAATTGGACAACCAAAATTAATTTCATGGAATTCAACTCAATTTGGATCTGGAGATACAATTACAATTAAATTATATAAATGGGATTGGAATTATTTAAATGTTGGTGATTTTTCCATTCAACCAGAATTAATTGTTGTTAATGAAAATGTTACTTTTGGATCAAATAATGGAAATATGAATATTACATTAAATGTGGATAACTTTGTATGGAGCTCATCACTTCATATATTATCAATTGATACAACTTATAAATCAATTAATAAATTTATTTTACCAATTCAAGATGGATTTGATTATGATTCAACTTGTCAAAATTTTGTGTCAACAGATAAAATATTAGTTCAACCAGCAATTAGTTGTCCAAGTTTACCACCAACAGTGAATCCACAATTTAGTACAGATCCAAATTGTAATAGGAATACACCATTTAGTTGTTTTTTATACACATTAACTCAAGAATGTGCATTTTTCGTACCAGTTGCACAATTGAATACTCAAGTTAAATGTTGTTATTTGAATATTGGATATAATTCATTTTTGATCAGTAAATATGTTGAGAATTCAGGATTGAGAAATGATAGAAGTTTCCCATCTATCAAGAATTTTATTGGAGATATTTTACCAAGAGTTATTTGTTGTGTTAAATCAAGTAATCCAAGATCATATTGTGATTTATTTCAAAAAACAAGAAAAGTAAATAATAATAATAGTAACTTCAAGAAATCAACTTTACCCCCTTCAACACCTTCAACTTTAACATCAAAAGTTGGAATTTGTTATGGAGATCCACATTTTTTGACATTTGATGAACAAGTTTGGAGATTTAATGGAAAAGGAGAATTCATTCTTTTAGAACAAATTAATAATCTTGATGAAAATATTGTTGAATCAAATGGATTAACAATTCAAGGAAGATTTTCACAATTATCAACAAAATTAGTGACAATATTATCAGCAATATCAATTAAAGATGGAAATTCAAGAATTTCAATTTATTTAAATCAATTTGGAAATATGAATGTATTTTTAAAAGATTCACAAACACCACAAATAATTTCAATTGGAAATTCATTTATTTCGCAAGATGGAATATTAATATCAAGAATTGAAGATTCAAAATATCAAATTTTATTACCTTCTTCTAGTGTTTCATTAATAATTATATCAAGATTTTCAATGTTAAATTTAATTGTGATACTTCCAAATTCATTGAAATCCAAAACAAGAGGATTATTAGGAAATTGGAATGGAAATAAAAATGATGATTTTCTTTTAAGAAATGGAAATGGAAATGGAAATATTATTCCAATAACATCTGATTTTGAAACACTTCATTCAGATTTTGGATTGGAATATATGATTAATGAAAATGAATCCTTATTTATTTATTCAAATGGAACCAATTTTAATTCATTTAATGATATTTCATTTATTCCAAAATTTGAAATTGAATTTGGAAGTATTGAATTTGAGAATCAAGCAAGATCAGGATGTATTGGATCCAATATTGATTTGGATGCATGTTTATTTGATGTTTCACAAACTCAAAATATTTTGGCATCTCAATTATCTTTAGAAATTGGAAATATTTATGATAATTTAAAATCAGATTTGAATTCACCACCTCAATTTATTGATTTAATGGATAATTATGTTGTTAAATTAACAGAACAAGTTAGTATTAAATTTTCAATATATGATGAAGATGGAGATAATGTGATTGTTAATTCAAATACAAGTTTATTAGGAACATTAAATTCAGAGCAACCAACAATATCATTTGATTTTAGTATTTCAGAACAAATGTATTTATCAAATTCAATTCCAGATTTAGAATTAATTGCAACAGATTCAAATGGTCTTTCATCTTCAACTCTTGTTTCTTTTACTCTTGGCCATTTTGGGTGAGTTTCTTTCTGTTTCCTTTTCCTTTTTCTTCTTTTTTTCCATTTCTTTTTTCTTTTTCATAAATAAAGTAAATCAAATAATAGATGTGAATCAATTGAAGGATTAAAAAATGAAGCAATTTTAGAATTGAAATCTTATTGTGTATCAGAATGTAATGATCAATGTAAAGAAGTAATTGAAAAATATCAAGAAATGGAATGTTTTGAAGAATTGAAGGATTCAATTGGAGATTTGTTGATCAATTCTCAAAAATCATGTTGTGAATCAAATCAATTAACATGTGAATCATCACCCTCAAACCTTAGTGGAGGTGCTATTGCTGGAATTGTTATTGGATCTATTGTTGGAGCTCTCTTAATTATTGGATTAATTGTCTTTATTGTAATGAAGAACAAATCAAAGAACCATCAACATGAAAAAATTAAATCTAGCTCACAATTACAAATGAAAGATATTGAATAAAGATCACCATAGAAAAAAAAAAATTGAATTTGAATTTGAATTCCAATTAGAAATAAAATAAAAAACTATAAAATTTGTGAATCAAATTTTTAAATTTGAATAGAATCCTAAAAGAAAGAAGATGTTAAGAACCACAGTCTTGCTATCATTTGATTCAAGAAGATCTCATAAGCTTATGGTTAGTTAATATCTAATCAGTCAACTCCAAAAAAGAAGAAAAAGGAACACTTTTCCACCTTTTTCATAATTTTAATTTGAAAAAAAGGAGTCAAAGTGAACGATTTAGAAAAAAAAAAAAAAGACTCCTTCAAAACAAACTCCTTTCAATTCTACAAACTCTTAACAATACATTATTATTCCAATTCACAGTAATAATAATAATTAATAATTTCATAAAGATGTCAGAAGAAGAAGATGATGAAAAGTTAGTGATATCTAGGTTCATTATTGGAGGACTTTACTATGCGTTTTCCTTGGTTGTTCTGTTTTTATTAGTACCTATTATATGCCAGAAGAATAAGATCTGGCAACAAATGTTCTACTACTTTGTATTCTTTGGTGTGTTAAGTAAGATTTATTGAATTTTGAAGATTATTGAATTTTTGAAAATTTATTTTATTTTTTGAAAATTATTTTTATTTTTGTTTCACTGTGAAATTTTTAATTTTTTTATATTTTTTTTAAAAAAAATACAATAGTCAAAGGTGCCTCGTTTACACTTCAAGCATTAATTGTGGAAGATGTTGTTGAGATATCAAATAGCCTCAATGTGTTTGTGAATACATATCCATCATTTTTATTTTTTTCAGCCTACTTTGTGTTATTATTTTTATGGTAATTTTATTATTATTATTTTTTATTGAGACATCAAAATACAAAATATAAACAAACAAATAATCAAACAAACAAACAACCAAAAAGAAATTATATCAAAGTTATAAATTATAAACTTTGAAAAAAAAATATAGGATTGAAATTTATAACTTCACATCAGAAAATTCAAGTGTTGGAATCAGAGAATTTCGTAATTTGTATATTATTATCAATGTTGGAATGCATCTAGTCTTTTGGATTTTATTTGCCATTGATTTTTCAGTTGTAAAATTTAATTTTATATTATTTATTATTTAATATTATTTCAAAAAAATAAAAATAAAACTTGTTCTTAACCCCAAATTTGTAGAATCATGACTCTGGCTCTGAAATGCCAAGTTATGATACCAAAATTCAACAAGCTGTGATTGGATTTGCAGCAGGAATCTATTTAGTATTATCAGTTTCATACGCATTTTACAGTCTAAAGTTCTATAATACTTATCAAAAGACGAAAGGTATGGGCAAATATGCGAATGGACAACGTGCCATTTCAAAGGTAAATTTATAAGTTTCTAACCTTGAATTCAAATTAATCCAAACGAACATCCATAAAAAAAATATTTAGCTTTTATTTATTTCGTTACTGTTCTCTATTTTCTTTTTAGTTCGCTTTGCAATTGTTATTGTTGGAATTTTGACAAATGTAAGTGCAAAAGTTTGGTGGTTTGATCCTATTTATTATGCTACACTTGAACTTGGAGCTCTTATTGCAATGTTTTTTGTCTTTAGAGCTCAACCAAAATTTTCAAAAACAACTAATTCTGTTCGGACAAGTGAGAGAGCTTCTTTAATTTCGAAAGAACAATTAGGTTGGTATTCAAAAGGAGTTTCTGATTCTGGCACTAATTAGTTAACATTGTATGAAAATTGAAAAAAAAAAAAAAAAAAAAAAAAGTTGTAAAAACAGTTCTGAATTATAAATGAATTTTTTTAAAAAAAACATTTTCTATTTTCAATTTTATTATTTTTATTGATTTATTTCTTTTTTTCTTTTTTTAAACAACTTTATTATTATTTAAGTTTTGAGATTGGCTATCTGGAAAGTATCTCATCGACTTAAATGAAGGAATCGCTTGAATGCTATACCTGAAGAAATGTCTTGTTCCTAATTTGAGAACTTCTTGACAAAGGTTCACCACATAAATTCTCAAGTGCACCATTTCCGTGAGCAAAAAAGGAATGAGAAAGCCAAATGGATTTCCTCTGCAACGGATTACCAATCCCTTTTTATTGGGGAATTACTAGAAAAACAAAATATTGATGATTTAGTGAAAGAGAAAATCATGGCAAAAATAAATAAATAAATAAATGAAATAAACCGAATTTTTATCAAAGACTGAAGAGCTGGATGTTCCATTTCATTTCATTAAAACAAAGGAGGATACTCTTTTCATCTCTCAAGGCGATGAAAAACTCAAGATTTTGAGAGAATTAGAATTTGATGCATTTGTTGAGATTGAAAGGGCTCGGCTAATAAAAAAGCAGTGGACTGAATTTCTTGCAATAATCCAATTGATCAAATATGATTCTGATGCTTTAACTCACAAAAGACAAAAGAATGGTTACAATTATTTTTAAAAGAAGACGAAGGCGAAGAGAATCGAGCAAGTTTTAGAAGAGGATTGTACAAACTTGAGAATGTGACTCCATATATTCATGTTTTTGTGCACCATGCTTGGGAATCAGTTGACCAAACGAGGCCAAATTTGAAATTTTTACTCCAGATATCACTCAACGAAATTTCCTTCAGAGTATCCGAAACATGGCAAACACTCTTAAGAATTAAATACTAGCATTGCAAGATTATTAAGAGATCCACATATTTTAAACACATTGGTGTAGATCGAAGAAGTCAACATGGAATCATTCGAGATGAGTGCGATGCTACTAATCCAATAATCAATCTCCATCCTTCAACTCTAATTTATTGTAATTTATTGTAATTTATTTTAATTATTTTTTTTTTTAAAAAAATACCTATGGCTGTATTTAATACACCTTTGATATTTACGGTCGACACTCTTTTCTTTGTAGCTCAAGTGATAAAATTATTCGAAAATGTCAACCAAGAAACGAAGTCCAGAAGATGCTCAAGAGAAGCTGAGAGAAATAAATATCACCAACAACAAAAGCTTTTGGAGTGAATGACTATCACATGAGGCGCATGATAGGGAGAAAGTGTCACAACGACAAAACCTTAGAACTCATATTTCTTGAGAAGCTAGCTTGCGTTGTAACTAAATTTTTAGTTGGAATTGGTGCACCCTTTCGCCATTTTTTTTTTTTTTTTCCTTGAAAAAATGGCGGGAAAAAGAAGAAGAAGAAAAAAAAAAAACATGGCGAGTTTATTTTTGAATTTTTCATTTTTGTGAATTTTTATAATTGATTCAATAAGTCAAAACTTGAACTTTGAAAGACTTCGATATATAATAACTCTTATTCATAACTCTGAGTGAATTTTATTTTATTAAACCAATTCTTGATAGTTTTCTCAATATTGTTTCATGTTCTTTCTCATTTTTTCAATTTTTTTTTGTTTTTGTTTTTTAATTTTTTTTTTTTTTTTTCCCTGAATTTTTAAAAAGAAAAGAAATAAATAAACAGTTAATATTTGTGATTTCCAAAATGTTGAATTTTGAATGATTTTAGTGATCTCTAATGAATTTCAAATTTGATTTTCAATGTGATGTTGTATTTTGTACTAGAAATAAATGTTTTTTATTTTTAGTTTAGGTTGTAAAACCAATGGAATAATTGGTTCACATATCCGATTTCAATTGACAATTACTTGATTAATTTTTTTTTTTCCTTCTTTTGTTAATCTAGGACAAAATAAAGATCTATGGAAAGGGAGGGAAGTATTGTAAGGCTGGCCATCAAGAAATTGGAAGAGATTCAAGAACAAAATTGTATTCAAAGACAACCAGTTCAAAAACCTTCATTAAGGAGGAGGTTTAATTCACTCAATCAATCATTTGAAAATAGAAAGGAAGATGTAACGAATCCCCCTCAAAGTCCCTCCCTAATAGAAGAGAAGAGAGATGAAGAAGTAAATAAAAATGAAGAAAATTCTCAACTTGTTGAAAGAATAGAAGAAAGTCAACTTGAAGAGAAAGTTGAGAATGAAGAAATAAGAAAGGAAGAGGAATTAAAAGAAGAACATTCAACTGATATTTCTCAAATAGACTCTCATCCCCAGAGGGAGCAGTCTGAAATTAAACTAGATGATGAAACACTGTGTAAAAATGAAAATGAAAACCAAAATGTAAATATAGATGTAGATATGGATTTAAATAGAACTGTAAATATAAATACTAACGAAAATGAAAACGAAAATGAACAACAAAATATTGAAGTTACCAATGAAGTTGGAATCGAAGAGGACCCTACCAATGAAGTTAGTGATGACAATAATATTTTCTTAAAAGAAGAAATAAATCAAGAGAAATCTCAACAAAAATGGAGTACTTGGAGAAGAAGATTAAGGAAAAGTGTTGAGAAATTAAGTGAAATTCAGTTTTCACCTCCAGTAATAGAATCAGAGAAATCTACTGAATTTCAAATTGAAGATAGATCAACAATGATTGAAACTCCAACTATTGAAATACCTTCTTTCTCAGAAAGAGAACCTCAAAATGAGAAAGTAACTTCAATTCCAATCAACAAATCTGAAAATGAGGAAATAATTACTGAAGAGAAGACAAAAGAATTATCTGAAGAGAATAAGTCATTGGAGGAACAATTTCCAGTAATTCCAAGAACAAAAAATAATAATCCTTCTCCTTTAAGCGAATTTGATTCATCCCTTGAAAACGAAACAGCATATCAAGCTCTAAAACGTGCAACCCGAGTTTTTGAAAAGGTTAATTTTAATTGTTTTTTTTAATTAATAATTTTGTTTGATTGTTTTTTATTATTATTTTATTTTAGGTTACTGGCTTGAAAATTGTCGGAGAAGAACAACTTATGGAAATGCATGAAAGGGCAACTCGCCACTTTGATAGTTATGTATTGATTGATAATGAGAATAGCTCCTCATCAGATGAGGAAATAGAAGGTGGAATAGAAGAAGATATTGAAAATCAAAGAATAGTTGAACAAAATGAAAACAAAAAAGAAGGAATGAATGAAGAAGAAGGAGAATTTGTTATTATTAAAGAAAATCTTGAAAAGGAAAATCAAGAAGATGACAATCAGAATATAAAATATAATGAGAAGAATCAAGATTTTCTTAATATTCCAAATGAGGTTTGATATCATTTTCTTGAAACAAAAGAAATACATAAATCATAAATTCCATTGTAAAATCAAAAAAAAAAAAAAAAAGTTCTTCAAAGAAAGAACAAGCAGAAGTTCATCTTCTTCAACATCATCACAATTAGAAAACCTTGATTTTGTGAAGACATCTTTTGTAAAATCTCCTTCAATTCATTTACTTTCAAATTTAAATGAAGCATTTATTCAATGTGAGGAATTTCAAGATATGAAACCTCATGCAAGGTAATTTATTTATTATTAATTTTATTTTATTCTATTGATTTATTTTTTCAAAATTTAAAAATAAAATAAAATATAAAAAGAATGAGAAGAACTTCATATGCTCCAGGAAGATTTGTCCTTCAAAAATCTCAAGATGATTCATCATCTTTCATTTCCTCTTCCTCTTCAAATGTTTCTATATCTTCAACATTCTCAATTTTTTCAAACAATTCTTCAAAGTGGTTTGACATCAAACCCTCAAAAAAACATATTTCCTTTGATAGTTCAATTTTACAAGATTATACTGTTAATTCATTAGAAAGTGTGATGAGTATACCTGAAATTGGTGGACAATTTGTTTCATTTTGCCATGTTCCATTTAATTTTTTTCATTCTTTCTTTCTTTCTTTCTTTCTTTCTTTTTTTTTTTTTTTGAAACACAATAATAACATTTTTTTTTTTGTCTATCTAGGAAAATCAATATTACAATAATATTTCATTTTGGTTACATGTTGAACAATTTCGTTTTACTTATACTCAAAATCCAACACCTACAGTAAGTATACCTCATATAAAAAGTATCTTTCATCGTTACTTGGATGAAAAAGCAGTTGCACCACTTGATATCCCTTTATCTGTGATTAATAATGTGGAAAAAAATATGAATTCGAATTCAACTAATTCATTACTTGATTTATTCGATCAAGCTCAAGTTAGTTTCTTTTATTGGAATTAAAAATTACATTAAATTACATTAAATTAAATTCACTTAAATTCATTTAAATTCTATAGGATATTATTCAAACTCGTTTGGAAGTCGATGTTCTCCCTTTATTTTTGAAAACAAGGAATGGTCGAACATATGTTCAACTCTTCAATAAAGGAAAAGCAAAGTTTGAAAGAAAAAAGAAAGTTCAAGATTTTTTACTCAAGAAGAGCGCCTCTGAACAATTCTTTAAAGAAACTGGACAACTTATAAATCAAAATGATCTCAATTCCCCCACTTCAAATCCAGAGTTAGACTTTTCATTTAGTGGTTATAGGAGAGATGCAAGCTTTTCAAGTGTAACAAGTACATCTAGTTTTAGTTTGAGTGGGATGAGTGATTTTAGTAGTTCAAGTGAATCAACTGTTCCAACTAACTTTAGACAATCTGCTTCGTTAATGAGTTTCCCTCAATATTCTGATTCAATTTCAAGTGAAAGTCCAAGATCTCATGTTCCTTCAAAAAGTATTTTTTAATTCTTTTCTTCTTTTTTCTTTTTCATTTTTCTTTCTCTTTTATTTTTTTTTTTAAAAAAATTTTTTTTGAAAGGTTCTGGAGGACCTGAAAGCCCAAATTTATTTGTAAGACAACTTTCTAGACTCACAATGTCTTCACCCACCTCACCTTCAAAGCAAAATAATAATATTGAAATAGAGTAATTCACTTTCTTTTCTTTCTTTTTCTTTTTTCTTTTTTCTTCTTTCCTATTTTTTTTTTTTTTTTTTTTTTTATATTTTTTTATTTAAAAAAATTTCAACCTCATAAAATTAAAAATTAAAAGAGCTCTCACTCATTTTAAAAAATGGCAAAGCGAACATCCAATATCAACAGATTTAGATTATTCTGGTTTAACAGAAGATGAAAAAGTTTGTGAAAATTTGCAATCAATATTAGGTCCCTTAAAATCAAAAAAACGAGATGCAACGCTTAAAGATTTTTATTCCAATTATGATGAAGTTGAAGATTTAAGAAATTATATCCTTCAAAAATTTTTGGTAAAGCTTATTTTCATTTTATTTTATTGTTTTAAAATTTTTTTAAAAAAAATAATTTTTTTTTTTTTTTGAAAAAAAGAACAAAGAAATACCACCAGAAATTAAGGAAGATTTATTAGAAAAGGAAGAAAAGGATGACTTATTGGAAAAGGAAGAGGAACCCGCTTATCATTCAACCATATCTGATACTCTTAAAATTAAATTTTTATCAACCGATTGTTTATCAACCTTTAAAGAAGTTTCCGAAATCCAAAAAATTTATGTTCAGCTATCAATTTATCATGGAAATAAGATTCTTGAAAATAAAAGAAAATTTCAAACTCAAAGTATCTCACTTGGAGAAGGATTTCGTGCCCGTTGGGAGAGTGAACTTATTGATACTCAAATGAAATATTCTGATTTCTCAAGAGAATCAAGATTTGGTTTATTTTCCTTTTTTTTTTTTAAATTTTCTTTTTTTTTTTTATTTTTCTTTTTATTTATTTTTCTATTCCTTTTTCTAATTTCCTTCTTCTTAGCTTTCATCTTGTATGCAAAAACAAGAGAAGAAGAACCACGTCCAATTGCTTGGGTCAATTGTCAATTCTCCGATTTTAAAGATAAATGTTTAAATGGAATCGAACATTTAAAAATGTGGCCATATCAAAACATTTCAAATTTTGGATTATTTGTTGGAGCATCTTCACAAAACCGAGAAATTGATGCTATTGAACTTTCATTTTGGTTTTTTATTTTATTTTATTTTATTTTATTTTATTTTATTTTATTTTATTTTATTTATTTATTTATTTATTTATTTATTTATTTTCCATCAAAAAACAAAAAAATATATTAGTGTATATCCCTCATTAAATAAACATGTATTATTTGGTACTCCACAAATAAAAAGTCGAACATCAATGAGTCAAAGATGGAGAAAAGCAAAAATTGAAAAATTCATTTCTCAAGAAGGATCGTTTTTAGTTGTAAATTCCCCACTTTTAAGAAGAGGAGAAACATTTGAGAACTTTCAATTTATGGATTTACCTTTTTATTTACTCGCAATTCCTTGGCATCAACGAGAACTTGTTGAGATTTTACATGAAAATTTGAAAAAAATGCCACTTCCACCTGGGCATACAGATATTGCACTTCGATTATTAAGGTTTTTTTTTTTTCTTTTTCTTTTTTTCTGGTTCTTCAGGTTAAATTAAATAAACATATTTCCTTTTAGTTTCCAATTTTCTGATCGAGCTGTTAGAGATTATGCAATTTCATATTTAGAAAAAATTAATGATGTAGAGTTCCTTGTTTATCTTATTCAATTCGTCCAAGCTTTAAAATTTGAACCTTATCTAAAATCTTCTTTAATGGAACTCCTCATATCACGTTCAATTCGAAGTTCATTGATTGGAAACAAAGTATAATTTAATTTTTTTTCCTTTTCCTTTTCCTTTTTTGAAAATAAATGATAATAAATAAATAAAATAACTGCTAAAGTTATTTTGGCTTGTAAGAGCTGAGATAAATATTCCACATCAACCATGGTATCAAGAAAGATATATTATATTATTAGAGCTTTTCCTTCGATTAACAGCTACTGCACCTATTGAATTTATCAGACAAGTTGAGTTTACAAGAGAACTACAAAAAATCTGTATTTCTTATTATTATTAAAAAAAAAACATATTTATTGAATTCCAAAAAAAAAAAAAAAAAAATCAAATAAATAAAAATAGCAACTTTGATGCAAAAATCTCAAATAACTTCGAAATCAAATAATACTTTTCAACTTTTATTAACAAAAGTCAGATTTCCACCCTCATTTGGTCTACCATTGCAAACAAATAATCATTTTATTCAACTCCTCCCAGAAAGATCGAAACTTTTTGACTCCAAAAAAAAACCAATGCTAGTAATTCTTTTTTCTTCTTTTTCCTATTATTTATTTCTTCTTATTTCAAAAAATAAATAAATAAATAAAAAGCTTGTATTCCAAAGTTCAAATCCATTTGATAAATTTTATCAAGTAATTTTCAAATCAGGAGATGATTTAAGACAAGATATGGTGATCTTGAAACTTATAGAATTGATGAGAAGATTATTTGAGCTTCAAGGAATCGATTTATGTTTATTAACTTATGATTGTATCTCAACTGGCTCAGAAGGAAACGGACAAGGTTACATTCAAGTTGTTGAAGGTGACCAATTTTTTTTTTTCAATGAATAGATCTTATTATTTTGAAATATTAACTAAAATCAATAAAAGATGCTTTCACTTTATCTCAAATTCAAATCGAAAGTGGGGGAACTACAGCAGTTTTTCAACAAGATACATTTCGTCAATTTCTTCAAAAGCATAATCCAGACCCCAAAGATCTCCAAAAAGCAATTTTAAACTTCACTGTCTCTTGTGCTGGATATTGTGTGATAACTTATGTTTTAGGAGTACAAATTTTTTCCTTTTCCTTTTTTTCTGTTTCTTTTACTCTCATTTTAAATTTTTTATTTATTTATTTTTGATATAGGTTACAGATAGACATAATGACAATATTATGTTAACAAAAAATGGACAATTATTTCATATTGATTTTGGTCACTTCTTAGGAAATGTCAAAAAGAAATTTGGAATCAAAAGAGAACGGACACCATTTATTTTAACTTCAGATTTTGTCGCTGCAATGGAAGGTGAGGATGGATCTAATTTTGAAAAGTTCATAGATCTTTCAACAAAAGCCTTTGTAATTGTGAGACAAAATGCAAATCTTATTTTAAACTTGTTATCTTTGGTAATTTTTTTTATAACTCATTTTTTTTTTTCTTTTTGTAATTACATTCAAGATTTAATGTTTTTTCTTTTTTTTTTTTTCTATCATTTTTATAGTTGATTCATTCTCAACTTCCAGAGTTAAGAGTTGAAAGTGATCTTGATTATATAAAAACTTCTTTGTTTCTTGATCGGACTGAACCTGAAGCAGTTGAATGTTTTCGTGAATTAATAGCAGAATGTTTAAGAGGTGAATGGTCCACTCAAATTAATTGGTACATTCATAACTTAAAACATCATTAAAATCTGTAAAATTGTAACAATAAAAGTTAAAAAAATATTGAAGTATAAAGTATTAACTGATTGATGTTTTTTTAAAAAAGTGTTGAATCGAAAATGTTTTATTTTTTTAAAAAAAATTTTGGAAGATGAATCATGAACTCGGCGCAACAACATCTCTTTTTGATGCATGCAGAGATGGGGACATTGAAACTGTGAAACTATTATTAAATGATGAGAGCATTGATGTTAATAAAGAAAAGAGAAATGGTTGGACACCTTTTTTTATTGCCTGTAGAAGAGGACGTATTGAAATAGTGAAGTTATTATTAAATGACGAGAGGGTGGAGGTAAATAAGGCAAATGAAGAGGGTGAAACACCTTTTTATGCTGCATGTGAAAGAGGAAAGTTCGAAGTGGTCAAGCTGTTATCAAATAATGAAAGAATTGATGTCAATGAAGAGAAGGAAAATGGTGATACAGCTTTTTATACTGCTTGTGAAAATGGAAAAACTGAAATTGTAGAGCTGCTATTAAAGAATGAGAGAGTTAATGTAAATCAAGAAGATGGTTGGACACCTTTTTTGATTGCTTGTGAAAATGGACACATTGAAGTTGTAAAATTATTATTAAGTGATGAAAGAGTTGATATCAATCAAATAGATAGTGAATATCGTGCAACAGCTTTTTGGATTGCTTGTGAGAATGGAGATTTTAAAATTGTGAAATTATTGTTAAATAATGAAAGAATTGATATCAATAAAGCAGATGATGAAGGTAAAACACCTTTGCAAAACATTTGTTATCAAGAAGGACGTATTAAAATTGTGAGATTATTATTAGATGATAAAAGAGTTGATATCAATAAAGGAGATAGGGATGGTAGAACACCTTTGCATATCGCTTGTCAATTTGAACAAATTAAAATCGTGAAATTATTATTAAATGATAAGAGAATTAATATAAATCCAACAAATAAATTTCTTGAAACACCATTTTATCTTGCTTGTGAGAATGGAAATTTGGAAATTATGGAATATATTAGCAAATGAAAAAGAAATTAATTTGAATGCAAAAAGTAAGCGTGGAAAAACTCCAATTGTTCTCGCAAGAGAAAGAAGAGATAAAAAAATTATTAGTTTATTGGAATCATTTCAAATGGACTCAAATCAAGCAAGATTCAATCTGAGAAAGCGACTTGGACTAGCTGGTAAGGATTTAATTGATTATCTTCTCTCTCTCTTCGCATGAACTAATTCTTTCTATTATTATTATTTTTATGTTAAAGGTAGTGATGCAATTTCTATATTTGCACTTATAGTTCTTCTTTCTGATCGCTACTTAAATTTCAAAAGTAATTAAGAACTTCAATTTTGAGCATTAAAATTTTGTACGTGGAAGTAAAAATCAAGATGAAATGAATTATTTTTCAAAATTAATCCAACAAAAAGAATAATCAAATCAAGGAAATTATATTGAGTTCAACTCATCGAATTGAAATGAAGTTGGATTCTAAATCAAATTTTTTGCCAGATATCAGTTAATTTTGATTTTATCATTCAGTTTAATTCTTAAAGCTCTTCAAGTTATATTGCATCTTTGTCAAAAACCTCGTACTTTTTTTGATCTTGAAAAGTTGTTAACAACTAAAACGAACAACAGAATGAATCAATTTGAGTATTTGAGTTTCTATTGATTTGATGCTCTTTGAAATGTGTGGTTTGAGTTTGTCACAATTATGGTATTATAATTAATCCATCAAAAATCCTATTCATCTACTTCTCTTTGTCTTATTTTTTATTTTTGAAGAATATCTATTAGACTTTCTGAAGTTTGTTAATGTTCATCGTTTTGTTGTTCTTCCATCAGAACCAAAGGTTTCAGGATCAAAAAAATAAAAAATAAATTAAAAATGAAATCAATCGAAAAAAAAGAACAATTTTTTTTTTTGAAAAACGAACTTTCGGACTTATTAATCTCATCATTTCATAATCATTTTTTCCTAAATTTTTTTTTTATCTCACTTGATTCAATCAAAAGGCTTTGGGACTGGACTGAATAGATGAGAAGAGAGAAGAGAGAATACAATCACATCAAAACGATTAACATAAAAAAAAATTCAGAAAGTCTAATAGATATTCTTCAAAATAAAAAATAATTATGCGATGAAACATTTGGATTTACTAGTATGATTGCAAGATTAGAGAAAATCCTATATTAGATTAAATAGGATTTTTGATTGATGGATTAATATCATAATTGTGATTGAATGGAACATAACGTAGAACTCAAAGAGAAGAGAGAGGGAGAGAGAGGAGGAAATTTATTATTGAACACTGTTTTTTGGATTAAATATTGTGATGGATTTAATGATAAAATATTGATGAGTTTGAAATGATTGTTGTTTGCATAATTTATAAAATAATGAGCGATAAAACTGATTTTGATTATAGTTTGATGCGCAAGTTTGAATATTCACATTATCTGTTTTGAATTTGAAATATTTTAAAATTTCAAAATTCTTTGATTTATTGAAGGAATTGATCAATTTTGAATAATAATAATTGAATTGAATTCATATTCATAATTAAAAATTACAATATGCAATGTTTATATTTTATTAAAAACTCAATAAATTCAATAGTTATCAAAGGAATCAAAGGAAAGGAATTAAAAAGAAATGGAACCCCCTCTACCTGAACCAACACCCACTTATCTTCCAGCTTATGGTACTTCAAGGTACATTATTGGATCACTTTATATCGTCTTAGCCATCATCGATTTGATTCTATTGATTCCACTCTTCAAGCAAAAAAAGAAAGCTTGGCAGAAATTATTCTATCTTTTAGTTTTATTTGGAGCTCTCAGTATTGTTTTATTTTAGTTTTGAAATATTTGAATATTTGATTTTTTTTTCAAAAAACAACAACTAATTCTCTATATAATAATTTCATATAGTTCGTTCCTTATCATTTATCCTTCAACCATTGATTTTATCAGATGAAATTGATATTAGTAATTCAATAAATGTATTTTTGAATACATACCCATCATTGATTTTCTTCTCTGCATATTTTGTGATTCTTTTTCTCTGGTAATTTTCTTTTTTTTTTCATTATTATGATTAATCTCTAATGTATTTATTAGGATTGAAATTTATCATTTTACAACCACTGAAAAAAAATCTGTTGCAATTCGTGAATCCAAGCCTGTATATATTGTGATTAATACTGCTATGCATGTTATTTTTTGGGTATTATTCACTGTGGATACATGTTTATATGTATTTTTTTTTTTTTCTTTGTAAAAGAAATTTTTTTGTAATTTTTTTCAAACAAAAGAAAAAACAAAAAAAACAAATGAATTAATGATTAGGGAAAAGAACCAAATGATCCTGGTGCTCCTACTTATGTAACACCCAGTCAAATTGCCCTCATAGCTTTCACAAGTTTTGTTTACCTGGCTCTTACAATTTCTTATGCAATTTATGGATTCAAATTTTATTCTACATTTTCAATAATCAGACACTCAGCTGTTTTTAAACATTTACAAACTCAAGGAGTTTCAAGAGTATTCTTCATTTCTTTCTTTCTTTCTTTCTTTCTTTCTTTCTTTCTTTCTTTCTTTCTTTCTTTCTTTCTTTCTTTCTTTCTTTCTTTCTTTCTTTCTTTCTTTCTTTCTTTCTTTCTTTCTTTCTTTCTTTCTT
>Ga0209960_1002593_pt1 | contig 17613 bp, 10 predicted proteins | sample ThiBiot_500_plan_2_FD_183947 | JGI IMG/M metagenome (GOLD analysis project Ga0209960, IMG submission 183947) | Wastewater bioreactor microbial communities from Cape Town, South Africa - Thiocy_expt_500_plan (SPAdes) | ecosystem: Engineered > Bioreactor > Thiocyanate-remediating >...
AGCCTAACAACAATATCCCATCGATTATTACGTGCTGCATGCCATAAAACAGTTTGACCTGGATAACTATCAGGACAAATAAAAGATAATTTTGTTGGTAGCCGCGTCAACAACAACTGCACCAGATTTAATTGCTCCATATGAGCCGCACACCAAACAAGCAGTCCATTGAGAAAAAATGACTCTAACCACTCAGGATCCTGAGGATTGGCAGGACCGATAATCCCCGCTAATGTCTTAATAATTTTATGAAGATTGGCAACAGAATACTCCGCGCAGCACTGACTACCAGGAGTATAATGATACGCATTATTTTCAATAGTCAAAAACCAGGATACTAACGACCACTGTTTCTGTCCGATTGCGTACCAAAATAAGGGAAGGTTGCTGTCAACATAGCTTACTAAATCCAGTGGATAATAAATTAACATCTCTGTTTGCCCAGAATGACTTTCATCAAGTCTTATACCCACCTCTTTCTTTTTATTTTTGGATTCTTTACTCTCCTGGATATGCTGAGAAAACAGGTGAAATATTTTAATATTATCAGGTGCATTGACCGCAACAAACCACGCATGCGCATCAAGTTTCGTGCCCTCTGCTAATAATTGCTTGATGGCGATTAAATCACCCGCACGGATTGCTTTATAAAATTTATTACTCATAACACTCCTGAAAACAGTATTTTGTCAAATACATTTCACCGCAACGTTGAATCAATTCATTATTAATTACAGAGATTTACCAGGTAATAGATTATCCGTGCTGAGATGTCCATGTATTTATGGTCGGAAAGCTATAGTATACACCGCCAGCCCCAAATGCTCAATTAAAAACCACATAGCGCAACATTTGCAGGGTTGTTGCATGTGCTTGACCAATTAATATACAAATTAGCACGCGTATGCTATAATGCGGTCCTTATGGTTAAGAGGAATAGCTATGAAGACTTTTATATTCATATACAATGTAGTTGCAATAAAAGCTAATTTATATGAAGTAAACTTCCCACAAAATTCAAAATTTATATTGATTGGAAGTGATTACTGCATTAGGAAATTATCTGAAAAAAATAAGAGCTTTTTCAATCAAATACATCGTATAGAACGTAATTTTCATCAGGCAGATGTAGAAGCCGTCGAGCAAATTCTTCTGACTTATTTACAAGAAAATCAGCCAGAAAATATCATACTATTAAGCAACGAGGACAGCACGCAAATTACCTGTGCGCTACTACGAGAAAAATATGGATTGCCGGGTAATCAAACAAAAAAAATTTTACCCTACGTTAATAAAAAAATCTCGAAAGAAAAACTCACCTCAGAGCTCACTGTACCCCGACACCAGTTATTTAATAAAAGCGCCTATACTAATAACCGGCGCGAATACTGCAGACAATTGGCTCACGAATTAAAATTTCCAATGTTTATAAAACCGATTGATTTAGTCAGTAGTATTGAAACTTATTTTATTCCCGATGAACAATCGCTCGAGTTAGTGCTTATGCAAATCATCCATAAACCTTATGAATATGAAATAGATGAATTCATCCAAGGGGATTTATATCATTGCGATCTCGTTCTTGCAGAAGAAAATACAGTTTTTTTTATGGCTGGATTGTATGCGAATCCTTTAGCTCAATTTTCAAAGGGAAAACCTATGGGGAGTATTCCTGTCGCAGATCAATCTTTTTTATCCGATCTGCAGAGCTACTGCGAAAAAATTATCCACTGTTTAGGTAGATTTTCTTCAGCATTTCATATTGAGGTTTTTCAACGACATGAAACGGGTGAATTTGTTTTTTTGGAGGCGGCTGCGCGAACTCCCGGCGCTTTAGTACCCGAAATGTATGAACTAATGTACAATAATCACCTGGAAAAAATGCATTATGAGGCACAAATATCACCTCAGGAATTGAAGCCGGTATACCCAACGGATAAGCATGCAGGCTGGATTACTTACCCGCAAATGAGTGGAACTATCAATGAAATTATATTTCCTGAAATCAAGATAGCCCACCAATTGATTCAGCATGTCGCTCCTGGGGATAGAATTGAGCAAGCTGCCAGTCTTTTGGATAGTTCTTGCAGCGTTTTATTCTGGGATGAGTCCCATCATCGTTTAACAGAGCTGTTTTGTGCACTTAAAAAGCATCAACCTCTAGTTTTAAGTGAGGACAATCTTGAATAATATTATGGGATCGTTGGCAAAAACACGCATATAAAATTTAGTTAAACTATCCTCGTTGGATGATAATGGATTTAAAACTGAAGATGACAAATCAAACACCAGCAATCGATGAAGCCAATCTTTTAGAGCTTCTATTCAACAGCATGCCCTTCTCTTATGTCTTTTGGAAAAATACCGATGGCGTCTATTTAGGCGCGAGTACCAACCAACTTCAGTTATTTGATACCCAAGGTAAAGGATTTATCGGTAAAACTATTTTTGAAATCATTGATGATTATGAGTCGGCTAAAGTCATTGATGACACCGATAAACGGATCATGCAAGAAGGAATCCCCTTAATAATAGAGGAAACTGTAACCACTCCGCGTGGTGAAAAAAAAGTTTTTCTATCACAAAAGCAACCTGTACGTGATAATAAAAACAAAGTCATTGGTTTAATTGGCTTTTCGATTGACATTACGGAGCGCAAGCAGCTAGAGGAGGAATTACGGTATGCGAAAGAAGCTGCAGAGGCTGCAAATAATGCTAAAACTGAATTCCTGGCCAATATGCGCCATGATATTCGAACACCTTTAACCGGGATTGTGGGTTTTGCCGATATTTTAAAATTAGAATCAGAAAATCCGAAAATAAGGGAATATGCTGAAAATTTAGTGGTCTCCAGCAGAGCTCTATTGCACATATTAGATGATGTACTGGAGTCCATTCGCGTGAGCACTGGTGAGATTCCCCACTTGCAACGAAAATTTGATCTACATCAGCTCATGCAACAGATTATCAATCTGAATCAAGCAAAAGCAGCGCAAAAAAATTTACATCTGAAACTCAATCTCGATAAGGACCTGCCAATCTATGTAATTGGCGATAAAGTACGTTTGCATCGTATTGCCCTGGAGTTAATTACAAATGCTTTGAATTTTACTAATTACGGTCATGTTATCTTGAGCGTACTTTTGGCAAAACAAGAAGATCGTAACCTCGTCATTAAACTCATTGTCGAAGATACTGGTATTGGTATACCTACTGAAAAACAACAGGAAATTTATGTGCAATTTAAGCGTCTAAGTCCCTCTTATCAGGGAATTTACAAAGGCGTGGGTTTAGGTTTGTCTGTTGTAAAACAATTTATCGATGAATTGGAGGGCGAAATCTATGTTCGCAGTGAAATAAAGAAAGGAACCTCCTTTACCTGTGTCATCCCTTTAAAAAGGCCTTTACTCGAGGATAACTCAGGTGTTGACACTGATCCGGTCAAACCTGCCGAGCCGGAATATGAATTACAACCGCACACAGAGAGTAAGGCCACCCCTAATAAGCATCATATTTTATTAATAGAGGACAACCCGATCGCAAGTCATGTTGCGCAATCGCTGCTAAAGCAGTTAAACGTAAATGTATCTACAGCAACAACAGGTACCGAAGCGATTCAATTATGCGAATCTCATACTTATGATCTCATATTTATGGATATTGGTTTACCTGATATCGATGGTTATGAAGTAACACGCAGAATAAGAAACTCTTTGCGTAAAACAAATCAGATCACACCCATTGTCGCCCTGACTGCGCATATAGCCGAAGAGCATAAACGATTTTGTATTGATGCGGGTATGAACGCGGTGCACATCAAACCGCTAACTTTAGAGTATGCTCACAATCTCTTTAAAACTTTTCTTCCTGAACGCTCTAAAAAAGGAACACAGCAATGCATCGGAACAAGTATCCCCTCAGAAATTGAGGCCTTGAGTGATTTTCCCTTGCTCCAGATGAACGATGTTTTAAGCGTAAACAGTAATCAAGAGTTAGCGCAACAGATGCTTCGTTGCTTGATCAATGATTCCTTACCCCAAGAACTAGAAGCTTTAAGCGAGGCCTATCGAGCGCAAGACCGCCTTAAAATGCAACAAATCGCCCATAAAATAAAGGGAGGCGCTGTTTATACGGGAACTATACGTTTAAAGATTGCCTGTCAAAACCTTGAAGCCCGTGCAAAAAATTGTTCAAACGAATTATTAGATATCTTGTACCAACAGACTGTTGAAGTGATTAAGCAGACGATTAAAACAGTACAGGGGCAACTCATGCATTGCTAATAGCTTGACTCATCATGCAAGAAAAATAATTTCACGGTCAGTGGACATAAATTTTTAATCAGGTCGAATGATTGTAAATGGTTCCTTAGAAGGAAAAATATTTTTCTTTCTTTTTAAATTTTAAACAAAAAATCAAATATTTTATTGATGTGTACCTTAATAAATCATATAATTCTAATTTTGATTAATTAGTGTTTATAATGTCTAATATTTACAACAAACTATGCACCGCTATCAAAAATGGCAATCTCCATGAGATAAAAAACATCACCGAAAGCATCACCGAAAAAAGCGATCCCGATGAAATAAAAAACATTTATGATAATTACACTTCCGACAAGGAAAATTTTAGAGCACTTGTTCAGCGTGAAGCGCTGCTTTCATACAATAAGAACTTTACTAATTCGGACATTTCATCTCTACAATCCATGCTTGATCAGTTTATTGCCAGCATACTGGTCATACAGCAGGACTTCTCCAAAACAGAACACGATTTAAAAAGAAAAAATAATGAAGCACATCCCGATGAGCCTCTAAGCAAAAAAGCCAAGGTTAGTCCTGTGCCGGATACGCACATAACACCACTTGTGGTAAGGGAATATCAGCTAATCCTTAAAAATTTAAATTTTGCACAGGCAGAGATTAAGACACTTATCGCAAACAGTAAAAACCTCGCCGGTGACGTGAATGACATTGTAGCGCTCATAGAAACTTATAAAATGAGTCCCAGCTTTATTTATAAGCAATTTAAAGAACACTCGAGTTTATCAAAACTACATGACGTGGTACTTATGTTGCATGGATTAACATTGTCTTCTGAAAATCAAAACGGTTTCACCCTCGGGCAGATTTTTAATATGGTAAAAAACAATAAAGTATATGTTAACAGTCTATTTGTAGTAAAAAATTGGCATAGCATTAAAACTCACCTCTTTACCTACGATGAAATAGAAAAAATTGTTACTCGCTACGATACGAGTATGATTAAAGATATATTCTTCTATTTAGGTGAGCTCCGAGCAAAAAAGTGCCCTCACCCCCATGTAACAAAGATAGGCGAGAAGACAATAAAAAGCCTTTTAGCTTTACTGCATAAAAATTTTGACAAATTCGAGAAACACGGGTGGTATCGGATTGAAGGCTTGAATTTTAAAGAACTTTCCTCATTACTCAAAAAAATTAATAAAATGCAAGGAATGATGGATTACTTATCAAAACACCCGCTTGGAGAAAGCGAAATATCAGCTCCTAAGGTAAATTCAATCCCAGACTCAACTATAAAACCAGTCTCCACTATGGTTACCACCCACACACAAGCGGAATGGGAGAATGCAGATAACTATGATTATCAGACTTCACAGCATTTTGCACTCGATCAAAGCGACTCTACGTACAATCCAGATAGTTTGTATTATTCATATCAAAATCCACCAACAAGCTATTCGAATCCGTATTCCTCTAGCCCTCATCTCACCGCTCCTGCAGCCTACTCAGCACAACCCTATCACCAAACTTATCTGATTAGCACCGATAATTTCAGTAATTATTCAGACGCAGCGTTGCATCAGACGCAACCTCAAATGCCGAACAAAATTCCCCAAGTACAGTTTAATACGTTTAATTATTATCCATTAACAATAAATACTGTGAATATAAATTCACCAACATACTTCGCTCATCAAGTACCAATTTATTACTCCGAACAGGTGCCAGTATCTCAACCCAATACTTTTGACTCTACAGAAGCTCCACAACAGAGCACACAAGGAAATAATCTGCAAAACTGGGGTATTTTTAATCAAAGTAGAGCGAATTCTACAAACTCATTTAATTTGATGAATAATTTCAATCAGCAATTTAAATAAACAGACGGTGGCGCCCTTTTATAAGGGTAGCCATTTCTGCTATCAGAACTTTGCCTCATGAATTTAATATAACTTATGTAGATTGCTTGGATTTATAGTCCGAACTAAATTCATTAGACCATCACAAATACTGAGATCATGCGAGGATATTTGTTTAACTAATATCATCCTGAACGCATGCGTGTTAATATTGAACATCTTGATGTAAAAGTGCCGCGAAAATGAAATATCTAATCCTTAGGAAATTGCTTGTACAGTACGGATTTAAATCAAGTGACTTCGAGCTATTTGAATCCAAAATTACTTTTAAAATCAGGGATGTTAATCAACAGGAGCTTAGAGAGGAAGGCTCAGCTATTCCCAATAAAAATGATTGCTACTATCACAACTACTTTTACCCTGCGGGCTTTATTGCAAATATAGAAAAGATTAAAATTGACCTCTACCCTGAGGGACATCGATTTAAAAATCGCATTAAGATGATTACCTTTCCAGTTGATTTGTATAAAAATCCTGATAATACTGCTGAAATCATAGTCAGTACCGCAAATCTGATCTGTGGCACGCAACATCAGATTGCACAAATTAATGACCACCTTCAAATAACATTGGATTATTCCACCGGTCGTGGTTCCGATGACACCAAGTACTTGCTAAACCAATTGATAGCAGGTTTAGAGCCTAGAACAGCTGATAAGGATGAGATTAGAGCTGGGGTTAATTATGTCAGTGATTTAGCGCGTATTTTTCCTTTAATTTTGCCTGAAATTAAAAAAGAAGCCACACAACTGTTAATGAATCCTCAGGGAGATAAATCCTTACTTCAGCTAAGCGATCGAGTAGTTAGTTCAGCAGAGCATGTAGCGATTCGAGCAATTGAATTAGATATCCATTTTTTCTTTAACTATATAGAAAAAATGGTACGCGAAGAAGGTTATTTAGCTCAATTGATTAGAAAGCATCTAAAATTAGATCAAAAAAATTGGTTTTTAGCGGATCAAAACCTTCTAAGAAATGTTATGGATACGAACAACTCCAATGAAACTAAATTTAAGTTAGCACTGGAAAAGAGACAAGAGCCTCTTTATATAAGTACAACTACAGGGAATCATGCTTTTGCTGTTACTGTGGATTTTAATAAAGACACTTTATTTATAGCCAATCCAGGCGGTGATTTAAGTAATTGTGAAGAAATCATTCAGTTATTAAAAAAAATTACAGGATATGAAAAAGTTATATCGGTACTTACCAAAACATTACCGAGACAGGATGATATCCCTTTTAATGATTTGTGTACTGTTGACTCACTGGTACTTGCGCACATGATGATGGATAGTCCAGATTCTTTAAGTGAGGGGTGCTTAAATAATCGTACCCTTAAAACGGGAACATTAATTAAATTAGCATTAGAAAATACCGACTCGGCCATTGTGGACAATTCCGCACAAACTCCAGTTTCACCAGAAATACAACAAACAGAGCAACCTCAACAAGCCATTCCCTCGGGTGATTTAAATTCAAGTAACCTAAATTTCTGGATTTTAAGCGGTTTTATGGCAGCTGTAGGTGCTGCGGCACTCCTTCTTACTTTTATTGTACTCAATGCCACGACTTTAGGTCTTGCTGGAATAGTAGTTGGTGCTGTGGCGGTAGTAACGCCATTAGTAGGTCTCGGTATTTTCGCTTGCAAAAAATATAGCAATTATCAACTGCACGAAGAAGCGGCACTACCTTCTCTATAAATTAATCGCGCTGCGTTAGTTAATGCCAATAGAGTCCAAATTTTAATTGATATCCGGCTTATCTTAATTATTCGCAACTAAAATAAGCCAGGCGATAATTAGTAATTTGGTGCTGGTGATTGGTTGAAGTTTACGGCACCCGCTTCTGTTAATATCTACAGACATTCTAAATAATCCTTATGTTTGGGATTATTTTTATCCTGGCATTTTGACTGGACCCAATCAAGTGCCATTTTACCGCTATTAGGATTGTTATCTCGAGCATTTACATTAGTGGTCAATTTAATAAATTGTTTTAAATCTTCTACATTTCCTTTAAATGCCGCATTTCTTAATGCCTTTTTCAATACTAGCCTGGGTGCGATCAGGAAGATTATATATTTTAAATAAATCAGTAAAAAAACCAGGGCCATTTATACTGACATTATTCGATATGTTACGTTCCGTAAGAGTCATGCTTATCGATGAATAAGGAGAAGTTCTAACAATTGCTCCTCGCCTCATAATGCCCTTACTATGATAGTGTATCGCGAAGTCATATTATGTTCGATTAAATTCAGAATGAATATCACGAAAGAAGTCACGCTAGGAATGTTTATTGGCAGGCAACGGTTTTGCAGTAATCGTGCTTGTGTACAGCTACTAATCCTTTAAATTCTGAAAAAATTCAAGTGTGACATCCTGTCATCATTCAGTAGCTGTACCAAACTTTCAGATTATAGCCCCACTTCTAGAACTAGCCAGTGAGATGATTCGCAATAACATGTAAGAAATTTCTTATTTCCGACCTCTATCGTTTACATAAGGTACTCTCCATTAGATGGGAAATTTTTTTCTTGCCAGGTCTTTTTTAGCTTCGATGATAGTTATTCTTAAACGACTAGACCAACGAGATCATAAGGGAGCATTTTTAAATTGCCGCTACATTAAGGTGAATCAGTTTTGATTTTAAGTTTTAAATAAATTACCATAATGAATACTTTCCATTGACTGTAACAGAAATCACGCCATTAAGTAAGGACGCGCTAATGCAATTCCCCAACCAATATTCCGTCTCTAAATTATTGTTTTTTATTTTGTCAATGTGCTTTGTTTCAGCAGTACATTCTGGAGCACCATTATGGACTATGCAACCCACTGCGAATAGCCAACCCAGTCAAGCCATTCCTCAAAATGGGAGTGCTATCGTTCAATACATAGTTCAAAATCAATCAAACAAAACCCGACAATTAATCATTAGGCCCACAGCAGGTATAACTCAAACAACATCTTGCACTGTGACGCCCAAGGGTCAAGCGGGCAGTACCTGCATTTTAGACCTGTTTATTAAAGGAGTCGCTTTACCGGCAGACGGTATTCATGGCGGACCCCTGTTATGTCAAGCCAATGCTAATGGCACACCTAATCTGAATCAATGCTATCAGCCCAGCCAGGCAAACTCATTAAATATAACCCAGACCCCAGCAACCTCCTCGACGATTTCAATTACTCCGTTAACACTTGGTTTTACAGCAGGTAATAGTGGTGTGGTGACTGTAACAAATAGTGCTCAATCTACAGAGATTGCCCATAACATAATGGCCACGATTCCGGGGGGCAGTAGTGTTAGTGTGCAAAGCACGACTTGTGGTGCCACTCTTGCTATTGGAGCAAGTTGCACCATAACCTTTACGGCTGCAACGCCCGAAGGCCCCACTAATATTTCAATCGCAGGTAGTAATACCAACAGTGTTAACGTGGTCGTTACTGTTACACCTGTCCCCACCGCACTTATCAGTGTGAATCCCTCCACCTTATTATTTGCAGAAAACTCAACTGGAGTCGTTACAGTCACCAATGATGTGAGCTCCGTGGTTACCGCGGATAATGTCCTTGCGACAATACCCGGTGGGAGCACTCTTAGCGTGCAAAGCACTACTTGTGGCGCCTCTTTGGCAATAGGAGCAAGTTGCACAATAACCTTCGCATCAAGCGCTCAAGAAGGCCCTACATTAGTCCCCATCGCAGGTACAAATACCAATACAGTAAACCTTAATATTACGGTTACCAGTCAGCCCCAAATCAGTATCACAGGCCCCGTCCAATCTTCTCGTGTGGTTACAGTATCAGGAGCTGCTTTGAACCTTCAAATCACCAATGATGCAGGAAGCCCCGTCAATGCTAATGCTATAACTGTAAGTAATCAGGCGGCATGTCCTAATTTGACTGTTGATGACAGCAATTGTACCAGTGTCGCTCCGAACACTGCGTGTATTTTGGTTTTAAACTCACCTGACCCTTATGCTCCTTGTACTATTACCATAAGCGGCAGTAATACGGCGAATAGTCCTACAACTCTAATTGCATTTTCTTATCTTGGGGGACTTGTATTTACAGAAAGCGGTGGCACCGGCAAGGTTGTGGTCGAATCAGGTTTTGGGAGTCAATGGACCAATACCGTTACTAACATTGCAGGGGCAGTCAGTCTGACTGATGGAGCGGCTAATACCAACGCGATTATTGCAGATGGTTCTTGTTCAGGCGATACAGCAAATTGTGCTGCATACCAATGCCGTAATTTGGGAGGGACTCCAACCCCTGATTGGTACATGCCTGCTTTAAATGAGTTAGTCTTAGTCAATACTGCACTTTGCGGCAATGGCACTATTCCCTGTGATTTTGGTAATTTCGTAACTACCATCTATTGGAGTTCTACACAAAATAATGCGGGTATGAGTGATGGCCGGGTAGTAAATTTTCCATCAGGTATTACGGGATTAGCAGGGAAAACTGAAACGCATCCGGTGCATTGCATAAGAAATTTTTAATTGTATTGTCAATTGCACACGCCCTTAATACCTCGACTTGTTCGAGGTATTAAGTATGAGTACTACCGAGTTTATTTAGGAATTGGATATATGCTTTCTGGATTAATATCAGAATTCATAATTGAAAATATCTTTTTCCTGCTTTTCCCTCCACGAGTTAATTTAACATTAGTGAGGGGTACATCAAATTTTTTAGCCAAAAACTTCTGTAAGGCATCGTTCGCACGCCCGTCAATAGGTGAAACACTTAAGCGAATTTTTAGTGCACCATCATGGATACCAACAATTTCTGTTGATTTGGCACCTGGTTGAACATAAATTAATACCTTAAGATTATCTTTTTCTCGAATGCACCACATATTTCCCCTGCTTAGTTAAAGAGACAGCACTGCTTAAATGATGAGCAGAAATTTATTGTTTAATTAAGCATCCAAGCTATTGTGAATAGCTTCACATTCATTACCAAATAGTCTCTTCTATTTTTAAATATTGAGAAAGTATTTCACGGCTAATACAAAGATTTTGCAAGACAAAATAGCTTAATTCGAAAATTTTCCAAAAAAATCATCTAAACAGATTGCATTCTTAATGCATCACCAAGGCTGACAATCTTACGGAGGCACAATTTAAAGAACTGGTCTAGTAATTTAATTTAAACTCCGGCAATTATTACTTTTTTTTTGCCGCCCCCTACATTATTTCTTCATCATGGATACAATAGTAATTTTTTTTTAATCCGATATAAACGAAAGCAAGCAACTGTATGACTAAATATCGCCTTGAGACAAGGTTATCCTTTGTGGGTTCAGTTAGTACAGACTTCTGTTCCTTCTAAATCGGCTACCTGGAAAAAAAGATAGCAGCACCCATATTTTCACTTATAGGGTTTTCTGCATATACAGTTCTCAAAAGATACCCCCCTAAACTTTGAATCGGATACTTCATCTGGCCCAGCGATGCGGCACTCTTCTCGGTGAGTCAGGTACATTTTCACCAGGTTTTTCCTCACAGGCGACTTTAGGTTCCGGTTTAATCTCGGTTGTTGCCTCTTTTTTACCCACATTAGCAGGTAACACTTCTAAAGAATTACAAATGAGTTGATTAGAAGAGTAAAACATTTTACTGGTATTTGACTCTACTTTGGCAGCAGAACTTTTAACCTCTACAGGATTTTTTTCTGAGCTCTTGGTATCTTTCCCGTAACCAAACAAAAATTGACTAAAACTCATATGTCCATTCAAAAAAGCGCGCAAGTTGGGGAAGAGAATTCCATGTCCCTCTCTCCATGCTCTAAAATCAGCAAATAATCTTCGCTCTCCCCTGAATAATGCTCTTAATTTTTCAAAAGGTCTGCTATATACCACTGCCCGTCCATCATGAGCTGGATCGTATCTATCATGAATTTTGACTTTGTGTGGGACTAGTCTATTTACATCAAACCCGTTTATTAATTGCGTCGTTTTATTATCCAGCTTTAGTTCACCTACTTCTTTATGAGGAAGTTTAGCTAGACTTTTGTCAGAATTGTTAGGGCCTTTATGGAGCTGCGCTGTGATTTCACGGCTCAGATCATCCCATAACTCTTGCGTTTTTTTCTGATGACTCGCTAAATGTTTATTAATTACCTCAGGTTCTGGATTCGTTTTATCCATTTCTTTAATAATCTGCTTCCACACAGAATTCCAATGCTGATCTTTTTCTTTAACAAATTTTATCCATGCCGGGCTTAATTCTTTACGTTGATTTGGTTCTATATTTACTAAAAATTCCTTAAAAAAATTATCGGTGATTTTTTTACTAAAATCACTGAGTGTATTTTTAATTAATCGTTCACATTGATTTTTTCTATCCATCAATGCTTGCTGCTGGCGAATATAAGTTTCTGGAGCGGTATAGAATCCTTCTTTCAAAGTAGTTTTACCTAAAGTCGCTTTGAGATCCACTTTATTCAAAACAATCCGTGTATCACCACGAGCACCAAATCGTCCACTACGACCTAGTATTTGCATCATGTCACGTTCACGAGGCAGATAAGCAAGTAACACCTTAAGACCTTGAGTTTTTGCTTCACCATGTAAGTGGATGTCAGTTCCTCGCCCCACCATACCAGTGGATACGGTTACCATTCCCGGTTTGCCCGCATTTTCTATAAGCTCAGCTTCCTTTTCTAAGGTTAATTGACTGTCGATACGCTGCATTTCCCCTACAGGTTCTTTATTCTGTAAAGCATTACTCAGTTTAATTTGCATTTTTTCACTGGTAACATCATCACTACAAATCACAAGCACCGGTTGATTATTCCGTCTGGCTTCCTGGATGTATTCAACCAATACCTTGATGTAATCTTTCTCATCTGCGGTCAAGCGTATGGGTCTGTCCTCCCTGTTTAGCCCGCTATGTCTGGGAACAGATATGAACTTCATATTGCTATATAAACTAGTGGCTTCCTGTTGCTCAATGAGGGATCCAGCCGTACCGGTGACTGCGGTCACCCCTCCCTGAGAATAATCATCTAATAAGCTTTTACTGGTTGAGGAATAAATAATCTGTTTTTCGGCATCAACATGAAAAAATGTTTTACAATTTTTTAATTTTTCTAATAAGGATGGGTCAATCGATTCTTCTGACTGCGGCTTTTCCTTTAATTTGTTTAAACGAGCATGAAGGCATTGATGCACCCCATATGAAAATTTAGAATGTTTAGAGCCCCTTTTATCTGCTATCAATTGCGCTTCACTTGCTACTTTTGGACCAAAAGGAGTACTAATATGCTCGTCGGCTTTTATATTAAAATGCTTTTTAAATTTTAAAGCGCGAGCCGTTATTGCAGCCTCTTGCCAGGACTCGATTTGTCCTTGGGGGAGTGCTTTAAGCCTTGCTACCTGATCGGATTCGAGCCTGGATGTAGCAAATTTAAAAAACGCCTTATTGCATCCATCAATGTCTTGATAGTATAAATCCTGAAACTCTGTATTTTTATTCACATCATCCTGAGCAAAAAAATCAATCATTAAAGGATATATCCACTCTAATCCTTTAAGAGATTCATCGCCTTCGGTAGAAAAATTAAAGCGAGTATCAGCAACATCAAAATAGGTTTTATCCGCTTCATCTAACATAAGGCTTCGATTTTCTGCTTTTGGATCAATTACAACCTGACCTAAACCAGTACTGGATGCTTTATTACGAAACAAACTCAAATTAGATGCATCAGAATAATTAATTCCACCAATACAATATTGAGCAGCAGGTGTATGAGCCAAAATGATGTTGGTACGTGCCCCCAATAGATTGTAAAATGACTGAAATTCCAAGTAGTCACGGGTCGCCAATTGCACATCACTGGTAACGAAATCGACCGTTTTACCCAAAGCAAATTGACACGCATTACATAAAGCCATAATACGAGACTTCCCTTCTCCGGTGCCAATTTGGCTGGTATTGTGACTTCCAGAATTTAAAGTTCCTAATACTGCAAGATATTGAGTGGTATTGATCTCGAAGGAACTGCCTATAGCTCCGTCTTTACCCTTACTGCGGTAGAGTAATTCTGCTGTGATCGCTACCAATTTAACATAGGTTAATTCAGGATCTCGGGGTAATATACGAAATTTTTTAAATTCTGAAAGGAGCAGCGCGGTGGATAAATCACGTGCCTTAACGCACTCATTCGCCATGTCCTGTAGATCTGCTGCTAAAAATTCAATACCTTCAAATTGACTCGCCTTTTCCTTGGCTTTATCAAGTTCAAAACCATTCCCTTTTTTAGTGTCTAACTCGCCACCAATCTCTCTAGAGCAAGGTCGTCGATCAAAGTGGGCGTATTTTTCGCTTAACGCTTCAGAATAATTTGCTGAATTTTTTTCGGTTTCATGCCAGAGGATGACTTGAGTTAGTGAAGGATAAGGTGCATTTGTATAAAACTCTTTTAATTTGCCTATAAATGACTCACCAAATCCCTTATCACTGGCTAGGCTTATGATTTCATTGATTTGTTTACTTTCAAAATATTTTTCATTATTAAGTAAAACAGACACAATATTGAGTATTAATTTTTTATGGCTATCAGCTAAGGCCTGAAAATTTTCACTTTGCATCAAAGCAAGAAGATTTTGCGGTGTAAAATTCCCTCTACCGCCAGAATAATGATAACATAGAGAGCGAACTACATTTGAATCGTTTAAATTGTCAAACTCTTGTTGTAGAGTCACCACTGCGTTCCACACATTCACTGTCAATGATGCCGGATTTTTATTATTCTCTATGTATCTTTGGAGAAACTCGATTATTAAATCTTTTGCTCCAGAATACTGCTCTGCAACTTTATAAATGTTCTTAAATAAATCATGAAAAATACCCGGATAACATGCACGTCTTTGTTCCTCCGACATAAGGTCTTTTAATACCGTATTTAAATATTCTTTATCTAATTTTGGGGTTGACTCTACTTCTATAGTTTCTATTATAGGGGCTGGTTTCAAAGTTTCTTGTGGTGTTTTACTAAATAAATTTCGAACCATATTTCCAAAAGCTTTAAAAGCTTCTTCGATCCCTTTACCACTTTTTTGATTTTGACTGACATCCTTTTTTGGTTGCGGTAATTCAGGAGATGCCTTTTTGATTCTCAATTTAATTTGATCGAGCAAAAGATCAACCGAATTGAACTTTGGAGAAAAATTGTTCCTGAAATACTCTGCCGCCGTCTGCATTGCAACCCAATCTATTTCTTGGTCGTTTAAAAGATTATTTAACAGATCACTCATCAATTTTTTAAAGTCATTAAAAATATCTTGATCTGCTCTCTCTACCTCTGGGGTAGCAGTTAAAGTCTCGATAGGGTTTTTCAATAAAAACTCAGTCGCTAGTGGTAACGTTTCCATTTTGGAAACAACATCGCTCGTGTTCTTTTCTATATCCGGCAAAATAGTGGATAAATACAAACTTGCTTTTTGAACGAGTCCATCGGTTTTATGAGTTCCTGGCTGCGCCAGTAAATATATAAAGTCATTTACATGTCCGCGAGACATCATTGCGTCCAATAATCCATCAAACTGCTCTATGGGTAATTTTTCATCAGTCTTGGATGGGTTAGGATGAAACAACTCACTTCTCTGTAGATCTTTTAAAAAAATTCTCCTTTCATTTGGAAGCATTGCCCCAACAATAATTGCAATTTTTTTAACCACAACACCAAAGCTTAAACTTTCTCCAGCCTCATTAAATTGTTTTAACACAGCAAGAATAAGTTCTTTTTCTTCCATTAGTGGGAATTCTTTCTCGAGCAGACCCAGCACTTGTGCTGAAATTTCCTGATTTTGTAAATTTTTAAAAAAATCCTTGGGAAAATAGGCTTCCAATTTCTTTTTAATGGTATTTTCAATATTAGTTTTGTTAATTAAGCTGCCAGCAGAATAGGATTGGGTGGTGGCGTCCAATATTGTGCTTAAATCCTGGTACGTTAATTTCGTGTTATTAATATCATTTGATTCAATTTGAGTTAATAATTGCAATGTATATTCGGCAGCTTTTCGCTTTGACCGGTGGTCCTCAAATCTGCTTAATTTTACCGATATAGATTGTGCATCTTCCTTTGTAATATGGAACGTACTTATTAGACGAAGAAACAGTTTCCTTAATTCGGTTGGAGCCTCAATGCTTTGTTGATTTTCATTGTAACTATAGCCTGTGATTTTTGCTGCAGTTTCCAAATGAGCGTGGAATATGGAATTCTGACCAGACGCTGCAAAATCATGAACATTATAAAATTTCATTCCTTCATATATTGCGTCGCCATACTGAATATCATATCCGTCATATTTGCGGGTTAAATTCTCTAGTGTAGTGCACATTTGAAGTAATGAATCGACTTTCTGTTCGAGCTCAGCTTTAATCTTTAATGGATTAGACGTTTCTAATTTTACTGAATTGCAAATTAATTTAAACAGCTGATCGAGCACCGGCAATGAGGGAACCTGTGACAATTGAAAAAGACTATCAATCATGTCAAGTCGAACCTTACTCACCAATTTTGGAATTTTAATAATTTTTGGTAAAGGCAAATTATCCAGGATAGATAAAATATTATCCCACTCTTTTAAAGATTCGTTTTCGTCTTTTAAAAATAATTCGTTTTTAACTCCTGTGGTAGAGCAGTACAGCAGTGCTGCTAACATGACTTGAACTGAAGACTCAAAATTTTTAGCTTTAATTTTTTCAAAAGCTTGATCATAGAATGATATGGATAAGCGATGTTTTTGATGGGCGATACCCTTGTAGAACTCCACCTTAGCTTCGGTGAGTGATGTCATCTTACCTAAATCGTGCCAGTCATCAGTAGCTTTTTTATATCCCTTAAGTACGCTGTAATGAGCCGCATTCATTTCGGGGATAACAAACAAACATTTGTTATCCTGATTTTCACCATCTTTAATAGCCCGAATTGCCCCGGTTGGAGCCAGAGATAATTGACGTGGTCTAATGGATGAACACACCCAGTTAAGAGATAATAGACGCTTAACTGGGAGGAAAAGATGCGCAGGTCATTTTCAAAAGAATTCAAACAAGATGCGGTTAGTCTTGTAATTGACCAAGGTTATAGTTGTTCAGAGGCATCAAGAAGTTTGGGAATTTCCCAACCTCTTCTTAGTCGCTGGCTAAAAGAATTTCAAGAAGACAGTGGTAGTGCTTTTAGAGGGAAAGGCAACTTGCGACCCGAGCAAGAAGAGCTTCGCCAATTAAGAGAAGAAGTAAAGCGCTTAAGGATGGAAAAAGAAATATTAAAAAAGGCGACTGCAGATTCAACCGTTCATTGCAACACCTAATTTGTTATAGTTAACTTTTTAGGAGGTACGATGGTATATACGGTATCAAAACGGAGTTTTACAGAGTACCAGCAAAGCACGATTTGGTCATTATG
>Ga0209960_1002596_pt1 | contig 17588 bp, 22 predicted proteins | sample ThiBiot_500_plan_2_FD_183947 | JGI IMG/M metagenome (GOLD analysis project Ga0209960, IMG submission 183947) | Wastewater bioreactor microbial communities from Cape Town, South Africa - Thiocy_expt_500_plan (SPAdes) | ecosystem: Engineered > Bioreactor > Thiocyanate-remediating >...
AAAAAAAAAAAAAAAAAAAAAAAAAAAAAATCTAAGAGAAAAAAAAAGAAATATTTATCCTCACCAGAAGTAAAAGAAAAAGAAGTACAAGTTCCTCCATGTTTACATGGATTTGGAGTACAAAGATCACCCCCCCCGATGACACTATCAGGTTCACAATCAATACCAGCAAATCCTGTTGCACAAACACAATTTCCTGTAGCGCTATTACAATATCCACTTTGACAGTCATCCCAATTACATTCTTTATTTTACAAGTTTTCATTAATAAAAATAAAAAAATTAAAAATAAAAATAAAAATATTACGGAGGGTAGAATAAGTTGTCTGACAGTTGTCATCATAATAGCCAGCAGTACAGAAACAGTAATATGATGTACTTAAGGCACTACAAGAACCTCGTCCTGCACAAGTAAAGTTTGTACATTGGACTAACAAAAGGAAAAGAGTTTTCGTTTTTTTTAAAAAAAGAGAGAAAGAAATAAAGAAAGAAAGAAAAAAGTACTGCAAGTAGAAGTTGTTGGGCAATCATTATTTACAGCATTGGTTGAGTAGTTTCCAAATGGGCAAAGGTTATTTCCGGTACTAAGATATCTATATTTATTTATTTGAAATAAATTAGCGATGTTTGCTTCAAAAATTTAAATGAAAAAAAAGTTTTTACAAAGTGTCAAAGCTTCTTGTGGTGTATTCTGATGGGACGTTAGATGAAAATTGGTTATTTGAAAGGTCACTATAAAAGTAAATATGATTGTTTTTTTTTTCTTTTCAAAAATCAAAAATATAAAATGAAATAATAAAACGGAATGGACTTACATATAATCTAATGAAGTGAGAGAGGTAATATCAGGGATTTGACCAACAAATTTATTTCCTTTGAGATTCCTTTTTAAATAAAATTTAGTTTTTTAAATAAAATTTAGTTTTTGTAAAAAAAGAGATAAATAGAAAAATACAAGGAGGTCAAGACAGTTGAAGTCAACTTAGGGAAAACTCCATTAATCACATTTCCTTGAAGGTCTCTATCACATACATCAAGAAAAAAAGAAGGAAAGAGAAAAAAGAAAAGAAAAAAGAATGAGATTGTTTTTTTTTTTTTTTTTTTAAAAAAAAAAAAAAAAAAAAAAGAAATTGTTTTTTTTTTTTTTTTTTCAAAAAGAAATAAAGAAACAATGATGTTAGTTGTGTTAAATCTTTCAAATTTGAAGGAACAGTCCCAGCTAGATTGTTACTTTGAATCTTCCTATAAATGAAAAAATAAACAAATTTAATAAAATGAAACTTTTTTAAAATAAACAAATTCAATAACAAAATAAAAAATAAAAAATAAAAAATTAAAAATGAAAAATGAAAAAAATGAAAAATAAAATTAAAAATTAAACTTACAATTGAGTAATTCTATCCCCAACACAAACAACAGAAATCTTAGTTCCAACAGTCCATCCACAAGGGTCATTTTGATTTGGTGGTTGTGTTGTCCATTGTGGCCCCTTTGTTGTTGTATAGAATTTTTGAAAGGCATTTGAGTCCGAAGTTGACAAACTACTCACCAATGAGAAATAGAACATGAGGAGAGTTAGAAGTGGATTCATCTTGAGGGTAAGTAAATTGTTTTTGCACCTCTTTTTTACTTATTGGTCCTCCTCTAGTTCCAAAAAAGATTCTGCAAAGCTAGATTCGTTCCTTTTTTTTTCACTGTCATGCTTTTTTTAAAAAATGATTTTACTTTTTTATTTATTATTATTTGATGTGATTTTTTGATTTTTTTTTTGAAGAAAACATAAATTAGTTTGAACCTTCTTTCTTTATCGAAAATAAAATAGTTTCAAGTTTTAAAAAAATAAAAACAAAAACAAAATTGATTGACCACAAACTTTAAAAACTTCTTTATCATATTTGTTTGTTCTCAGTTTTTTTTCTTTTTTGATAGAATGTAAGATAATTTTCATCAATTAGAGGGATTGATATAAAATAGGATATAACCTTCCATGTTCTGCAAACTTTTTGAACTTTAATTGAAATAATAAGATCAACGAAAGCCAGAAAAAAAAAAAAAAAAAAAAATTGGTATTTATGCAGAAATGAAAAACCATTACATCATAGATAGCGGTTTGTTTATTTTGGGTCAACCAATCAAATTTGGTTGGGAAAAAAAAAAGAAAGAAAGAACATGGCGGTTAGGGTTTACTTATCGGACGGATTCCAGGCAAAGAAGGCGAAGCTCATACAAGGCGGCAAGGAACAACTACAAGTAACACCTTTCAACTCTTTTTAACTTTCTTAATTTTATTTTTGCTTTACTTTCGATTCTATTGCTTTCGTTTTTCCCTCTTGTATTTTTTTTTTTTTTTTTTTTTGACTTTTTGACTATTGAATTCTTCTTTGTTCATTTTTCAATGCCCTTTGGAATTCCTATTCTTTTGTGGTTCTTATGAACTTTTTTATTTATCACTTTGTTTCTTTTTGAAGGATTAGTAAAGGGAAAAGTAAAAATAAGTGGAGAAGAAGAAAATGAAAAGTGGAAAATTTGAAGTAAGTGAAATATAAGGAGAAATCGAAACAAAAGGAGATGATTCTTCAATTCTTTTAAGATTTTGACTTAATTTTTACTTATTTATTAAATTTTTACAGACTGAAAACAAAAAAAAAAAAACAAAAAAACAATCAATTATCAATTTGAACTTAAAAACTTTTCTTTTTGGAATAGGTAATTGCTGATTTTGATAGAACAATTACAAGGTTTATGTTTAATGGACAACGTGGAGCAACATGTCATGGAGTTATTGAACATAGTCCATTCCTTGGTGAAGAATTCTCAGAGAAAACTCATGAACTCTTTAGAAAATATTATCCTATTGAAATCTCAGATTGTCCAATCGAAGAAAAGACAAAAGCAATGATTGAATGGTGGTCTAAAGCTCATGAATATATGATTGAATATGGATTAACAAAAGGTCAAATTTTGGATATGATTAAAGTTGCAAATATTGAAGTTCGGTATTTCATTTTTTTTTCTTCTCTTCTTTTTGTTGAAGATTTTTTTATATTGATTCAAAATAATTTGTTTTTTTTTAAAAAAAAAAAGTGAAAAAGGAGTTGAACTATTTAAATATTTATCAGATGAAGAAATACCACTTCTGATTTTTTCTGCAGGAATTGCAGATGTACTTGAAACTTTTCTACATTATAAGAATTTGTATCATCAAAATGTTCATGTGATCTCAAATAGAATGGTTTTTGCTGATGATGGAAAATTGGTAGGATTCAAAGGAGAAATCATTCATTCTTTAAATAAAAATGCAAATTTTTTGAAAGGAATTGGTTCAGATTGGGCTCATGATGAAACCCGAAAACATATCATTCTTGTAATTTTATTTATTTATTATTTATTTATTTATTTTCCAATTCATATTTTAACTATCCACTTTTTTTTTCTTTTTAGATTGGAGATAATTTATCAGATATTCATATGTCTGATGGTTTGACATACTCTGAAATACTATCAATTGGATTCTTAAATGATAAAATTGAAGAACGGTTAGAGAGTTATAGACAAACTTTTGATGTTGTTATTACAAATGATGGACCTTTTGATTTCATTTTTGACTTAATCAAAGAAATTGTGCAATAAAAAAAATTCTAGATAATCAAACTTTGTTCTTTTAGATTTTTTCACCCTTCAGAAAGACAAAAGTGATCATTTAAAAGGACCATTTTACTATTGAAATCATCTCAATCAACCAATCTTTTTGAATATTCAACACAATAATCAACCAATTTATTTGTTTATTTCCAATCAAAAGAAAAATTCAGCCTCTGAAACTGAGTCGCTCCAACTTGATGAACTTGAATCATGAACATTCTTCAACATCAAACCAATCTATTCAACATCAAATTAGTTTAATTATTGAAACTATTGGAACCAATCATAACACCCCGATTCAATTTCCCAAGATTTTCATTGGTTGGTATAATTAACAAATCCAAAAAAAAAACAAAAATTTCAGAGACTGTATGAATGTATTAGCTAATAACTCTTTGAAATTCTCTGTAAAAGAAGAATGGTTTTTAGTTATTGTGTTATAAGAGTGATGGATAAAATCGAAGTTGGTTATAGGTTTTGTTCAAAAGAGAAAAGTTGAAAATTTTTAAAGTTTTGTTATTTTTATTTTCGGATTTGACACCTTTTCATGGTAAATAATTAGAAAAAGGTGGAAAAGTTAATCACCCAAAAAAAAAAAAAAAAAAAAAAAAAAAAATGGATTATGTGACTCGTTCCTCTCCAACTCTGATTATAAGCTCCTAATAAGCCAACCAAACTCCAAACCAACCTATCCAGCTTCAATATTTTCAACAAAATCAATCAGTTCTTAACTTTTTCATAATTAGAGATATAGTTGTGCAATTGAATATTTGTTGTTGAGTGGAAAAGGAGAAATAAATTGAGCTCTTTTGAGGATTTATAAATGTGGGAAATTTATACGACTGAAAGGAATTGAATATTTAAGAAGATTGATTTTTTTTAAATTGAAATAGAAATAAAGGATTGCTAAAAACCTTCAGAGTGAGGATAGAGATGTTTGATTGATATTTTGAGGAAAATAAATAACATAAGTTGGAATACTTTGAAAGGAGTTTAAAGGAACTCAGACAATTGATGGAAAATTTGGATGGGTTATTATGGCCAACAAATTGAATTGCTCATAAATTAGATTTCATTGAATATTAAGATTTGAATCAAATATATGAGATAGAAGCGCTTTTTTTGGAGATATTGATGCATAATTTATTTTTCTGAAGAAGGATAAGATTTATATTACTGCAGGAACAAAAGTTAGAAAGGAATGAACTGAAAATTTTTTTTTTAAAACAATATCTATCATATGATCAGAAATAATAGAAGCAATCCATATATTTTTCAAGGATTTTAAGATTTAACTCTATTGAATTCATCCTACAGTAAAATTGATGAAAGCTTGAATAGATTAGAGATAACTTGAATTTTGAATTAAAATTCTCATTTCTTCTTTTTATTATTTTTAAATACACAAATATTAACGAATAAATAAATTAAAAGATAGATAGCTTGTAATTTATTATTAAATAGAGTCCTCCGGAGAATAATTGGTTTATTGAAAAGAGGAAGAGGAGAGAAGAGAAAGGATGCATCGGCTAGAGAGGAAGTATAGTGTTGCTGCCTTGAGCTGGGGAGCTGTTGGAAAAAGTGCAATTATTCATCGATTTGTTATGAACGCTTTTATTGATTTATGGGGTATAATTTGTTATTTCTTTACTTTGAAAGGATTTTTTTTCTTTTTTTTTCTTGGTTTTTGATCTCTCTATTTGTTATTATTAGATCCAACAATTGAAGATGTTTATTTAACGAGTATGGATATTGATGGAACTGAAGTTCGGTTAGAAATCCTTGATACAAATGGTCACGAGCAATATGTTGCTTTATTTGATATTTGGGTTCGTTCTTGTCAAGGATTTTTACTTGTATATGATATTGGAAGAAAAGGATCATTTGAAGAAATTGAAAGGTTTCTCTCTTTTATTTTTCCTTTCTTTTTCAAAATCTCAACCACAACAATTTTTTTAAAAACAATTAGAATTTATCAAAAAATTTTATCAATCAAAGATTCTGTGATTGAACCTGCAGTTTTAATTGGAAATTGTTGTGATAGAGAAGAATCAAGAGCAGTATCAAAAGAAGATGGATATCAACTTGCAGAGAAATTAAAAATTCCATTTTTTGAAACTTCTGCTTTAAATGGAACAAATATTACAGAAGTATTTTTTTCAAACTTTTTTGAAATAAAAATAAAAATAAAAATAAAAATAAAATAAATAAAATAAAAAGGCATTTACACAATTAATTTTTACTATGGCATCTTCAACTGGACCTGCAATTCGGAGATATAAAAAAGAATTAAAAACAACCTCATCTTGGAATTTAAAGAAAAAAATGGGATTATTTAAAAAAATTAAAGAACTTGAATTCGCTCAACTTAATATTGAAAAAGAAAAGAAAATGTTAGAACAAAGGTTAGAATTTTTATTTATTTATTTATTTATTTATTTATTTATTTATTTATTTCGAAAATTAATTTATTTTTATTTCACATAATAAGACAAATTTTTCGTGCTGGTATTAGAGTTAGATCCTCAAATTTATTACTTGATATTGGAAAATTATTTCATTCTCCACAATTTTTTGATCTTCATTTTGCTATTCCTCAATCAAATATTAAAACTCCACTTCAAAAAAGAAAATCTTTTTTATCAAAAGAAGGTTCAATACTTTTTAGAAATTCTTCAAAATCTTATGATGAATTAATGGAGTATTTTTCAACTGTTGAATCTTTTGAAACCATTTCATGTCATAAAACAATTATTGCATTAAGATGTCCAAAATTAATAAAGAAGAATAAACAGAATCATAGGTAAGAAATTCTTTTTTTTTCTCTTCTAAGAAATCAAAAAAATAAAATACAATAATTTTATTTTTAATTTTTATTTAAGATGGAATGAACAATTACAACGTGAAGAGTATGTACTTTCAAATTTTGAAGATATAGGAACTTTTAAAAATTTATTACAATTTGCCTATTCAGGTTTTTCTTTTCTTTATTTTGCTTTTCCAATTAATTCTCAAATTATTTTAACTAAATTCAAAAAAAAAAAAAAAAAAAAAGGTGGAGTAATAGTAAATAGTCATGAAGAAATTTTTAATTTACGTCAAATGGCAAATTATTATCAATTTAAAGATTTAATAGATAGTTGTGATAAATTATTAGAGACTTTTCAATCTTTTGATGAAGTTGTTCCTCAAGGAAATACTGAAATTGATACACTTGAAACAGAATTTAGAATTCAAACTGGATTAGAATCTTATTTTCATGATTTTAGACAATTATTAATGGATTCTTCATTTCAAAAATTCTCAGATGTTTCCTTCAAAATTGAAAATCGAATCTTTTATGCTCATAAAATTATTCTCATTTCTCGCTCCTACTTTTTTGAGTGCCTACTAAAATATGACCACCAACCTATTCATAACTTTGACTTTTTATCTCCATTAGCTTTTCAATTTGTCTTGGAATTTCTTTATACTGGAACAATTGATCATCTTTCAACTCAAGATGCAATCAAACTACTTTCTGCTGCTGATTATTTTAATTTAGAAGAATTAATAGAAATTTGTGAAAAATCTATTGAAAGTTGGCTCTCAGAAACAACTGAATTATCAATAATTATGGAATTACTTCAAGATTCATTTACTTTCAATGCTTTTCAACTTCAAGATGCTTGTATTTCAAAACTATCTTCTCATATTCTTCAAATTCAAAATTCCAAACAATTTGAAAATTTACCAAATGAACTTCGAACTCGAATTTTAGAACGAACAAACTTTGTAAAAAAATAATTGTATTATTTGTAATCAACAAAAACAAAAAACAAAAAAAATTCTTTTAAATCTTTTATTTTATTTTATTTTATTTTTTTTTTTTTTTCTTTTATTTTTTCATGAAAAAAAAATGAACAAACCAAAAACCAAAATTGAAAAAAAAAGTTTAGTATGATATACAAATATACCAATTGGTCTAGAAAAAAAAAAATATCAATAAAGAACTTCTTTAGTAAAAGACTACTCTGTTAATTTGATCTTCTCGTTATTCTTCCATCAACTTTAGTTGAGACACAAACTCTATGGTCAACTGATCCAGTTTGATGACTTGCTTTGAATTTAGTCCTTTTGATCATACAACGAGCAACTTTAAGAAGTGTTTCATCTGATTTGCTTGGTACAAGTTCTTGGGAGTCCCAATATTTCTTTGATTGAAAAGCTTCAACAACTTCCATCATGATAAAATAATTTCGAACCAAATTTGGAAGAACTGGTCCATCTTCATCATCAACAATCACTCTTCCTTGTTGAAAAACATCATATCCATCTTTTCCTTTGGCTAAATATGATTTAGTTGCGACTGTATACTCTTTATTTTCAAGTTGTATTCTCTCTCCATTTACAAAAACAGTATCTTGAATAACTCTAGAGCCAGGAGGAAGGGAAGGATCATATTCAAAACGAATTCCTGAAACACAAGGGAATCTTCCTTCAAGTTTTGGGTATTGAGAAACTCCATTTTCTAAAGCTTCAATAACTTGTTTTCCAGTTAATCCAAGAACAACAACTTCATCAGGATAAGGTAAAAGAGTTACTAAATTTTTCATTTTGAAAAATCCAACTCCAATAATATCATCAACTCTAATAGTTCCTTTATTTATTTATTGAATTTATTTATTTATTTATCTATTTTTTGAAAAAATCAAAAAAAAAAAAAAATCAAACCAGAATTTAAAATGGCAATATCAGATTTTAAAGCACTTTTCATAATATCTGCAATCCAATTTGATAAACCTGTTTCTTGAGTTCTAATTTTGTTAAATCTTCCATCAAGATCAACTCCAATTTTTCCAAGAGTTTTTTCCATTTTCTTTCCAACAACAGCATCAAATTCTTGAATGATTTTGAGAGCTTCGGGATCTTGAGGAATAGATTCTTTGATTACCAATCTTTCATATGTTAAATCAAGTTTTTTGTTTTCATCTTGTTTCATTTTTTTAATTTTAGTTTTGATTTTTTTATTTGCAAAAAAATTGAAATCAATCATTACCAATTGTAACCATGATTTTGTTTAAATCTCTAAAATCATTTCCACTTTTAATAACCCACCGAGTATCAACTTTTTCAACAACAAAGTCATGATCATGACCTCCAAAAATAAGATCAATTTCTTCAACTTCTTTGGCCAACTTTAAATCATTTGGTAACCTCATATGTGTTAAAGCAAAAACAAAGTCAACATTGTCTTTTTCCCTGAGTAATTTTGCTAATCTTCTACCTTCTTCAACAAAATCAACATATTCAACCTTTTTATTTGAAAAAAAAAAAAAAATTGTTTAATTAAAAAAAAAAAAAAAAAGAGGAAAATGAACAAGAAAAAGAATGAAAAAAAAGTATACTTGTTCTAAAGGTAATGTTGATAAAGTTCTAAGCCATTCTTTTTCAATCAATCCGATGAATCCAATTTTATATCCTTTCCAATCAAGAATCAATTTTTTCAATCCACCTCCAAGAAATTTTTGATGTTTTTTATCGTATGCATTACTCATGAGCCAAGGGAAATTAGTTGAATTTACAAGTTTTTCTAAAGCTTCAACCTATAATATTTTTGATTTTTTCAATGTCATCCTGATAAATTACAATTGATCAAATAATAATATTACTCCATAATCAAAGTCATGATTCCCATAACAAGCAACATCAATACCACATAAATTCAAAACAGGTACCATATGTCTTCCATGAGTAATCGTTCCTACTATTGATTTCAATATATTTGATTCATTTAAATTTAATATCTCTTTGATTGTTTATTTTATTGATTGATTGATTGTGTGTTTGTTTGATTGTTTAATTCAATTGATTGTTTGTGTTTCGTGTTTGACTGATTGATTGAATTTCAAAGAAATAAATAAATATAATTAAATAAAATTTACAAATTGAAGGTGAAAAGCAATCTCCACTAAATAAAACCAATGGGTCTTCCGAGTCAAACTCCTTTATCTTTGAAATGAATCTCGCTGCTCCTCCAACAGGTTCTTTCTCTCTTGACTTTTTTTTTCCCAAAAAAAAAAAAACAATACCAATCAAATATATATAGAAGATGATTGAAAAGTGATTGGAAAAATAAAAAATAGAATAGAATCAATTTGAAATTGGAATAGAAATTACTTGTATTTCATAAACATCGTTGAAATGCAGGATCATAAATGAGGTCGCCATCACTATCTATTAGGATTTTCCCGCCAAAATTTTCTTTTGAAAAAATCAACAAAAAGGGGAACTGATAAGTCCCCAATTCAATGATTACAATAAGTTTCTTTCTTTCTATGAATTGATTCAAGTGTTATAAGGTTCAATATCTATTTAGCTATCTACTCAAATTGAATTGTTAACATTGTTAAACTTTTGTTTTATTTTTCAACATAGAAAAGTTGATAAAGATCTATTCAATGTTAAGTTTCAATCAATCTTTCTACCTATTCAATGATTTTCTTTGAATTGGACTTATTGACCAACTCCAAACAAAACAAAAGAAAAGAAAAGAAAACAAACAAAAGATTTGAAAAAAAATCTTTTTGAAGGAAGAATGAGTGAATTTAATGGTCCTTTAACTCCAGCACTTATTGAAAAACTTCTTGCAAGAGGTAAAGGAAGTATTGATGTTTCAAAACCTTTAAGAGAAGTTATGAAAACAGTCAACCCAGCTCCAATTTTTAGTTTTGATTATAATGAATTCTCTGTTAGTGTTTTAAATATGGGTTCCTCAGCTTCAAGTTTGCCTCACTTTAAATGGCACCTCTCTAATGCTCATGGAACTGGTGAAAAATTCTCAGTTTCTTTGATGTATGATCTCTCACTAAATGACTTGTTTGTGTTTATGAAGAGCAGTAATATTAAGGAATTATTATTCTTTTCAGATATGCCAGGAGAGCTGGAAAGAAGCCTTCTCAAGAGAAGTGATTTATTCGAGTTCTGTTGAGGGAGTAGAATGGAGACCAATTTCTGGACAATTTTGGAAATTAGCTCAAATCTGTAAGAAATCTGTTCAAGTTAGTCCATCAATGCACTTTGAAAGAGATTATTTAACAGAAATTTTGGAAAGAACCAACAGAAACCTTCCAATATATGTTATCTAAGACATAGATCATTAAAAACAACGAAAAATTTCAAAATGAATATCGCTCTTTACAATTTTTTTTTTGACAATATTAGAAAGTTAATGTTATTGCCAATGTATCATCATTTAGCTAATTTTTTAGTTGTAGATTTTATGATACAAACAAACAATATGTTTAGAGATTTAGAGATTTTTCTTTCATTTTTCATCTGAACCACAATTTTTAAATAAATAAATGTCTCAAAAATTTTTTTTTATCCTTAATCATAATACAATGTATCACAGTTTTGATTTTTTTAGTTGTAGATTTATGATTTTTTTTTTTTAAAAAAAAATGAATTGGGAGAGTTTTATTTAGTTTTTCATGAATCAGAGAAAAAAAAATGAATCAGAGAAAAATTTTCAAAAGGAAAAAAAAACAAAAAAAACATGGCGGATGAGTTGTTGAGATTTCGGGTTCATTTCAGTGACAGACCGAGCTTGGAGTTAGAGGCCATTCCTTCAACAATAACAGTGCTGGAGTTAAAAATTTTGGTTTGATTTTTTGTTTTTATGAAAATTTATTGGTTTTTGATTCTTTTTACCTTGCAGTTTTTTTTCTCTCTCTCTCTTTCATATCCATTTTTCATTTTCATTTTCATTTTTCTTTAAATTTTGTTCTTTTCTGTTAATTTTTGTTTTTATTTATTGAATTGTTGAAGGAATATGAAAATTGTTTTGATGCAAAGAGTTCTAATTCAGAAAATCAATCAACCTTTGAAAGAAAATTCACAAAGAAAGAAAAGAAATCGCAAAATTATTGAAATCAATTTTTTTATTATGATTTATATTTGATTGATTTCAATTTTATCAATTCTTTCGATTCATTTATATTTATTAAATCAAAAATAGTTAATCCAAAAAATCCCTGAGTTAAGGAATTTTCAACTTCGTCTGATTTATTTAGGACATGTACTAGAAGATGATCAAAAATTAACAGATTATTCAATTCATAATGATTGTCATGTTCATTGTGCACCTTCTACTTCTACTTCTCCTTCACCACCTGTATTTTTTTTCTTCTCTTTCTTCTTTTTTTTTTTCAAACTTTTTCTTTTTCAAAATTCTCTTTTCTTTTCTTTTCTTTTTTTTTTTCCAAAGCAAACTGAAGAACAAATTCCAGTTCGTCAAGGGTTTGATAGATTCTTAGATAGTGGATTGACTGAAGAAGATATTTTCCAACTTAGACAACATTTTCATGGAGGAAATAATTTTGAAGGTTTTTTTTTCTTCTTTCTTTAATAAAAACAAAAATTAACAGAAAAGAACAAAATTTAAAGATCTTGATGTACGGAATCAGATGATTGAAAGGGAAGAACAATGGATTTCATCTCAATCTGATGAGAGTTGATTTTCTTTCTTTTCTTTTCTTCTTTGATGATTTGAGTCAAAAAAATTCTCTTTTTTAAAAAAAAACAAAAGGTCAATCTGGGTCTGAGGTTTCTGCAACATATCATGATTTAATGATAGGTTTGTTTATAGGATTTATTTTTGGGATGATCATGTTCTTTTTCTTGATGGAATCTGCATTTAATAAAAGGCAAGAACAAGGTTTAGATTTTAATTCTAATTTATTTTTTGATTTTTAAAATATTACACTTATAGGTATTATTGCAGGGATTTTTCTGAACCTTGTTTTTGGAATACTAAGATGGAGTTCATAAAAAAAAAAAAAATTGTAAATATGTAACATTAAACTTTTTGAAACAAACACATGTCACTTCTTATATTTTTTTTCTTATATTTTTCTTGAGTTCATAATTATCAATCCGTGATTCCATTTTTTGTTGAGCTAATAAAAAATTAAAAAAAAAAAAAAATGTGAATCACAGCAAAGAAAAAAACAAAAACAAAAAAACTCAAATTAATCCTTATTTTGGATTGAAACTTCTATAATAACTAGAATCAAACTAAGAAAGAAAAAAAAAAATTCATTCATTGCAATCAAAGAAGAAACAAAAAAAAATGAAGATAAAGATAAAAATAAAGCAGAAGTAGAAGAAAAAGAAGAAGAAAAAGAAGAAAAAGATGATAGTGAGGAAGAAGAAGATGAAGATGAAGAAGAAGAAGGAGAACTTGAGAAGGCATAAAACAACAACTAGATGATAGTGAGGAAGAAGAAGATGAAGATGAAGAAGAAGAAGATGAAGAAAAGTTTTTGAAAAAGAACAAATAGATTAAGGCTTGATGGCCCATGAGGTTATACAATAAGCATAATAGATTATATAAATGCCACAATCAAGTGTAGGTCCTTGTGTAGGAATTTTTAGTTGAACAACTCTTGTTTCGTGATTTTTAAGAAGCAAGCTTCTTTGTATTTATTTATTTATTTATTTTTCTAATTCTTTCAAAAATAAAAAAATAAGGAAATAAAAATATTTTAAAAATAAAAAATAGAACTCTTTGACCACTAAATCAATAACTCCCCAACATTTCTTCAAACTTTCAGTCCAGTAAATTTTGTGGTATTGATTTGTTCGTGAAGGTCGACGTAGACTAGGGAATGTTCGAATGAAATGGACACTTCGGTGCTCCTAACTAAAGTTGAGTTCTGGGACTTGGTCACCTATAACTTCGACTAAACTTTCTTTGCTCAATCGTCTTTTCCTTATTTCTTCAACTAGTTTTTCCTCTCTTTGGTGTAAAGTTTTTTGAAGATCTTCTGGAGATTTCACTTGTTCTCTGACTCTATGTGTGTGAGTTTCTGTTTTTTTCAATCCTTTTGGTTCCACTTCCATGAACTCTAACGTAATATTCTCCCACACCTTTTTTTTCAATTAGTACTAATTGAAAAAAAAAAAAAAAAAAAGGTGTTAGTCTTCTTGTTCGATTGCTTCTTGTCCCCAAAATCAATTAAAGGCCTTCTATTTGATCTGTATTCATTGATTAGTGGTGTAAGTATAGCTTTCAAGAGATCATATGGGGAACATAAACTGCGTTGTGCATGCCATCGATGCTTCTTCCTTTCACAGGATCAAAGATTTTCGAATTATTAGAATCAATGATCAGATCCGTTTTACAGTCACAAAAATAGAGTCCTCCTTCAAAGATTAATTATCAGCCTTCCTTGTCATCCCTAATAATGCCTTTTGGCTCTGTCTCTCGATACCTTTGTTTAATCGATTCTGGGATTTCTGGGTCACTGATGATTAATGATCTTGCCTGTTGTGCTATTAAAGGATTTTTTTCCCATGACATCTTCCATGTCGAAGTATTGAAGCTTGTATTGTTTGGATGTAGCTGTATTTTTTTTCTTTGGTACTAATGACAACCCAAGATTTTGATCTTTTTTTCCAAAATTGTTGTTGCCCAATAACCTTTCTTTGTAAGTGGTGGTTCCAATCAAGGATGACCAGATAGACTCTTGTTGAATATCCCATTTTAAACCCAATTCGCTGGCCTCTTGGCATAGAGAGGGAAGACCTTTTTCATGAAAGTGATAATTCTTCTTGTTGCACCATTATTCTCATCCACATGCCTGGATCATTAATTTGCCTTTGAACAAAAGACCTGTTGAGTACTTCAAAAAAAAAAGGAATAATTACGTTTCATCAACGAGTTTGGACCAATTGATTTTATCATTGTAAGTATAAGTAGCATTTTTACAATGCATTCAAAAAGCTCTGTATTGAATTGGCCAATCTATAGTTTCTTGTACATCTTCTTTAAAATTTGCTAGACAAAAAGGACAACAATACTTTCCTCTTCCATTCTTCACCCAGACATTTATTTGCTGATGGAGGAATAACTTAGTTTGCAACAAAAACATCATTTCCTTTTGTTAATAAAATCTACTTTAACAAATTTTTTGATTTCTTTGATTTTTTCATTTTGGTTTACATCTTCAAGTTTAACTAATAGAATTCAGAAAAAAAAAAAACAAGTTAATCGTTTTTGATGCTTCCAGTGGTATAGATAGACAATCAGAGTGAATTCACAAATAAGGTTCCCTAAAATATTAGTTTATTCAGAGGATTCACTTTTGTTTGCAGGTCCCTTTGAGATTTATCGCTCAAGATTTTGCAAGTTTTTGTTTTGGCTCTTCAAATGAAATTCAAATAGGATCTATAGTCTTTGGTACTGGAATATCAGGAGTAGGTGTTTTCGAAGCAGATATCATATTTTTTTAGTAAGTTGAGATTGGATCGAAGGAATTGTAGTTGAAGTATCTTTTCGTACATCTTGAATTCATAATACTGTAGCAATCTCAAGCTCTTCAACTTCTAGATGAAACAACAAATGAATCAAGACTTCTAAGTTTGATATTGAGTTTAGACTTTGAAACAGTTTTTGATATTTGGAAGTATTTATTGGAGGCTTTCAAGTTTAACTTTTATTACGCATAATATATTTTAATTAGAATAATAAATAATGGAAGAACAACTTTGGAAAGCTTGTAAAGATGGAAGAGTTGAAGAAGTTCAAGAGTTACTTCAAAATTCAGAAATAAAACCAAATTGGCAAGATTTTAACTGGGAGAGAACAACATCTGTTTATATTGCTTGTGAACACGGACACATTGAAATTGTGAAATTATTATTAAATGATAAAAGAGTTGATATCAATAAAGCAAAAAATGATGGTTGGACACCTTTTTATGTTGTGTGTTATAAAGGACATATTGAGATTGTGAAACTATTATTAAATGATGAAAGTGTGGAAATCAATAAACCAGATAATGTTGGTAGAATACCTTTTTGGATTGCTTGTCGAAATAGACAAATTGAAATTGTGAAATTATTATTAAATGATGAGAGAGTTGATATCAATAAAGCAACAAATAATGGTTTTACACCATTTTATCTTGCTTGTTATGAAGGACATATTGAAATTGTGAAGTTATTATTAGCATGTGGAAGAGAAATAGATATCAATAAAAAAGATGATGATGGAAAAACTGCTCTTAATATTGCAAGAGAAAGAGGAAAAATGAATATTGTTGAATTAATAGAATCATTCAGAAAGGCACAAAATGAAACAAGATCAAAATTGAGAAAAGAATTTAATTTACCTGGTTAGATTTCTTTGTTTATTTGTTTATTTTTAACTTTATTTTTCACAATTTTCAATGAAATAATAGAAGAATATACAATTGAAGAGAAAAATATAATTTTTCGAGAATCTATTGAATTTGAAAAAAATGAACAAAACGTCTCAATTCTTAACAAAGTATCATCATTTATTGGAATGGAACCATCTTATTTCTTTCCATTAAATTCAAAATCAAGAGATCAAATTACTCATTTATTCTTCAAAAACTTACAACTTAATTCAATCCAAAATTCTTTTGAAAATTTTCAAAATTTAATTCATTTGGATTTATCAAGAAATAATCTTACCCAACTCCCAAATCAAATTAGTAGCTTTTTTTTTTTCTTTTTTTTTTCAAATCAAATTCCTAACTTTTTTTTTTGGGAAAATAAATAGGAAATCTGACAAATTTACTAAATCTCAATATTTCAAGTAATAATTTTGAAACTTTTCCACTTGAAATCGAAGATTTAACCAACTTGACTCACCTCAATTTCTCATTTAATAATATTTCAACCATTCCAAACGAAATTGGTAACCCTTTCTTATTCAAATCATATTTTTTTTTAATTTCTTTTTCTTTTTTTTGAATAAATCATAGAACAATATTCCAAGTTGGAAGTAATAAATGGATCTTTTAATCAAATTAATGTATTCCCTGACTTTTTATCAAAATTGAATCAAATCAAAGAAATAAATCTCGAAGGTTGATCAAAAAATTTCTTTCTTTTATGTTTTGTTTTGTTTGGAATAAAATACCAAATAAAAATAATTAGGAAATCTATTAACAAGCCAAGGAAATAGAATTTCCCAATTTATCCAATCTAGCAATTCAATTCAAAATTTATTGTACTTCTTTTCAACTCTTTTCGCTCCAAAATAACTGAAACCAATTAAAAAAAGATTATATGGCAATCCATTTACATCTGAAGATGTTGATCCAATTGTTCAAACACTCATGATATCTGATAAAATGAATTTAAAATCTATCAAGTTTTTTTTTTTTTTTTTTTTTTTTGAAAATGAAATATCTAAATTTCTAATATTTTATAATTTGAATAGAATTCATAGACTTCGACATATCGATAGAAAAGTCCAAATATTAACAACAAAAGGATTAGAAACACTTCCAATTGAAATCCAATCAAAATCAAGTCAAGCAATTATCAATTACATTTTTGATTTATCTCAATCAGGGAAACGAGTTTATAGATCAAAATTAATGATAGTTGGATATGAAAGAATTGGGAAAACAACATTATTAGATTGTTTACTTCCATTGACCGGATATCTTTATTTTACGAAAAATATTAAACAAAAAAAATGTTGGCTTAAATTTCAAGGAAAGTATTTACATAGATTTAAAGATGATTCAGAAAATGAATTAATTGATGAAATTGTTTTGGAAAATAAACAATGGAAATTGAATATTTTATCAAATATGAAGAAGATTGAAGATAAAGAATATTATGGATTTGAATTAATTAGAGATATCAAACCAAAAAGAAGAATTGAATATTATTGTGAAAATGAAGAGGAAAGAGACAAATGGATTGATAAATTGAATAGATTAATTGAAAATAAATCAACTCATGGAATTGATATTCAAAATCATAAAATTAAACCAAAAGGAAAAGAAAATGAATTGGATATTTCAGTTTGGGATTTTGCAGGACAACATGAATATTATAATAATCATCATCACTTTTTATCAACAAGATCATTATTTTTAGTTTGTTGGAAAATAAATGAAGGAAAAAAGGGATTG
>Ga0209960_1002597_pt1 | contig 17586 bp, 22 predicted proteins | sample ThiBiot_500_plan_2_FD_183947 | JGI IMG/M metagenome (GOLD analysis project Ga0209960, IMG submission 183947) | Wastewater bioreactor microbial communities from Cape Town, South Africa - Thiocy_expt_500_plan (SPAdes) | ecosystem: Engineered > Bioreactor > Thiocyanate-remediating >...
AAAAAGTAATTTTTTTTTTTTTCCTGTTTTTTAAAAAAAAAAATTAACAAAACAAACAAAAAAAAAGTTTATTATCAAGAATTTGGAAACAAACATTAGATTTAGCAAGAACTGTTTCATTCTCTTGGAAAGTTGTAATATGTAAATATGGAAAATTAACTAATTTAGAGGTGATAGATTGGAATGCTATTTGTGAGGATTGTTTTCAACATTTAAAAAATGGATATCCTAACTCAACAATTGCTTCAAAAATTCCAGTAAATGATGAGTTTGACAACATAAATTCTGTAACATTATTATCTATTTCAATCTCAGAGAGTCTACAAATGATTGATCATATCTCATTCGGAGCTAAAACTCCAAATGACACAACAAATGAGGTCCTTTTCTTCCCAACTTACAAAGTCGTCTTTTGTGAAAGTAATATGGTTCTATCTTCAGGTTGTTATATTTTTAATGGTGTTGCTGTTGAAGTCATGTTATGGCATCATTGTGTCTCACCATCATCAACATCTTCAAACAATTCCACTAGTAACTCAACAATGAATTTAGTGCCAAGTAGTTCTCCACCTTTATCACCAAGTAAAATGCCTCAAATGGAACCAACAGATCTACCTATTTTACCACCTCAACAATATTCTTATAACTCCCAATTTCGAAATTGGGCAAATGAATCAATCACAAGTGATGGAATTCTTCGAGATATTGTCGTTCATTATGTTCATTTAGCTCATCTCTCAAATCCCAACAATTCTACTAAATTCTCTTTACCTCATGCCACTCAAAATCATTCAATCAAATCATCATCATCACCATCATCAAATCTCCCTCCTCATTTTTCTCTCCCTCTTCATGTTAGAATAGCTCTTACTCTCTCTCGAATAACCCCTTATCTTCCACCCCAAAAAGAACGTCCTAGTGTGTAAAAAAAAAAAAATTCAAGATATAAATTTTGACCTTTATTTTTTCTCAATCTTTTTAATTCTGTTCTATTCTTTGATTAAGGAATCATCTTCCTCCTTTTTTTTTTTTTTTTTTTTTTTTTTTTCTTTCATTTTTCATTTTTCTCTCTTTTTTTTAAACTCTTTTATTATTATTATTATCATTATTTTCTTCTTTCACTCTTGTGATCTTTAATCTGTCATACAAAATACTCTTGTTTCACATCAAGGTCTTTGAGATTGTTTGTTTGACCCAAAGTTTGAATGACTTTGACTTTCTTCAGATCACCACGAGGAACAATCAATTTCATTGGTCGATCAACCAATTTCTAATTATCCTATTGGCCCACATTTTTCATTATGACATCAGTGTTTTTTTTTTTTCACTTTTTTTTGTTGATGAATTAATTATAATTGATGTGAAGATGTCCACCCAAGAAGATGATGGTATAATAGACAAAGAAGAAGAAACCAAACCCTTAATCAACTCCTCAATTAACAATAGTTATGATACTCAAGATGAGGATTTAGAATCGTTAAAAAAAAAGAAAGAGGAAGGTGGGAAAGAGGAGGAAGAGGAAGAAGAGGAAGAACCATTACTTAAACTTAGACAAAGAATACTTTATAGCTCACTCCAAGCAGGGATCTCGTTTCTATTTGGTGCAACAGGGTCATGGTTAGCTTATTTCTATGCCCCTCCAGGTGATGGGAAGTTGGTTAGCCCAGTTGTTTATTCATTATCAATTTTACTTGGGAGATTTTTAAATGGGATCTTGGAACCCTTGATTGGATATGTTTCAGATAGAACTAGGACGAGATTTGGAAGAAGAACACCTTATATCTTGATTGCTTCTCCATTGATGGCAATAACATTCTCAATGCTATGGTTTATGCCTTTTGAACCGATGTCTGTAGGAGCATCATTATGGTTTTTTGTTTTATTTAGTTTGAATAATTTTTTTGGAGCTTGTGTTCTTGCACCCTATATGGCTCTCTTACCAGAAGTAACGAGAGGAAGGAAAGAAAGGATTCAAGTATCTTCATTCATGGCAATTTGGGGAATCTTAGGGAACTTGGCTGTTTCATTTATTGGACCTATTGATAATGTATTGGAGGATGGAATTGAAATTTTTGGATATGTTCTAACTGGAATTCAATTTTATTGTTCATTATATTCAATTTTAATGATCATATTTTGTTGGTTAGCAGCATTAAGTATTCATGAAAAACCTATCTTAGATGTTCAATATTCTAGTCTTACAATTCCTCAAGAATTTAAAATCGCATTTTCAAATTTCTCCTTTGTCACATTTCTTTCATTTCAATCACTCACAGTCGCTGCAATTACAATGTGGCAAGCAGTTTTTCCTTATGTTTGTACTGTAGTTCTTGAAACTGAAGGTGGATTAGTAGATATTGGAAAAGGAGAGACTTGGGTAGGAGTCTTTGCATTAATTCTTCTTGTTGGTGCTCTTGCATCTGTACCATTTATTTCAATTTTTGCTAGAAAATTTGGGAAAAAAGTTGTTATTTTAGTTGCTGGGAGTATTGGTGCCATAACTGTTGGTTTAACATTTTTAATTCAATACCTAAAGGATCCAGGAATTGGACTTTTAGTGATTATGGTACTTAGTGCAATTCCTTTAGGAATTTTGTTTGTTTTACCAAATGCTGTTTTTGCTGATGTTTTAGTTTGGGATGAAAAACAAACAGGGAAGAAGAGAGAAGGAATTTATACAGGAGTTAGGCTCTTTACTGTAAGATTAACTAGTGGAATTGGTTCATTTCTTGTTGTTCCTTTAATTTCACTTGGTGATACACCAGAGAATCCCATTGGAATTATGATTATGTTTCCAATTGCTGCTTGTTTATTGACAATTGGAACTTTAATTTTTATTAAATATCCATTTAAAATGTAAAAGATTGTTCTATTTTTTTGTAATAATAATAATAATAATAATAATATTGAGAGATTACTAAAAAAGAAATAATTAGTTTTTTTTTTCATTTTCTTCATTTTGATTTTGATTTTAATTTTGATTTTAATTTTTTTTTTTGTTTCCAATATTTGACCAAAACAAATTCTATCAAAATAAAATAAAAGAAGAAGAAAATATCTCTTATTGAACAAAAGATTTTTTTTTTTTTTTTTTTTTTTTCCTTTTAAACATCTTTAATTTCATTAAACCAAGAAGGAGATTTATTTGGTGGATTCACAGGAAGAAGCCAAGTATAATCCATTTCACCTCCTCCAAATACATCCCCAATTTTTGCTCTAAATGATCTCTTTTCAGATCCTTCTACAATTTGATCTCCAAGAGCTTTTGCTTTCATACGATCAATTCCACTCAAAGTTGAGGAAATAGCTCTTAATTGATCTCCCATCATAATGATCACAAAGAGTCCAAATAATATAGATTCGAACATTAATAATGCACTGACGACTGTTTGTTTTATAGGAGTTGTCATTCCACAACCTTCAATTCCATATTTTGTACAATCATAAAGACGAGTTCCAACAACAACGCCTGCGTAAGTGGAGGAAATTCCTATATACAATAAAAATAATAAGAAATGTTTTTGATTTCTTTCTCCAACACAATTATTGATCCCTAGAAAATTTGAATCAGAAATAAATAAATAAAATTAGATTACTTTTGAAGTAAAGTTTAATTAAAAGAAAAAAGAAAAAGAAATAATTACATGGGCAATGATGATCCATTTTTCGAACACATCTCTTACATGTACTACAATGATGAGCATAGAGAGGTTTATAGAACTGACATTTTTTACAAATTGTTACATATTCATCAAATTTTTTGAAAGGTTCATTATTATGATAAATTTCTGAGATGACATAATCTGAAGGAGGAAGTGGTACAGTTCCTTTAATATAAAATAAATAATAAATTGATTAATTGATTAATTAAAAGTTTGAAAAATATATCTTTTCAAGAAGAAAGAAATAGAAAAAAAAAAAAAAAAAAAAAAAAAAAAAAAAAAAAAAAAAGAACCTGGATCAGTTGTAACAGCTTTATAATGAGAAACAATTGCTAAAGCAACGAAGCAATTGAAGAAGAATATATTCAAGACAGACCAGACTGTAAGTTCATAAGAGTTCCAAGGAAGTATTGTTTCAATACAGACAACATAATCAGCAAATGCAATTAAAAACAAAGTAAGACCAGCACATATCACTCCAGCTACATCCCAATTAAACCATCTCTTTTCCATTCTTCTCTCTGTAATATTATTAGTAATATTTTCTCTTTTATACTCTTTGTTCACTCTTTTCGTTGGTTTGTTAAATATTGAGATATTGCCTTTGATGAATATGTTGAATAGTTTGCTTGCTTACTTGGTGATTAATTGCTTGATTATAAACGATTCCCAAATAATACAATAAAGTAAAAGAAGTAATATCCTTTGAGTAAAGTAAAGTAAATTAGACTCTTATAACACTACAGTTTCAATGCACACATACATATGAGTTTGATTATGAAAACTAAAGTAACACACTCACTTACAAGCTCCTATTAATTATTAATTATTAGAATATTTAATGATATCACCAACTCATATAATATATAGAAAATGTATCAAATGAACTAAGCTCACTATCCCTAATATGAATGAGTTATTATAGGAGCTCATATGTTATCATTAGCTTAATAGTCAGGGTTTGTAATTACACACATTCATTTTTCTATTAGATCATCTGCAATTATCGGTGAGCTTCTCTTGGTAGATTAACAAAAACCAAAAGATAACCTATAACCCACACATCTATAACAGATATATAACATTCACAACTATCTAAAGTCTATTTGTAGTACTGATAGTATAGTATCGTTAATATTAACATTGTATTTATATATATTACCAATTGGAATTATTAGGAAGCTGTTTATTTGGATTGTGATATTCATCAATCATTTATTCATTAACTCATTTTTGTATTAACTAGAACTAACTAAATAGTTTCTTTCTAACTTAGGTTATAACACTGAGCCCTTGTTGTTCTTTAGTTCAAGGCTTCGTTTTTTTATCTATGCTATGCTAAATACTTGTAATTGAGAAGAAAGAGAATAAAGAAGAAGAAGGACTATAGATTATGCGTTTGTAAGATATTTACTTAAGCTTTATTGTTTTAGAATCCAATTACTTATTGAATTAACTAATTTTTATCTTATTTAAATAGGTTTAGAATAAAGTGTATTTGAGAAAATGAAGTGAAATGAAGTGAAGACGATTATCGTTGGATTCATAAAGCAGCTTTAGATTGGTCAATTATTGATAAAAGCTTTGAATAGGAAAAGAAGATTTATATTTTAAAACTTTATTGATTGTTAATTCAGAGTCAATTAGTTCTAGAATATCTTTTTTGGAAAGATTGTTGTTTCAAAAAGCAAGATCTTATTGGAATTGAAACTATGAGTCGTAAATATGTAACATGATATTCAAAGTTGTTGAATTAACTAATACTTTTCTTTTTTCTTTTCTATTAGATAAATAGGATTTTTGGTTGCTTCTTTGAAATTTGAAATTTTCTTTTTTAAAATTTTTGAATATTAAAAAATCTTTTTGGAATTGAAATTCTTTGACTTCTGATTTCAATTATAATCATTACATCCATCTAATTAAGAATATTAAATAACTAAATGATTAATTTTTTGAATCCAAAATCAAAACCAAAATAATTATTTTCTTTTCAATTTCATTTTCTGATAAGTTTTTTATTTCTTTCTAAATAGATCAACCAAAAAAATGGTAACAGTTGAACCTGATACAGTTTTAAGCTTCCGTAGTAACTTTCCTTTATTTTTTTTATCTGACAATTCCTTTACCTTTCCTTTTCTTTTATTTTTAAGTTTCCTTTTTTTTATTCGAAAAAAACTTAATGACATTTTATCAAAGGACCTTTTGACCAAGTTGTAAAGGAAATTGTCACAATTAAAAACACAAATGAATCTGCACTCGCATTTAAAGTTAAAACTACAACCCCAAAACAATATTGTGTCAGACCAAGTTCTGGAGTTGTTGAAAAAGGAGAAACTAAAGAAATTCAATGTTTTTTTTTTAAAAATATTTATTTCCCTCATTTTTTTCCAATTTTTCGATTAATCAATTTTCAAATTTTCTTATTTTAGTTTTACTTCAACCAATGAAAGAAAGAGAACAAGCAGAACAATTTGATTATAAAACAAAGGATAAGTTCTTAATCCAATATATTGCAATTCCAGATGGTTATAATGATTCGAATGTGGCAACCATTGTCTTTTTTCCTTTTTCCTTTTTTTCTTTCTTTTTTTCTTTCTTTTTTCTTTTATCGGAAAAAACTCATCTCTTTAACTTAATTTTTTTTTTTTTTAGTGGGGAGGATATGAAACTCCAGAGAAAAAAAACGAAATTAAAGAAGTAAAATTAAAATGTTTATTCCTTCCTCCAAAAGATGATGTACTTTTTTTTCTAATTTTTTTTCTGATTTTTTTTCTTTTTTTTCATCATTATCTTAGAAACAAATATTCAATTGCAAATGTTCATTTTTATTTTATTTTTCATCTAGCCTCAAGCTAACATTGCACAAAATCCAACTCAAGGAATGTCAAGTCAATCTGGAAGTTCAATTGCTTCAACAAGAACATACGCTACAACAGTAGAAGAACAAGGTCAAAATAAAACCACCCAACCAATTGAAAAATCAAATGATCCTCCACCAACAGGAAAATTAGATCAATTACTTCAAGAAGTAATTTTTTTATTTTTTTTTTATTTATTTTGATTTCTATTTTTCCCTTTTTTTTTTTATCCTTTGTTATTATTATTTTCAACTTTCAAACAAATAATTTAGGCCAATGAAAAAAATCGAGCCTTACAACAAGAAAATGCAACATTAAAACAAAGAAAACCTTTGAGCACAACGACGGAACAACCTTCTCAACCAACTCCAAAACCAACAGTTGTCAAACCAAAACCAAGATTGGATCCAAAAATATTAGCTGTGGTTGTTTTAACTGCATTTTTCCTTGGATATCAAATTGCTAAATACTTCTAAATCTTCATCAATCACACATACATAAAACAAACCAGAAAAAAAAAAAGCTTGTTCATTGTTCTCATACAAATCGTTGGAAAAAAACAAAAAAAAACAATCAATTTTATTTCTAAAGTATTGATTTTAATGGAGCAAATAATAAAGCATCAACAATCTCTCCTTCTTTTAAAGTATTTTGTGAATCTGTAATAGGTGGAATTTTTAATAAGGCATTTGCAGTTGCCATACTTGTCAATCGACTACTAATTTGTTTTCCTGTTACTTCCGCAACAAATGAACATGTTTGACCTTCGTGAACAATTCTAATAAATGCACGTTGATATTCTGGTCGAGGATCTAATTTCACTGATTTTGTAAGCTATTTTTATTATCAAAAATATTATTCATAAGAACATTTATTATTTTGTTTAGATTTTGTCTTTCAAAAAAAAATTGAATGAAAGAATACTTTAACTTTAATGATTGGGAGATCAGGAGATTGAAAACCTGATATTTTTTTGATTGCTGGTAATACGAATAAATAGAAACAAACAACTGATGAAACTGGATTTCCTGGTAAAGAAAATATTAATTTTTGATCTAAAGTTGCAAAAGTTGTGGGTTTTCTAAAATGAAAAAAGAAGAAAGGAGGCTATTAGTAATTTAAGCATGGGAAGTAAACTAAAAAGCAAAGTAAAAAGAAAGAAAGAAGAAAAAAAAAGAAAAAAAGAAAAAAAGAAAAAAAGAAGGAAAAAAAGAAAAGAACCCAGGTTTCATAAATACACGACCAAAATGAATTTGAGCTCCTATTGAAACAAGTAAATCTTTTAATAAATCGAATTCTCCCATTGAAACACCACCAGAAGTTATAATAATATCTGCTTCATTTAATCCATCTCTAAGTTTCTTTTCAATCAATTCAGACCTTTTTTTTTTTTTTTTTTTTTTTAAAAAATTAAAAAAAAAAAAAAAAGAAATTATACTTGTCTCCAGAAATACCTAAATCAATAACTTTACATCCTTCACTTTTTAATGCTGCAATTAAAGTTGGTCTATTTGAATCACGAATTTTTGGATTCTCCGTTGGGAAAATTTCATTGAATTCAACAATTTCTTCTCCTGTTGATAAAATTGCAACTACAGGTTTTGAATAAACTAAAACTTCAGAAACACCAATTGAAGCAAGAATTCCAATTTCTGAAGGTCCAATTTCAGTTCCAATTCCTAAAACTTTCTCACCTTTGGCAATATCTGATCCTTTTAATCTAACATTTTCACGAACTTGAACCCCTTTTTTAATTCTCACAATTTGTTCTAATGTTTGATCCTTTGAAGCTTGAACAAGTTCAGTCTCTTCAACCATAACAACTGCATCTGCATTTAATGGTAATGGTGCTCCAGTTGTAATCCTTACAATCTTTTTTGAAACCAATTCAAGTTTTTGATTAGATCCTGCAGCTACTGCACCTAAAACTTCATATTCCCCAGGTCCATCAGATGCTTTAATTTCAATTAATTAACCAATCAATCAATTCTTGATTGAAATAAGACACTTTTTCTGAAAAAAAGAAAGAAAAGAAAAAGAAAAAAAAAAAGGAAACCAATAACAGCATATCCATCCATGATTGATGCATCAAATGGAGGAAGATCTTCATTTGAGATAATATCTTGAGCTAGAATATACCCTTTAGAATCACAAGTATTCATCTTAATGGGTTCTTTGGACAATGATTTCTCCTTAACTACATTATTTTTTTATTTTATTTGTTATTAACATTAAGTAATTGCAAAAAAAAGAATTTAACAAGAATTTATGAGAATTTAACAAGAATTATGAAATCTATGATTAAAAATGCTTACTAATTGATGTAGCTTGATCCATTGAAAACATAGGATATGGAGAGATCCTTGCTCTTTTAGCAACTTGCATTGTTGTTGTTGAAGAGTTGATGTTGTTGAAGAGTTGATGTTGACGATTTTTCTTTTTGTTTGTTTTTTTCGAATTTTTGGCGCGAATTTTTTGCAAAAAAAAAAAATGGAAATGGAGAACAAGAACAATGAAATAAAAGAATAATGAAAGAATAAAGAATAAAAAGACAAAAAAAAATATCGTCAGCTACAGGATTCGAACCTGTGCGGGAGATCCCAATAGATTTCAAGTCTAACGCCTTAACCGCTCGGCCAAACTGACTTTTCTTGCTTGTGTTTTGCTATTGAATTCTGTGGTTTTGTTACACAGAAAGAATTAAAGAATGGATTGATTGTTGAGTGAGTTGATTCAATCTCATTCTATTAATAATTAATTATCATCTCTTATTTATTCGGCCAAACTGACTTCTTTTACTTGTATTTTGCTATTGAATTATGTGGTTTTGTTACACAGACAGAATTGAAAGAATTGATGAAAGAATGAATTGATTGATGTTGAGTGAATTGATTAAATCTCATTCTATTAATAATTAATTATCATCTCTTATTTATTCGGCCAAACTGACTTCTTATTCCTTGTGTTTTGTAGCGTAACTCTGTGGTTTTGTTACACAGAAAGAGTTGAAGGATTGAAGAATAGAATTGTTGAATTGATTGTTGAATGAATTGATTCAGTATCATTCTATTAATAATTAATTATCATCTCTTATTTACTCGGCCAAACTGACTTTACTTGGTTGAAATTTGTTAATGGATTTTGTGGTTTTGTTACACAGAAAGAATTGATGATTGATGAAGGATTGAAGGAATGAATTGATTGTTGAGTGAATTGATTCAATATCATTGTATTAATAATTAATTATCATCTCTTATTTGCTCGGCCAAACTGACTTTACTTGGTTGAGTTTTGCTATTGAATTCTACAAATTTCATCTTTCACAAAACAAAGAACTTTACCAAAAGAAAAGAAAAGAAAAGAATGGAAGAAAAACTTTGGAAAGCAAGTTCAAAAGGAAAAGTTAAACATGTTCAAAAATTACTTCAAAACTCACAAATTAATATTAATTGGCAAAAGTTTGGATTAGAGAGAACACCTTTTTATATTGCTTGTGAAAAAGGACATATTGAAATTGTTAAATTATTATTAAATGATAAAAGGATTGATATCAATAAACCAAACATTATAAAACACCTCTCCTAGTTGCTTGTAAAAAAGGACATATTGAAATTGTGAAATTACTATTGAATGATCAAAGAGTTGATGTCAATAAAAGAGATGATGAAGATTGGACACCTTTATATATTGCTTGTGAAAATGGATATATTAAAATTGTAAAATTGCTGTTAAATGATAAAAGAATTGATATCAATAAACCAAACAAACATTATAAAACACCTCTTTATATTGCTTGTGAAAATGGATATATTAAAATTGTGAAATTACTATTGAATGATCAAAGAGTTGATATAGATAAAGTGGGTAAATGGAATAGAGAAACGCCCTTTTCTCTTGCTTGTGAAAAAGGACATATTGAAATTGTGAAATTATTATTAAATGATGAAAGAGTTGATATCAATAAAAGAGATGATGAAGATTGGACACCTTTTCATAGTGTTTGCCAAAAAGGACATATTGAGATTGTGAAATTATTATTAAATGATAAAAGATTAGTAAATATCGATAAAAGAGACGAAGATGGTTCAACACCTTTTTTTTGTGCTTGTGAAAAAGGACATATTGAAATTGTGAAATTATTATTAAATGATGAAAGAATAAATATCAATAAAACAAATGATGATGATGAGAAAACACCTTTTTATATTGTTTGTGAAAAAGGACATATTGAAATTGTGAAATTATTATTAAATGATGAAAGAGTTGATATTAATAAAACAGATGAAGATGGAGACACACCTTTTTATACCGCTTGTCGTTCTAGGCATATTGAAATTGTAAAATTATTGTTAAATGATGAGAGATTCGATGTCAATCATAGGAATATTTCCATGTGTGACTTTACAGTTTTGCATTATACTTGTCAAAAGGGATATATTGAATGTGTGCGATATATATTGGCAATGGGAAGAGATGTCAATTTAAATATAAAAGATGGTCGAGGTATGACTCCAATTGATTGTGCAAAAGAAGAAAAAGAAAAAGAACAAAGATCTGAGAAAAGAAAAAGAAATTATGGAGATATTATTGAATTATTAGAATCATTTGAAAGAAATCCAAATGAAACAAGAATTAAATTGAGAATTCAACTTGGATTTTCTGGTAAAATCTTTTTATTATTATTATTTTATTTCATATTCAATTTCTCTCAAATTCTAATTCTTTCCTTCATTCTATTTCATTTAATCAAGATATTGATGCTGCCTTTATCTTTTCAATGATAGTTTTCATTTCAGATTGTTATCTAGATTTTAAAAAGAATTAAAATTGTATTTTAAATCATTTGGAGATACCTAATCTTTCAAACTTTGTTTCAAATCTATCTTCTAAACCAATCTTTAACAATAAATGCTTTATTGAATATTCAGAAAAAAAAAAAAAAAAAGTTCATCCGAATTCAAATTCAAATTCAAATTCAAAACCAAACTGAATTGAATTGAATGTCTAAAAATAATTGTGGGATTTGAACAATATATTATGTATATTTTTTTAAATATCTGGTACAATTCTTGCAGTTAATGGATAATGATCTGAAATATCTTCATTTTCTTTTGTGAAATAAATATCACAATCTCCTTTCACTTTCATTACAGGAATTGGTGTTCCTGAACTTGTAGGAATCTCATCTAATGCAAAAATGTAATCCATTCTCGCAGAATCATGTTTACAACCAACAAACGGATTCTCTGCATCATATGATCTTTGATGACTATCTGGATGTGTTTCTAAATAGAGATCTCTTAACTTTACTCCAATTCCTCGATCAGAAACTTAAAAAAAAAAAAAAAAAAAAATTTTATTGTTTTAGGATTTTTTTTTAAAAAAATCAATGAAAGTAAAAACGGAAAAAAAAAAACTTAATTCAAGATATTCTTCAGTAATATTTCCTTCTGGATCCTCATAACCAATATTCATATCCCCAACAAATATAACACCACAATTACTCCATTCAAATCCTTCTGGAAAGGTCATATCACTTTGAATTTGAATTAACTTTTCTTTAATTTCATTTCTTTGATGTCTTCTAGCTTCTGTGTTTCCAAAAGGAAGTGGGGAATGAAGATGAACATTCATTGTCAAGAGATACTTTCCTTCCCATTTTGAAGAGACATCTAAGAGAACATATGAAACTGATTTATATAAACCTTCTTCTTCTTTCTTGTAAACAAATGTATGATGAAATTCCCAAACTAAATTAATCTCCTTTTTGACTGCGGTGTAAAGTCCTCCATTATTTAATCCCCAATTAAATTTATAAGTATTCCATACATCAGCCAACAAACCTGTGTTAAAGATTCCTTCCCAACAAACATTTCTAAAATTGTGAATTAAATCAATTAAACAATGAATTTAAATAAAGAATAAAAAATAGAGAACGAAAATAAATGGAAATGAAAAATGAAAAATTAAAAGAAAATTTTTTAAAAAAAAAGAAAGAAACCTTTCAACAACACTATGAGAACTTCGAATAGCATCAAACACAAGATGAACACAACTTCCCCACATCTCTTGCAATAAAACTACATCATATTCTTTAACAAACTTTCCCAATTCAATTGCTCTTGGAGTTTGTTGGGTACAAGAAGCTATCTTGAATAAGTCCCCTTGGAGTTTCTCATAAGCTACATAAAATGCGGCAATCTGATAGACATTATTTGAGACAATGGTTAACGGAGTGGGAGACATCGAGACTTTCTAGTATATTTCTAATCACTTTCTAATAACTTTCTAATAATTTTTGAATAACTTTGCCTTGTGGTTTTTTTTTTTTCTTCTGAGCTGAATGGGTTAAATTAATCAATTAATTAATTAATGAACGGCAATCATGAAAAAAAAAATGATTAATTAATTACTTTGACTTTTGATTGGTCAAACCAAATTTCCTTCCTTTTATTGAATATATATTTTTGACCTTGAAACAAACGTCGACGAATTATCAGAATTTATAATCAAGTTCAGAACATCATAAGTTATTCTTTTGGTGGTTATACAAATTGAATTCACTTTGAAAGTTAAAGAAAAGTAAAGAAAAGGATTAGAAAAAAGAAAAAAAACAAAATTCTTTATTTTTCATCAAAAACAAGCTTTATCCAAGGTTCATTGAGTTTGATCTTCTATTATTATTTCAAAAAAAAAAAAAAAAAAAAAAAAAAAAAAAAAAAAAGAAAAAAGAAAAGAAAGAAAAAGATATTTAAAAAATAAAGTGAAATATGCAAAGAAAGAAAGAAATAAATACCCAAATTTTTTTTGTTAATTCCCATCATCAAGCTTTCTTCTTTTTGTTTCTCGATCCTCACCATCGTCTTCACCTTCTTCTTCATCTTCCTCTTCTTCAATAGCAAGGTCTAATTCTTGATCTTCTTCTTCTCTTAATAAATCTTCTCTACGATGATCAAAAGGTTCATAATCACCATCTTCATCATCATCTTCCTACAGTATACATTTTTTGATTTGATAAAATGGAACATTGAGATATAAAAAATAAATAAATAAATAAATAAATAAATAAATAAATAAATAAAGCAAACAATGATTGTTTCTTCTAAAGCAGCTAATCCAACTTCTTCTTCTTCTCCCTCATTTCCATATTCTTCTTCCTCTTCCTCTACTTCTTCTACTTCACCTCTTTCACTTCCTTCTTCTTCTATTTCATCACCTAGTTCCTCTATTTCAACCCCTTCACCACCACTTCCTTCTTCATAGTCCTATTCAAATATTGAAATTATTTATATTCTCAAAAAAGATTGTTTTTTTTTTTTTAAAGAACAAAATGTAACCTCCTCAACAAAATCATTTCCCTATGACAAAGAAGATTTTTTTAAAGAAAAGGAAATTAAAACTTTAAAAAAGGAAGAAAGAAAAAGAAAAATGAAAAAATGAAAAAGAAAAAACCTCTTCTCCTTCCTCAATTTCTTCTTCTTCTTCACCCTCTCCTTCACCTTCACCTTCACCTTCTTCCTCATCTTCCTCATCTTCCTCTTCATCTATTTCTTCACCATTTTTATCAGCTCCATTCAAAGTTTGTAATGAAGGAATTAAATTAAAAACAGAAGTTGGAAAATTTGGATCTCTACAAACATCACATTCAAGTAAATCAAGATGTTTTAAATTTTGAAGTGATTTCTAAAGTTAATTTAATAAAAAATAAAATATTAAATTCAATTAAATTAGATTTGATGTTTTAATTTTTTTTTTGAAAAAACAAAAGTAATGAATACCAATGGTTCAATTGTTGTTAAATTTTGAATACGATTATTGCTAATATCAAGACGAGTCAAAGTATTTAATTCTGCTTTTACAAGATGATCTAATCCACCAGAAATTTTATTATCTGAAAGAATTAGCTAAAAAAGAAGTAAGAAAAAAAAAAAAAGTTAAATTTCACAATTAATTTTGAATTAGTGAGTTGGAAAAAAAAAATAAATAAAATAAGAAATCTCAAAAAATAATAAAGAGATCTAAATGCTCAAAGCAATGAATTCTGACAACATATCGACCAAAATAAATAATGAATTTAAAAGAAAAAATAAATAAAATAAAATAAAAAATAGAATTTAAAGAAAATTAAGAAATTAACTACAAAAAATATTAAAAAATGTAAAGTAAAATTTAAAAAAATGTAAAAGAAAACAAAAAAAAAATTCAAAAAAAAAAAAAAAAAAAAACCGTTTTAAGTTTAGGAAGCTTTGGGAATCCTTCAAGGCTTTGTAATGAGACCCCAATCAAAGACAAAGTTCTTAAATTAATAAACTTCTCATCTATTCCTGCAAGAGTTGGAATCTTCAAACTATCAAGGTTTATCTCTGTAACTTCCGATGGGTCTCTTCCTTTTAATTGTCTTTTCACTGCCGCCTCCATTCAAAAAATTCAAAAATATTTCTTTTTTTAAAATTACTTGATTAATATTATGATTTTTCTTTTTTTTCCAATAAATAGAAATTGAAATGTTTTTTTTTAAAAAAATATTTTTAATTGAGAAAAAAGTAAAATAATGATGATATAAAAAGATATTTGAAATAAGAGTTTTGAGATCAAAAACTTGTAAAAAAACGGTTACAAGAAGGAAAAAAAATGGCGGAAAAATTCAAAAAAACAAAAACAAAAACAAAAAAAAAAAAACCGTTTTTTTATGATTTTCTTTTGTAAAAACCAATAATTATTCAGTCATATCATGTATATTTTACTCTTGGACAGAGTTTCATTCAGGATAAAACGTTTAGGAGGTTTGAAGATTGAAAAGCATTTTAGGGGATCGTAATAGAGAACTTTTGCCACTATTTGAGAATTTTTTTTGAACTTGAAGTGTGATACTCACTCATGCCTGCAACGATATAATATTTTTCTTTGAGATGAGTTGGCCAATAACCTAAGAACTGGGGAGATTTTCCTTCACAAATCCAATGCAGTAAAAATCGATTTTTTTGAACATGAACAGTAGTTAGTCACCTAGTTAGTTGTAGATGAAGGTTGTTAGATTTGCTCCTTTAGAGATCATCTCGTCTTCGCTAAGTAAGATATTGAGTTGTTTGGACTCACTTTCTGAGTAGCATCCGAAGATTTAGACTTTCATTGGTGAAAGGAAAAAAACATTGTTCACTTTAAAAATCAATAAATCTGATTTCATTCAAAGTTTATTCAATGTTAAACTTTTTTTTGATTTTGTTATCATTCTTCCTTCCTCAAAAAAATAACAAAAAACATAAAAACAATGCATTGGTTGTGAAGTGAGAGGACATTCTTTAAGCTCGTTCTTTCACAATGATGATATTTGTTTTTTTTTAAAAAAAATTTTTTTGTTTGAACAAAAAATATGTGAAATAAATCAATCTTTAATAGTTAATTCAGATTTTCGAAGGAAGGAAAAAAAAAATTTTTTTTTTACAAGATTTGACATTTATTTATTTTTTAAAAATTACAATTTATTTGCTGAAGGGAGAGAACCAACAATAGTATTTAAAGACCAATCTAATGCATCAGCAAAAGCAGATGAATCAGTTCCTGGATGAGACTTAAATGAAGTGATATTAAAGCTTGTATGATTTCCAAAAGTATAATAACCAATTCCATATCCACCTGGATTAGCTGGTCCAAATCCAACACCTTTTATATGGTCTCCTCGGACTGTTGAAGTTGATAATACATCAGCTGTGAGCTATTTGAAATCAGAAAAGAAAAAAAAAAAATTTTTTTAAGTACATTGATATTATATTAAAACAATAATAAGTAAGTAAGTACAAAGAAAAAAAAACCTTAGAATAGGCACTATCTCTAAATAAATCTGGGAGTGAATCTCTATTGGGGGCATTTTGAAGTGCAAGACGATGAAGTGCATACAAGTGTCTATCAACTCCAAATCCTTTTCGACATTTATCAGAATTATTTACATGAGTCCTTACTGCTTTTTGTAATAAGGCAAATCTATCTTTATCATCACTCATTTGAAATTGTTGAACAAAATTTCGAGAATCTATTTTATATTTATTTATTACTTAAATATTTTGAATCATATATAAATGAAAAATAACTAACCTTCTGTGACTGAGCGAATTGCTTCTGTTCTTCCAAGATGAAAATGTTGAACTGTACAGGCTTCAGAAGTGGAGGTCACTCTATTGTGCATTTTATAATAAGCAAGTTGAATAGCCATTTGAATAACTGCATCAGGACTCAAATTAGCATTTCTTAAAACTTTTTTTTTATTTGATTAAAATTGAGTTCAATTATATGTTTGAGAAAAAAAAAAAGAATGAAAGTAAATATGAAAATGAAAAAGAAAAGTACCTGATTTTCCAACTTGACTTTCATAAAAAACTGCATCAACATTATTTGCTTCTTGTCGATATTGATTCTTGAATTTATATAAATCATTAATAGTTTGAGGAGAAAGGTTCCATCCTAATTTTTCCCATCTTGGAAGGTTATCAACAAAGTCTTGATTCAATGAACCAGCATTTGAAACATTATTTGAGACGTGCTTCATAAGAAATGAAAGAGGAATTCCATCTCCCCAACTGTGCTCAAAATTGATACCACAATTTCTTTCAGCATCAACAATAAGAGAAAAGGATTTATCAAACCAACGATTTAATGGTACGTTGTCATCTACATTTCCATGAAGATAAGATGAGACATTTGATTGAGAGTCGAATTTTTGATTAGTATCAAGACAGACGACAAATAATGCAGTATCAATTTGTTGAAGACTTTCTTTGTTGTTTTCTATTTTCGAAGTTTTAAAAAAATAGGGAAAAGGTAAGTTTTCAGTTATAGGTTTGGAAAATAAATAAAAAAATGAAAAGAAAGAAAAATGTAAAAATAATACGATCTAATTCTAAATGAGATCTAGCTTGAGCCCATTCATCTCTATCACCAGTTGTTAAGATACCAATATCTGGAAATTCTAATTGATCCCTTCTTGAAATGTCAAGGATTTCATCAAAGGCTTTGAGTGTACTTTTCTATTTAGTGTTTAAATAAATTAATGATTGTAAAAAAAAGATTAAAAA
>Ga0209960_1002604_pt1 | contig 17533 bp, 18 predicted proteins | sample ThiBiot_500_plan_2_FD_183947 | JGI IMG/M metagenome (GOLD analysis project Ga0209960, IMG submission 183947) | Wastewater bioreactor microbial communities from Cape Town, South Africa - Thiocy_expt_500_plan (SPAdes) | ecosystem: Engineered > Bioreactor > Thiocyanate-remediating >...
TTTTTCATGAATAACATGAACCAAATTTTGATAATAGCATTCGAAACAGCAAATACTTCAAAAACAGGAGTCCTATCTTTTGAAGAATTTAAAAAGTTTGCATTAAATGATTCAACAATTACAGCTTGGTTTGATGCTCTTGGAACTGTATTTTAGTTTAGATTTTAAATTTTAGAGTTTTTCTTCTTTTTATTGAGCAATAATGTCTCATTTTTTGTCATATTATTTATCTGTGAAAAAATAATTGTATTTGGAAAATAAATAAAAGAAACTAGATTCAAAAAATTTGGACTAGAACAAATAATAAAAATCAAAATTTAATTCTCTAACTTTAATTTGATTGCCTTTGTAATTTAGATAATGCATTCGAAGCAGCATCAAACTCTGCTTCTTTTACTGTCTTTCCCTTTCCTTTTCCAATAACTTTTCCTTTTTCCATTGCAAAAACTATAAATGTTCGATCGTGAGGTGGTCCTTTCTCCTTTGAGATCCTAATTTGTTAAAGGTTTAGTAAAATTCAAATCAATTTTTTGAAAAAAAAAAAAAAAGAAAATACTGATAATAAACTGAAGATTTTCCTAAAAAATTTCTGAGTAATTCTTTTGAAGAAGATTGTTGAATGAATGCTTCTTCGGTTTGAAGTTTTGGGAAGATGAACTGAGAACAAAATATTATAACTCCATTTAATGATTTATCAAGGTACAGTGCTCCAATAAAAGCTGTAAAAATAAAATTTAAAGTTTTTTTTTTTTTTTTGAAAAATAATTAAATAAAAAACCTTCAAGAGAATCTGCTTTAACTTTTGGAGACATCTCCTATAACAAAAAAAATAATTTAATTTTTTCAAACTAATTTGAATTTGAATTTGAATTTTTAAACCCCTTGAATCACTGTCTCTAAAAATTCAGGAATTCCTATTTCAGAAGCCACTAATCCAAGAACTTTATTGTTAACAAGGATAGATCGATAGTACTAAATAAAAATAAGAAATAAGAAGTTGAAGGGATTTTTAAATTTCGAAATGAAAGATAGAATACCAACAAATCTCTTTTTGATGATTGAGGATATAAATGATAAAGATGATTTGAAACAACAAATTCTAATACCGAATCGCCTAGAAACTCAAGTTGTTGATTATTTCTATTCATTATTTATTTAGGTTGAATTAAATCATTGAATTTGTAAGTGATCAAAAAAAAAAAGAAAGTTAACTCAAAAGCTGGATCAGTAGGATGGGAATGAGAAAGAGCTTTACTTAATAAACCACAATGAGTAAATTCTATGCCAATCCTCTTTTCAAATTCTCCAAGTTTCTTCAATTTATTTAGAATTTTATTGTTATTAATTTGATTTTTATTTATAATATTTAAACGAACAAATAGAAAAAAAATGAAACCTTTAATCTTTCATTTTGAAATCTTAAATGAAAATCTCCAAATGGATATTTCTTTTGATAATTATACTTATTTGTGTTCACCCATTGAAGAAGTATTTCTTGCTCTTCAATCTTTGAGAAATATAAATTCCCTAGAAAGATGATGCATTGATCAATTCCAAAGCTAAAATAAAGATGTCCTATTGAAAATATAAATATTATTTGATTTAAATTTAAATGAATAAAAAATCAATTGACATAGATAAATAAAATTTAAACCTAGCAAGCATTGAAAAGCCCATCCCTTCTTTTTAACTACAAGTTCATAATCTTCATCACCAATAAATGGATAAAATCTTTCTAATTGTAATCTCTATTGATTTCATTTCATTTCTTTTTTAAAAAAACATTTTTATGTTTGAAGAAGATTAAAAAGAAAAAGAAAGAAAGAACCTGATAGAAACTTGAAATGATAGTACCATTAATAAATTGAGTCTTTTTCAAAGAGAGTTGACCTTCTGAATATTCAGGATAGATTAGAAATAACTTAACAGAGACAATAAATGAGAGGAGACATGAACCAAAGTAAACAAGTGATTGTGATAAATGAAGTTGATGTGGTTGATGTTGCTTCAAATCTTCAAGAAAACGAGTCACCCAGTCAAGTTCATTTTCCATTCACTCCAACAATTGAGACAAGATATTCTTGAGAAGAATCAGTTAATTTTATGGTTTAGTTCCAAGGATTGAGAACAAATGTAAAAGATTCAATGAATCAATGAATCAATGAATCAGTTTTTTTTTTTTTTTTTTTTTTTTTTTTTTTTTTTTTTTTTGTTTGTGAAATTCTAAAACAACATCTATAAAAGTGATCAAGAGTATTGATTATAGTTTATTTATATTTTGAGAGTAGATAGCATTTAATGGGGGCAATGGGTTGGACAATGAGAACAAGTGGTAGTCCTTCTCGGAGATGAAAATGGATCTCTATAAATCCTTCGAGTTCTATTTTGGTTGAGATTTTGATGCCGATTCGGTTGTGTGTTTGTTGTTTGATTTTGAGAAGAATTAACTTGTTGTACCAAGTGCTGAAACAAGACTGGGTTAGGTTGAACAAGTTCAATTAAATCTTCGAGGTGAGATCTATTGACATTTTGGCTTCCAGCTTCATTTCCTTGGCTAAGTTCGTTTTCATTTTCATTTTGAAATTGCTCTGGGTAAAGAATCTTCACTAATCCTCTTAATACATGATTAACAACGAGATGGTCTTTTGAAAATGGTTTCCGACACATTGGGCAAAGATCCTTTTGAAATTTTTTGGCGCATCCTAAACAAGTTGAATGACGACACGAAAATGTAGTTGGCTCCTTCATTGGCTCCAAACACACAGGACAATTGAGATCATGAACTACTGATTCAGCAAAATAAAAGAACTCGAAAACTTTCTCGAACAGAGAACTATTTTTCATGTGTTCCAATAATGCTTTGATTCTTAAATATAGTTCTTTTTCAGGCTCCTCTGATTGTTGAACAATAACTTTGCCATCTCTAATTAATGGAAAAATGCTTTCAATTGAGGTAGTTTTGACAAATTGTTCTTGGCCAATATCTAGTTGGTAGTATTGTCTATCTTCTTCTTCTCCTTCACCAGATGTTGGAATGAAGGAGATTTTTCCAAATATAAATTGTATATTAATCTGTTGGACTTGAAGTTCACTCTGTAAAAATAATGGACAATAAGCAACAATATCTCCAGTTTTTAATTCTTCCATTCCTCTCCGTTTCAATCCAAAAAATTGAATATCAAATTCGTCCAGAATTGTTCCAATCATGAGTTTTTTGGAAGCTTCCATTTCATACAATTTTGACCAGCTGCGTCGCTCAAAATATATCGAATCAACAGAATTGAAGGAAAAATATTCTGTAACAAATTGTTTAACGATAAAATGGATCTCCTCAATGTTTTGAACAAATAAAATGTTTTTGTTGCTTAAATAAATTCTCTTTTGTGGTCTCGAATCAATTTTTTGATGAGTTTGTTTCCAAAAACATGTTCTATTGAATTTTGAATCGGGTAGAAGAGTGATACTTTTTAAGGATTCTTTTTTTATGCTGAAGTCTTCATCACTTTGATGTGCATCACTTGATTGGCTTGTAATAAAACTCGAAAAAATTCTGGAACGTAAAAGAGATTGATATAAACTTAATATCCCATCCACATCATCGTCTTCATTCACGACATTCTCGACTTCATCTTCAAATTTAACTAAATTTGATAATAAAGGTACTTGAAAGAATTCACATATTTCCTTTTCTAATATATCATTAGCGAATTGGAGTTCATTTGCTTCAAGTTGAAGCAATAAATCATTGAAGATAAGTTCTTTAGGATCTTTCATCTCATTGTTTTGATTTGGAAGAAGAAGGTCCTCTAAAGTAACAACTTTTCCATCCATGTTCATCATAATAACCTTCAAAATTCGATGATAGGATTTAATCAAATTGTCTGTGAGCTTTTTCGAGGAATTGGAAGAGTGTTTTTCGATAAATTTTTGTGAAATTTTGATCAATTTAGGGATATTGGAAGGGTTTCTTTCTGTTATCCCAAGGGCATCAAACAATTTTATAAATCTATCGGGAGAAAAGTAAAATCTATCCAAATATCCAATTTCAAGGTCCTCTAGCTCCTCTACTTTTTGAAGTAAGCTTGAGTCAAAGACCTCTTTTATGAGAATGTTTTCTGGTTTATAAAATTTTGAATTCACTAATATACTTTCAAATTGGTTCATCTCTTGAATAATGAAGGTCTTTTTGGAAAACAAATGTTTCTCCAAGAAGTAATAGATTTTATGAGTGGATGGGTTTATAGCAGAAGGCTCAATCTCTTCTTTTCGTTGACTAATTGCTTTGAGATTTTGTAAAACATCTTGAAGTGAAATAGTTAAATCAGGCAAGTATTGAGAAAGTTTCATGAAATAAATTTCGTCTAACATACAGTGAGTTGTTGAAACAAGATACCACTCAGAAGGAGGTGCGCATCTTGAAAGTGGAAATCGTGTATTTTTCATAGACCGCTCATTTTTCCAAAAATGAGGTTGAAATTTAGGGAAGAGAAATGGAATGTCTTTAATTTCTCGAAGGAAACCTTTGACATCTTTAATGTAGACTTGCAAATGGCTCAAAAAATCCTTTTCGTCATCTTTGTTTTTAATATTTCGGCACCATTTAATTAATAAATCTTTTGGAAGATTTTTTCTCAATCCTAAGTCCCTTAAAATTTTCAGCCATTCAGCAGTTTGAAAACAAACATCAGGAAGTGGGACGGATTCTGATCGAGTTAATTCTGGATCATAAAGTTCTGCAGGAATTTCAAATTCTCCTTTTCCTTTTAATTTGACAAAAGGTGTTTCTTTTAATTGTGCTTTGAATTGTGGATCATCCAAAATAGAATAATTATCATGGATATAAGTTAAAATCATATCTTTTTCCTTGGCATCCAAAACTCTCCATTGTTGTAAATAACTAATAAGGCACTGGGCATCAGTCAAGCGTGGTATGCATTTATCATAAATTCTGAAAAATTTCTCAACAAAATAATCTTTTAGATTTCTTAATTCTGGACAAGCCTTCGAAAATTGTTGGGAAATGGAAATTGGTCGAGTTAAACTAGGAATTCGGATATACTTCTTTTGAAATGCAAGCTCAAAAAGGGGAAACTGTAAAAGGTCTTGTAGTTGAATAGAAACTCCTTGATCTAAAAATTTTAATAAATCTTCCTTTTCATTATTTGTAAGCTGATCCAATCTACTTTGAGTATTTCTAATCCTAAGTGGTTCAATAAGTGATGCGGGACTAGGATCAAGGTAAAGAGAGGAAGAAATTGACAGTTTAAAATCTTGGTGGATGATATAAAATCCAAGTTTTGGGAGAGTTTTTGCCAATGAAACAATTTGTAAAGGTTTTTGAAGAACGAACTTATCTCTTAAATATTTCAGGGAAAGTAACTTATTGCATTGAGTTGGCACTATTTTCCAGTTTTCCAGTCCTTCGATTTGAATTGCTTCCGAATCTAATTCAAAGAATTTCCAAAAAGAAAGGAGGATTTCTTTTTCTTTTTTGTTAAGTTTCCAATCAAGAGGTTCATCCTTGTTGATTTTTTTTAAAAAAAAAGAAAAAGGAAAAAAAAAGAAAAAAAAGAAATTACTGTCAAAGATTCAATCCATTCTTTTGGAAATTTTAAATAGTTTTTTTTTCCTGCAAGATGATTGATAGAAAATTTTTCAAGGGATAGTTTTGGAATTGGTTCGGAGAGTTGTAATAAATTCTGTGTTTCTGGATCAACGATATCTGAAGTTACATCCAAAAATTCATTGAAAAGCTTGAATTGAGTCCTAAGTTCAGAAGAAAAAAATTTTTTTTTTTTTGATTTGAGTTATCGAATTTAAAAGGAAAAGGTTTACTTTGATTGAATAAAAAGGAAAGGAGTTCTTCCAAGAATCCCAAGAGTGGAGTTTGAAAGAAGGATCGGAAGATTTTTGAATTCTTCTTCATTAAATTTTTTATCTTTCATGGGGTCTTGAAACTCTTGAAATATATATTCTTGATAAAGAACAAATGTTTCACGATTTCTAAACCCTATCATTGGATTTTCTTCAATTTTGAAAATTTGGTTGTCTGAATAGAATTGCTTGCTATGATTACGAAGGATTTTTGGGGTCACGAATTTAATATCTTCTTCTAAAAATTTGTTATTCTTTAATTCCTCAGGAATTTGATACAAATTGAGGGAATTGTCAAGACTAAGAGGTTCAATAATTGGAAAGTCTTCAGGGAGACAATACGAATTAGGTTCAAGAAGTTTTACAAATTCTTGTGGTTTTTCAATTCTCGGGAAAAGTTCATTTTCAATTAAATTTTTTATCGCCTTCTCGCTAGCAGATTGCCAAAACTAGTTTGTTTGTTTTTTTTCAAAAAAAGAAAGGAGGAAAGAAAGAAAGAAAGGAAAAGAAATGTAAGAAAAAAAAACCTCATCCATTCCTTCAAATTGATTGGGAATGATGTCTAAATATGAGGAATCAGGAGTAAATTTTTTCAAATGCTCTATTGCTAAACAGTAAGCTTTTGGTATTAACTGGGAAATTAAAGATTGATTCCAATCATGACGAATACTATCAGTTGATTGATGACTTTCTTGAATAAATATATCTCTTCTTGATGAAGAAGTTGAAAAGTAGGAATTGATATAAATCGGAAATTGGTTATGTTTTGGAAGAGGAAGGAAAACAAATCCTTTTCCTTGAACTTGAATAACAGAATTATTTGGTCCAAGAGAAATGGCCAACTTTTTATTTTATTTTAAGAAATTGAAGAATGTATTTCATTTTTTTTTTAAAAAAAAAAACAAAAGTTCCAAAGATAAAAATAAATCATTGAGAATACCTGAACAAAAGGAATTAATTTTTCTTGATCTTTTTGAAGAAGTGGGTAAAATTTCTCTTTGTATCCAGGAAAAGCTTCCAATAAACTCAAAATAAAATATCTTTTGGAATCCTCAGAGATTTTTTTTTCATTGTGAATGTGTTCCAGTTTTAAATTCACAATTTCAATTGAAAGTAAAGGTTTGTCAATAAAATCTTGTTTCAAATTTTTCAATCCCTAATTTTTTTTTTTTTTTTTTTTTTTTTTTTTTTAATTTTTTTTTTTTTTTTTTTTTTTTTTTGTAAAATGTTTTTTTTTTTTTGAAATAAATAAAATCAATAAATAAATCAACATGGAGAATGTCTTCAAAATTTCCAAAAACTTGTTTCTCCACAGTTTTTTTAATCTTGATCTCCTTTTCTCTCTTCCCAAAATTATTTTGAGTTGTGCATATTAAATTTCTTAAATATTTTGAAAATAATAAGGATTCCAAATTTTGAGATGCAAAATTCATCATAGTTTCTTCAAGTTGACGAAATGATGTTGGAGTGTACCTGATTTTACTTTTTTTAGCTTGTTGAGGTGTTCGTAATGGTGCTCTAATTAATGAAAAAGGATAGTTGCTAGAAATCTCATTTTCTTCTTGAAAAATATAAAAAGGCAGCATGTGTCCTGAATAAGAATGTTTCAGGTTTTCGATTGTCATTTTCATTCCAGTATCTCCTTTTTATATTTATTTTAGATATTTTTGGATTTATTTTGTGAACTAAATCAATATATAATTAAATTTGAGATAAACAATTAAAACTGACCATTAAATAAAGTTCTATGAGGGTCAAAAAAATAAAAATAATCTCCAGTCATTAAAACTGGAAAATCTGTTACTCCATAGATAGTTGAAAATCCAATTCCATAAAGCCCAATTTTTGTTGGATCACCTTTTTTCCCTCTTGATCCAAAATGAGAAATATTATAAATATCATCTTTCGTAAATTGTTGATCATTGTAAACATAAAAACTTGGACCTTGAAAAAAAAAAAGAAGAAGAAAGAAAGAAAAAGAATTTTTCAATAAAATTAAATTAATAGGAAAACATTCAATTTTTTTAAAAAAACCTTGAAATTGCTCCATCTCCTTATTGATTAAATTTTTTAATGGATAAGTCTTTTCATCGAGTATGAAGTGTGAAATAGTAGCTTTTGAATCATCAGCATTTTGCATCATCTCTTTAAATACTGCATCTCCTTCTCCATAACCTTCAACTACGCTTTGAATCTCTGCTGCCAAATCGACTTCCTATTTGTAATTATGAATGTTTTTTCTTTGATTAAATAACTTCATACAATTGAAAAATCTTCTCCAATCCTTTCAGCTTTTTCTTTAAAGAATAAAATGGACGTCTTGTTAATTCCAAATTTATTCGCTAATTCGAGAGAAATTGATGAGTGAAGAGTCTATAATATTTTAAGAAAATTGGATTTTTTTTTTTTTTTTTTTTTTTTTTTTTTTTTAAAAAAAAAATAATAATGTCAAACTTGGAATTCAGGGTGATTATGGAGAGTATCTTTGTAAATTAAGCATTCCTTTTTGACCATCTTCATGTTTTCATTAAAAAGGGACTCAACTTTAGTTGGATCTTGAATTTTACTCAAGAAGCTCAACACATTCTCTTTTTCACTCTCCTCAATTTTTTCTTTTAATGATAGCCGGAACAAATATTTTGAGATTATTTCATCTCCAAATTCTGGAACTTTCATGGTAGTTGGGAGGTGAGTCCAAGTTGATCTTACAGCAAAAAAGTAGGGTTTCATGTTTAAGAAGGATCGTGAGTAATTATCAGAGCAAGTAAATAATTGTTCATTTCCAACAAAATTTTCTCCATTGAAGTACCAATTACGATTTTCAAGTGACCTTAAAATAATATCTTGTTGATTTTCTTGAGAATCCAAATGCTTGTAAATTTTATCAATATTTTTAATAGAATTGTAATCCTATTTGATGAAACAAGATTAAATTATTTTGATGAAATAAATGGATTTTTTTTTAAAAAAACATACTGTCAAAGAGTTCAGTGAAATTAATTTTTTTAAGTTTTCAAGGACATCTTCAAGTTTTGGGTTTTCCCATCCAAGGAGTGAAAGAAGAATTGGATTTTTGATAGAAATTGAACATGGTTTTTTTATAGCTCCAAGTATTGCACTGATTTATAAAGTCATTATTTTCATTTCAGACAAGAAAAAAGTAAAGTAAAGAAGAAGAAAAAAAACTAACACATGGGATTCGGGGCAAGCAGCACCTAGGGTGACAACGGTATTTCCTCTAATAGGAATACATCTGTATTCATTCAAAGTTTTCTTGAGATTCGGGCTGAATTTTGAAATCTAAAGAATTTTTTTTTAAAAAAAAAAAAAAAAAAAAAAAAAAAAAAAAAAAAAAACTTCTTCGTTAGGAAGTCCATCTAAATACGATATTAAACTTTGAGAAAAATCGAAATTAGAAGAACAATTTTTCAATGCTTCAAGAAGATGTTCTTCAGTTAAATATTTCAAAATTTGAAGGTGAGCATCAAAAACTAATGAGAACTCAGAATTTTTCATTTTTTCTTTAGCAAAGTCATTTGGAAAATTCTAAATAATTTAGTTGCAAATTGTCAAAATAAATAAAGAAAGAAAGAAGTTTCTAAATATGCCAAATAAAACTCTTACTTGTGGAAATTGCTTTAAAAACCAATCAAAACCTTTTTTCTCCCAAAAATTTGATTTTGGTGAATAAACTTTGTGAGAGTAGTTAAATTTTCCATTTGATGTTGGGATCCATTCTTTTTTGCTGATTTGAGAAATAAAATTTGAAGCGTCTCCAAATTTACATAATGAAAGTAGTATGACAAAAACTTCTGAAGGATATTTATTCTTTTCTCCAAGTAAGGTCTCTAAGGCATAACCTTGAAAAGTGATCACACGAGTTCTACAATATTTTAAATATTCTATCTCTGAGATGTTTTGGGACGAGATTACATCAGAAAATAATTCAGTTCCATTGGAAAGTGAAATGGTTTGATTAAATAAATGTGCCTCTTCGATGAAAACACAAGCTACTGGTTCTTTCCAATTTCCTTGAATAGATTTAAAAATTTTAAGTTGGTTTGCTAATACTTGCGGAATTCCTTGACAAAGAGTTTTTATGTCAAAACAGGAAAAAATAAAATCGTGGAGGAGTTGCGAATCAGTAGGAGTCAGTGAAGGAGCTCGGGAAGGAGGGTTCCAAGTTTTAAAGAATCCATTAGGATCAAAAGAAACACAGCCCAAACGCTTTAAGGTTTTAGGAGATAAATTTGCATCTTTATCATAAAAATGAAATTCTGAAAACTTTTTCAAAGTTTGAATGAGTTCCTTTTGGTACTTATGATCCGGTTCAAAGACTGGAATGTATTTTGGGTTTACGAAAAGGGTTGATGATGAATTAGATTGAGAAATAGTAACTAAACATAACTCTCGAAAACGCTCTTGATCAACAGAATCCATTGAATCAATTAATCTGTGCCATAATTTCATTTTTTCTATTTCTTCTTTATCTTCACAATCGAAGAAATCTTCCTCAATAAAATCAAAACTTTGGATAATTTCATTTCGAAGAAAAAGAGAAGAGGGAGGTTGAATATTGATAGATTTCTGAGACTCTAAATACAGCTTAATTCTGAATCTTGGATTATCATAAAGTTCTTCATCACTAAAAAATAAATGGTCCGAGGTTCTTTGGCATAATAAGCGAATATCTTTTCTTGTCATGATAATGTTATTATCTGAACTTTGAGAAAATTTTCCACAAGTCTTATTTGCAAGTGGAATGAATGGAAGTCCAGAAAGAGATTGAATTTGTTGGTCAAAATCATCTACCAATGAAGAGAAATCAGAGAAGACATAATTCAACAAGATTCCGACATCATCATAATCAGGGATCTTCATAAATTGAAAATTTTTGGTTAATAAAAATAAAATAACATCCTAAAACAAACAAACCTTATCACGGTTAAAATTCTTTCTAATATACTCTGGTCTTATTATATGAATATTTGGTAAACATTCTTTTAAGAGAGCAAGAGTTGAAGAGATTACATCAACAAGATTGAAGCCATATTTAGGAAGTATCTCGATCAAATCTTGAGTATTTTCAGAGCTAGAATCAATAAATTGAACTTTATCAAACGTGTATGGTCCAATTGAATTTGTTGAAGTATTTGCAAAGAAAATTTTTGAATTAATAATTTTGTTGAAAGTGGTTCGAACAGAATTTCCCCATGGTGGAGCTGAAGAAATTTTGATTGGCCAAAGTTTTTTTGAGGAATCTTGATATTTATCAACTAAGTATAACATGAGGGTCAAATATGTTTCAGGAATTAAATGTTGTAAGATAATTTCATTCCACATCTTTTTCTTTTTCAATCTCTCATCTTGTGATAAATCCTCACCCCAAATTAAACTTCTTCTATCAGTTCCAATCTCAAAACAAGCTTGAATATGAACAGGGTATCCAGTTTGTGAGTTTGGTAAAGGCAAAAAGCAAGAAGCTGAAGAAAGTATTTTAATAAAAGAAATAAAGAAATCAAGAAATAAATAAAATCAATAGGAATAAATAAATAAATAAAAAATCAGAATTAAGAATTAAGAGTTAAGAACAATTATAAATATAAATATGAAAAGACTATAAATAAATAAATAAATAATAAAATATCAACCTTCTCCTTCAAGAGGAACTATTGAATCAGAAGAAAGTTGAACAGCCATTGCAATCCAAGGAATTCCAAGAAATTTGTTTTCTTGACAAAAATTTTTTGATTTGATTGTATCAAATTTTGAAAAAATGAGCCAATCAACTTTTTCTGTTTCGGTTCCAGTTTTCATTGTAATTGATGCAACATAATTACATGTAATTTCATGTTCTTGAGTAACTGCATTCAATAAATCTTTTGAATTATCTGAAATGAATTGTTGAATTTTTTGTCTCTCCTCACTTTGATTTGTTTCAAGGGATTGTGAAGAAATAAAAGTTTCTAAATTTGAATTTTCTGATATTTTTGAAAATGATATAGTTAGGATACTCCTCATAAATAATAATGCTCTTGTTAGATCTCTCTCATAATATTTGTTCCATAATTCTTCAACCATTGAAGGTGTATATATTGTCTCAGAAATATTTCCCTTTTTCTCTTCTGGTCTAAATGGAAGATAAAATAATGTACCTTGATATGGATTTCCTTTTAAAAATTCATTTTTATCAAATCCACAAACTCCATGAAAACGGTCCAAGATGTTCTCAAGAAGATTTTCAAGTTCTGTATCAAGAGTTGATTTTTCTCTATTTAAAGATACTTGAGTTGAATTTGAAGGATTCATTGTCCATTTACAACCAGGATTCGAATCAAGAAGAACAGGTGGATCAGATGGATCAAAGTAACGAAGAACTAATCCACTTAAAATAAATGGTGTGTCAGTCATATGGAAATTAGATCTAAAACCAATCCCAAATTTTCCAGTTGTTGTTGGCTCTTTGCTTTTCCCACTATCAAAAGTACTTTCAAGACTTTTCCAATCTTGTTCTCTAAACATCCCATTGTTATAAACATAAAGTCCTTGTTGATTTGTTCTCGGATCAAGAATGAATTTGATCTAAGTAAATGAAAATATATTATTATGATTCTTTCAAAATTATAAATAACAAAAGAAAAAGTTACTTCAGTTGCTTGAGCATCATCAGCATTTTGAAGGAACTCATTGAAATATTGACCATCAGGGTAATTCTCTAAAATATTCCTAATAACAGCATCATGCGAGGTCCTAAACCCAGCTGAAATGGCTTGCATTTCTCTCTCTCTCTTTCAAATTCCAAAAGGATCTTGAAGTGAAAAAAATGAAGGGTCAAGTTGAATAAGAAATCACTTAATTGTGGTTATTGATCTCCTAAGTCGAAATCTTGCAAATTTTTTTTTTTCGCACAAATAAAAGGAATTGGAAAATATATATATCCATTTGGCTTGTTTCTAAGTTTGTAAAACTAAGGAGTTTGTGAAACTAGGGAGTTTGTGAATGAGTTTGTGAGTTTTCATTTCCAAAGGACTTTGTGAAAAAAAATTTTTTTCCTTTTTTTTTTTGAAAAGTGATGGATTTCAAATTTCTAATGAATTCTAACAAGGTCTTGCCACTAACCCAAAATCTCTGTCTCTAAAGATCCTAATTCAGAAGCCACTAACCCCAAGAACTCAAGTTGTTGATTTCTATTTCTATTTCATTATTTTGTTTGGGTTGAAATAATTAAAATTTTGGAGGAAAGTTACCTCAAAAGCTGTATCAAAGAAAGATCTTTGCTAATAAATTACAAGGGATCAATCCTGAACAAGGATCATCTCATGCACTTCTAAGCAAATTGGATTCATGACCTTCTCCATCATCTCCAAGGACAGCACAATCTCCATTCTTTGTGAAATTTTTTGAAGGCTTTGAATGATTGGAGAATCTGAGCTGAGACTTTGAAAATCTGATATCAACTGATTGTGAAGACTTAAATGACTTTGAAAATATACATTTTCTTCAACAATTATTGAAAAATACAATCTCTTAGTAATTACTTTGAAAATATCGACAATCTCTTCATAATTTTATTTCGAAATAGGATAATTCTTTTGCAACCTACAAATTCCACCCCACCGAACCTACAATTCCAAATCTTTTTTGATTTAACTCTGGTTCTCCATGGTTTTTATACATTTTAACATTTTTTTTTTATTTTCAAATAGCCCATTTTCTGGAGATTTTATTAATGTCAATTTTGTTTGAATTTTTTTGAGTTTTCATTCTGCATTTTCAAATGGGAGAAGAAGCAATTTTCCAAAATTTTTTCAATTTTTTTCATTTTTTACAAGAATAAAAAAAGTAACTTGGAAATTTTCGAGTTCGATATAAAGGACTTCATTTCCTTTAAATATTATCACTGTTATACTCATTTCTCAAAAAAAAATATGTAAAAGGAACAACATTTATATTTGAACTATTGCATCGTAGTTTCAAAAACACCACCAACGAATTCGAAAATTGAACCCTTTTTGAAAGTTTTTTTTTTTTCTCTGCTTTTTGGCGCCTTTTTTTTTTTTTTTTTTTTTTTTTTTTTTTTTGTTTTTTTCTTTTTTTTGGCTCTCCTTCTTTGAAAGCAATTAATGGAGAAACCTTTCAATTGAACAAAGTAGAATAGAAATTATCATTTTCTAACAAAGATTGAGTGTTATTTTATCGAGTTGACTATTAAAAACATTTTGAATGAAAAATTTTGTTTGTTTTGTCAAAATAATGAAACAAAATAAACAAAAATTTTTGGATTGAAAGAAAATTGCATTGCTTTTTCATGGTGTTTTATAGGAACCAGAAAAGCCACTCAGAAATTTTTGAGTTCGATAATTTGGTGATTATAGACTTTATCAACTTTTCACGCTCTATTCAATGGTACTAAATTTGATATGTTTTGATGGAATTTCGAACCTGGTTAGAAGCACTGAAAAGTTTGACTCAGTTTTGAGTCAAAAACTTGAGAAATAAAATTTTTTCGAAAAATGTTATCAAAGGAACACAAAAGTTATACCAAAATGATCACAAGAAGCTAAAATATACGAATATAACAATTATTTATTGCTTAGAATAAAGGAGACGGCGCCATTGTAAAAAAAGTAATTGCAGGTTCGGTGGGGTGGAATTTGTAGGTTGCAAAAGAATTATCCTGTTTTTCACTTTGCCACCTTTTCTCTCTTTTTTGCAAGCAAAAAAAAGGAAAAGTGAGTCATCGTTTTTATTGTTGATTTTTCAAAAAAAATGGCGTCTTGCCAAAAAAACAAAAAGAAAACTTTTACCAAACGCGAAGATTGCTTCTCTTTCTTTTCTTTTCTCTTTCGCTCTCTCTTCGTGCCAAAACGAATTTTTGAGACTGGAACCAACAAACCTAAAGGATTTCTTTCTCTTTTGAGCTCTTAGTTTTTTCTTGGATTTCTTTTGCTTTTGATGGTTTTTCTCTTTTCTTCCAAGGTTTTTGATCAATTTGCGGATCTTTCTTTTCCTTTCTTTTCCTCTTTTATGACAGTTTCTCAAATGTGTGTCTTGTAGAAGGAGTGTTGTGGCACACAATAAAACTTCACAGAGTGTGCAAAGTAATACTAATTCTTTTTGTGGATAGAGTTGGTTTTTGAGGAAAAAGTTGTCAATCTCTTTTTTGTGTTCCTCAAGATTTATAGAAACAATTGTGTGGTCCTGTGTGGTCCTTGCCCTTTAATGGAGCCTTGCACATCCTGCATACAAGTATTCTGGACATTCAAGACAAAAATTGGTAGCAACATTTTCTCCATCAAAGCAAAGTTCATTGGTTTTGTTAAATTTAGAAATCATGGTTTCAGTTTCAGCATGTATATTAAGTGAGTGGGCGATAAATGAGTCTGTTTGGAATTCAATTCGTTCTAAATTGGTTTCGCAAATGAGAATCTTTCTGGATTTGAACATAAAAGTAAGTTCTCTCTTTTCTTTTTCTTTTTCCTATTTTTCAATCACTAAAATCATAATAGTTTCAATGATCTCTCTTTTGTATGTTGCATAGAGATTTTTGGATGGATTTATAGTCTTCTTTTTTTCACGGCCATTGCTGAAATTTTTTAGTTCGTTGAGCCAATTAGAACTTTTTTTGTTTAGCATAAGGTATTTTCTTGAGGTTTGTCGCTTGATCCTCATCTCTTTCTTGTAATCCAAAAAATCCATAAATAAATAAAAAAAAAGCTAAAAACAAATGTGTTGTATTGCATTTTTTTTTTTTTTTCAAAAAAAACAACAATTTTTATTTCTTCAAATATATTACAATATCTTTTTGAACAAATGATTACTACAAAAGAAAATATTACATGACCCATTTGCTTGAACGAGCTTTTTTTGAGGGAACTTGAACTTCATCCTTTTTTTTTTGAAAAAATTTCAAATAAATAAAATAAAATAAAATAAAATAAAATACTTCTTCAACTTTTGTTTTGTTTCCTGATAAAGAATCTTTTGATCCAGTTAAATCAATTTCTTCAAGAGCTTCGACTTCTGCAAGTTCATACAAGTCAACAAGATCAGGGTCAACAATTTTTGGATTTGATTTCTTGGGGATATTCTGAGCTCTTGGATCTGAGAGTGGTTCCTCATCCTCACTAAACACAATAGTTGTGGTATTTTTCTCCAAGACTTGATATTCATATTGTGGTTGTAATGAATTTTGAAAATTATCATGCTCATTAATTTCATCTCTGTAATTGGGTTCCTCATCAAAAGCATCGAAATCGATGTTATTTAAATCATCGTCATTAAAATCGTCCTCAAAGTCATCGTCAAATGATTCATTAAAATCATCAACATCATTAACATTTGATTCTTGAGGTCTAAAGTTAGGGATATTTGAATTTGAATTAAATTGTAAATTTGAGTTAACATTTTGAAACTGGAATGAGTCATTTGATGTTTGAGAAGCTGATAATTTGTCAGTTTGTTTTGATTGCCTTGGTTGTCTTGGCTGTCTTGGCTTTCGTTGTTTTGGTTCTGTAGAGGATTTAGATTGTTTTCTTTCACGTTTTTTGGGTTCAGCTGATGAATTTTTAGAATTTCCTTTTTGTTGTTGAATTTCTTGTTCTTGACCAGGATTTGCTGAAATGCTTGCAAGAATCTTTTTCATTTTAGGAAGTTCTCCTTTCTCTGCTAATTCTTTTTTTTGTTCCCTATTTTTGTAAGACGTTTTGATATTATTAATTATATTATTAATGGTTTTTATTTACTTTTATGTTTTATTTATTTTATTGATGGAAAAAAAAAAAAAAATAGGTGATTACTTGATTCGATTCTCTAATCTACTTTTTGTATCTCCTAATCTAATAACAAGAGATTCAACCCCTTCAGTTGAAATATATTGAATATTATTTGAAGTTAAAAGAGCAACACCTAATCGAATTGTGATATCTGAAATGATCATCTAGGATAGTAATGAAAAAAGAAAATTAAATAAGTGCAAATTGAAAATCAATGAATAAATAATCAATTAATAATTTACAGATAAATTAATCAAAATAAAGAATAAAATAATCAAATCAAACTTTTGTTCCAAGAGGAATTTTGTTCGGTATTTTAGAAATTGGTTGATATTCCATTGCAGTTAGTTCACGAATTCCATCACTTAGAGTAAGCTTTAGAACTCTTGAAAGTTTAGGAAGTTTATCCAAAGGCCTATTCCCTGTTCTTTTGAATTCTACTTCATCTTTCTCAATAATTTGTAATTGTTCAAGATTCGAGAGACTGACATCCAAATAGTCATTAACTTGAACAAAATAAGGTCCTTTCAATTCAACTTTATGTAACTCATCAAGATCTTCTGGAAATGTTCCTTCATTCACAATAAGAGAGATATCTTCACTATTCGCTTTCTGAAGTATTTGTTGATCCAAAATAATTTGAGGACCTCCATTAGTAAGAGTTTCAATTTCTTTCTTTAACCATTCCTCTGAAGGGTTCAATCCTTTTGATTTTAAAAATTCTCTACACCTTGATTCAACTGACATTCTATTTTTTGATAATTAGCAGTTCAAACAAATTTGTTTTTGTTGTGCTTTACAGTTAATCCAACAACTTGAAAGAAAGGGAAGGTGTTGCAACAAGAGCGAAAATTGAAAAAACAATTTTTTTTTTTTTTTTTTTT
>Ga0209960_1002610_pt1 | contig 17485 bp, 23 predicted proteins | sample ThiBiot_500_plan_2_FD_183947 | JGI IMG/M metagenome (GOLD analysis project Ga0209960, IMG submission 183947) | Wastewater bioreactor microbial communities from Cape Town, South Africa - Thiocy_expt_500_plan (SPAdes) | ecosystem: Engineered > Bioreactor > Thiocyanate-remediating >...
AAAAAAAAAAACGAAGAGAAGCAATAGTTTCTCAATCTTCCTATAAGAACAATAATTCTTTTTCTTTGAAAGAAACTCATAAGTTGTAAGAAATAAGAAGAAGAAATACATTTCGAAAATCAAGTCATTTTGTTAAAGATATTGTAACTGTCGAAAGAAAGAAAAGGCTATTGTGTTTGTTTGAGAGGAGAATAAAGGAACGTGGAGGTGTAAAAACTATAGATTTTATAACAGTTTGTTGTTTTTTTTTGTATTGTGTTGAATGTAAATTATAAAACCATGACAAGTGATCATGAAAGAAGAGCAGAAGACTCTGAGAGTGATGAGAGTACTTCATTTGGAACAGACGATGAACTTGATAGAGATGAGGAAGAGGAGGAGGACTCAAACCCGTTCTATAGGCTAAATGATATCACTTTGAAGATCCCAAGGCCTTATGAAGAGAATAAAGGAAACATAGCAAACTTGTTTGTTATTCAAGATAAAGAAGAAAATTCGAAACAGGATTCATCAGAGTTTGTTTTATTTTGAATTTCTATGATTTTTTAAATGTCTTTTGAAGAATTTCTTAACTTTTAATTTTTAATTTTTAATTTCTCATTTCTATTTTTTTTTTTTTTGTGATTTATTAATATAGGAATTTAGAGGAGATGGATGTTTCAAGAGAAAATTCAAATTCAAATTTAAATTCAAATCAAAAAACTTCAAAATCATCAAAAAGTTTTAGGTTTGGATTAGCGGAATTGGCTGATGAAAGTATTAATTTCTTTTCTTTTTTCTTTTTTTATTAATAAATAATTTAAAGAAAGAGAAACATCAAAAAAATTAATAATTAAAATCTTTATATAGCTCCACTCCCACAAACAAAATCACATTCAGCTCCTATTCGAACTAAACCCCTTCAAAAACAAGATTCTCTATTTTCTGGAGGTTCAGTAATCAAAAATAATCGGTTATGTCCAAAACAAAAAAATATGAATTCAAACTCACCAAGCTCTTCAACAAGTTCAATTTTATCATCAATCATCAAAGTCAAAAAATTGAAGTAAGCTTTCAAAAAAAAAAAAAAATCTCATTTTAAGATTCAAACTAAAATTTTTCTATCTTTTGATTTTTTTTAGGAAACAACCTCTAAATTTAAGAATAAGATCACCCCCAACTAATTCAAATTTCCAACTTGAAAGAAAAAGAAGTATAATTTTAATATAGATAAATTTTTTTTTGATAAATCTAACATCATTCTTGATATTTATTCTGAAAAAAAAAAAAATTAGATTCACCAATTATTCATCGTCGAACATTAGATACTAGTGAAAAACAACTCATTGAAGGAGGACCTGCAGCAATATCTGAATTACTAAAAGATAAATATTGGTAATTCATTTCCAAAGAAAAAAAGGAAAAAAAAACAATATTTGTGTATAGTGTTTCATTATTATTAAAAATTCTTAACTTGTTTCTTGTTTCTTTCATTTTTCACTTTATTTATTTATTTTTCTTAATATTGACGAATTAATTACAAATTTGGATTTACTTTCTTGAAGTTCAAGATAATTAAGCAAGAAGATTTGGTAAACTTCTTCTTTTCTTGAGCTCTCCAGGTACAGGTCTTTTTGCTTGTTCTTCTTCTGAATCTTCATCTTTATCTTTTTCAGGACCTTCAAATACTTCTAATACACTTTGTCTTCTTCCTCCTCTTGGGATCTCATCAAGAGAAAATCGTATTTCTGGTGGAGGAATTTCATCATTTAGGTAATAACTAAGATTTTCTAATCTCATTTTTCGAATGATTAAGTCTCCTTTTCCATTTGTCTCTGAAAGTGATACATATTTATCAATATTTTGATCCAAATCATAAACAAATCCAAGTGTGAATGTTGGACATGTAACATCTTCATCTGCAATTAACTATTTGAAGATTTTTGAATATTAAAAAGTTTAGAAATGTTGTAGACTTTCAATAAAAAACAATGAAAAAGAAAACAAAGATAAACAAACAAACAAACAAACACAAATTAATTATAAAAAAAATAAACAATACTTTTTTTAAAAAGAATCCTTTATCAGTTGAAGGAATTCCAACATAATAAATAAGTCCATCACTTGTTGCTTTAAGTATAGTTCTTGAGTCAAAGTATTCTTTAAACAATGACAAAGTGGACGCAAGCTCAGCTTCTTCTATCTCAATAATCAGAAGCACATTCCTCACATAATTCTCTCTCTTTGGTTTATTTGCAACACCTCTTGATAACAAGTCTCCTGTTGACTTTTGTTTCTTAATTTTTGAGAATAAAAACAATTCTTTCATCTTTCTTTTCCTATTCCTTCTTGTGTAATACTAAAAAACTAAAAGGTATCCTCCTTTTCAATAAGGTGTTGTTCCTAAATTATTCCTGGGACCTCTTGCTTTTTAGTTCCCCTTACTCTTTGTTTGCTTTTTATAAAAAATTGTTTCCTTTCAAAACAAAAATTCTAATTATCAAACTTAATTCTTTCCTTCTTCTTATTCTTCTTCTTATAATATAATTATAAATATTTCTTGATTCCTATTGTTAAGAAATTATAATTAATTATAAAAGCTTCTTTTTTTTGTTTTATTTTTTTTTTTTTTGAAAATCTTTGACTTTTTTTTTTTTTTTTTTTTTTTTTTTTTTAATTTCAAAAAACTTGGGAAACCATTCAAACAATCATTTAAAACAAACTCAATAATTTAAAAGAATCTTCAAAATAAAGTCTTTGATATAGATATTTCAATATTTTTCAATTATTATTTTCAATATTTTAGTTTTTTTTTTTTCTTCTTTCCTTCAAAAAAAAATATTACAAGGTGTCTTTTTGACTAATTTTTACAAGAAATTCGTAGATGATCATCCCAACTCCAGATCTTGGAGTCGTACCAACTACTCTAGGTATGATTCCTCTATAAAATCCTTTAAAACCTTCAGTTTTTGTGAGTTCTTTAATGACTTTAAAAGCTGTAGTTTTTTGAGGTGATGTTTGGAGCCTATTTTTTTAAATATAAGAATTATGATTTTTTTAAAAGAACAACGATTTTAAATTTCTTTCAACATCGATTCAAAAAAAGTTTTTTTTTAAAAAAAAAAGTAATTTTACCTAGTCTTTACAACATCAACTGGATTCATCATTGCAGATGTTACAAGTCCTGCAAATGATCCTGCAAGAGCATGTCCAATAATATTAGCATCTGAAACTCCTACCATCCTTGCAAAAGGTCCCTTTTGAAAAAAATTCAATTCTGAAAAAAGAAAAAAGAAAAAGAAAGAAAAGAAAAGAAAAAAAATCTAATTTTTACCTTCACTGATTCAGAAACTCCCCACCAAGTAGCAGAGCTTGGAACGAATAATAGTAAAGAAAGACCAGTTCCTTTAAATAATCCTCTTAAACCTTGTTCTTTTGCAATTGAAAAACATATTTGAATTCCACTTTTTGGTTTTGGTAAAGGTAAATTATGATTTGGATTTATTGCTCTGAAAAGTGATTTTTTTTCATTTTTTTTTGAAATTGAATTAGTTTGGCAAAAATACGTTTTTTCACAAAAAAGAAAGAAAAAGAAAAGAAGTTACATTAAAGCTTCATGTTGTGCTTTGAGTCTTGCATCTTGAATTTGAAGTCTCTATTAATGAAATGAAATTAATTGATTGAATTAGAAGGCAAATCTTCTCTCAAGTTATTATAGATTGGGGGAAGGAAAAAATGAAATCATAAATGAAATGAAACTAAAGAAATGAAAGTATTAACCTGTGCAACAATTTCTAAAGGTACAACTAATACAATTGAAAAAAAGTCACCCATAGCTCCAGATAACATATGTACAATAGTTGGGTGTTGACTTCCAAATTGTGTATTTAATAATGTTTGCTTCGACATTGCATAACCATACAAATATATCATATCCGCTGGAACATTTGCAGAGGCAAACCAGCTGAATCCTCTATAAAGTCCTTTCGGTCCTGAAGTTTTCAAAGTCTGTTTAACTTGAGATATTAACGATGGTTGTCTTGAAAGAGAAGGTTGTTGAAGAGCAAAATGGTGGCTATGTGAGACGTCTAAAGTCTGTTGTCTTGTCTTCAAATACTCAAAAGGATAAAATATCGCATTCTCAACAACTCCTATCATTGCACTCGCAGTTAACCACTTCCGTGAGTCAATCTGGCTCTTCTTTTGACCTCCTTTCTCATCTAATAGAAGCTCTTCCATTTTCCCTTTTCCCTTTTTCTTTTTTCAAAATTTATAATTTATATTTTCCTTTTTTTCTTGATATTGTTGTTGATGATAGATTCTACTAGAATTTGAGATATGATTGCTCAAAGGTATCGTTAAGTCTATTGTTTGTGAATACGAGAGGAGAAAGGGTTCAATTAATTAGAAAATGGGTTGGGAAGCATGGGAAAAAAAGCGGGAAGAAGAGTTGGGACTTAGAAAAAAAAAAAAAAAAAAATTGGTTTTGGCAAAAGAAAAAAAGGAAAAAGGAAAAATAAATCGAAGATCTCAAAGTTCCCAACTTCCCTTCTGATTTATTGATTTCACTGATATTTTATAAAACACTTTTCTTTCTTGTTCACAAGATGATTGTAAAGTTATTGAATTTTACAATTAATTAGTTGGGATACTTTTTCAATTAATTGGGACTTTTTTTTTTGACTTTCTTTTTACTTGCTTAATTGTAATTTGAGAACGAGAAAACAAAATTAAAATTAAAATTCTTCAGGGTTTGAGATTTGGGGGTGAATTAGATTAAATTTTGATTCCAATTGTTTTTCTTTTCAAAGTTTTTCTATTCAAAGCTGTTGGTTTCATCCATTTTCTTTTGCTAATAAATAAAAGATAAAGTAAAAGAAATCAACTCAATTATTGTTTGGTCTTTAATTTGTTTTTTGGGAGGATTCAAATACATGTATTCAAATTAAATAACCATTATTCAGTTACAGATTGTCTAACATCTCCTTTGAGGAAGGAACTAATAAAAACTCCGAATAATAAACTTAATAAAACAATTAAGATTGTGATGAAAGGTCCATAGAGTTTTTGTTTGGGAGCTACAGATAATCTCTATTCGATTTTAATTATGGTCAATTTTTTTCTTTCTTTTCTTTTTTTTAAAAAAAAAACTGAAATTAAATTATCTTACTTCCATTTCCATCGTTTTTCTTTTCAATGATTCCATTTCGGTAAGGAGGGTTTTCTTTTATTGAAGAAAAAAAAAAAGAGAGAAAAAGATTAATATATTTAAATTGAAAAAATGAATTCAAAGAAGAAGAAAAAGAATAAAAAGTTTACTAATTGTACTATTTCATTTGCATTGTTAACTGTTGTCTTTTTTGTTTCCTTAACTTCTTTAACTTCCTTAACGTCCTCACGTGCGAGTAGTTTTCCATTGATGGTGAAAGTTTGTTGAGATCCTGAAAGTTTTGGAGAAGCTTTAATTGAAACTTTTGATTCATTAGCTATAGCTTTATCAGGATAAACTTCTATTCCTTCTCCAGATGGATGTAGTTTTACAATCATAGTTGGGGGATCAATAGTTATTAATGCACCAGATGGATATTTCTATTTTTGAATCATTGAATTTAAGAATCAAAAAAAAATTTTGAATAATAATAAGAAAAATAATAGAGACCTTTGGTGGAAATTTTAATATTGTGGGTGTAGGAAGGGTTGTATCCACTTTATATTGAAGGAGATAATCAGAAGTTTCGATATCAAAATTTATCTTTTCAGTAAGTATTCCACCAAGAGATTCACAACAAGGAGGTGACCCATATGTTTTCAAATAATTTGAAATACCATAAATTGACATTGGTACTGAGGTTGAAAACATTTTCAAAAGAGGCTTGAATTTTATTATTATTGATTTTATTCTTTGAGGTTGAGTTAAAAAGAAAAAAAAAAAAGAAATTACCCCTGGAATCCATCCTTTAATATCTGTTAATGTGATGTATTCAACTTTAGTTGTAATTTTGTTATTAGGACCAGCTACTGGAGTAATACACATTCCGCCAATTGGACATTCAGCTCGAACTGCCTTTGAAGCTGATTAAATCAAATAAATTAGTGAACAAGAAACAAAATGAAAAATGAAAAATGAGAAAAAAATTGCACAAAATTGAAAAAGAAAATACTCTCTGGTTCTCTTGGATCATTAACTGATTTTCCATATGTAATTATACTACCATCTGGTAAAAGTTCACATTTAAAAATAACTACCAAATCTCTTTTTGCCATTCCAACTTGACCTTTAATTATAACATATTGAAGTTCTTCATTTGGGCCGAGTGATTCTATGATGCGAACTTCTTCAAGTAAAGGATCCCCTATTAATTTTTATTAATTAATCAGTCTCTTTCATTTTTTTTTTTTTTGAAAATTATGTTAAAATTTACATTTCAATTTACAACTTGTAATCATTTGGACTGTATAGAATTCTAAAGGAGAAAAGTCTTGAATCTCTCCTTCTCCTTTAATATATCCTCCAAATGGATTGTCAAAAGTTTTCCTTGTAATTTTAATCCCTTTTTCTTCACCAATACTTTTCCATATGTCACCTCCTTCACGACTTTCTTTTAATAGTTCTAAGAATGTAGCCCGAGATTCCTCAAAAGCTTGTGTATATTTATGTCTTTTAGCAACTGGGAGTGAAGGTTTTTGTTCTGAGGTCTAAAAGAAGAAGAAATTTAATACAGTAAATAAATATAATTAAATAATTAAAATAAATAAGTACTGTTGTTTCAGTCTTTGGATTTGTCCTTTTATTTTATTAACAAAAATTAATGGTTTTATTTGGGAAAGAAAAAAGAAAAAATTACTTTGGAGATTCTTGTTGAGGGAAAATTATGACACCAGCTAATGTAATTTGGAAAGTTGATGATGAACGTTTTGAAATAATTAATTTTGAATTTTCTGATGGAGCAGTTTTAACAAAGAGAATATTCTAATAATGATGTTTAGGAAAAAAAGCAAAGAAAAAAAAAAAAAAAAAAAAAAAAAAAAAAAGGAAATTGAATCAATACTTTTGATTGATCCCATCTAATTGAACTTCTCTCTGAAGGAGTAACTGTAACATCAAATCCATTTGGATATCTACTAAGTGAAACAAATACTTTTGAGATTGGAACATAATTGGTTGGTTGACTTTTAAAAGTTAAAGTATATTTTGATGAATCATGATCAAATTCTGTATTCACAGTCTCGCCTGCAAGCTGAGTCACAAATGGTGGTGATCCATGTTTTAAAAAGTAATCCCTTACTCCAGCAACACAAAGAGGTATTTGAGTTGAAGCCAGTTGAAGAACTGTACTTGGAATCCAACCTTTTGGGTCATTTTGTGAAACATACCTAATAATTTTGATCATTAAAGGATTAAAAGAAAAAAGAAAAGGAAAAGAAAAAATTATACGTTACTTCAGTTCCTTTTGAATGAGGTTGGAACCTCCAACTTCCCATCATTGTATGAGCTCGAACTTTTTTTGGAACTTCAGGTAGCTAAATAGGAGTGAGATAAAAATAAACAAATAAACTAGGAAAAAGAAAGTAAAAGAAATACTTTTGCATCTTCAATCGAAGTTGTAACATTGTATAAAGTTCCATCTTCTTTTTCTGTAATAACTTGAACAAGGGATACATCTCTTGCACTTTTATTTTATTTTATTATTTTATTTTATTTTGAATTTTAATCAAAAAAAAAACCTCGTTACTAAAAGTGCTTTTGAACAACCATAAGTCATATTTACTCTATAATATGGATCTAAAACTTCTACTAATCTTGCATTATCAAACATGTTATCCCCTTTTTTCAAATAAATAAATAAATAAAATCATTCTTGTTATCAATTGCGTTTCAATAATAATAATAATAACAATAATTACAATATTGTCTCGTATCAATCGTCGTAGCTACCCCAATCATTTCATAAGGTAAAGCTCCTTCTACAATTCCAACACCTTTTAATATCCCTGTTGGGGATCCATCTTGTTTTCGATATATTTTGATTCCTGTTATAAGAAGGAAAAAAAAAGAAAAAAATTAGATTTGATCCAATGGAGTTTTTAAGAATAGAATTTAAACCTTGTGTTTCATCTCTCAATTCCCAGCCATCTTTTGTTGTTTCGGTTAATATCTTTGATTTTTTATTTTATTTTATTTTATTTATATTGATATTTATATTGATTTGAATGAATACCTTCTCAAATCTCTCTGTTAAGTTATCAGTTATTCTATGATGACGATGTTTAATTTTTTCAGGAGCTCCTTGAGAAGCATCAATTTCATCTTGTGAAGATTGAGAATTTATTGAATTCTTTTCAGCTTTCATACTCTTTTTTTTTTTTTTTTTTTTGAAGTTTGATTAATTTAAATTTCTGACATAAAAGAAGAAGAAGAAGAAGAAATTACTGAAGTAGAACGTGAACTAGAACCAGCTTTACTTGGGCTAATTTTTATAGGAATGAGTTTTTTATTTTTTTTTTTTTTTTGAAAATGAATAAATCAAACATTTGGAAATCTTCTTCGATGCCTGGATGGATTTCCTTTTGATTCACAATAACTTTAAATTGAGAAAATGTTCCTTTTTGAATGGTAACTTTAACGATATCACCTTTTCCATTATTATCTTTAATTCCTAATATTTTCTTGAAAGAGAAAAAAAATTACATTAAGAAAAATGGATGATAAAATTGATAAAGAAAATAATTCAAAAAAAAAACTACTTTTTGATTATCCCAACTAACTTCAAATCCTTTTGTTTGGTTGATTTCGATTGTGACTCCAGTTGGATAACGTTTTGGTGATAAGAAAATTGTAGTCATTGAAACAAGGTCATTTGTATTATTTGTCATTTGAAGCTTTTTGAGGTCCACATCAGATTTTGTGTTATTGCTTTTGTATTGGAAGGAGGCAGTTGATGAATTATGATCAAAGATAAGCTCTTGAGTTAAATTTCCAGCAATATCAATTAAAAAGGGAGGAGGTCCAAATTTTGTGAAATAGTCTCTAGAAGTTGCTACACAAAGTGGGATTGATGAAGAAACCGCTCGAAGAGCTGATGATGGAATCCATCCTTTAGGATCACTTTGTGAAATATAACTTTTTTTTTTTTTTTGAAATATTGAAAATTAAAAATTTATCTAGTTTTTTTTTAAAAAGAAAAATACCTGACGCTTATTCCTTCAGGAATAGGTTTAATAGACCAACCTGCAATTGTGACGTATGCACGAACATAACTACTATTCTCTGGGGCCTAATTTATTTGATTTTTTTTTAGAACAAAAAAAAAAACTTCTTTTTTTAAAAAATGGTTTGAGTCGAGGAAAGGAAAGGAAAAAAAGAAAGAAAGAAAGAAAGAAAGAAAAAGAAAATAACTTGGTCGTCAGTCACTGACATAGAAGCAATTTGAATTGTGCCATCGTCACGATAACTAACCTCTTGTACAACACATAAATCTCTTGCACTTTTTTTATGTTGAATTGAAGAAAATTTTTTCTCATCATAAATAAGAAAAAGAAAAAAACCTTGTTGGTCTAAAGGGTTTTAATTTTGCATAGATTAATGTGACATGATAATATCCATCAAAAAGTTCAATTCCTCTTCCATCATCAAATAATTCATCCCCTTTCAAAGAAAAAAAAAAATGTTAATGTTAATTATTCAAAAAAAAAAAAAAAAAAAAAAAAAAAAAAAAATCAATTAATCCATTACAATATTTTCTTGCTTCAGCACTTGAAATGACAGCCATAAATTCCATTGGAGTGCAATCAGGGATAATTGTTGTTCCTTTCAAAATTCCAGTTGGGGTTCCTTGAATATCTTTTTTCAAAAGGTCAACACCTTTTTGATTTCCAGCATTTTGCCACCCACTTTCTGACCCTTCATTCAAAACAGTATTAAAAGTTTCCATTAATCTTTCAGTTTGTCTTTTATGACGATGTTCTGCTCTAGGAAGAATAGGAACTTCAGATCTACTTTTCACATTCAAATTTTTTTCAAGAGGAAGTTGATCACTACTTTCTGTTTCATGTTGAGAAGTAAATGATGTAACTGAACTACTACTCATATCTACAAAGTTACTGTTTTAAATTTTTAATTTTTTTTAAATTTTTTTTTGGTTTAATTTCATAAAAATAGTTTGAAAAAAAAAAAAAAAAAAAAAAAAAAAAAAAAAAATAGAAAGAAAGGAAATAAAATTACGTTTCATCAGATTCTTCTTGGGAATTAAGAACAGAGTTATTGACAACAACTTGAAAAGTATCCAAATTATTTTTTCTTATAACCACACGTACATTTTTATTGTTAAATTCAGGACCTGAGATGATAGTTAATAGAGTCTAAATTTGTAATATAAAATTGTTAGTTTTTTAGTGTAAATAAATCCAAAATTTCCAACAACAAAATGGAATTGAATTAACCTCTTTTTGATTCCAACTATATTTTAATCCATCAATTGAAACTGAAATTTTAACTCCACCTTTATATCTTCTTGGAGAAATATAAATTTGTGTTGAAGGAATTCCTTCATATTGTTCAACTTGATATTCGAGAGTGTATTCTGATTCATCATTATTTAAACTTAAATTAGTTAATTTTCCTGCTAATCTAACAAAATAAGGTGGAGGTCCAAATTTATCAAAATAATTTCGAACACCAGCAACACAAAGAGGAATTTGAGATGAAACAGCTTGAATAGCTGATGCTGGAATCCATCCTTTAGGATCAGTTTGTGATATATATCTTAAAAATTGGGAAAGAAAAGATTTGTTTTTTTTATTTAAATTAAATTAATTTTTATTTGAGTAATTGATATTCTTACGTGATTTCTGTTCCATTTTCAACTGGTTTTAAAGACCATCCAGAAACACTTGCTTCTGCTCTTACTTTTCCTTTTACTTCTGGTTTCTTTTTATTAAATGGTTGCATTACAATTTATTTCATAAAATCCTCCAAAAAATAATAAAATAAAATCAAGCAAAAAATATTAACTTGTGGGTCTGAAACTGAACAAAATAATGATCTTATTGTCCCATCTTCTTCATAAATATTCTCTAATACAACAACTAAATCTCTTGAACTAGATTTTCAGAGTAAAAGTTATTTAAATCAATAAGAAGAAGACAAAGTAGAAAAGAAAAAAGAGAACCTTGTTGGGAAAACTGGTTTTGTTGAAGCATAAGTTAATTCAATTCTATAGTAAGGATCTAACCACTCAATGAATACTCCTGATTCAAATAATGAATCCCCTAAATATCAAGAAATCAAAAATCAAAATAAAATCAAAATCCTCTATTCAAATTTCCAAAAAAAAATATCAAAAGATTATACAAAGAAGTCTAGCATCAGGATTTGCAATTATTGCCATTATATCTCTTGGAGAAGCATTTTCTACAACTCCTACTCCTCTCAATATTCCATTTGGTGTTCCAGGTATTAATTTTTGTGAGATTTGAACACCTTTAAAAAAAAAAAAAAAAAATGTGAAACAAGTTCTATCTTTTAACAATTAAGAAATATTTGCTTGTTTCTTTCTTTCTTTGTTTCTTCTATATTTCTTACCTCTTTGTTCACCTTTGTCGATCCATCCTTCAGCTTCTCCTTCAGCTTGGGTCTACAAAATTGAAGTGTTAAGAACAAAAAACATTAAATTTTGTTTTTAAAAAAAATTATGCACAAAGAATTTAAAAAAAACAAGATAGTAAAAGATATAAAACCTTTAAGAAAGTTGGAAGAAGTGACTCTGAGACATCAAAGTAACGATGTCTGGCTCTAGTAGGAAGATCTCTCGCCATTCCAACTTGTTTCTATTTTTCTATTTTTTTTTGTGTTTGTTTTTTGTTTTTTCTTTTCCCAACTTTTTGATTGAAATTTTTTTTTTGATTTCACTTCTCTTCTATTCTATAATCCTTCTTCCTATAATCCTTCTTTCTTTCCTTCTATTATGACTTGTTGTTATTTAGATGTAATAATTAAGATTTTTTTGTTTTCAATTTTAGATTTGAAAGTTTTTCTTTGACTGATTTTTTTTTATTCTTTTTCTTTTTCTTTTTTTTTTGAACTTTTCGATCTCATGATTCCTTCGCCAAGTTTTTTTGTGTTTGTTCTTTTTTCTTTCAAGGTTCAAAGTTCAAAAGATAATTTCTGTGATTCATTTATTTCTTTCATAGTGTCCAAATTGATTCAAACACAAAAGATATTAAGTTTTTTCCAATGAAAATACGAATAAAAAATCAATGATTCCAACAAAAGAAAAAAGAAAAAGGAAAGAGGTCACAAGATATCATATTCATCATAGTTTTAGTTTTACATTGAATTAATTAGAGATAAGAAAAAGATAGAATATACTCTGGATAAGATTGTTGTCGATCATATAAAATCATTTCACGGAATTGAAGTCTTGCTTGAGGATCATTTGCTTTACACTCTCCAAGAACACTATCATATAAAACATTACCGAGATTAGGACGAGGTGGAGGTCTTCTCATTGGATTTTCTTGATCTGTTGCAACATAACGAATCCATGGAGTTCCTAATGCTCCACGAGCAATAAACATAAAACGTTCATCTTTACTTCTTGTGCAATTACAAACACTTCCTCCATAATTTGCACCCACCTAAAAATTAATAAAATAAATAAATGATGAATAAATAAATCAAATCAATAAAATTAAATAAAAAGATTAGAAAATTTTACTTGAGCACAATCTTTTGTATGAGTATAAGCACAACTCTTTTCTGCATTCTCAGCAAGATAAATACCACTCCCAAATAATCCTTTTAAGCTTCCTAGACGTTCATCAAATCCTCCTTGAATAATTTTCTCTACAACTGATTCAGAACAACCATGAAATAAATAATACTCATTAGCATTTTCATCTAATAGTTTTGTTGTGACTCTAGGAATTTTTTCAGGTTTTGATTTGTTTATCTCACTAACAACAGACTTTCGAATAAAATATTGTTGCCAGAGTAAAGGATGTTGAATCCTTGAGATTTTATTGACTTTAACTTTACGAGTGAGAGTTTTGAGAAACATTGTTTCGAGATCTTTAAATTCTTTTCCAGAAATTTCAATTTGACGAACTTCTGTAAATGGTCCTTCCCAATATTCAGGAAACTCCACTGAGATTTGAATTTTATGAGTACTTAAAGTTTGAACTTGTTGATGAGAGCCTTGATCAGATGAATCAACCTTTCTCTTTTTTTGAGAAGGTGCACTAGTAATCTTCTCTCCTCCTTCTTCCTCACTACTAACTTCTTCCTCTTCTTCTTCTTCATCAGAATGATTAAATAATGGACAATTGATTTCAATTCTATCATCACAAATTAATCCCCATCTTCGTTCATACAAAACCCAAGTTAGTTTGTGTCCTTGATTAGCCCTTCTGGCGTATGTTGAAGGTTTTTTCTTGTTCTGCTCCATCCATGAGACATTTAATACTTTTGCTGATCTACACCCATTTTTTGATTTTGAAACTGGAATAACTTCTCCTGTTGAAAGAGTAACTTTAGTTGCTTCTGGATCATGAATTGCCTCATGAATTTTAAGAGCATCTTTGATTAAGACTCCATAACCTGAACTTTTCTTCTTCTCTGGTTTTGTGCGTTTTCGTTTACTACCTTCTTTCTCTTCTTCATTACTTTCTTCTTCTTCTTTATCCTCTTTCTTATCTTCTTTCTTTTCTTTCTTTTGGTCTTCATCTTTTGGAGTTGATGTTAAAATAGTTGTTGTATTCACAGCTTGACTTGTCACATTTGCAATTTCATGAACAGCTTTCAAGATTTGACTTTGTTTCTCTTGTTCCTCCTCTCCAAATTTCTTTAATACAGTATAAACAAGATCATGCAGATCTTGAATTATAATTCCTTTTTCTTTAAATTTTTCAACAAGTTTTTCTAATTCAAAATTTTTGAGATATTCTTCTATCTCAACCATCTTTCAAAGGTGTTGTTGTTTCGTTGCTGTTATAAGTTTGTTTTTTTTCTTTTTTTCTTGGTTGGTCAGTGGCGAAATTGAAGCGAATTTATATTCTTTTTTTTTGAAACAATATCTTGACCCATTCCTGTTAAAAGTGAAAAAAGGAAAGAAAGAAACTGTCTCATTGATTTCATTTATTTGTCATTGATTTTTATTTCTCTCTAAAAAGGTCCAAAAGGATTACTCGAAATTAATTTTTGTTCATAAAATGAATGAGCAAATGTTCTTTTGATTTGGAAAGTTGAAGTCAACAGACCATTTTCTTCAAATGATGTTGGTTCAAGATAACATTTCACATTTTCAAATGGTTTGAGTGATTTTTGAGAAGCAATTTGGTTCAATGATTTTCTAACTTCACTTTGGAGTTTCTCATTTTGACATAATTGTTGAATATCTCCAGAAACTTGATTTTGTTTTCCCCAATCAACTAAAACTGATTCTTTTGGTACAATAACTGCAAGTAACATCTTCAAATTTTAAATTTTAATTGATTTTCTTTTTCAAAAAAATGGGAAGAAAATGAAAGAAAATGAAAAAAAATACCTCTCCAATAAGTGTAATAAAAATTTGTGAAACAAAACGAGATTGTGAGTAAATTGATTCCAAATGTGAAACAATAATTTGTTGATCTTTATCAAATGAAAGTATTTCAGATTTCTTTGAAATGAATTTTAAAACTCCGTTAGGAAGAATTTCTCCTATATCATCAGTATGAAGCCAAGAATTTTCATCAACCTTCTTTAAACCTTCTGCGGTTTTTGAAACATACTATTGTAAAAATAAACCAATAATGATTTAATTTTAAAGTTTTCATTCAAAAAAAAAAAAAAATTGAATAAAATTAATCTAACCTCCTTAAAGACATTTGGACCCCGAATACAAATTTCTCCACGAGGATTTGGTTTGTCAGTTACATAAAAGTTTAATGTTGGAACATCAATTAATTTGATTTCGTTGCTATATTTGAGTAGAAGAGAGAAAAAAAAAGAAGAAAAAAAGTAAGAATGAAGTGAAGGAAAAGGATTATATGTATATGAATAAACCAAGCAATTGGAGGTCCAACATGTCCTGGTTCATAATCACCATAAATTGACATTGAACAAAAGAGTGCCTGATGAAAATTATGAAAATTATGAATATTATTTGAGATTTTGAAAATTAATTGAAGAAGAATCTAAAAATTACCTCAGTTAGTCCATATCCTTCTAAAACATTGCAACCAAAACAAATTCGTAAGAAATCAAGTACATCTGGATCAACTGGTTCGTAAACTGAAATCATAACTATTTTTCAAAAGAAAAAAAGGAGAAGAAGGTTATAATTATATTTGAAAATAATATCATAAAATAAAAATAATCAATAGAGATACATTTGATATTTCCACCAAGAATTGTTTGAATATTTTTAAAAATAAGTCTATCCCAAATTTTATTGGTTCCTAAAATTCCATAAGAAAGATTTGCTTTTCTTCTTTTATAAATAAATTGAAATAGAGCCTATAAAAATAGGAAGCAAATTATGAATTGGATGAGTGGTCAACCATTAAAGAACAAAATAAAATAAAACCTTTCCGAAATATCCAGAATCATTGATAGCATTATTAATTTTTTCATAGATAATATTCCATATATGAGGAACTGAAACAAAATGAGATGGTTTGAGAAGTTCTTCATATTGAAATTAAACATTAGAAAAATTATTATTATTTATTGTTTGTTAAGAAGTAAAAAAAAGAAAAAGAAAAAGAAAGGAAAAAAAAATAAGACTCATATCATCAAAAATTGTATTAACGTTTCTATCTGTTCCAAAACCAATTGACCCTCCACAAAAAATAAATCCAAGAATAAGTAATCTCTCAATTGGTAAAGACATTGGAAAGTATGAATAGTAACAATCATTTTGAGTTGGAGCAATAATTTGAGGCCATGTACAAAAAAGTCCTGCTAATGTTGAAACAATATTTTTGTGAGTAAATACAACACCTTTTGGAATCCCAGTTGAACCTCTACTATAATTGATCATTGCTAAAAAAAATTTTTTTTTTCAAATCTAAATTTATGAAAAGAAAAAGAAAGGGAAGGAAAGGAAAAGGAAAAAGAAAAAGAAAAATAACCAACTGACTCTGGTTTTGGTGGAGTAGAATCTTGAGGATTTGATTTTCCTAATTCTTCAACTTGTTTAAATGTTTTAACTTCCAATTCTCCCATTTCAAAGTTTCCTTTTCCATCACTACCAATTTCAAAATAAATAAATATCATTATTTAAAGCTTAAAAATTAAAAGAAATAATCATAAACTAACCTCGAATATACAATCACAAACTTTAAACTTGAACAATTCTTAAAAATTTGAGCAACTTGTTCAAATTGATCATTTGAAATGATCAAAACTGTAAGTTGAGTTTCATTGATAATATGTTCAAGTACTTGATTTGTTAATTTATCTTCCATACATACTGGAATCATGGAAAAAGTAACACATGCCTGAATAATTATTCTTTAAATTGAACATGCAGAAAAAAATAAAAAGAAAGAAAATAAAAAAATAAAAGAATACTTGATCTGCAATGATGTACTCAGGAGAATTTGGTGCATATAAACCAATTTTTGATTGAGGTGGAACATTTAAATTAAGTAAACCTGATCCAAAATTTTTGATCCTTTCAGACACGTCTTTATAAGACTGATGATTTTTTTTCAAAAGATATCAAAAATAGATTTGAAAAAAGAATAAAGTAAAATGAAATTAAACCAGCCACACGAAATTGCTTCCAGATATTCTAATTCCTATATATTTTAAATATTAGAAATTTACTTGGTTTTTTAAATATCATTTTCTTTTTTTCTTCTTTCAAACCTAAACACTGTTTATTTGAAGAGTTCTTCAACCCTCTTTGAAAAATATCATGCGTAGTTTTCACGCCATCCTTTAATGGAATGCTGAGACCTCCAAGAGAATGTCTTGAACGATAGATTGCAGATTCTTCCTTTAAAATAAAATAGGTTGATGTTAAATTACTTAATTATTGAAGGAATCGAAAGAATGTCAAAGAATATAAAAAGAATGCCAAATCTAAAATAAAGAAAAAGAAAAGAATACAGGAACTCTTGTTTTTCCAACTTCAGCCTGAGAGATAAGACGAATGAATGGAATATCAGGGAACTTGTTTTGAAAAGATAGAATGAAAGCAAGAATAATCGCAAGCACAAGCAATGCGATGGTCACTTCATTAATTTCCAGCATAACTCGAACCCTTCAAAAATCAACAACAAAAAAAAATTTTTTTTTTGAACGAGGCGGAAAATCCAAAATCTTTGATTCAAAAGTTACAATAGATTCAGCATTCAAATGATTCAATTTGAATATAATAGCAATACAATCAATGTAACAATACAATAAATATTACAACTAGTAATGAATCAACGAAACTTGAATTTTTGTTTTTCTTTCAAAAAATTTTTTGTTTCTCAAAAAAAAAAAAAAAAAAAAAAAAAAAAAAAAAAAAAA
>Ga0209960_1002613_pt1 | contig 17478 bp, 22 predicted proteins | sample ThiBiot_500_plan_2_FD_183947 | JGI IMG/M metagenome (GOLD analysis project Ga0209960, IMG submission 183947) | Wastewater bioreactor microbial communities from Cape Town, South Africa - Thiocy_expt_500_plan (SPAdes) | ecosystem: Engineered > Bioreactor > Thiocyanate-remediating >...
TTAACTTCTGAAATAATATTAATCATTATAATAGTTACGTCAAAAATTAGAAGATACTGAAAAGAGAGCATTAGATGCAGAAAGAAGAGCAAGAAAGGCAGAAGAAAAGAGAGAAAAACTTGAATTAATGCTTGAAGAAAGAGATAATTCTTTATCTTTATTGAGTCAACATTATAGTGAAGAACTTTCAAAATCAAAAGAAGCTAATGAAAGAGCTGATAAAGAAGCTTTAGCTAGAGCTGAATTAGAAGATAAATTAAAAGAAAGTCAACATGGAATTGAGTCTGAAGCTTCATCTGAAGACCTCAATCAAACAAAAAAGAAGAAAAAACCAAAGGAACGAAGACCAACATTAAATGCAATGAAAAGAAGACCCTCAATTGATATTCCAACTCTTGTATTTTTCTTTTTTTCTTTTTTTCTTTCTTTTCATTCTTTTTTTCACTCTTTTATTTTTTGAATTTATTCTTTTATTTCATTCTTATTTTAATTCCAATTTTTTGAAAAAAAAAAAAATGAATAGGCAATCCAAAATGAATTAGAAAAGGAATTAGGACAAAAAAGTTCACATGAAAGTGAGAAAGGAGAGAAAAAAAAGGAAAAGAAAGACAAACATGAGAAAGAAGAAAAGAAAAAAAGTAGAAGAAAAGTAAGAGGTGAATCTGATTCTCAAAAAGAGTCAGATTCAATCAAGGATAATGCCTCAACTGCACAATCTAGTATTGCATTATTAAGATCAGCTTCTTTCTCTACGAGAAGGAAAAATCTTCCACCTCTTTGGGCTCATCTACCCGAAGTCAAACCTTTACTAGCAAATATCTCTGAAGAAGAAAAAGCAAAACAAGAAACTATTTACGAATTAATTTTAACTGAAACTGCATATATAAACGATTTAGAATTAATTTTTCAGGTATTTTTCTTTTCTTTTATTGATTTTTTTAAAAAAATTCTTATAATTTGAAAAAAAAAAAAAATATTTAATAGACATTTATGCTTCCAATGAGTCATCTTGTACAAGAAAATCATTTAACTCAAAACGAATTTAATCTTATTTTTCGAAATATTGAAAATATTGCTCGTGTAAATGCTGCATTCTCAGGAGTAATACTCATTTTACTTTTTTACTTTTTACTTTGCTCTTGCTCAAATAATAATTATTACTAATAAATAAGGATCTTGAAAAACGACAACAAGAGCAATGGCCACAAATTAAACAAATTGGAGATATATTTTTAAAACATGTTGTATATTTTGATGTTTATGCAGAATATTGTGGAGATCAAAAAAGAGCAACTCAAACTATTAAAAAACTTATGGTTGAAAATGAAAAATTCAAAACTACTCTCGATGTACATTCATTTCATAATTCCTTTTTTTTTCAAATTGAAAAAAGTTAATCAGTAAATATCTTCCATTCAACTTTAGACAATCCATTTAAATCCTGATTGTAGAAAATTGGATATCTTTGCTTTCTTTTTAATTCCAATGCAAAGATTAACCAAATACCCTTTATTACTGAAGGTTTTCATTTTTTATTATTTCATTTCATTTCTTTTCACTTTAGAATATTAAAAAAAAAAAAAAAAAGAATTTACTCAAATCTACATCACAAGATGATGCTGATTATGATTTCTTACGTGCTGCTGTATCTGAATTAAGTCGATTAATTATTTCAGTTGATGAATATGCAAAAAGAAGAGAAGAATTAATGAGAATTCATGATATTGAAAAGCAATTAAATTGTTCATTAATTGGAAACAAACAAATTATTTTAAGTGATAGTGATGAAACAGGAAGATATTTAGTTAAAGAAGGAAATTTAACTCGTTTAAGACTTAAAAATCATTCATTAACGGCTGAAAAGCTTGGAGCAAGAAAAACAGAACAACTTTATTGTTTCTTTTTTAATGATCAATTTATTTTTACGAAATATGTTCCAGGTTTTTTTTTTTTTTAAAATTCAATTTCAAAAACATAATTCAAAAATAAAATAAAAGGAGAAGGTTCAAATCCTCCCAGTTATATTGTTCAAGTTGCACCCATGAGTTCTGATGATTATTCTGTTCGAAATGTTCCTGAAGCTACAAATGGTTTATAATTTTAATTTAATAGTTTTGAAATAAATAATAAATCAAAATAAATAAAATAGGAATTGGAGCAAAAAATGTCTTTTTAATATCAAGTAAAGAAACTGGAACCATTGTTTTACAAGCTTCAACACCACAAGAAAAAGATAATTGGATCAGTTGCTTTAGAAAAGAAGAAATGATTGGTTTTTTTTTCTTTTTTTTGTTCATAAAATTTTTCATTTCCTTTTTTCTAAAAAAAAAAAAAAGCTGAATCTCTTTTGGGAGTCGAAGATGCAGAATCGTACCATCGTAAGACATTATCTAAACAACAACTTGAAGAATTTTTAGATCAAACAGGAAGTACTCGAGTAACTCCTTTTCTTTTTCTTTCTCTTTTGTTTATTTCTATTAATTAAAATCAAATCTCAAAACTAAATTAGTCCCTTCCTCGAGCATTTGATGATACCTCTAGATATTCACAAGCAAGTATTGATAGTAATAAAGGATCAATTGCTGAAGGTGAAAAATTCAACTTTATTTTTTATTTTTATTTTTATCTATTCGAGTTTCAACCAAAAAAAAAAAAAAAAAAAAAAGATCTCACATTAAGTACTTCTATTACAATTGAACAAGTAAAATTTACTTTTGATATAACTCAGTACAAAATTAATAACCTTGCTTTCTAAAAAAATTAAGCTATTAAATCCTGAATTTGATGGATGGCTTAAAATGTTGGTACGAGGAGCATTTCAAACAACATCATGGAAAGTTAGATGGTGTGTTATTAAAGACTTCTGTTTGTATTATTTTAATGATGATCATTTAGATTCAAAGTAATTTTCTTTTTTTTTTTTTCTTTTTTCTCCTTCACTTTCAATATTGTTAACAAACTTGAATATATAGGGCATTAGGAATGATTGTACTTCCAAGTTTTCAAATTGTTACAGCAAAAAGTGGACAAAAGAAAAATATATTCAAAATTCAACATCCTAGTTCATTAATTAAACCGTATTTATTTCTTTTTCTTTTTTTTTCTTTCTTTCTTGTTTGTTTGGAAAAATAATTGAAATAACTTTTTCAATAGATATGTCTTTGCTGCAGATACATATGAATATTTTGAAGTTTGGATTGAAGCATTAACTCATGCAAGTTTGGCTAAAGTTTCAAGGAGAACATTTTGGCTTTGAGTAATCTGTCAAATAAGATTGTAAAAACAATAACTAAATGAAAGATGATGATGGAGAAAAAGAAATGGAGAAAGAAATTGAAAAAAAAAACCAAAAAAAACTGAAGAATCAATCAATTTTTGCAAATTTAAAAATTTGAAACTTTTATTGGATTCAAATCAAAAGAAAACAACCAAAATCAAAATCAAAATCAATTCAAATTCGAACAGAAAAAAAAACAATCATTATGAATCATGAACCATCAACAACAAACAACACCCAACAAACAACATCTAAAGAACTCCATACTTCAAATAAATGATTCAACAAGACTTCAAAGTATTTGCTCATATTGATTATTGATCCAACAACTCTCACTTCAATCATTGACTTTTTATTTTGTTTGTTATTTGTTACTATGACAACCAATTGAATTTTGCTAGTCAATAAACTCTGTATATTTATTATTTATTTTTTATTTATTTTTTTGTTCAATTAAACTAAGGGGTTGTGTGCTATTAGTGCAATATAACCTGTTAGTCCATAGGTCAACCTCTAATTAGACAATAGAACCAACTTTGATTGTAACTTTGTAACCTCTAGCTCATTGTATGTTTTTATTATTTTCTCTATTTCTTTATTGTATTTTTTTTATGTTTTTTTGGGTAAAACAAACTAATTTTTTTTTTCTTTTGTTTTTAAGTAGAAATAGACAGAGCTTTGATATAGAAGTAGTTTTTTGAGTGATTTAGAAGTTTGGGCTGATTGGAGAGTGATTTTTTTATTTGCTAAGCAGGTGGAATATCGAGAGAAATCAATCAATAGAGACAGACTTTGTTTTTGCAAAATTTGTAATTATTTTTATTATTAATTATTGTAACAATAGCTTATAAAAATGACAATGAAATAGCATCATAGACAAGCAATCAAGGATTTTGCAACAATTAATTGAAACGTGAGAGTCAATTAATCAGAGAATAAGTTGGAAAATATTATTCCTTTGTTGTTGGTATTGATTTTATTGATTTTATTGCTTTATTATTGATTTATTTTGTAACAATTAATTGTTTTAATTCATATTTCATTGTTTTGTATTAATTAGATCTATCCCTTTTAAAAGTTTAAATTGTTTAAATTGTAATTCATGGGGGAAGTGTTCCCTTCACTTGAACCATTCCCAGGGAGTGAAAATGATCAACCTTATTTAAAGGATCTTGAGGAAGAGGAAGAAGCAAGAAAAAATGGGCATTCTGGAGATGAATCAGAGAAATTTCCTACTTTGACAAAAAATAAAAGACTTTCTCTTCCTCCTAAACCCACTCAAGAATTAAAACGAATTCCAAAACCACCAAGAAATCCTCCTCCGAATGAGGTTTTAATTTTTTATTTCTTTAAATTCAAATTAGAATCTAATTTGATTTAATCTTTTCTTTTTTTGAAGCCACCAAAAAATCCTTGGGGAGATAATTCTAGAAAAAGTATGGAACCAGGAACAAAAAGAACTAGTAATAATTGGTTAAAAGGAAAAGAAGAAATTATTGGATTTTATGTTGCAGGGAAAACAATTGGTTCAGGAGGGGTTGGAACTGTTCGAAAAGCAAAACACATTGAAACAGGAGAAAAGGTTTGAACTTCACTTGAGCTTTTTATTTGTTTTCTAATACCAAAACAATTCTTTGAAACTTCTATCAATCACAGTTTGCAATTAAATCTATTAAAATGGATGAAAAGAAAGTGAAATTTATTAAAAGAGAAATTGCTATCTCCAGGTTACTAAATCACCCAAATGTTATCAAAATGTACGATGTAATTTATGAGGTAAAAATTCATGAAAAAAATTAAAATAATGAATTAAAAAGAAATCATGAACCAAAATAAAATCAAACAAAAAATAAATTAGGATTTTAACAAACAAGTATATATGGTTTTTGATTTGGTAAATGGAGGAGCACTTTTAGATTATATTATTTCTCATACTCACTTAAGTGAAAAAATTGCAAGACCTTTTTTTAGACAAATATTATCTGCAGTTGGTCTAATTTTAATTTTTTTGAAACATAAAAGAAAGTAGAAAAAAAAAAAAAACTAATTTGATTAAATTTTAGCTTACTGTCACTCAAATTGCATTGTTCATAGAGACCTTAAAATTGAAAATATATTAATTGATAAAACTGGACAAGTAAAAATAATTGATTTTGGACTTGCAAATATTTTTGATCCAAAAGAATTTTTAACAACAAATTGTGGATCAATTTATTTTGCAGCACCTGAACTATTACATAAATATCCTTATCAAGGTATATTATTCATTTATTATTTACTCTTTTTTTCTTTCTTTCTTTCTTTTTTTTTTGGAATTAAATCATTTTAATTCATTGTTAGGACCAGAAGTAGATGTTTGGAGCCTTGGTGTAATATTATATGTCATGTTAACAGGTCGTGTCCCTTTTGAAGATAAAATTTTAGGTCGATTATATGAAAAAATTAAGAAAGGAGATCTTAGATTTCCTCATGAACCTTCCATGTCTAAGGGTCTTCTTTTTTTCTTTTTTTTTTTCTTTTCTTTCTTTTATTATTTCAATTTGCAAAATTTTTTGTCTAACAGAAGCACGATCATTAATTCAACAAATGTTGACTGTTGATAGAGGAAAACGTGCATCTTTGAATGATGTTTTAAATCACCCTTGGGTAAATAATGGATATTCACAGATACCTAAAGAGTTATTACCTAATTTTTTCATTATTTATTAATCAATCTTTTCATTTTTGAGATTTTTTTTTTTCTTCTTAGTGAAAACCCACAACGAGTTCCTTTCACATTGATTGATCCAGAAATAGTTGAGAAAATGTCTGAATTTGGATATCCTGAAAAAAAAATTTATCAAACATTAAGACACGTATTTTTTTTCTTTTTTTTTCCCCAATTTCTTCTAAAAGAAAAAGAAAGAAAATCTCAATTGAAATTGAATTAATTATTTAGTGTCTTGATAATCAAGTTTCAATGGATGAACTTATTCCTATTCGTTCACTATATTATTTAATTCAAGAAAAATTAGAAAGAGATAAGAAACAAACCATTGAAATACAACAACTTCCTCCTTCAGAATTAAGTCCAAGAGAAGAACAAAAAACCAAACCTGAAAGAAGACCAAAGAGACATACAATTTCAATTCCTAGGTAATTAATGATTTCCTCTCTTTATTTTTCTTTTTATTCCAAAAAAACAAATCACTTTTCTTTTTTTTTTCTTATAGAAGTGAAAAAATTATGGAAAATGAAGTATTTAATGTCCTTTCAGTTGAAACTAAAAAGAAAGAACTTCCAGTGACACCTCCAACCGAAGAAGATGATGAATTTAGACCAAGAAGTCGAAGTTTAGCCACATTTGCAAAAAAGTTCATTTTAATTTTTTTAATTTTTTTTTTTTTTTAATTATTGAATTTTTTTTGTTCTGTTTCTAATTGCTTTTTTTTTTCTCCCAAACAATTTAGACTTGGGAAAAGAAAGGGTCAAGGAACACCTTCTTCCCCAACAAATTCACATAGTCCTTCCAATTCAAATACTTTATTTCCTCCTCAATCAGAAAAATTTATGTCTCATTCGAATTCTAACTCTTCTACATTTTCTCACAATTCAGATCAAGAAAGTTCACAATCTAGTATTACAATTTCAGTCACAACTCCTACAAGTTCCAAAAGTGTAACCATAAATACACAACAAGCAACTGAATCAACTCATTCAACACCTAAATCTCGTCCAAGATCTTCAACTTTTTCTTCAATTAGAAATGCAATCAAATCCAAGTCTCCTTTTTTTTCCTTTTCACTTTTCACTTTTTTTCTTTTTCACTTTTTTTTTAGCATGTTTAAATTTTTAATCTTTTTTTTTTTTTTTTTTAAAAAAAAAAAAATAGACCTAAAGATATTGAAGTAGAAGTAAATCCACAAAAAAATGATCAAGATTCATCTCAACTAAATACTGAATCTTCAAGTTCCGCAACAAATTCTATTCTTTCAATTCCTTCTCCAAAATCTTCAGATACTCGACAACATTCCCCTCAACGTGATGATTTGAAACAACTCAAAGTGAAAGGACTTTTATCAGTGCTAACAACTTCAACAAAACCTCCATTTATCATTAAAGATGAAATAGAAAGAGTTCTAGGAAATCATAAAATTGCATTTATAACCAATGGATTTACTCTCCTCTGTACATATATCCTCCCAAAAACGGATTCAGATATCCCATTAGAAAATGATGAAATCAAATTAGAAATCTCTATTGTCAAGGTTCAACTCTTAAACATTCATGGAATTCGAATGAAACGAATTAGTGGAGATGCTTGGGAATATAAAAATGTTTGTACTTTAATTTTGAAAGCTATAAAGATATAAATCAAATAATATTGAATAGATAGATGGATATTTATTTACTTATTTTATTTTATTTATTGATTGATTTATTTTGATTCGAAATTAAAAAAAATATATATTAATTTCATTGGAATGTGATCTTTGATATCTTTTCTCCTTTTTCAGAAAGATAACAAAGTATAAATTCAGGGCAAAAAATTAATTTTTTGTTTATTTATTATTTATTGGTTTCAGAATCTCAGCTTCTTCATCCTCTTCCTCTCAGTCTTGTATTATCAGTAACTTTTCAATTTCAATTTCAATTTGATTCTTTTTTATTCTCTTCAAATTGTTATTTTTTCTCTTCAAAATTAACTTTTTTTTTTTTTGTCTTCTTTCTTGTTAGTTTGTAGGAATCTCTTTGAATATTGGTTTGTATTGATAATGACAGAGATTGTTAATTCGACAGATTCAAGCCCTGTCTATCGTGGGGATGGAAAGAGAATGTATGGATTAGATGCTGAAATTGAAGAAAAAGTTATTTTTTTAATGAACTTTTCGAGATATTTTTAAATTTTTTTTAAAAAAAAGAAATGAAATGAAATTTTTTAATAGAGACAAGATATGAGAGATCCTCAAAATGAAAAAGAAATTCTTGAATGGATAGAGAAAGTTACAGGAGAAGATCTTTATAAAAATGGGAATCCTATAAATGCTTTAAAATCTGGAGTTATATTGTGTCAGTAAGTTTTTAATTTTCATCTTTTTGTGTTGATGTTGATGTCTTTTTTTGAATTGTTTAGACTTGTAAATAAGATTAAACCAGGAACAATTAAGAAAATTAACACACAAAATATTGCAATTGCAGAAACAGTATCTTTCTTCTTTATCAATTTCTTTCAAAACAAAAATTACAATAAAATAAAATTAATTAGGGAAATTTAGATTCGTAATAACTTTCTTATTTTATTTTATTCAAAATTATAATATTTCAAATTAAATGAATCTTTTCTTTTCTTCTTTAGATTCATTTTTGGTTGCAAAAAACTTGGTGTTGAATCTTCTGCATTGATCTTAGTTCATGATTTATATTCAGAAAAAGATATCAGACAAGTTTTTGTTTGTTTAAATGCTTTAGCAAGAACAACTTATAATCATTCAAGGTAATTAAGTTCAATTGTTTTTATTTTAAAATGATTTGAAATATATAATAATTAAATTAATTCTTTGAATAAGTTTCTCAGGTCCTCATTTTGGACCTCCTCCAAAGAAAGTCAAGAAAGCAAAGAAATGGAAAACTCAAGAAAAGAAACCACTTCTTGGTGGAAAAAATCAAAAGAGTGAATCATGTTGTCGTTGTTGTACGATTTTGTAATTAATATTATTATAATTTGTAATTCATTTGATGGATAAAGAAAAAAATAAATTTGAAATTGGAATATGGATTATGAAAAGTCACTAAGAAAGAAACTGAAATAAATAACAGAATCGACAATCCCCTAGACTTCATCTTCTTCATGAAAGTGATCATCGTTCAGAAAAAATAAATATAAATTTTAATTTTTTCAAAACAACTTTGAAGAAGTGTCCTTGTTGGGTTTGTTTGTTTGAAAAGAACAAACCCAAATGAAAAAGAAAAAAGACAAAATGGAAGAAAAACTTTATGAAGCTTGTTCAGATGGAAAAGTTGAAGAAGTTCGAAGATTACTTCAAAACTCACAAATTAACATTAATTGGCAAAATCAGAATGATTATCCTTATGGAACACCTTTTTATGTTGCTTGTTACAAAGGACATATTGAAATTGTGAAATTATTATTGAATGATAGTAGAGTTGATTTCAATCAGGCAAATGAATATGGTGATACACCTTTATATGTTGCTTGTTTAAATGAACATACTGAAATTGTGAAATTATTATTAAATGATAAAAGAGTTGATATCAATAAATCATCAAATGGTCGAACACCTTTTTATATTACTTGCGAAAAAGGAAAAATTGAAATTGTGAAATTATTATTAAATGATAATAGAGTTGATATCAATAAAGCAGAAGAAGATGGTTGGACACCTTTTTATGTTGCTTGTCATGAAGGACATATTGAAATTGTGAAATTATTATTAAATGATGAAAGAGTTGATATCAATAAAGCAAATGATGATGGAGAAACACCTTTTTATGTTGCTTGTCAAAAAAGACATATTGAAATTGTGAAATTATTATTAAATGATAATAGAATTGATATCAATAAAACATCAAATGATGGAGAAACACCTTTTTATCGTGCTTGTGGATATGGAGAAACAGAAGTGGTGAAATATCTGTTAGAAAGTGGAAGAGAAATAGATATCAATAAAAAAGATAATGATGGAAAAACTGGTCTTGATTATGCAAAAGAAAATGAAAATACAGATATTGTTAAATTAATTGAATCATTCAAAAAGAATCCAAATGAAACAAGAGCAAAATTGAGAAGAGAATTTGGTAATTTATTTATTTATTTTTTCATGATTTTTTTTTGTTTTTTGTTTTTTATATTTTTTTTCAATTTTCAAGAGATTTTGTTTGTTTTCAAAAGATGTTTGATATGAATAAAAAAACCAAAAAAAATTTAGATGAACAAGAATTTCGGAAACTTTGTTCAGATGGAAAAGTTGAAGAAGTTCGAAAATTACTTCAAAATCAACAACTTAATATCAATTGCCAAGATAACGATGGAGAAACACCTTTTTATATTGCTTGTGAATATGGACATATTGATATTGTGAAATTATTATTAAACGATAAGCGAATTTCAATTAGGAAGAAAACAAATCAAGGAAAAACTGCATTTGATATTGCAAAGACAAATAATCATTCAGAAGTAATGAAACTAATTAAAGAAATTGATACAGGTATTTCATATTCAACAATAAATTATAGAACAAAATTAAATTCAATAAAAATAGAACAAAGATATCAAGAATATTTAGAAACATTTCAAAATTTCCCCTTCTTTTGTATCGAAAATGAAATAATCAATCAACAAGATTTTCTTATTTTAAATGAATATTTGAAAAAGAATAAGAAGATCAGAGAATTAAAGTTATTTATTTTTTATTTTTCTTCCTTCAAATTTTGAAATATTTAAAATTTGAAATAGGTTAATAAATTGTGACTTGACACCTTCAATTACTCTTGAAATCTTGAAAACTGTAATTTGGAAATATGAAAATTTACAATTAAGCAATTTACAAAATATTGAGTAATTTCATTCATTTTTTTCTTTTTTTTTCTGAAAGTGCAAATTTGAATAAAAAGAACAATTTAAATAGTAAAACATTCACTTTAAAAAATAATTGAATAGAATTGATGATATTGAATTGGAATCAACAGAAGGATTAGAAATAATTCCAATCGAAATTAGAAATCAAGGAACAAAATCAATTGTTCAATACATTTTAGATTTATGCAAATCTTCTAATTCAAATCCACTTTATCGAACAAAATTAATGGTTGTTGGTTATGAAAATGTTGGTAAAACTACTATTTTAGATTGTTTATTTCCAATTATTGATTTTGGTGAAACAAAAGGAAAATTGGGAAGAAATGGATATTTAATTGAATTACAAGGAAAATGTTTGAGGAAATATAAACCAAAAGAATTAAACAAGATTTATAAAGAAATTATTCTTGAAAATAAACAATGGAATGTGAAAGAAATAAAAGAAACAGGATTGGAATTAATTCCATTAATTGATAAAAATCAAAAGAAAATAGAAATAAATTTTAAATATCAAAAAACAAGAGATAAATGGATTGAAAGATTGAAAAGAGTGATTTTAAATTCTGCAACTCATGGAATTGAAGTAAATACTCATATTTGGAATTATTCAACACTCAATCAACTTCAAAACAAAAATAGAAATAGAAATGAAAAAGAAGAAAAGAAAGATAAAGACGATGAAGTTGAATATTCAACATGGGATTTTTCAGGACAAAATGATTATTATAATACACATCATTATTTTTTATCAAATCGATCAATATTTTTAGTATTATATCGAATGGATAAAGGAATAAAAGGTTTGGAAAGTTTGGATTTTTGGTTAAAATCATTATCATCTCATTTAAATCAAAATTATTGTGATGAAAATGGAAAACCATTTTATTCAATTATTATTATTGGTACTTTTTTGGATTCAATTATTAATGATAATCAAAATGATGAGAATAAAAATTTAAGACAATCGAAAATAATGGAAATATATGATAAAAATGGATTGAGATCACCACCATTTTATTTTGAAGTGAGTTGTTCAACATTGGAAAATATTGAAGAATTAAGAGAAATTATATTTAATATTTCATTAAGTCATTCATACATGGGTGAAAAAATTCCAATTGGATATTTAACAATTGAAAAATCAATTTATGAATTGAGGAAATTGAAACAAGATCATCCAATTATTGAAATTCAAGATTTAATTAATCATGTTCAATCTCAATATCAATCATTTGAATTTGATATTGAATTTGTAAAACGATCATTGAGATTATTCCATGAATGGGGAATTTGTATTTATTTTGATGAACCAAATGAATTATCAAATATTGTTATTTTGGATCCACAACATTTCACAAAAACAATTTTAGGAGATTTATTTAAAGCAGATGAATCAATAAGACAATTGAGATTAAATGGAATTATTGATTATTCTCAATTAAACAAGATTTGGAATGGACCAACAAATTTAATTGATATTTATTTATCTTTATTGCAAAAATTTGAAGTTTGTTTTATGTTAGAAGATCAACAAAGTGGAAATGAAAGCGAAAATAAAAACCAAAATCAAAATCAAAATCAAAATGAAAAGAAATTGATAATTCCAAATTTACTTTCAGAAGATAAAATAAAAACAATTGAAAATGAATTAGAAAAGAAATGGTCAATAACAATTCGAAGAGGAGAAATTGAAATTGAAAGGATATTTTCATTTAACCAAGTTCCAAGTGAAATGGTTTCTAGATTATTGGTTCGATTTCATGATAAAATAGTTGATAATATTATTTGGAGAAGAGGTGTATTATTAAAACATTTTGATGATAAGAATGAGAATATTTTATGTTTATTGGAAGTTAAAATGGATGAAAATTTATTTGAAATTAGAATTAGAGGAAAAGAAAGGAAAGGATGTTTAGAAATGATGAAATATATTTATGAAGAAGTTAAAATTGTGAGTGGAAATTATAAAGGAGTGAAATGGAAAGAATGTGTTAGATCTCCTCATTTTTCAAAAGGATTAATTGATTTGGATGATATTCATCAAGATTGTAAATTGGAATTAAAAGATAGAACATTAATTTGTCCAATTACTCATTTTCCAATTTATGGTGAAGATTTATTATTCAAAACTGGTTTACTTGATTCTTTAGATCATCAAAATAAGATAAGTGATTATTGGAATTACAGTTACGAAAGTCAAAATCAAGGATGTCAAAAAAGTGTAACAGAAATACTCTTTGAAAACTCAAAAATATTAAATAAAGCTGAATGTGACAAAGTTGAACATTTACTCAATCAATTTGAATTTGATATTTCAAGAGCTGAGAAGATTATTGGAATTGAAAACAAAGAGTGGAAAAAATCATTTGATATTTGTGGCCAACAAATCTATGGAAAACTTCAAAATAATCCCAATTTATTTAAGAGAGAAGATTGGATAGGTCAATCAAAATCAGAATTAAGAAAATCATTTGTTCAATATTTGGGTGATTATATTTCAAAATTTAGAAAAGTTGGGTGGAATAATGGAAATAATGTAAAATTTGATTTGATCTTTTTTTTCTTTTTAAATTTTTTAAATTCAAAAATTGTAGCCATTTGTGATTCCAATGATTCAAGGAACAACTGAAGATGCTGCTTGGAGAATTTGTATCTTTTCATTTTTATGTTTCAAGCTTTGAAGAGAACAAATTTAATAATTCAAAAAAAAAAAAAAAATCCAAAAATAAAGCTGATGATGGATTTGGAACAGTTTGTAAAGTTGATGCTGGTTATTATTCACAAGGTTTTTGTTTCTTCTTTTTTTTTTCAAAATCTTTCTAATTTGAGTTTAACATTCCTTTCAAAATAATAAAGGAGTTTATGTTACATCCAAAATTGAATATGCAACAAAATATTGTCAAGAGAATCTCAAAGTATTTGTGATTGGATTTGTGATAGTTGGAAATCCATTCCCTGTAATTGAACATCCATTTCAATCTCAAAAGAGTTATAATGGTAAACCAATAAACCCTGGTTATCAATCACATTTCACTCTTGGTATTCTTCTTTTTCCTTTTTTTCTTCTCTGTTTTTAATTCAACAATTAATTTTGATTATAAAAACAAAAATATCAAATAAAAATAAGTTGATGGTAAAGACATTAATTCAGCCTTTCCAATCACCAAAATTGAACAATTAAAACAAAAATGGATTGCTGATGAATTAGTTGTTCATGAATCACAAACCTATCCTTCTTATATCGTGTATTATAAATAAAATAAAAATTTTATTATTGGTTAAAAAAAACTGTTTTGACAATGTACATTCAAAAGATTTTTCTTCAATACTATTGAAATGATTTCTTCAATAATTTTGTTTTGTTTCTTTTAAAAAAATTGAAAAAAAATGCGATTGATGGTTGTTTTGTGGTTGTTTGTGATCTTTGGGTTGATTTCAGCACATAGAGATGCCCATAAGTTCATTGAAGACAAGTTCTCTGCTATTGTTCACTCTCCTTGGGGTATTCTATTTCTTTATTCTTTTTTATTCATCTTTTACAATTAATCTATTATTTGTCTTTTTTGTTATTTCTTTCTTTTGGTCCCTGAATTTTCTGTTGTTTTTTTGTTTTCACAATTAATTGTTGTTGAACTTGGGAATAGAGAGATTTGGGAATAATAAGAATAGTAGATGGATTGATTCCTTCTCTCAAACAAACAAAATTTGATTTCTAAAAGCTTTTAGGATCTTATAATACAAATTGAAATCACAATGAAAAAGAATCTTTAATTCTTTGAAAATCTTGGGGGAATAATAGAATAATAGAATATCCAGTCAACATATTTAACATATTTAACATATTATTATTTTTATATTTTGATTATTATAGAAAGGATTCATGAACTTTCAGACAAGATCAACAATCATTTTGATTCACATCGCACAAAAGATGAAGTTGGAGTTTTGGTTAATGAAGAAACTTTTCAAGAACTTCGTGGCCTTGGATTTGAGATCAAAAGAAAGGTAATATCAGTTCTATTCTTTTGTAAAATCAAAAAATTCAAAACTCATAAATAAATAAAAATATATTAGGGATACTGGAATGGGAGCTTAAATCTCAAATTGTAATTATATTTAATTTCTTTGATTTTTTATTAACAGAAAATTAAATTTTTTTATAAAAAACATTATTCATTAGTGGAATTTTTGCTGATTATCATGACTATGATGAATTGACTGAATTTCTTGAAGATTATTCAACTCGTTATGCCAATATCACAGAAGTCTTTACCATTGGAAAAAGTGTTTCTGGAAGAGAATTATGGGGAATTAAAATCACTGATAATCCAACTGAAGTTGAAGATGGAGAACCAGAATTTATTTATCTTGCAAGTTTGTTTTTTATTTTATCATTTTATTTTATTTTTTATTTGAAATAATTCAATTCAATATTTTTTTCAAAAAAAAAAAAAATAGATATTCATGGGGATGAAGCTGGTTTGTTTTTGTTTAATTCACTATTTTTTATTCAAAATCTTATTTTTCTTTCATTAAAACTTTAGTTGGTCGAGAAATGTTAATTTCTTTGATTGCATATCTTTGTGAATCCTATGGTTCAGATCCTGAAATTTCTGATCTTATTGACTCAACCGTTATTTACCTCGTCCCATCACGTAACTTTTCTTTTTCTTTTTCTTTTTCTTTTTCTTTTTTTTTAAATCAAGCGAAGAAGAGATAAAATAAAATATCATTTTAGTCAATCCTGATGGCTTCGAAAGATCACGTCGTGCAAATGATAATGGAGCTGATTTGAATCGAGATTTGTATTTTTTTAAAATTTTTTTTTTTTTGTCATTATTAATAATTTACTTGAATAGCCCAGATCAATTTACTGATCCAAATAATGATCCTTCTGGAAGAGAACCAGAAACACAAGCAATAATGAACTTCTGGAAAGAACAGTATTATTTCCATAATCACAATCAATTCAAAAATAATTAAAATAATTTAGTAACTTTGTTGTTGCTGCAAATCTTCACGGAGGAACTTTGTGTGTTAATTACCCTCTTGATAGTCTTGCCAATTCTAGAGATTGTGGTTTAACAATTTCTGAGAGTAAAGATCATGATCTCTATGTTAAAATGTCTCTCGAGTATTCCAAGTTAAATGAACCAGTAATTTTATTTTTATTTTATTTTTATTTTATTTTTATTTTGAATTTAATTCAAAATTTAATTCTAGATGTACAACAGCAATGAATTTGACGTACTTTTACATTTTTCTATTTTTTAAAAAAAAATTAAAAAAAATTTTTTTTTAGCAAGGAATCACAAATGGTGCAGAATGGTATTGTGTTTATGGAGGACTTCAAGGTAGTTTTTTTAAAAAAAATAAATTTGTTATTCCTTTTTTTTTATTCATTCGTCTTAATGAATTTAAAGATTGGAGTTATGTTTGGTATAGTACACTTCACGTAACAATTGAACTTTCTCATATTAAGTATCCACCTTCTTCCGAACTTGGTTTGCCTTTATTTTATTTTATTTTATTTTTTGATAATAATTTTTTTTTCTTGGATAGATGGTTTTTGGGAAGACAATCGTGAAGCACTCCTCACTTATATTAAACAAGTTCATTTCGGAGTCAAAGGGAAAGTTACATCAAAAGAGACAGGAGAAGGATTACTCGCAACTGTCTCAGTTGGAGATGATGGAATTGATGTCCGCTCTTCTGCAATCAATGGAGATTATTTTAGAGTTCTTTTACCAGGAACTTATACTGTTACTGTTACTGCTGATGGTTTCGATTCTCTTTCAAAACAAGTCACAGTTAATGGAACTGCAGCTGCTATTCTTGACTTTGAGCTCTAAAGAATAACTCACCAAAAAAAAAAATGAAATGATGAAATATTTCATCGCAAATCAAACAAAAACAAAAACAAAACAAAAAAAAATTTTTTTTTTTCTCTTTCCTTCTCTATTTTATTTATTGTCCTCCCTTGAGGCTGAATTTGAAGGTTTAGGTTTAGAATGAGAATTGGACCTTTGGTTTGGTTTTTGTCTATTGTTTCCTCCTCTGCCTCGATATCCATTTCTATTAGCTTTTTGTGTTGAGTTTTGTGTTGAAGATCCAGGAGTTTCAGGTTCAGGTTCCGACTCAGTTTCAGGTCCAGTTTCCGTTTTTTGAGGTAATTCGATTTTTTTTGAAGATGCAAAAATTTGGAAAAGGAGACCAGAGAATTTTTCATAATTCAAGTGATGAGGTGGTTGAGGGGTAGTCAAGTTTAAAATTTGGTTCGTTTGCACTCTGGCACCTCGGTATGGTTTGCAACGAGAATTCAAGGTGGTTCCTCCATCAATTTCTCTATCAAATATAACATCAACTTCAAGAGGTCCAATTAATCCAACAACATTTCCTTTTGCACCCATAGGAATAATACCTGAATCAGAAACAAAAACGATGCGATCCCCTAAAACAATTTTTTGCTCTCCAAGTCTATTATGAACATTATTTTAAATGTTTTCTACTTTCCAACAAAAAAAAAAGTACAAAAGATTAGCATCATCTGGTTTCATCACAAAATCTGGTTTTGAAGTATAGATTTCTCTTGTAACTTTGAAAGATTTGTTTTGCTAAATGTTTT
>Ga0209960_1002620_pt1 | contig 17443 bp, 20 predicted proteins | sample ThiBiot_500_plan_2_FD_183947 | JGI IMG/M metagenome (GOLD analysis project Ga0209960, IMG submission 183947) | Wastewater bioreactor microbial communities from Cape Town, South Africa - Thiocy_expt_500_plan (SPAdes) | ecosystem: Engineered > Bioreactor > Thiocyanate-remediating >...
TTAAAAAAAAAAAAAAATAAAAAAAAAAAGAAAATATCCTCAATCCGCAATTCATCGTTTCGACCAAATATCTAAATTGCCCTACCCCATTCATTGTGTCCGTGAGCATTGGTTCAACCAAAAACGATGCTGGTAGGCACATCCGATGTTGCGAAGGTGAAGTGAATTTTTTATGGTATCACTCACGATCGGCACTGCCCGGACACGATATGTGTAACTATATATATTACATTTGTGCAGAGAAAATCGCAAAACAGCTTTTTCAGTGTTCGGAATTGCTCCGGACAGGCACTAATTTTTGGTTGTTAACGGGATGCCAAAAATATTGACATTGTAATTTTTATATAAATTAAAACTACATTTGCAACTATTATAACGGAGTGCTAGCTCTGCTGCGATTAGTTGGCTGCGAACCGCTCTGCGATGATTTTCCAGAAGGTTTTTCAAAAGCTAGAATATTCATTAACGAACTTGCATTGATTGCAGTCCATAAGAAACCCCAAACGAGGAGGTAAGCTGTGAAAAGTAAAGTTCTGGCTGAGAAATATGGAGTCATAATTCAGGAATTACCAGAAGGATAATAAGCCGTGCCAGCTGCAAACAGAATGGCAAACATGACGAAGGAAAGCAAAAAGCACGCACCAATTAGCATTTTAACCGTTGCCTATGTAAGTTGCAGATTAATAAAGTACTCCTGATAATTTCTTTTCGTACTCGATGTAATTTAACATTCCGACCGAGATTTTTACTCTCATTCAACCGCAGCAACAATTTGATACCAGTGACAATGTATAGTATTGATAACCCTACAACGACCACCATATAACTAATGGCTACAAATAAAATAAAATAATTAATTCGTTTTCTTGTGGTCTTATTACCAGGTACTAACCAGTGATAAAGTGTAACCTCGGAATCTCAGTGTAGCTTCTGAGAAGTATTCGGATGAGCTGAAGACACAAAAGACAGACTGATAGTGTGAAGAACGGAATCCTTAGCTTGGTAATGAAAGGATGAACGACGATGGTCGATTTCGTCATCATTTCATGCCAGTACAGCGTAAACAACATGATCGATGATAAGGCAAATGGAAAAGAGAGTTCGGTCAAGGAAATGGTGACTTGTTCTGGATAAATAGCATTTCCCAAATATGGATCAACACTGAGAACAATTCGAACTGTGAAAAAAAATTAGAGGTGACACCCCTTTTTGAGACCCCTCAATCCTACTTGAGTTTGACATCATCTCTAGAAAGAGAACGTAAAATACTACAGATGTCCTAATTCCGCCATAGTAGTCGCTGAATATCTTCGCTTTCCATATTGCCAAGCATAAATTCGTTGCTGGAAATATACCGAGAAATACTAGAAAAGACATGTCAGAGTGTAAAGGGGAAGAAAAAAGATAACCTACCAACCAAAATATAATAGCCGGGAGAGTTGAAAACGATTTCCCATTGATTAGGTTCATCTATTGATTAAATTACAACAAGTCGAACAAAATTCACAAGATTACCGCTCGGAAGAAGTGTCACATTCGTAATTCCTTCGAGCGACATGTAGATGTTTGCTTCTGACACTCCGAGTTCAATGATGGGTATTTTAATGTTTGGGATGAGCGACTTGTTGTTAACTCTGTACTTTAAATACCCAGCAACATCTACAAGAAATTAATCGAGTTCATCTTCCAATCATCTATTTTCAATACTTACAAAACTGTCGAGTTAAATATAATACTGCTGCAGCACCTTTATGTTGGACGTCGATGATGATTTCATCGATGGCGAGCAAGCTCTGCTTTATGTACATTCGTCCTTCGACTTGATTAACGTTGGTTGACACTTCGAAGGTCATTGGTTCTTTTAGTGGTTTGTTATTACTACCTAATAGGTTATTAATGTTTCGGCTTTTTTCATGAACCGTAACAAACGTTGATTTTGAGAAGGACTGGCTTACCCATGTAAATAATTTCTGTGCTGGCTAATTCAACTTGAGTTCCATTATTTGTTAGGATGACAATATTTGAATCCGATGGCTGACTCACGATAAAAATAAATAAAAGTACTAGGATAAATTTCGAAGCCATCATGAAGTTCATCTATTTCCTTGAATTACCGTGCACAACTAAGTAGTGTTCAATTTCGCAGGTTGAAACAAAAATAGCACCTCAAAATAACGTTTTGTTTTATCGGGCCAAAACCATTCGGAAAACGATGATTCCCTTAAATATGTACAACATAGAAGACGATGAAGAAGGGCAATTCGGTAACATGTGAAATGAAGCTGTTTACACAGGGAACAAGAAGAATATTACGAAAGCAAGATTCGCGTAGGTTTCTTATTTGTGAATTGGTTGTATTCTTATTTTGGTGGCATAAATCCGCGCCCAAATTAATATGTGATTCGCGCTGTCCCATTAAATCATAATCGAGACTGACCTTCAGCTATTTGGACGCGAGATATGCGACGCTTGAGATGGCACCGAAATTGCAATCTCGAATACCAGGTTCGGTGAGTAACTTCTTTCAACATAGGCCTCCATTTTCCCCCACTTAATAGCTAAACAATAATTAATTTCCAGTTGGGCGATTAAATTATTTTGTACAGATCGGAGATCTACTCCCTAATATTTTTTTGTGACCTATCCTGTTGTGGCTAAACTCTAAAAATAACGTTTGTTGATCAACGAACGTTAGCTACCTTAGCAAATTGTCTCAACAATCCAAATCGGATTACACAACATACAATTGCGGACAAACTTGTATATAACGGTTGCAACAGAACAAAGATTACATGAATCTGGAGAGAATCCGGTTTCTAACCCTTCAAGAAATTGCATCAAGACAAGTGAGACATTTCAGTACTGGTGGTTCCTAACAAGCTCCGCAATATTTTCAATCACATTCATCGATTATAATTTTTAGATTTGATTAACAGCGCCGATTGTCTTTTGGATTACGGTTTCAATAGTCAGTCGAAAGATATCCTCGCAAATACGGCTTAATTAAATTTGTTTACCGAAGTTTATTTAAATTTAACAGAGAAACGTCTTTGGTTCACAATAAAGTGTTATATTTCCCAAATATACTATTTCGAATCTCACCTAGACATGTTTGACAGGGGGACAACCAAGGAGGCTGGTTGTACGTTTTTAGCCAATGAAATTAGTACGAAATGGACAGCCTACATGTACGAAATATATTCAGTCTAATTTTACCACTGAGAGCGGAAGAAGCACCAATCGTGAGTCTCCAGACTTCCTCTTCAAATTTCGGATTTACTTTAACTTACCCAAGCCACTCATCGTCGGTATCATACAGACTCAATTTGTATTCTGATTTTCGAGCAGGAGGTCAAGGACAAAAAAAAACCGAAGTTTCATTTACATCTCCTTTGCAATGGGCCAAGAAGAATGCTATCTCTTTCCAAAAATATGATAATACTACAATAGAAGCACTAATATTTGTTTACGTTGATCATTTGACAATTTTTTTTTTTACAGTCGCGATCCCCATGTTTTGGCAAGAAGACAACCACAACCAAACCTCTCGACTTTGAAAACATCCAAGAGCTGTTACACTTGACGTACGCAACCAACAACAACTTGGAAGAGAGTCCGTCGTCATCAGATCATCACCTAAACAGTTCAGATAGTGAGGCCTTTTCTTCAATTAATGAACAACACAAGCTCAACTTATTCGAACATGCCCACGAACACGAAGAAAAACATGAGTACGACGAGGACTACGAACAGGACCATGAACGTGGTTCCGGTGAAATTATTGCAACACCGATCATGAACGAACAACAACCCATTTCATCGTATGTGAAATCATCATTTCATTTCTCTGTCAGCTTTTTTATTTAACTATAAACACTCATTAAAACTAGAATTTATATGCATGATCTTCACAACGAACAATACCTGGTGCTGTACAATGGCAATGCTGAAGTGATTGGAAACTTCAGAGCTCTCAACTTTTACAAAGCATCAGATATCAATATCAAAGAAGACATCAGATTGCTCGTGGAAGGTAAAGTCAATAAATAAAATAATACTTGATCGTAACTTGTTGTTGAATGTTGCAATGACAGATGATGATCCACGTGGCATGCTATTGAAGATTGATGGAGTTTCATACAAGTTCAAATCAGGCACCACACGATCAACACAACGCAGATTTGTTGGATACATTGCACAACAAATCGAAAGTGTTGTACCTTCAGCAGTTCAACTGATAGATGGTATTCTTCACGTGGACTACGAATCATTGATTCCTTATCTTAGCGAGTCCATTAGACAGAACTACAATGACATTAAACACAACAAACACGAGACGAAGAAGATTCACGGACTGATAGACAAGTTGTTCACAGAGTTCACAGAGTTCAAGCAGAGCCATCACTATACCTCATCATCCGAATCAACGAAATTTCAATCAACTGTCACACAGAGGACTTGTCATAGTTGGCCTCGACTGATCATTGCACTCAGTGTCATTGTGATAGTGGCAAGTGCAGTGCTTGGTGTGTTATTCGTATTGCACCAACAGAACACTGACGACTCACCGCAAACTGAACCACCCACTGAACCTGTTGGGGCACCGATATATCCTCCGGAATTACGCGAGTTCTTTGATGCAACGAATGGTGCTCATTGGTTGAACAACACAGGATGGCTTTCGAACACTGACGTGTGCACGTGGTTCGGAATCACATGTGATGGGAATGGAAACGTCAAAATGCTCCATTTGAACAACAATAACTTGATTGGCAGTATTCCAAATAATTTTACAAACATCGTTAGTCAGCTCCAAGAACTTGATTTCAGCTACAACAATCTTACTGGCACAATTCCAGCGACGTTTGGGTTATATCCTGGTCTGAACAGATTGATTTTGAAGAATAACAAGCTGCGCGGACCAGTACCGTCCTTTAATCACCAAAAAACCTCGTTCTTGGATCATTTGGATTTATCTTCAAATCAACTCTCTGGAACCCTACCATCGTTCGATAAATTAATTTTGTTCAGTTAGTTCGACTTGTCGTCGAATATGTTAGAAGGAACAACGCCCACGTTAAGAACTACACCACAAGCTTATATTAACTTATCGAATAATAAGCTTAGCGGAGAGGTGAATTGGTCATTCAGTCTTTCGGCTGCAAAAATTAATCTCAGTTGGAATGAATTTAATGGCGTATTCTGGCTGCCCCCCGAAGGTAGTCTAAAAGAATTTGACATATCACACAACAAATTTACCAAATTTTTTACTCTAACGCCACACAAGGGCGACATTCAAAATTGTGATGCCAGAGATAACGAATTTCAGTGTCCAATTCCATCATGGTTAAAAGAAAAATGCGGTGCAGATTGTATTATAATTACTTAGGAAATACTTTAAATAAAATACGACTTCGTTCTTTTAAACAAAATATGTCCCGCGAGTATTAATATTATTATGATAGAGAATCAAACCTCACACTGAGTATTTTCATCGATCTGCAGAAAAAGTTTAAACTGGTTATTGAATTTTAGGCGCAAATTAGCAAATCTGATAAATTTTACGGCATTGCTTCAGATTATGTTGTCTCAAAGTAGAATGTTATTCTATGAAATACGATTTGATAAATGCACAAAGAGACGAAAGTTTTTGACCTACGCAAGCTATGAGGTCTATCGCTCAAATTGTCAATTCCGCTGCTGCTGTTGGTGTCATTGCACGCGGGACAAGATTGGTGTATTTGGCATTGGATCGTGGCCCTTCAGATCAATCGAGCAAATGAAAGCCAATGCAGTGCTAAGCAAATCGCCATCTAAAAACTTTGGAATCAAGGTGAGTATTTTGTGATGGCACGATCGTTTTAACCTTAGTTACTAGCACCCACCACTATTGGACTTTCCACTCGAAAGGATCATTCCGTGCAACCTGAACCTGATGATGGGCCTTACTCGCAAACTGTTGAAGGACATAGACACTCAAATCGATCGTGACTCCAATCGCACGGAGCTAATTACAAAGGCTAAGGAGTTTTTCTCTTCACTGAAGATAACTCTATGGAATCCCAAGACACCAAGTCCACAAGACGAGTTTGCCACAACCATCAAAAAGTCATCGCTAAACCGAACCCAATTATTATTAATTATAGAGAATTCAAAAAAGTTATTGTCACTCTTACGTGAGTACGGAAAGTCCAACATGACCTAGAGCAGGTATTTTAGTACTTTGTTATTATTTAACTTACAAAGTTTTACCCTGAGTAGATCGAGCAAATCTGGAATTTGTACATTCCTCTTGTGACAGTGATGATGTCAGAAACCCCTCCAAAGGATATCGTTGATAAGTGGGAGCACTGTGCGCGACGATTTGGCACTCTGTACGCCTCTCGATATCTGCCCGAAAAAACAACTCCGTACATGCACGTGTTTGTCCACCATGTTGGTTATTTCTTGAAAACACTTGGCATTGTAATTACGACATTGAATCTTGGCATAGAATCAACAAGAGAGTCAAATCTTTTGCGATTGTGGCATTTGGTGGAAGATCTGATCCAACGAAAAGCAGCTTGGGGCAGCAACAGTTGCAATACCAGTACCGGACATGATTTGCCGATATTAACTCTGGGGAAAGATATCAGCGCCAAGCCAAAAGAAAGAGAGATGAAGTCGAGGATCAGAACTTACGACCAAACAAACGGAGAGTCTCCACTCAAACACCGACTTGGACTGAACGACAACTGAATGCCAGTAACTTCCGAAATTCATTCTTTGAGTGAGTCAATTGAGGTTGGCGTAGATGCAGGCAGCAATGAGATGTGGCACGACAAAAGCCAAGAGCAACCGAAGGAAGTGGAATCTACCGTATAAATGACATTAATACAGATTCGAAACAATGCTATTGAATTATATAATCTCAATAATACAAAGTAGTTTGAACAAACACCAAAAATAATTCCAATGATGAAACACAAATAATTGATGTATTAACAAACGAAGATATTGCCGAATTGCTTACAATGTTAAATACTTTCTTGGTTGCCGATCTGATCTTGAGCACTGGCACTGCTACTGAACAACACCGCTAGCATTGACCAATTCCTAAGTAAACTCGATTTCCATGTACTCTCTGCCATTTTTTCGTCTTTTTTTGATAGTAGCTGGTGCTGCTACTCGCGCGATAGATCCGTGACTGAATGTTTTTTGCTGATTATCGCCTAAAAATTCCTTAATTTTTTCTAGTGTGTCCAATATAATATCTCCATTAATTTCACCAAAAATAACTTCCATTAACGATGGTAGTATTTCTACGGATCAGTTAATTTCTGATCAGATTTGAAATTAGTAATTTACAATATTGCATGGAAATTTGGACATACTTTAAATAGTGGCGGTCCCTTTAATGATAGTTGCGGTTGGATTTGGTCTGTAAGTTGTCTCGCGAAGAAACACCAAAGTACCGTATTTTTGGCAGTGATTATCGCGCATAGCTGTTGAGATTAGGTTGTTCTTGCTTTGGCTCCATTAAATGCTACTAATGGCGAAGATAACAAAGGGGGTGGCTGTTTACTTTTTCGGCCAAACGGTTTTGGGCGAAATTTTCTCGTTGCAAAAATTACTGGCTCTTACGGCGCTCGAAGTGAGCAAAACCCGCCAAAAAAATTTCGAATCCGTTGTAACCATGACAACCACAACCACAAGTGATGAATGCATCGACGATATCGCTTGCAGAATCATTTAACAAACTAGCTATTACAACTGCGGCACCAAGCAGCCAAAACCAAGATCCAGGTCCGAATTTATTCGAATATTTGAACATTAATTTGTCCCTTTGGGCTATATAATTGTAATACCTATGAATTTAATTTTTGCCTCTGACGATTAAATATACATGTACTTTTCCTTTCGCAAAATCCTCATCCTACATTTTAGATCACTTAATTAGCCTGGTGAATAGTGTGGCGCACTCTGCAATAGAGCGTTCGGAGTCACGATACTTCCAAAATGGTACCGCACCACGGGATTCAGCTTGCAAATCGGTTTTGGAAAAGCTCAATTTGGTGCTCAGCCTTTTGAGTAACTACCCACGAGGAAACTCAAATGAAGGACCTTTTACCACGCAAATTACGCAATCATGGCATGCTCCATGCATTTTCAACGGATCGGGATCAGGCAAAACGTTTTTCAACCACTTTTTGCAAGAACACATCCGCGATTATACCTCAAAGAATCCAACGGTAATCCAGACATGGATTAACATATTCCGAGTATTAATTGATTTAACAGGATGTTCCGGAGGTTTCTTGTTTCTTGAGAGCGCATCCAGTTTTGCGAGTTTGGATTTCTCAGTTTAATGGTCAGCAAGTTCCACCAAACGAAACAGATATCAAACTCTATGTGGCTGCAGTTATCGCCTCACAACTATTATTGGAAAAGCAGCAAGATAAGAAACTAAGAGGTACTTCAGTTAGTAGCTTGTTGAACAAGATCCACGAAACAAAAACGGAGAATCTCTTTATGGATACTTCGACATTACTACAGGCCATTAGAAAAGTACAAAATATCCCCGACAACGAGCCCTTCTTGATACTTTTTGGTCATGACGAGATGCAGATGCTGACTGACGCAAATGAACTGACGCAGCTTGATGATGGAAACAGAAAGAAAAACAAAGTCTACCAGTACGTAGTCTCCGCTATGGACTTTGCTCTTGCTGCCGCCGGTCACAATGTGGCAGTTTTCAATTTGTTTACTGGGACATTCCCTCTCAACTCGACATCGTTATTAGCACCAACTATATATCAATGGAACCCAGTCACTTTCAATCCACTAACGCTATCTGATGGAATTAAATTATTGAAATCACAACATCCATCACTGAAGGAAACTTTAGAGGCAGACAATATCGTAACTCTATTGGAACTGTTTGGAAATGTTCCTCGAGTCTGGGAACTGTTCTCACGACAGTTGGAAACGAATCCGATGGCATTCTCTTCATCCAAATCCGTCGTAACTATGTGTGACACGTTTGCTCAACATGTTGAACGATGGTCAATACCAGTAGATAAATTGTACGTGGCTTTATTAGTGATGGTGCAACGATGGACACTAGCAGAAGTCAAGGGCCTCCACAGACCAGATATAACGCTTGTTGTGAAAAATCTCATCTATGATGGGCGATTATTTACACGAGAACACGACAAGTTCTTCATACCAATTATATTTCTGCGAAATTCTGTCCGGTGCTTAGGGGAAGAAAATCCTTGTCACGAGATATTCATTGAATATGCAAACCAGTGTCTGAGGGGCGAATTTGATGACCGAGTTTTCGAAAAATTCTGCCTCTCCTACCTCGTCATGAAGTTCAACTTGTTCATCGATACCAAATTTGACCGAGTTAGTCTCGGCCAATTCTTTAAAGGATCTTGGATGAAGGAGAGTGCCACCAAAGGAAAGATCCGAATTGGTGACAAGCTGCTTAGAGAAACTTACAGTACCGCAAATAATATGACGTCATATACAGTGCAAATTGATAACGGAGTAATTAAGCGCAAGTTCGAGGACATTAGGGATGAAATTCCGATTGCACTTTGGATTGGCAAAACCGATCAACACCAAGATGCTCTGCTGTTGTTGCCAGATCAGGTGTCAATCCATTTAGAGATGAAGTTTTCCAGGATTGACGCGCAAAGAACATTTTCTGACAAATCAAAAGGTTCATTTACGCACGAACAGGATATGGCGGAGAAGAGTCCCGTTAAGCAGGAGAACAGCTACTTTATCTACATCACAAACCAACAGCTAAGTGATAAGCCGGAGAAGAAAGAAAAGATACACAATCGATCGTTCATTGTTTGCGCCAACAACTTCAGTGACTTCTTCAGCGGAATTTTTGCATTTTTGACAAAATTGTACGTGAGATGAAGAATTTTAACGACATGTTGCAGTTCGTGTTGAAAAACTTGCAGAACGAGACTACTAAGAGTATTCAATCCTGTCTTCTATATGTTGTTGCCAGCCTAACGGGATTTTCAAGTAGTTTGGATTTATAAAAATTAATAAATTTATTTGTACACTCATAGATTTTTGAATTTATCGGGATTTCCAATCAGAGAATTCAACAACGAGTTGCGGCGCGGAATAATAAATACGTCATAGGTGCAACAAAGTTGGCATGGGATAGTCGCCACTTACATGATCCATGCGTCTGTACTCGGACTAGTGCACTGATTAGGTGCTGCAACCCTAGTGCAGTTTTAGACCTTTAGGCGAAATTAGGAGCTCTATTATCGCAGAAATAGCTGCGTAGGATCCATATTCACTGGTGTTACTTTGTGAACTAGCATGCAAGCACAAGGATAGACTTCCACCTCCACTATCGTCTCTGTTGGCCCTTGCTCCTCTTCGGAGGACAATTTTTCAATGGGCCAAATTAGTGTTAATGACAAACGGTGACCCTAGCAAAATGAACAGGTCAACGATTCGAAGCGCGTTCAAAGTGTTTAATTTAACCAAAGTTTTAAGACTGGAACAACTGGCGATCACATTCATAATATGAAGAACGACTACCACGCCAGGTTTTTTCACCAAAATATCCATTCTATTTCAAATATAACACAGTCGGTATAAAGATCACTTTTGAAAGAATGGGGTTAGATCGACGACTAAACAACTGACCAGATGGGGATGCCATCATTTAGATACCATTTAGCGAGTTGTACTGTTGGTGAGAATGATTTTGGTTTTGAAAAAATCCATCACTAAAAAAATGTACACTCAAAATAGTAAACAAAAAATTGCATTTCCAAATAAGTAAATTGCAGATCGTTCAATATGAATACCACGAGAGAAAAAAATACAGCAAAAAATAGAGTGCTAACAGTCAATTACTATCCCATACCAAGATAAATATTTGGAAACAACAAGGAGACCCGGAATCACATCTGCTCAGATGGAAAACTTTGAGCGTATTGATCGCACGTAATAAATAAAATAATACAGCCCAAAATAAAAACACGCAAGTATTGAATTGCGGTACTTTTGTTAATTTTTGAGAACATTTGCTACGAAATACTAGTAATCAGTTGCGTAACGCTGGTTTTAAATAACGAGCACCCAAAATGTAAAATAAATAGAAAGCAAACTCAGTATACCCGATAGTTAATACAATACACCGTCTCCTGATATTATTCTTTAACGAACCTATTTATTACAATGCAAGAGTAATTTATTAAGACTGTTATACACTCTCAGTACTCACATTTCATCCAACAATGCACCGGCATTAGAATCGGGAACTACACTTTCCGTAAATACGTAAGTAGAATTACTATTAGTCCTTTGATATCTTTTGTAAGCCCGGAAGCCAATAAAAACCCCTAAAGCCAATCCACCGATAACACAGGCAATTATAATAAAGGTAAACTTGACTGCCGCATCTTCCTTAGTTGGTGTAATGACAATGATATCTTTGGTGGGTTGCAATCAGAACGCACGTTTCTTAGCTAAATTGTTCTGTTGAATACTTACTGCACGTATGTCCGTCTCCTTCCCATCCTTCATTGCAAGAGCAAGCCACAACCGAATTTACTACAGAGCAGGAAGCAAACTCAGAACAGCCACCATTGTTATTGCTACAAGCTAAATAAATCCTCATTAGTCAATTAGTAGTCGCGTGGAGATGAGCAAAGAGGTGGGGTTAATTAAATTTAGCTTACATGGTGTTTCAGTAAAAGTCCAAGAAGAGATGTGGTGCTCGGCATAATAATATCCTGTGGCAGCAGTGAACCCAACAAATGCTCCAACACCATTTGTTAACATCAAAGTATCCACCATGTTACGAATAAAGGTTCCTTGCAAAACACCATCAATCATCACCTGAATAAAACAAGTATTAGTTTTCGTACATCACTGGCTTCAAGCCACATGATCTCTCGGCTTATGCAACGCACCTCCCATGTATGTGGCGGAGTGAATATGACTTGAAATGTATGTGCACCATTGCACGATAAAGAGTTGGCATATGTAGTACTATGGCAATGAGAATTCCATGACAAACCCGAACCTGAACCACTAGCATGTGATGAATGCGTCAGTTGTACATATCGCTACTAAAGTCATGGGGAAAGATAGTCACAAAAATGAAAAATTTTATTTTTCAAAATACTTACGTGGAACAGACTCTCAGTGAATAACCCTGATCAACGTAAACATCAAACGCTACCACGGCTATATTTTGAATATTCTCGGCACCAAGGCTGATTCCGTTACTCAAAGAGTTGGATGGTGCCAGTGACGGAGAAATAAGGAAAGTAAATCTTGGTAATGTCAACGTTAAACATTGAATAGGTTAGAAAATATACAATTGATAATACCCATCACCTGCCAAAGAAGAGCACATTGTTGAATAATAAGTGAATTGGGCTGTAAATCCATATGCGACAGTTTGAAGAGTGGCATATAGTACGAGCCCCGCTTGGTTCTGTGATGCCGAGGTTAATTGTATATTGTCTATATTAAGTTTAACATTCCCAATTGTCGAATATGTGGTGGTAGTAATTGAAGTTTGATTGATGTTTGAAGAAACAGACCAAATCCAAGTAATTATAAATATATAATAAATATAGGGCTTCATGGTTGTCACTTTGAGCACAACGTTTGATTTGAATGTTGAACAATAACAGATCGAGGAAACAAAATAATTTTGGGAGCGAAAAAAACGAAGTTTTCCCCTGACGGGTTTTTTCGGGTTCCCGATCACCCGAAACATTACAATTTGGCCAAGTCCAACAAACGAGCGTAACGGAGAACACAGAACAAGTAAAGCCCGACGAAGTGCAGTTCGCACAGCACACATAAGGATGAATATTATCTCTAAGACGCATTCCATCGCAACTGGGCATATTGTTTCTAGATCCGAGGTAACATAAGATGCTCCTCTTTGGTGTTTGCCGTTAGTGTCGTAATTTGCAACTGCCCATTCATCAAAAAACGCAAGAGAGCGTAGAGATTATACACGTCTCTTTGGTCAACTGCAGTGCTCATTTGATTAGTAAAGCATGAAACTAAAAAAGGGAGGATTGACCCCCTTATTTTATACACCCCCCCCCCCTTAAAAAGAATTTGGGAAATCGGTTTAAGAACAGCAAAGAACTGTTAAGAACAACAAAAAAACATTACGTGTAACAACAACGCAGACCAAGTATGTGTACAGTTTTAAAAAGCATATTAATAATTGTGAAGATTTAAGTTTGTGTGAAATCAAAAGTGTGCCCAGTAGAAATTACGCCATTAAGTGTTATAACATACAACCAAAATGAACACCACTTGTTTGAAGATTGGAAGTTCATTTTTGTTCTTTTTGGTGGGCTTTCTATGGGATGGTAAGTCTACGGCTATCAAAATTAATGTGATCTAACAAAATAAATGAAAGATATTATGACGGGTGCAGCAATGTACCGTGCTCGTTACTTACTATCAAACCCAAAAGACAATCCACCGTTGCCTGACATGGGATTTGACCTACTTCCCTACGCAAATATTTGCAAGGAAAGCATGTTGCCCTCTTTGGTGTTAATACTATTTATGTGTACGTGGCTAAATGATTTGCAACTTTTGATCTTTTATATTTAAAAAACATTATTAATTCTAAATCAGTGGCCACACTGTTTCGCCACATGCTGTTCGATAAACAAAATGGTTTGGTTAATTTTTGTCGATTTTGTATTTTGGATGGCATCGGTAAGATATTAGGCGGGTGGGAGTATACTTTGTTAAATCTCTAACCAAAAAAAAAAAATTTATTTTAAAAAACAGTCATGTCCTTACGCGCTACAACAGTTGCTCTTACTTCGGTAAGCATTTGTTCTGTTTATGTTTGATATTCAGGCTTATTAATATATATATTTCAAAAAAAAAAAAAAAAGCTCAATAACCCTTGGCCTCAATGTGACTATTGTGGTGGAGTGGATGCAGGTCACTGTCCGCAATCGCTCGTAGAATCAATTTGGTTGACTATGCAAAAGTTCCCTCTATTTGATTGCGGTGATTTGATATTCAGCGGACACACTGTACACTTTTTGTTGTGTGCCTTTATTTGGGACGAGTCAGGTTGGGGTCTTAGACGCCGCGCTAAAAAACTCGCATTGAATGGAGTGTGGCGCGTATTGCTGTGGGTGTACGTGATTGGCGGAGTGTGCACGTTGATTATGTGTCGCTTCCACTACTCGGTCGATGTTGTTGTTGGCGGGTACATCTCGTTTTTGGTGTGGAAATACTACGATTATTTACTCCTCTCCGGCGATGACGGATACTTGGCACGGTTCATCGCGTGGATTGAGACTCCGAATGACGTTTTGATTGGTGAATTAGAAGACCTGCAACCTCTTGCCTATAATAGGCAAAGATGTGCACAAGGCATTCACTGACAAATTTCAACAAACTACTTCTTGTAAAATAAAATGTAAGATTAATTTACAACAAATACTTGTTAAAAATAATATGATTTTTTTTTTATTTTCTTTTAATCGCTTTCGCTATCCGAACTGTCTGAAGCCAATTTAAGGTGACCGGATCTCTCTTGAGGAGCATCGATAATACGACCCATCTTAGGTTCTTTTTTCTATTAACCAAATTGTTAATCTCCATCAATTACTTTATATAGGATTATTACCTTTGTAGCCATATTGAATTGATACAAGTCTTGAGGCACGGTCTGATTTGATTGTTTCAAAATTGCCACAAGACCTGCTGCGTGGTGCTTATCGAACTTTGTGAAAAACATGTGCGCAACTCCCTTGCGGCCTGCACGACCAGTACGACCAATACGATGCACATAATCCCTGTTTTCTATTTAGTCAACTACTTCTCGTTTGTTAATTAATATCATTGATTTGTTACTTACTCTAAAGTGAGAGGTGCGGCAAATTGAATGACAACCTCTACAGCAGGAATGTCAAGTCCACGAGCTGCTACATCAGTAGCAACGAGAATAGGAGCATTTCCGCCCTTGAATTCAGCCAGGTTACGCGTTCTTTCTGCCTGACCTCGATCGCCTGAAAGTGCGACAACAGGCCACTTACGAGAGGTCAAAACGCGCTGCAAACGATCGACTTCTTTTCGGTGCGTGGCAAAAATGAGAATACGACGCATGCCTTGATCCCAGTACATTTGTAAGACTTGCAACAGACGAGCATCGCGCGCTGTATCTTCGAGCACTTCCACCACTTGAGTAATGTTCTGATTGGCTGCGAGACGAGTGGAACCAACACCAATTTTTACTGGGTTGTTCAAGAACTCGCTTGCCAATTGTTGAATCGACTCGGGCCAGGTAGCGCTGAACATGAGCGTTTGACGTTGTTTTTGCACAGCACTAATTAACTTGCGAATGTCTTGTTCGAAACCGAGGTCGAGCATGCGATCAGCTTCATCCAACACCAAGTAGTTGACGGCACCGAGACGACAGACCCCGTCATTCATCAAGTCAATCAATCGACCAGGAGTACCAATTACGACATTGATTCCGCCACGGAATAATTTGACTTGAGGCTCTTTAGGCACTCCACCGTAAACACACGCGCTCTTCAATCCGCACGGACGACACATTTCTTCGCAAATGTCAGCTGTTTGTTGAGCCAATTCACGAGTTGGGGCAAGAATAAGAATGGAAGGTTGAGCTTTCTTAAACTTTTCGGGGCTTTTCTTCATTTCTTTGAGCAAGTGACCGAGAATTGGCAAGTTAAACGCAAGAGTCTTGCCTGATCCTGTCTCAGCAATACCAATCTATTCACAAAACAAAAAGGGTTAATATACCATAATTATCAATAATACATGTCACGCGTTACTTACTACATCGCGATTGGCGAGCAAAGGAGGCCAACACAAACTTTGGATGGGGGTTGGCCTGGACAAAATTTGAGTTAGTACTTGATTAGCGTAAGGCATCGTAATCCATACTTTTCAAATTTATTGCAGTAGTCCATGAGTTCTTTTGGAATAATCGGCTTCAGGGTTTCAAACGAGTTGATCGGCTCGAACTGATCGTTATCTTTATTAAAATCGTTATCAAATCGCAACGAGCCCCTGTTTGATTTAGAAGCGTAAAATTAGTTCAAATTATTTCATTTCGTCAAATCCCTAATACTGGATCTGCGATCGCAGTCACTTACTTGTCTTCTTCAACCTCGTCTCCATTTTTCTCCTCGATATTTTCCTTATTCTTTTTTTTATCCTTCTTTTGTTTTTTTGTTTCGCGATCGTCATCTTGATCACGCGAATCTCTTTTTCTCTTCTTGTTATTCTCCGCCTCGTTTGAATTTCCATTGGCACCATGATGTTGGTTAATTTGTTCTTCGGATTCTTGATTTTTATTTTGATCTTGATCTTCTCGTCTTCTCTTATCTTTTTTATCCTTCTTATCCTTCTTGTGTTTTTTGTCCTTTTTGTCCTTTACTCGGCGTTCAACTTCCATTTCTGTTGCCTTTTATAATCGCGATCGTGTTTGTTTTTGATTCGAAGTGTCGATCAAAGATAACAGTATATCCTATTATCCTTTTGTTATGTTGTACTATTAAAGGAAGGAAAATAATAAACACAGGACTAAAAGAATCAAAAAAAAAGGAAAAAAAAGCTAACCGAAAATAAAGTTGATAAATTGGATCGTTGTTAAAAAAAAAGAAAAAGATCCGACACATACAGGAAACATATATTTGATTAATGCGAGTACACGTAGCTACAATTCTACTTGCGTCGCTTGCCACCGCGCTTCTTTCCACCGCGTCCACGGCCACGTCCTTTGCCGCCACCCCTGTTCTGATTCTTTCCACCCCGCGATGCGTTCTGGTTTTGATTCGCGGCCGAGGTATCATCTTCTTCAGAGTCGTCTTCACCTTCAGCACCTTCTTCGGCCTTAACCTCACTCTCTTCAGGCTTAGTTTCAGCCTTGGGTTCCTCAGTCTTCACTTCCTCGGAAGGTTGTGGCTGTTCAACTTTAGGTTCAGGTTCGGCCTTCACGGGAGAATTCTTGCTCTCCTTATCTTTGCGCAACTTCTCCATAAACGCAATCTTTTCTTGCTCGAGTCTTGCTGCCTCTTCGTCAGCAGCTTGTTGAGCTTGATCAACTTCTTGACGACTGGTCTCTTCTTTTTCACGGCGTAACTTTTCCATGAACTCCTGTTTGGCACGTTCTTCATCGCTCAATGCCTGGTCTACTTGCTGAGCGTCTTCTTGCTTTATCTTCTCGGCTTCCTGCTTCAGCTTCTCTTCTTCCTCTTCGCGTTGCTTTTGTTCAGCTTCTTCTCTTTGACGCTGCTCTTCAGCCTCACGTTTTTGTCTCTCTTCTTCTTCATGTCGTTGCAACTCAGCTTGACGTTGTTTCTCGGCTTCTCCCTTCTGACGTTGTTCTTCAGCAAGAGCAGCTTCACGTTTTTGTTTTTCCTCTTCTTCGCGTTGT